>Ga0310810_10002202_pt1 | contig 20779 bp, 17 predicted proteins | sample NCmetagenome_FD_207641 | JGI IMG/M metagenome (GOLD analysis project Ga0310810, IMG submission 207641) | Soil microbial communities from experimental microcosm in Duke University, North Carolina, United States - NC | ecosystem: Engineered > Artificial ecosystem > Soil microcosm > Unclassified ...
CGGGCGTGGTGGCCGAGTGGTTGAAGGCAGCGGTCTTGAAAACCGCCAAGGGGGCAACTCCTTCGTGAGTTCGAATCTCACCCACGCCGCTCAGGACAGGCTCGGAGTCGCCAGCCGCTCGACGCCGCGGTCGCGCTCGGTGAGCTCGAGCTCGAGATCCGCCACCGATTCGCGCGAGATGTAGTGCCGGTACCAGAGCTCCGACGTGAGCAGCAGCCAGATCCGGTTTCCGTGATCGCGCCGCCCCTCCAGGTGCTCCTGCACCAGCGTATCCACCCGCTCCGCCCTGAGATACCCGTCCCGCACCAGCTGGCTCCCCCGCAGGAGGCGAGGGGCCAGTCTCCGCACCTCGTTCCCCATGATGTACATGAGCGGCGAGGCGAATCCCTGCTTCTTGCGCCGGAGTACCTCGGGAGGCAGATATCGCTCCCCCAATCGACGTTCCAGGTAGCGCAGCCGTCCGCGCCGGATCTTGAACTCGACCGGCACCCGGGCCATGAACTCGGCGAACCGCGGGTCGAGGAACGGGGAGCGGGACTCCAGGCTGTAGGCCATCGTCGCGCGGTCGAGGATCATGAGCGACTGACCGGTGAGCCGCGAGGCCGCATCGACGTACATCATCCGGTCGATCGATTCGGTCGCCGGGGCCGAGTCGAACAGGTCGAGCACGCATGCCTCCGGCCGGCGCCCTGAGATCCGGGCCTGGTAGCCGGGGGTGTAGAGCTCCCGCCGGTGTGCCTCGTTGAACCAGAAGAACTGCATGCTCTCGGCGTAGCGCTCGCCCCCGGTCTTCCGGGCCATCTGGTCGACCCAGCGGAGCTTGTGCGTGAAGCTCTTGAAGGTGAACTGGTCGGGTAGCCGCTCCAGAAGCTGGCTCGCGACCAGCTCCCGCACCGGACTCGGCACCAGCCGGTAGGCGTCGAGCCAGCGGTCGGCCGAGTATCGGTCGTAGCCGCCGAAGAGCTCGTCCCCGCCGTCGCCGCCGAGCACGACCTTTACCTCGCGCGCGGTCATCCGGGCCAGGTGCAGCAGGCAGATCGACAGTGGGTCCGCCGGCTCGTCCAGCGCTGCGACCAGGCGGGGCAGGTCATGCACCACGTCGGGCGTCACTTCTTCGGCGAAGTGGGTGGTGCCGTACTTGGCGGCGACTGCGGCGGCCGCGGGCAGCTCGTTGAGATCGCGGTACGCGATGCCCATCGAGAAGGTGCGGAGCTCCCGCCCCAGGCGGCGGGCCGCGTAGGACGCAACCAGGGTGGAGTCGAGGCCGCCGCTCAGGAACGCACCGACCGGCACGTCGCTCATGAGGTGCATCGCGACCGTCTCGTCCAGCAGGCCGTCGATCCGCTCCAGCAGAGCGGACTCCGACAGATCCCACTTGTCCCGGTAGTCGAGCTGCCAGTAGCGCTCCACCCGGGTGCGCCCGCCCTCCCGCACCAGGTAGTGCGCCGGGGGCAGCGCCCTGATCCGGGCGAAGAAGGTGTCCGGCGCCTGGACGAACCGCAGGGTGAGATACTGGTCGAGCGCGAAGGGAGACAGCTCCGCCAGGCTCGGATCGTCGGCCAGGAGCGCCTTGATCTCCGAGGCGAAGGTGAGTCGCGCCCCTTCCTCGGTATAGAACAGCGGCTTCTGCCCGAAGTGATCCCGCGCGAGCAGGAGGCGGCGCCGGCGCCGGTCCCAGATGGCGAAGGCGAACATCCCCCGGAGCTTGGCGACCATGGCCTCGCCGTGCTCCTCGTACAGGTGGATCAGCGCCTCGGTGTCGGAGCGGGTGCGGAACTGATGCCCCTGGGCCACCAGCGGAGCGCGGAGCTCCTCGTGGTTGTAGATCTCGCCGTTGAAGACCAGCAGGACGCTGCCGTCCTCGTTGGTCATCGGCTGGTGGCCGCCGGCCACGTCCACGATGCTGAGCCGCCGCATCCCCAAGCCGACGTCGCCCTCGACGAACGCGCCCCAGTCATCCGGCCCGCGGTGCGCGATCGCGTCGCACATCCGCCCGATCTCGGCCTCGGTGACGGGACGGTCGCTCAGGCGACCGACGATGCCGCACATGTCAGGCCGCCTTTCGGCCCCAGGCCACCAGCATGTAGCCCCGGGTGAACGGGATCAGATTGTCCAGCATGGTCCAGGCGCGGAGGGCGGGATAGACCGCGGAATACAGCTTGTAGGCGGTGCCGACCTTGTTCAGCGCCTCGGCGGACATCGGCGCGGTGTCACCGTGGAAGTCCTGCTCGGCGGTGTCCTTCGCCTTCATGGCCTTGCGGTGGTAGCCGAAGTTCAGGACGTCCTCCAGCGACTCGGTGAAGAGCCGGCAGTAGTCGTCCATGCCCTCCACCACCAGGCCGTGACTCTCCATCAGGGTCCGGGCGGCGTTGGGCGGATAGCCGTCACGGGCGTGGCCGAAGCCCTCCTGATCGGCGGTGAAGCCGAACAGCCGCTTGAGGGCGAAGCCGGCCCGGCCGTGCTCGCCTTTGGGCGCCATGAAGAGGAAGTCGCCGCCCGGCTTGAGGACACGCACCATCTCCGCGAAGAAGCGCCCGTCGTCCTTGATGTGCTCCAGGAAGTTGATGGCCGCGACCAGATCGAAGGCCTCGGACCGGAACGGGATCGACCGGTCGTCGATCTGCAGCACCCGATCCCGCACCAGTCCCCGGGCCGAGCGCACGTGGTCGCGCTCGAAATCGGCGCTGGTCCAGGTGCCGCCGCGCTGCCGCAGGAAGTGCGAGGTGAGGCCGGTCCCGCAGCCCACCTCCAGGCAGCGGCGCCCCTCCACCCGGGGCAGGTGTTCCAGCATCGCCTTCACGGTCGCCTTCTTCTTCAGCGACCGCCGGTACAATTGCAGCTGCCACGGCTCGCTCACGCCGCACGCTCCTCGGCCGGCAGCGCACCGGCGCGCCGGTAGTCGTCCCGGGTGCGCCGGATGCCCTCCGGCAGGTCCACCGTCGGCGCCCAGTCGAGGACCCGGCGCGCACGGCTGGTATCGAACTCCACGTCACTCCAGAAGAAATCCATCCGCCGCCGGTAGATCGGGGGGTCCACCCCCAGCGCCTGGCAGACGTCCTCCACCACCGCCGACAGCATCAGCATCGGTTGGAGCGGCAGCCGGCGCCCGAACCGCGGGCGGCCCAGCGCGGCCTGTACCTCCGCGATCAGCTCCCGCAGGGTGCACGGCCGAGGCCCCGCCAGGATGAGAGCCTGGCCCAGCGCTTCGTCCCGCTCGCAGGCCTTGAAGAAGCCGGAGACGACGTCGTCCACGTAGATCATGTGCCGCCGTCCGTCGCCCCGACCGAACAGCGGGAAGCGTCCCCGGTTCACCCCGGCGAACAGCTTGAGCAGGCGCTGGTCGCGCGGTCCGTACACGTCGGCGGGCCGCAGGATCACGTAGGGTAATCCGCGGCCCGCGCCGACCTCACGAACCAGGGCCTCGGCCGAGACCTTGGTTCGCTCGTAGATGTTACCGGGCGCGAGCGGCGTCGCCTCCGTGGTGACGCCGGGTACCCGATGCCCGAAGATCCCGATCGTGCTGCAGTAGACGAATCGCTGGACGCCTTCCGCCACCGACGCCTCGAGCAGCCGACGCGTTCCCTCGAGGTTGACCGACTCGAAGAAGTCGTCGCGCTTGCCGCCCTCCCGCATCGCCACCGCGAGGTGGAAGACGTGGGTGGCCCCCTGCACCGCCCGGCGGCACAGGGCCTCGTCCGTGATGCTGCCGCCGAGCACCTCGATGCCCTGGCGCCGGAGCAGCTCCGTGTTGGCTTGTTCTTCCGGTCTGTCGGTGAGGCCCAGCACGACTACCTCCGCCCCCCGCCGCCGCCCTGCCTCGGCCAGGTGGGATCCGATGAAGCCGGTCCCACCCGTGACCAGCAGCTTCATGCGAACCGGCGCTGCCGGTTCGACCTGGCCTCGAACCGCTCGCGCAGGGCGTCCGCGATCCGTTCGCTGGCGTGGCCGTCCCCGTAGGGGCTCACCGCATTGGCCATCCTGGCGTAGGCTTCGGGCGAGGTCAGCAGCTCGGAGGCGGTGCGCACGATCTTCTCGCGGTCAGTGCCGACGATGACGGCCGTACCAGCCTCGACCCCCTCCGGCCGCTCAGTCACCTCGCGCAGCACCAACACCGGCTTGCCCAGCGAGGGCGCCTCCTCCTGCACCCCGCCACTGTCCGTCAGGATGAGGTGGGCCCGGGCCATGAGGTTCACGAATTCGACGTAGTCCACCGGCTCGATCAGGTGCACCCGTTGCAGGTCGCAGAGCTTCCGCACCACCACTTGCTTGACCTGCGGATTGGGATGGACCGGGAGCACCACGTCGAGGTCTTCGAAGCGCTCGACCAGGGTCCGTATCGCCGCGCAGGTGGACTCGAGCGGCCCGCCGAAGCTCTCCCGCCGGTGGGTGGTGACCAGCACCATCCGATGCGCCGGATCGAGGGCCGACAGCGCCGGTGTTGCGAACTGGTAATTGGAGCGCACCGTCGCCAGCAGCGCGTCGATCACCGTATTGCCGGTGAGGAGCACGTCCTGCTGCGGGATACCTTCACGCAGCAAGGTGTCCCTCGCCCGCGCCGTCGGCGCGAAATGCAGCTCGGCCAGCCGGGTGGTGAGCACCCGGTTCATCTCTTCCGGGAAGGGGTGGTACTTGTTCCCGGTGCGCAGGCCGGCCTCGACGTGCGCCGTCGGGATCCGCTCGAGGTAGGCGGCGAACGCGGCGGCAAAGGTCGTCATCGTATCGCCCTGCACCAGCAGGACGTCGGGCCGCACCTCCCGCAGCAGCCGGGGCATCCGCTCCAGCAGCCGCGCGACCACGTCGGCCGGCGACTGCCCCGGCGTCATCAGGTCGAGGTCGAAGTCGGCCTGGAGCTGGAAGACACCGAGCACCTGATCGAGCATCTCCCGATGCTGCGCCGAAACGCAGACCATGGATTCGAAGACGTCGGAATGAGCCTTCAGGGCGCGCACGACCGGGGCCATCTTGATCGCCTCTGGCCTCGTTCCGAAGACGCTGAGCACCCGGATGGTCATACCAGAGCCCCCGATTGAAGTCTGCGCGCCATGGTCTGCATGGTCACGAACCGATAGCCTCGCTCGAGCACGGCGCCGAAGACTTTCCGCAACACGCTCTCCCGCACCCCTTCGTAGCATGGATGACCGTACAGGATGACCTGATCGCGCCCGTCCAGGTGCCGATGGAGCTCGGCGATGACCTGGTCGTCGGGTGTCCCCCGGGCGCCGTGATATTCGAGGAACGGGATGGTCCGAGGCCCCGCCAGCGTGACCGGAATGGTCCAGTGGCGAAGCTCCCGGCCGTCGGCTTGCGCGCGCGCCGGCTCGCCGCCGATGGCGTCACCGTTGTACAGGAAGCCCAGCCGGTCGAGGTGGGCCATGACCCGCTCGTCGGAGTAGAACCCGGGCGAGGAGAAGCCCGTGGGCCGTCCGAAGTGGCGCACGAAGTGGCCGTAGGATTCGTCGAGGTCGGCCCGGAGGTCTTCGTCCGGGAGCTGGTGAAACCGCCGGCTCCAGACGACGTGATCCATGCCGCCGTGGAGCCCCAGCTCGTGCCCTTCCTCCTGCAGCGCCTGCAGGGCGCCGACGAAGGAGAGCCCGACGGGCCTGGCCAGCGCCGTCTCCAGCAGGAAGCGCGGCCAGCCGGTCTTCTTGATGAGATGGACCGCCTCCCGGTCGGCCAGCTTGGCCTTGGAGCGCGCCACGCCCTTGCCCAGCCACTCGCGCAGGTTGGTCGAGCGGCCCATGTTGACGAAGAAGGTGTTGGGCACGCCGAAATCCCGGCAGACCGCCCGGATTCGGGGCAGTCCATCGGTGACGCAGACCCGGTGGTCCACATCCCACCGGAAGGCGAACACCCGCTCGCTCACCGCCGGGCCTCCGCGCCGATCTCGTGGTACACCTGCTCGAACTGCTCGGCGGACCGATCCCAGTCGAAACGCTCGACCGCCCTGCGCCGGCCCGCGACGCCCATCCGCCGCCGGCGCTCCGGATCCTCCAGCAGCGAGCCGATCGCCGAGGTCAACGCCGGCACGTCGCCCCGGGGGACGACTAGGCCGGTCACGCCGTCCTCCACCACCTCGGGCAGCCCGCCGGCATCGCTCGCCACGACCGGCACCTCGCACCCCATGGCCTCCGCGGCCGGGATGCCGAAGCCCTCCTCCAGCGACGGGATCACCGACAGCGCCGCGGCGCGGTAGTAGGGCGGGAGCTCGATGTTGGGCACCCAGCCGAGGAAGGTGACGTCTTCCCCGATCCCCAGCTCTTGGGCCAGACGAACCAGCTCGGGCCGCTCGAAGCCGTCGCCGGCCAGCACCAGCTTGAGGTCGGGAAAGCGAGGCTTGAGCTGCGCCGCGGCCTGGATCAAGAACCGGATGCCCTTGCGGGGAAAGAGCTGGCGGCAGGCGAAGATCATGTGCGGCCCCCAGGTCGGATCAGGGGCGCCGTTGCGGCTCTCGCCCGGGCTGAAGCGCCGGAGGTCGGTGCCGTTGAAGATGAGGCGGATCGATTCGGCCGGCGCGCCGGCGCGCAGCGCGTGCTGCCGGCAGTCCTCGGTGATGGCGGTGAGCGCGCTGGCGTGCCGCAGGGTCCACCGCAGCGGAGGCCGGACATACCAGCGGGTGGGAAAGTCGTACCCCTGCTCGGGGTTCACGTACACGTCACCGCCGTGCATCGTGATCACGCTGGGCACGCCGAGCCGCCGGGCGGCGAGCACGGCGGACGGGCCGGTGGGAATGGCCCAGTGGGCGTGGATCACGCTCGCCTTGCGCTGCCGGGCCACCTGCACGGTGGTCCGATACTGGGCCTCGGTGTAATGGGCCATGACCGCCAGACGGGCGAACTTGCCCAGGACACTGACCCGGCTCTGCGCCACCTTGCCGTAGGTCAGGTCCGGCGGGAGCTCCATGGCGAACCGAATTACCTCGACCCCGTCGAAGATCTCCCTTGGCGCCAGCGACGGGTGCCCCGGCGCCACGACGGTCACCCGGTGTCCCCGGCGCACGAGGTGCCGGTTGATGTCGTGGACGTAGGTGGCCTGCGTGTCGTCAGCGTGCTGGGGATACCAGTACGTGGGACAAACGATGTGCAGAGGCTCCCCCCGCCCTTGTCCCTGGTCGAGTGAACTGATCCGCGACCGACCAATTGCCGTGGCCGTGGAAGTCATGAGCGCCTTTCGGGAAATCCGACGTGGTTCGGGCCATTCCGAGCCAGTCTATAAGTTCAACATCTATGCCACGAAAAGGTCGTGACTTGGGTCACTCTGAGCCCGACTTAGCCGAAGGCCTTGCCGGGGTTGCCGACACCGCGCAACAGGCGATGCTGCCCATGTGCCCTAGGTATGCCTCGTCCCACGCGTAAACAGATTATAGCCCGGCACATCCAAGCAAGTCTCAAGTGCGAGCCTCCGCTCGCTTCAGCCAACCAGCTCGGACCGGATCCAAGTAGCCCAAACCGTTATCGGACATTGTGATACGCCACTTGGTCATGTCGCAGCCAGGGACCGCCCGGTCCCCTACACGCGATCGGACCCCCCGACGGTGGTGGCGTTTCCCGAGAGAATGGGCAGAATGGCCGTTCAGGGCCGGACGGGAAAACCATCGAAGATTGAGACCGCAATCCGCTTGGGTGTGCGGGCGCCCCTGGCTAAGACTCGGCCTCCAGCAGACCCCGGACCTTCCCCGTCAGATCTTCCTGCGTGAAAGGCTTGGCCAGGAACGGCGCTCCCGCCTCCAGCAGGCCACCCCGGAATACCTCCGACGCGAAGCCGGACATGTAGAGGATGCGCGTGTCGGGCCAGCGGTGCTCGATCTCCCGACCGAGCTCCCGCCCGTTCATGCCCGGCATCTTGATGTCGGTGAGGACGAGGTGGATGGGCCCTGCGTGCTGTTCGATCGTGGCCAGTGCCTCCCGGCCATGCCTGGCCTCCAGCGCCTGGTACCCGCCCCAGGTCAGCATCCGGCTTGCCAGGCGTCGGACCGCTTCTTCATCGTCGACTACGAGGACGGTGTAGCCGCCGGGTGGCCGCTCGATCGGCTGCGGACTGCTGGACGTCTTCGAAATATCCGGCGACCCGGGCATAGACGCGACCATGAGGTGTGCGAAGGTACCCGATTACCCGCCGGACTCGCAAGCTCCAGCCAAGGGGATTGGCGAGGTCCCGACGCAGCCGTTTCGCACCCGCGCGGACCCCACGGCGACCGCCCGGCAACCCTTGCCTCTGCCTGTGGCACCGGCCATTTTCCACCGCTCCGGGAGTGGTGGCCGAGTGGCTGAAGGCACCGGTTTGCTAAACCGGCATAGGGGGTCAACCCCTATCGAGGGTTCGAATCCCTCCCGCTCCGTCGACCCACATGACCACGCCTCGCGTTCGCTTCGCACCGTCGCCCACTGGGTACCTCCACGTCGGCGGCGCCCGCACCGCCCTGTTCAACTGGCTCTTTGCCCGCCACACCGGCGGTACCCTCGTCCTCCGGATCGAGGATACCGACCGCGAGCGCAGCACCGAGTCGCACACCCGTGTGATCCTCGATGGACTCGGCTGGCTGGGGATCATCTGCGATGAGGGCCCCTTCTTCCAGGGCGCCTATGGCGCCCGCCACCAGGCCGACGCCGAGCGTCTGTTGGAGGAAGGCAAGGCCTATCGCTGCTTCTGCACCCGGGAGGAGCTCGAGGCCCAACGCGCCCGCGCCGAGGCGGCCGGGCAGACCTTCCGCTACGACGGCCGCTGCGGCCGCCTGAGTGCGGACGAGGTCGCGGCGCGAACCGCGGCGGGCGAGTCGTCCACCATCCGGTTCCGGGTCCCCGACGAGGAGCTCGCCTGGGAGGACGCGGTGCACGGCCGGATCAGCTTCCAGGGGCGCGACCTCGACGACTTCGTCATCCTGCGGAGCGACGACACGGCGATCTACAACCTGGCCGTCGTGAGCGACGATATCGCCATGGACATCAGCCACGTGATTCGCGGCGACGACCACATCTCCAACACGCCGAAGCAGATCGCGCTGTACCGCGGGCTGGGCCGGCCGCTGCCGGTGTTCGCCCACGTCCCGATGATCCTGGGGACCGACGGCAAGAAGCTGAGCAAGCGCCACGGCGCCACCGCCGTGGGCGACTACCAGGACCAGGGAATCCTGCCGCAGGCGATGCGGAACTTTCTCGCGCTGTTGGGTTGGTCCCCTGGTGAAGACCGCGAGATCATGCCGGAAGACGAGATGATCCGGCTCTTTACCCTCGAGAGCATCCAGACGAAAGCCGCCGTCTTCGATTCGGCCAAGCTCGAGTGGATGAACGGGCAGTATCTCTCCGCCCTTCCGGCCGACGAGCTGCTCGAGCCGGTCCGACGGCGGCTCGCCCAGCTCGGCGTAAGCGACGGGGGTCGCGACCTCCGGCCCATCATCGACGCGGTGAAGGGCCGCTCCAGGACCATTCTCCAGGTGGCCGAACGGGTGGCCGTGCGGCTCGATCCGTCGCGCTCGGCACTCGATGACAAGGGCGAGGCGCTCATGAAGAAGATGGGCCCCGCCTTCCACGCCAACCTCGGGTTCGTCATCGAGGCGCTGGCCGCGATTCCCCCCGACCAGTGGCTGGCCGAGCCGATTCTCGAGGCGCTCAAGTCGCTGGCGGAGGCACGCGGACTCAAGCTGGGCGACGTCATGCAGCCGGTCCGGGTGGCGCTGACCGGATCCACGGTGTCCGAGCCGGTGAACGAGCTCCTGGCGGTCGTGGGACGCGAGCGGAGCCTGGCGCGTCTCCGAGAGGTGGCGTCCCCGCGCAGCGAGCCCGGGGCCGCGTGATCCGCAAGTCCGCGGCGCTGACCATTGTGGTCGGCCTCGCGGCGTGCAGCGGCAATCCGTCCCCGACTCCGCCGCGCCCGGCGCCTACGCCTACGCCGGCCGCACCACCCGCCGTTGCCCTGCCAACCCCGGCCCCCCCGCCTCCACCGCGCGCCGCCGTTCGTCTGGCCTTCACCGGCGACATCAACCTGGGCACGCTCACGCTGCCGGGCGGTGTGCCCCCGGACAGCGGCCGCGGACTGCTCGACCAGGCCACGCCGGCGCTTCACGGGGATCTCGTGGTCGGCAACTTCGAGGGCGTCCTCGGCGACAGCGGTACCACCTACAAGTGCAGCACCGAGGGCCGCCGGGTCACACCGGCCGATACCATCGCCCCACCGCCGGACACGGTGCCGCGGCGGCCCTCCCGAGCCAAGCGGCGCGCTCGTCCCGAGCCGCCCAAGATGTGCTACGCCTTTCTCACCCCGCCCTGGCTCGCGCCCCGGCTGCGTGACGCCGGCTTCACCCATCTCAACCTGGCCAACAACCATGCCGGCGACTTCGGTCCCGATGCGCGCGATTCCTCCGCCGCCACCCTGCGCGCGCTCGGGTTCCGGACCTACGGCCCGCTGGGCGAGATCGCGATCGACACCGTGCGCCGCGGCGACAGCGTCACCACTGTCGGCCTGGTGGGATTCACCACCTATCCGTTCGCCTACGACCTGCTCGACATCCCGCGGAGCGTCGCGGTGGTGGATTCGGTGCGCCGTATGGTGGACCTTCTGGTGGTCACCTTCCACGGGGGCGCCGAGGGGACCCGTGCGGTTCACGTCCCCTGGGTGGCGGAGTCGCTGGGCCAGGAACCCCGGGGCGAGCTGCGAGCCTGGGCCCACGCCGTGGTGGACGCCGGCGCCGACGCGGTGGTCGGGCACGGCCCGCACGTCCTGCGTGGGATCGAGCTCTACCGCGGGCGGCCGATCGCCTATTCGCTGGGGAATTTCTTGACCTACCGCGGGTTCAACCTCTCCGGCCCGCTCGGCGTGACCGGCGTGCTGCAGCTCGAGCTCGCCCCGGGCGAGGGACTCCGGCGCGCCCGCCTGGTGCCGATGGTGCAACGGCCGGCCGAGGGCCCGGCGCCTGACCCCGACGGCGCCGCACTGGATCTGGTCCGTCGGCTCTCGGAGGAGGACTTTCCTGGAACCGGCGCGAGGGTCACCGAGAACGGGGCCATCCTCCCTCCCGATGGAGACTAAGGTTGCGCTTGCCCCCCGGGGCTCATACCCCTAAAGATTCTGCATGACGAACGAGTCCGACGACCTCGAGTCCGGCGGCGGCACCCCCACCCCGGCGGCCATTGCCGCGACCGAGAACCCGGTCCAGCTCACGGTCGGCCTGGTCGAGGACGACCGGATCCCCGAAGGCATGATCTGCATGGGGAGCTATCGCAACGGCCGGCTCATCGCCCGCTCGGTGATGCCCCCGGAGGCCTGGGACCAGATCACCCAGTACGGGATCTTCGACGAGCCGGTGCAGGTGGTGCTGGTCGCGCGCGCCGCACCTCCCGGTCTGCAGTGCCAGCTCTACGCCATGGTGCCGTTGCCGGAAGAGGAAGACGACGAGCCGGAGGAGCCGTGGGCGTCCAGCGTGCCCGGTGCGTCGTACGAAGCGTCGGTGGAGGGCAGCGAGGAGGACGAGAGCGAGCCGCGGGTGGCGCCGATTCCGTTGGGTCACATCGTCCGCTACGAGCGGGACCGGGTGCACCCGGACAGCCTGCCGCTCGAGGCGGTAGACGTGCTCCGGAAGATCATCGACGGCGATACCTCGGAGGTGGTGGATCGCGCGCTCGCCGACCTGCTCGGGCTTTGATGGCCCCCACGCCTCACACCATCACGCCGACCCGAAACCGCCAGATCCGCTCCAGCAGCCCGTCCAGCAAGCCGTCGTTCCCGAACACCTCGACCGCCTCCGCCGTGGCCGCACCGTCCGCCCCCCAGAGCGCTACGCGCTTGAGCTCGCCATCGAGGTCGGCCTGCACGAAGACCCGGTTCTCCCGGCTGTAGACCGTCGGCAGCAGGCCCGTCAGCTCGCCCGTCACCCCGTTGGCACCCGGTCCGCCGATGGTAATCGTGGGGTTCAGGTGGAACGTGCGGTGCTCCAGATACCAGTCGTCGGCGACGACGATGGCCCGCCGATAGGCGTGCCCGGCGCCGCGTCGGTCGATCTCGGCCTTGAGCCGGTTCGCCAGCGGGCGATCCCGGTCCTCCGCGCTCGGGGACGTCCCGATCACCAGTACCACCGTCTCCTCGGGATCGACCAGCTTCATGCCTGCTCCACTGTGGGTCACGGGGTCGCGGGCTCCGCGGGCGGCGGCGCGGTGCGCTGGTTCTGCTCGAACTCCCGCTCCCGCTCCTTCCTGGCCCGGATGTCCCGGATGATCTGCTTGAACTCCTCGAGATTCTGCGCCCGCTGCGCGGCTTGCTGCAGGTCCGCCCGCATTTCCATCAGGTGGTTGTACGCCTGATTCTGATCGATGTTCCCCGCCGGAATCGGCAGCAGGGCCAGCACCACGGCCGGGATCTTGAGTCCCGCGACGTAGATGCTCGAGGAGTCGAGTCCGAATTTCTTGCCCCCGACCTCGGTGGTCCAGCTGGGAAGGCCCACCGATCGGGCCGAAGGATCGGCCGCGATCGAATCGAGATACGCCTGGACGATCGCGGTGACCGCACTGTCCACCAGCTCGGTGTGCCGCTTCCGGCTGAGTCGGCTGGCCAGCTCTTTCGGCGGCAGTGGGAGCGGACGGACCCAGAGTCTGCCATCGGCCAGCTCGGGACCGATTCGCTCGATCAGCGCGGGACGGCGCGGCGCCGGCGTGCTGGTGCCGGTGTCGACGGCCACGGGCGGCGGCGGCGCCTGCCGGACGACGTCCGGCGGCGGTGGCACGGCGCGGCGTGGCGGGCGCAGGACCCGTCGCTCCACCCCCGGGCCGACGTTCCGGCCCGACTGCCCCGCGCGAAACTTCCCCGGATGGTAGCGCATCTCCACCGCCTCCGGGCCCTGTGCCAGCGGCGCGAGCACGATCAGCTGGGGGGCGCGGTGGGGCAGCTCCGGGAGGCGAGGCTCGAGGGTGAACAGCGCCACCAACACGGCATGCGCCGCCACGCTGACTCCGATCGCGAGCCAGTGACGCCGGCGCTGGCGAGGAAGCCCGGAGAGATCAAGCGGTCGAGGCAAGGGCGCTCCGCCCCGCCGGCGTCAGAATCCGTCCCAACCGCCCCGCCGCCTCCCGCAGGCGCTCGGGCCCGACCGTGAGGGCGATGCGGAAGAAGCCTTCGCCTCCCGGGCCGAAGCCGCTGCCAGGCAGCACCACGGTGCCGGTCTCCTCCAGCGCGCGCCGCGCGAATTCCGCCGAGGGCAGCTCCGGGGGGAGCACCACCCAGAGGTACATGGCCGCCTTGGGCGACTCGAGGGTGAACCCGGCTTCGCGGAGCGCCCCCACCGCCGCGTCGCGGCGCCGCTCCAGCTCGGCCCGGATCGGCTCGACCAAGGCTTCGGCCTGATCCAACGCCGCGACCCCGGCTCGCTGCACTGCGAGGAAGGGTCCGGTGTCGGTGTAGGACTTGACCCGGGTGAGCGCGCCGACAAGCTCCGGCCGCCCGACCACGAAGCCGATGCGCCAGCCGGTCATCGAGAAGCTCTTGGAGAGCGAGAAGAACTCCAGCGCCACCTCGCGCGCGCCCGACACTTCGAAGATGCTCGGCGCCCGATATCCGTCGAAGGTGAGGTCGCAATACGCGTTGTCGTAGGCGAGCAGGATCCCGTAGCGCCGACAGACGGCCACGGTACGCTCGAGGTACTCCGGCGTCGCCACCGCCGCGGTCGGGTTGTTGGGGTAATTGAGGAACACCAGCTTGGCCCGGCGCAGGACCGCCTCCGGCACCTGCTCCAGCTCGAGCAGGAACCGGTTTTCCGGCCGGAGCGGCACCACGTGGGGCTCGGCGCCGGCCAGAATGGAGCCTCCGATGTAGGCCTGATAGCCGGGCTCCGGGATGATGGTCGCGTCGCCCGGGTTCACCACCGCGAAGGGCAGGTGCGACAAGCCTTCCTTCGATCCGATCAGGGGGAGCGTCTCGGTGGTGGGGTCGAAGCGAAAGCCGAAGCGCCGCTCCACCCAGCGCACCGCGGCCTGGCGGAATGCGGGCAGCCCCTGCTGGAAACCGTACTTGCTGTAGGCGGGGTCGGCCAGGGCCTCGGTCATCGCCTCGACCGCGACGGCCGGCGGCGGGGTGTCGTTGTCCCCCGCGCCCAGGTCGATCACGTCCACACCGCGCTCGATCAGCCGGCGCTTGAGCGCCGGAATCTCGGCCAGAGGGTACCCGGGGAGCGCCTTGAGACGTTGGCTGAACTCGATGCTCATATCTCGCTATTCCGCACTGGGTTAGAAAGTACGCCAACGCCTGGAATCTCGACCTCGACCCGGTCCCCTTCCTGCAGCGGCGCGGTGCCCGCCGGGGTCCCCGTGGCGATCAGGTCGCCGGGCTCCAGCGTCATGATACCGCTGATATACGCCACCAGGGTCGGAATCGAGAAGTGCATGGCCGACGACCGGCCCCGTTGCCGCTCGACCCCGTTCACCCGGCAGATCACCTCGAGGTCGCGCCAGTCGAGGTCCGTGGCCACCCGGGGACCGACGGGACAGAAGGTGTCGAACCCCTTGGCGCGTCCCCACTGCCCGTCCCTTTTCTGCAGGTCGCGGCAGGTGACGTCATTGAGGCAGGTGAATCCGGCGATGGCGCCCTCGGCCTCGTCCACCGAGACGCGGTGCGCCCGCCGCCCGATCACCACGCCGATCTCGGCTTCGAACTCTATCCGTTGGGAGACGCGCGGCAGCCGGATGGTGTCACCGGTGCCGATGAGGGAGCTGGGCGGCTTGAAGAACAGCAGCGGCTCCGCCGGGACCTCGTTCCCCAGCTCGCGGGCGTGCTCCACGTAGTTGCGCCCGACGGCCACGATCTTCGACGGCGCGACCGGAATCACACGGCCGCCCCGAAGCCATGCCGGGCGAAGAAGTCCTCACACCGCGTCCGCACCTGGGCCCAGCTGCCGACGACACGCTCGGCTCTCGGCAGCCCGCCCAGCAGGAGCGGCCCGTACCGCTTGGTGACCACCCGGCTGTCCAGCAGCACCACCACCCCCACGTCGGTCCGGCTTCGGATCAACCGTCCGAACCCCTGCTTGAGCTTGAGCGCGGCGTGGGGCAGCAGATAGTGCACGAACCCGTCGAGGCCCTCTTCCGCCAACCGCTCCAATCGCGCGGCCGTCAGCGGCTCCGACGGCACCTTGAAAGGTAGCTTGTTGAGTACCAGGGCGCGGAGCGCGCGCCCAGGCACGTCGACCCCTTCCCAGAACGAATCGGTGCCCAGCAGAATCGCATTCTCGGCGGCGCGAAAGCGTCGCAGGAGGACATCGCGCGGCGCCTCGCCCTGCACCAGAAGCGGCCAGCGGGCGCCCAGGACGCCGCGCAGCTCCGCCGCCGCGCGCCGGAGTGATGCATGGCTGGTAAAGAGCACGAACATCCCGCCGTCGGCGGCGAACGCCAGGTCGGAGACCACCTGCACCACCGCGGCCCCGTGGGCCGTCTCGTCCTCCCGGGGCTCCGGCAGATTGTTCGGGATGCCGAAGACGCACTGCGAGGGGTAGTCGAACGGCGAGGCGAATACCTCGCGCACCCGGACCGGGGAATCGTCGCCCGCCAAGCCGAGCCTGCTCTCCAGGAAACCGAAGTCGCCGCCGGCGGCCAGCGTCGCGCTGGTGAGTACCACCGTGTTGAGCCGGTCGAACAGCAGCTTGCGGAGAATGGGTGCGAGATCGAGCGGCACCGCCGAGAGCTGGATGTGACCGCCGCGCGCCGTGCGCTCCATCCAGCGGACCGTCGGTGCGCCGCCCCCCACCGGGCGCAGGCTCCGGTTGAGGCCATCGGCGATGCCGTCGAGCCGACGCATCACGCCCCGGAGCTCCTGGAGCAGCTGCCCGCGCCGCTCGGTCTCCTCGGCCTGGGCCAGCCGGTCGGCGATCCCCTCGAGCATCTCCCGCACCGCGCGAAACGCCCCTAGAGCGGCATCGAGCTCGAAGCCAAGGCCCTGGTCCCAGACCGGGTCGGTCGCGAAATCGTCGCTCAGCCGCAGCTGAGTCGTCTGGTCCGCTTCGAGCCGATCGGAGAGCCGCAGGAAGAGCGCGTCGGTCGCTCGGCGGGCGTCGGCGATCGCGGGAAGCAGGCGCTCGCGGAGCAGATCGAGACTCGCGCGACTCAGCAGATCGGTCCTTCCGGCCAGCTCGTGCGCCAGCGTCGGCGCCAGGCCACGGCCATTCCGCTCGAACCGGTTGAGCAGCCGGCGGACCGCCCGGCTGGTGACCTGGAGCCCGAGGTGGGTGGCGGCGACCTCCTCGAGGTGGTGCCCCTCGTCCAGGATGAGGCGGCGGTAGGGCGGCAGCACCGCAGCGTCTTCCCAGTTGTCCTGGGCCTGGCGCACCGACAGGTCCGCCGCCAGCAGGTGGTGGTTCACCACGACCACATCGGCCTCCGCGGCCTTGCGTCGGGCGCGGAAGAGGAAGCAGCGGTCGAAGTGGGGACACTTGAGCCGAGTGCACAGGTCGGGCTCCGCGCTCACTTCGTCCCAGACCTCCGGACTCGGCGTCACCGGCAGATCGCTGAGGGTGCCGTCGGCCGTGTGGCCGGCCCACTCCCCGATGCCGAGCAACTCGTCCAGCTTGTCCTGCTCCAGGAGCGTCCGCTGGGAGTCCACCGCCTGGTGCAGGCGGGCGAGGCAGAGATAGTTCCGCCACCCCTTGAGCAGGGCGAAGGTCGGCGCATACTCGTCGTCCCCCAGCGCCTGGCGCAGGAGCGGCAGGTCCTTCCCCACGAGCTGCTCCTGCAGGTTGATGGTGTTGGTGCTCACCACCGTGCGCTCTCCGTTGGCGCGGGCCCATGCCAGCGCGGGCACCAGATACGCGAACGACTTCCCTACCCCAGTGCCCGCCTCCAGCAGCAGCACGCCGCCGTCGTTGTAGCCGTCGGCGACGTAGGCCGCCATGTCGCGCTGGCTACGGCGGTCCTCGTACTGACCCAGGTGGCGGGCGACCGCGCCCCGCTCTCCCAACGTCTCGATCACCTCGAACGGGTCGATCGGCACCACCGCGCGGTCGTGCGGCACCTCGACCACGACGTAGAGCTCGGTGGCTCCATTGTCGATGATGCCGAAGCCGATCCCACCGTCGTGCAGGCGAGCGGCGACGTCGAGGTCCGCGCCCGAGGGAGTCAGGTTGCCGCTGGGGTGGTTGTGCAGCAGCATCTCGCCCCGACAGGCGACGCCCGGCAGCGCCAGCACCATGCCGACGGTGCCCCGCGCCACCGCCCGGGCGCCCGTGATCACGCCGTCGCGGTCCACCTGGGCCACGAACGACACTTCCCGGCCTCCCGCCGCGGCGATTTCCCCGGCGAGGTAGGCCCGGATGCCCGGGGCGATCCGTTCGCTCACGTCTTGAGCTCTTTCTTCTTGGCGGCGGGAAAGAGCACGTTGTTGAGGATGAGGCGGTAGCCCGGCGAGTGGGGGTGCAGGGACAGATCGGTGGGCGCATCGCCGATCTGGTGCTGAGGATCCTCCGGATCGTGGCCGCCGAAGAAGGTCCAGGTCCCCTGCCCCCGCTCGCCGTGGATGTACTTGACCCACGGGGCGCCCGGCTCGTCCGCCAGCACCGTGACGCTCGACTTGAGGGTGTGCCGCGTGAAGCTGGTGGTGAGCCCGTAGAAGTCGGGGATTACCTGGCGGTGGTTCTGGACCAGCATGGTGGCCACCGGGTCGATCTTCGCGCTGAAGTTGAAGAGGGTGAACGAGCCCAGCGGCTGCCGTCGCTCGATCGAGTTGACCTGATGCCCGTCGATATCGGAGTAGACCGGCACCGTAGGGCTCAGCTCGAGCGTGGCGTTCTGGAAGGCGAGCGCGTGCTCCCAGCGCATCCGGGCGCTCGCGTCCGGCGCCATCGGGGTGCCGTCTGCGTAGGAGGCGGCGATGTCCACCCCGTCGGCGGCCAAAGCGAGGTCGAGCGTCTCGGTGGCGGTGCACATCGCGAAGAGAAACCCTCCCCGCTCGACGTACTGGGCGATCGCCACCGCGACGGCCCGCTTCTCGGCCGGCACGTTGGAGAAGCCGAGCGACCGCGCCGTGGCGCGGTTGCGCTCCACCATGTCCACCAGCCAGGGGGCACCGGCGTAGTTCAGGAAGAACTTGGAGTACTGGCCGGTGAAGTCCTCGTGGTGCAGATGGAGCCAGTCGTAGGCCTTGAGCCCCTGGCCGATCACCTGCGGGTCCCAGATCTTTTCGAACTTGATGCCGGCATAGTTGAGGGCCATCGTGACGGCGTCGTCCCAGGGCGCCGCGTTGGGCGGAGCGTACACCGCCACCTTGGGAGCCTTCTCCAGCGGCACCGCGTCCATGTTTCCGCCGGCGATCTCGCCCCGGATCCGCACCAGCGTCCCGTCGTCCAACGGCTCCGTGGAGATGCCGGCCAACGCGGCATCGCGGGTGGTGGCGGGGTCGGCCGGAAGGAGGAAGGAGCCGCCGCGATAGTTCAGGAACCACTCCGCCCGACCACCCCGCTCCAGCATTCGGAAGGCAAGGCCGTAGGCCTTGAGGTGATCGCTCTGGGCATCGTCCATCGGGACGAGGAGCCAGGGCGGCGACCCGGTCCAGCGCGGGAGCCCGCCACGCCCGAGTGGTGAGAGCGCCAGCGCGCCGGCGCCGGCCCGGGCCAGGAACTCGCGCCGCCTCATGTCCGGGGCACCGCACCCCGGGCCTGATCGAGGAGCCGCCGGGCCTGCGGCACCAGGACGCTTCGGGGGTAGGTCAGGATGAGATGCTCCAGTTGGGCGATCCCGTCGGCGGTGCGCTGTCGCGCCAGGAGGAGCTCGCCCAAGGCCAGCTCGGCCGCGGGAGCGGTGGCGGGCGCTTCGGGCACCGCGGCGACCCGGAGGAGCCGCTCCGCCGCCGTGGTGTCGCCGGCCGAGGCCGCCAGCCGGCCGGCAAGCAGGTTGGCCTCCGCGCCGCCTTTGGCGGGCGGCAGATTCCCACCGACCCGCTCCAGCGCGGTCGTGGCCCGCGACGTGTCGCCTTGCTCCAGTGCGAGCATCGCGCGGCCGAGCCCGGGCAGCGTGTCGGCCTCGATCGGCTGCAGCAGTGCGAGCAGCGCGGTGCGGCGAGTGGCCTCGGCGCGGTCGCCGGCGAAGGGGCCGGCGAGCTTGAACGCGGCGAGGGCGCCGGCCACGTCGCCGCGGTAGAGGCGGAGCCAGCCGTGGAGCGCGAGGCCGTCCACCGTGCTGTCGGAGCCAAGCACCGCCTGAGCGCGGTCGAGGTCACCCGCCTTCACGTAGCCCCGCACCAGGGCGCGCCGCAGGTCGGCCCGGTCGCCGGCATCGAGCGCGGGGCTCAGCTCGTCCAGACGGCGGGCGGCCTCGTCCAGCTTTCCCTCGCCGGCAAGGACGGTGATCAAGGTGCTCGCCGCTCCTGGTGGAAGATCGCCGGGACTCGCGGGCGAGTCGCCCATCTGGGCGAGGAGCCGCGACGCGGCGTCGCGATCTCCCGCGGCGCTATAGGCCTGCGCCGCTTCCAGACGGGCCCGCGCTGCAGCCGCGTCGTCGCTCCGGTCGGCGATCAGCTCCAGGGCACGAGCCCGCGCTCGAAGCGCCTCGGGTCGCCGGGGGGAACCGAGCTGCTCGACGAAGCTGCGCAGCGCGCCCAGCGCCTGGGGCTTGTCGTTCGGGAGCGCATGCTCGAGGCGGCCCAGACCATCGCCGGGGCGGCCCCATTCCGCCAGCAGCTCGGCCTCGAGCCGACGAGCCGAAAAACTCTCATCGTCCGCGATGATCCCGAGCACCTCGTCGCGAAGCCGCTCGGGTGTCGGTGCCAAGGCGTTGACCGCCACCTCGTGGTAGCCCGGCAACCGCCGGATCGTGGCGAGCCACTCCCGTGACGCCGTCCCGAAGTCACCATCGGCCCCGGCCAGCTGGGCCATCTCGGCCGCGAGCGCATCGGGGCGCCCGAGACGCTGGCGCCCGAGTCGGAACGCCTCGAGCGCCCCCGGACGGTCGCGCCGGCTCAGCGCTGCCGCCCCCCACTCGCGGTAGGGCGTCTCGTCCCCCGGTGCGGCCGCCGCCCACCGCTCGGCCGTAGCGCGGATGCTGTCGGGCTGATCCGCCGAGGCCCAGGCCCGCAGCGCCACACCGTATATGCCAGGGTTTTTGGGGTCTGCGGCGAGCGCGGCCCGCACCTCAGGCAGAATCGCGGCGGTCTGGTTGAGCGGGAGGAGCACCCGCTCCAGGCCCAGAAGGGCGGCGAGATCGGCGGGACGGCTGGCGAGGACGGTACGATAGACCGTGGCGGCTCCGGCGTAATCACCGCGCCGCTCGAGCTCGAAGCCCCGCGGGATGCCGCTCTGCTGAGCCATGGCGGGCGAGGCCAGCAGCGTGAGCGCCAGGGTCAGTGCCGTCAGGCGGGCTCGCGTCACTGTCCGGCCTCAACCGGCTGGGAGAGGCGGCGGAAGTAGTCCACCACCAGGCGCCGCTCTTCGGGCGAGAGCTGCTGCAGCTCCTCCCAGCTCGGGACCCGGAGCTCCTGCCCGTCGCCCTGGAGCCGAGCGCGCAGCGCCGGCGGCAGGTGAATGCTGTCGTCGGTGGCGGTGGTGCTTTGGCGCTCCTTCTTCTCGTCCTCCTCACGGCCCTGCAAGGTGCGACCGGCGTCCAGCATGCGACGGAAGAGCCGCTCCTGGCGCTCCACGATCTGACGATCCAGCCGACCGTTCTCGAGCCGGCGTGCCAGGTCCTCCGCCTCGTCGCCCAGTTCGGCGGCGCCGGGGATGTCGCCCTGGCCCTTCATCCGCTTCAGCTCCTCGGCGAGCGCGCGCTGGCGGGCGCCCAGCTGACTGAGCTGCTGCTGAATGGCGCCGGAGCCGGCCATCGGCAGCAGG
>Ga0310810_10002203_pt1 | contig 20779 bp, 18 predicted proteins | sample NCmetagenome_FD_207641 | JGI IMG/M metagenome (GOLD analysis project Ga0310810, IMG submission 207641) | Soil microbial communities from experimental microcosm in Duke University, North Carolina, United States - NC | ecosystem: Engineered > Artificial ecosystem > Soil microcosm > Unclassified ...
CGGCATTCCGATCAACCGCCACTGGCTCATTCCGCAGGCGCAGCGACCGAAGATCTACACGGCGCATCCGACGATGACAGCGGAGCAAATCCGCGCCGGCACGCAGGAGGTATGGGACCAGTTCTACAGCTTCCCGAGAATCTGGAAGCGCGCCTCGGCGTCCTGCGTCTCGCTCAAAGGCCGCCTGGCGTTTGTCCTGATCTCGAAAATCTACCGGCAGATGTATGCAAACACCGGGATTGCCACCGACAGCGCGCGTGTGAGCCGTTCGGCGCGATGGGCACGATTGATGGCCAGACCGTGCAGAAGACTGTTTGCAGGCCCCCCCATGCCAGAGCTTCAACTCCCCTAAGTTGCCGCTATACTGCGCACGTCAGGAAGCAGACGCCACGCCGCCGAGCGACGCATTCCTTCTGCGCCAGCCAAGCTTGAGCATCCCGCTCCGAGCGCCGCGTTTCCATAGAGCATCGATTGATGCGCAGAGTGACCATGGGCAACAAACTGTATGTCGGCAACCTCCCGTACGACGTCAATGAAGAGGACCTGACCCAATTGTTCGCGAAGGCCGGCGCGGTATCGACGGTCAGCGTCGTTCGGGACCGCGAGACGGGACGCGGACGCGGCTTCGCATTCGTGGAAATGGCGACCGATCAGGATGCGCAAAATGCCATCGCGCAGCTTCATCAGCAGAGCTTTGGCGGGCGGGCGCTCGCGGTGAACGAAGCCCGGCCGATGACGCCGCGGGGCGGCGGCGGGGGCTTCGGCGGCGGGGGCGGTGGACGCGGCGGCGGCGGTGGTCGGGGCGGCGGCGGGGGCCGGGGCGGCGGCGGCGGTCGCCGGCAGGAGCCGCGCTGGTAACTCCAGAGCGAAATCCCAAAGCCCAAATCCCAAATTCCAAATCCCAAGGCGTTTCAACGTCTTGGGATTTTTTTTGGCTGAGCGCGCCCGTCTTTCCGGTGGCGTTTGCCGTCTTGGATATATACAGCGTCAGCCTACAATCAAAGATATGCGCAATCTCCACGTGCGATCGCTTTTCGTCCTCGCTGCGCTGCTCGCAACTGCGTGCGGCGGTGGCACCGGTCAGCAGCAACAACCTCAGGGTTCCACCGCGTCCGCGCCGGCCGCGAGCCGTGCGAACGTGTCGATGGACAAGAACAGCTACCCGGTGTTTCCAGATCAGGACGCCGGCGCAGATCCATCGGTTCCTGCCGATCAGGGCGGAAAGGGCTTCAGGGGTGACGGTTGGGAGACCAACACAGACTTCGATCTGATTGGCGATCCGCGGGCGGTGAAGGGCGGCGTATTCCGGGAGTACATGCTGGATTTCCCAAACACGATGCGCATCTTCGGCCCAGACGTCACCGCCTTCAATTTCCAGGTTCAGACAATGGTGTACGAGACGCTGGTGGGCCTTCATCCGACGACGCTCGATTACGTCCCCGCGCTCGCGTCGCATTGGCAGATTTCGCCGGACAAATCGACCTACCGGTTCCGAATCGATCCGCGTGCCCACTTTTCAAACGGCGATCCCGTCACCGCAGAAGATGTCGTCGCCAGCTTCAACTTCGTAATGGACAAAGGACTGCAAGAACGCATGTCCGTGTACTTCACGGCGTTCGACAAGCCTGTGGCTGAAAGCAAGTACATCGTTCGCGTCCGTGCGAAGGATTTACGCTGGCAGAACTTCATGCACTTCGCGAACGCGCTGCCGATCCTGCCGTCGAGCGTCCTGAAGACGACCGATGGCGCCCGTTACGTCAAGGAATACAACTTCAAGATGATTCCCGGCAGCGGTCCTTACATCGTCAACGAAGGCGATGTCGTGAAGGGAAAGAGCGTGTCCATGCGACGGCGGAAGGACTACTGGGGCGAGAGAAACCGGTTGAACATCGGCGCCTATAACTTCGACGAAGTTCGCGAGATCGTCGTTCGCGACCAGAACCTCGCGCTGCAGATGTTCAAGAAAGGCGATCTGGACGATTACCCCGTCAACATTTCGCGTGAATGGGTTCAGGAATTTGACTTCCCACAGGTGCAGCGTGGCGTCATCCAGAAGCGGAAAATCTTCAACGACCAACCAGCGTCGATTCCAGGGCTTGCAATCAACACGCGGCGCCCACCGTACAACGATATCCGTGTTCGAAAGGCGTTGAATTTCCTCTTCAACCGGCAGCTCTACATCGAGCGTCTGTTCTTCAACGAGTACGTCCCACTCAATTCGTTTTTTGCGCGCAGCGTCTACGAAAACAAAAACAATCCTAAAAATCCGTACGACCCGCAGATGGCTTTGGCACTGCTGAGCGATGCTGGGTTCAAAACGCGCGACGCGCAGGGACGGCTGACCAAAGACGGTCAGCCGCTGACGGTCGAGGTGATCTACCCTGACAAGGGCGAGGAGCGGTGGCTAACGATTTATCAAGACGATCTACGAAAGGTGGGCATCACGCTCAATCTCCGCCTTGTAACGGGTGAAACGATGGTGTCGCTCGTCGGCCAACGGAAGTACGACCTGGCTGACTGGGGATGGGCCGTGCCGCTCTTTCCTGACCCCGATACGGAGTACCGCTCCGAGCTCGCCGACGTTGCCGACTCGAACAACATTACCGGGTTCAAGAACAAGCGGGTCGACCAGCTCCTCGACGAGTACAACAAAGAATTCGATCTTCAGAAGCGCATCAAGTTGATCCAGGAGCTCGATGGAATTCTGGCGAACGACTACCAGTACGTGCTGAAGTGGGACGCACCATTCGTGCGTATGGCCTATTGGAACAAATTCGGTCATCCGGAAGGCTACTTGACCCGCACCGGTGCGTACTACATCGACATGCCCGCGCTGTGGTGGGTGGATCCGGCCCTCGAACAACAACTGAACCGCGCGATGGCCGACAACTCCAGCAAGTTACCGGTCGGCGCCAGTGACGTGAAGTTCTGGCCGCAGTACGACGAGCAGCATTCGCTCGGCGCCGCACCCTCGACGCGGTAAGTCGCCCGACCCCCATGACGGCGTATTTCATCCGCCGCTTCCTTCTCATCATCCCGACGTTTCTCGGGATCACCGTCGTCGTCTTTGCCATTACGCATTTCGTGCCGGGCGGACCCGTCGAACGGCAAATCATGCGCATGCGAATGGCCGGCAGCGGTGAAGCGGGAGGCGTCGCCGGCGGCCGCGGCGAGATTGCGCTGCCGGAAGAAGCCATTCAGGAGATTCGCAAGTACTACGGCTTCGATAAGCCTGTGTACGTCCGATACGCGCAGTGGCTCTGGAACGTGCTGCACCTCAATCTTGGGAACTCGTACATCTACCAAGATCCGGTTTGGGACGTGATTAGAACGCGATTCCCCATCTCGATCTTTCTAGGTCTAACGGGTTTCTTTCTCGGGTACCTGATCTGCATTCCTCTTGGCGTGCTCAAAGCCATCCGTCATGGCTCACGGTTCGATCTAATCAGCAGTGCGCTGGTCTTCATGGGCTACGCGGTGCCCGGTTGGGCGCTCGGAACCGCGCTGCTCGTTCTCTTTGGCGGCGGCAGCTTCTGGAGTCTTTTCCCACTCGGGGGTTTCCGCCCGGACAACTGGGCGTATCTGTCGCTATGGGGAAAGATTACCGCGCAGCTCCATTACATGTTCCTGCCGGTGCTCTGTTACATGGTTGGCGGATTCGCAACGCTGACTATCCTGACGAAGAACTCGTTGATGGAGAACCTCGGCCAGGATTACGTCCGGACCGCTTTTGCTAAAGGACTGCCCGAGCGCCGGGTCATCTTCATGCATGCGTTGCGCAATTCGCTCATCCCGCTTGTCACGGGACTGGGCAACGCCATTAGTCTCGTCCTTGCCGGATCGTTTCTGATTGAGCGCGTCTTCAACATCGATGGGATGGGTTATCTCGGATATACGGCGATCCTGCAGCGCGACTACCCGGTCGCGTTGGGCATACTGGTGATTGATAGCCTGCTGATGCTGGTGGGCAATATCCTGTCGGACATGATCTACGCAACGGTCGACCCACGCATTCGGTTCCAATGAGCAAAGCCGACGGCGCAGCGCAGCGAGTCCCGCCCGACGCCGGCACCTCGATGGCGCCATCGCCCGCGCCGCCTGTTGCTCCCGGTCCAGAGTTGAACCCACCGGCGTTCGACGAGCCGCCGCACGTCCGCGAAACAATTCCTGCCGCGCCGGAATCGCTGTTGCACAAGCGGCTGCGCAAGTTCCGCCGGCTTAAACGCGGCTATTACTCGTTCGTGCTCATCGTCACCGCGTATGCGATCTCATTCCTGCTGCCGCTCCTCGCCAACAACGTTGCACTGATCGTGAAGTACGACGGGCACTACTATTTTCCGCTCATCTCCTACTATTCGGCGACGCAGTTCGGACAGAGCGCATTCGGCGACCCCGATTATCGCGAGTTGAAACGACAGTTTGCCGTCTCTCCTGCGGGCAACTGGGTAATGATGCCGCCTATCCCGTACGGGCCCAACGAGGGGCTGCTCGACGCGACGTCCTCCCCACCCAATCGCCCCTCACGCGCGCATCTGTTCGGCACCGATGACCGCGGACGCGACGTGCTCGTGCGTCTCGCCTATGGCTTCAACATTTCGCTCACCTTTGCGCTGCTGGTGACGGTATTCGCCGATATCACCGGTGTCATCGTCGGCGCGGCACTCGGCTATTTCGGCAAACGGATCGACATTGTCGGCCAGCGCTTCATCGAGATCTGGTCGTCGCTGCCGTTCCTCTACACGATCATGATCGTCAGCTCGATCATCGTGCCGATTTACCTGCCCGGCCGGATGGTGTTTCTGCAGCCATCGCTCTGGCTGCTGGTGATCATCCTCGCTGCGTTTGATTGGATGGGCATCACCTACTACATCCGGGGTGAGTTTTATCGCGAGAAAGCGAAGGATTACGTCGGAGCGGCGATCGCGACCGGCGTGTCCGAGCCGGGCATCATGTTCCGCCATATCCTACCGAACGCGCTGACGCCCGTGGTCTCGTTTGCCCCGTTCGAGATCGTCGCCAACATCAGCGCCCTGGTGGCGCTCGACTTCCTCGGCTTCGGCCTGCCTGCGCCGACGCCGAGCTGGGGCGAACTGATCGGTCAGGGCATGGAAAATCTGACGATCTGGTGGCTGGTGTTCTATCCGCTCGCGTTCCTGTTCTTGACGCTGCTGCTCGTCGTCTTCATCGGCGAGGCGGTGCGTGAAGCGTTCGACCCGAAGGAGTTCTCGCGCCTGCGATGAACACACCCGTGTCAGGCGGATCTGAGGGGGACGTGAAAGGCGGACCTGAAGGTCCGCCTCTACTTCGGATCAAAGGGCTTCGCACCTACTTCTATACGGAATCCGGCGTCGCGAAAGCGGTTGATGGTGTCGACCTCGACATCGCCGAAGGCGAGGTGCTCGGCCTGGTCGGCGAATCCGGCTCCGGCAAGAGCGTCACCGCACTCAGCATCCTCCGCCTGATTCCCGATCCGCCGGGCCGCATCGTCGACGGCGAAGTCCTCTTCAAAGGCCGCGACCTGCTGAAGCTCTCCTGGGACGAGATCCGCGACATCCGCGGCAACGACATCAGCATGGTGTTCCAGGAGCCGATGACGTCGCTCAACCCTGTGTTCACGATCGGCATGCAGGTGATGGAGGTCATCCTCGCGCACGAGGACGTGAGCAAGGAGGACGCGCACCGCCGCGCGGTCGAGATTCTCACCGAGGTCGGCATTCCCGACGCCGAGAAGCGGATGAAGCAGTACCCGCATCACTTCTCCGGCGGCCAGCGGCAACGGGTCATGATCGCGATGGCGCTCGTACTCAACCCCTCGCTGCTCATCGCCGACGAACCGACGACGGCGCTCGACGTGACCATCCAGGCGCAGATTCTCGACCTGATGCTCGAGATGAAGGCACGTCGCAAGGGCGCCTCGATCCTCCTCATCACGCACAACCTCGCCGTTGTTGCGGAGACCTGTGACCGCGTCGCCGTGATGTACGGCGGAAAGATTCAGGAGATCGCGCCGATCGACGCGCTCTTCAAGGAGCCGTTTCATCCATACACCCACGGGCTGCTTGGATCGATTCCAAGCGTCGACGGCACCAAGGCGCGCCGGCTCACCGTCATCCCTGGAACGGTGCCCGACATCTATCGCCTACCCGTCGGCTGCAAGTTCGTGACGCGCTGTCCGTACGCCTTCGAGCCGTGCCCGGATATCGAGCCGCCGCTGATTCAAGACGCGCCCGGTCACTGGGTGCGTTGCCATCTCTATCCAAACGGCGGCAAGCCCGCGGTTCCCAATGACTAGCGACACGCTGCTGGACGTTCAGAACCTCATCGTGAAGTTCCCCGTGTTCGGCGGCGTTCTGCTGCGCCGGGTTGGCGAGGTCGAAGCGGTCAAGGGCATTTCGTTCCAGTTGCACCGCGGCGAGACGCTTGGTCTTGTCGGTGAATCGGGTTGCGGCAAGACGACCGTCGGGCGCGCGATTATCAACATCCTCCGCGCGATGAGTTATCGAGTCGAAATCAGCGGACGCGTGCTGTACCAGTCGGCGACCGGTGATGTCGACCTGCTGCCCCTCACACGCCAGCAGATGCGTCCGTACCGCGCCGACATTCAGATGGTCTTTCAGGATCCCTATTCCTCGCTGAATCCGCGCAAAACCGTCGATCAAATCGTTGGCGAGCCGCTTCGGATTCATACACGAATGTCGCGCGCGGAGCGCGCCGACCGCGTCCGGTGGCTGCTCGAGAAGGTCGGCTTGTCGGCAAGGCACGTGAATCGATATCCGCACGAATTCTCGGGCGGCCAGCGGCAACGGATCGGGATCGCTCGGGCCCTTGCGACCAATCCGAAGATCGTGATTGCCGACGAACCGGTGAGCGCGCTCGACGTCTCGATTCAGGCGCAGGTGATCAACCTGATGCAGGATCTGCAGGAGGAATTCGGGCTCTCCTATATCTTCATTGCGCACGACCTCTCAGTAGTGCGGCACATCTCCAACCGCATCGCTGTCATGTCGTGGGGGAACATCGTCGAGATCGGTCCCGCCGAAGAGATCTACCGACACCCGCAGCATCCGTATTCGAAGACACTGCTTGCCGCCGCCCCGCGGCCGGATCCCGCGTTCAGGCGCAGAAGGTCCGGCTGAAGCCGGACCGCATCGATGAAGCTTGCCGAAGGCAGGAAAGTCCGGCTGACGCCAAACCACCGATGAAGCTCGCCGGTTGCAGGTAGGTGTCGAGTAGTAACCAGTTACCGGTCTGCATCCGGCTGCAATCATCGGTGGGGTCCGCCTTCAGGCGGACCATGACGTTTCGATCACATCCGGTCGATTTGCGGATCCCACGAGTGTCCGCATTTGCGGCAATGGCACACGGTCATCGTCACCTCGCCGATCAGCACGCGTTCAGCAGTGACGTGATCACGCATGCCGCAATGAGGACACTCGTGATCGCTGCACGCCGACTTCGACTTCCGCAACAGAGTGTCTGCGTCTGACATGGGGGTCGGCTGGTGCATCGACCGAGCCAATGCACGCGATTGCAGGTGAGCCGTATATCCGTCAACGGCGCAACAGTATGCGGACCGTCCTCATTCCGCCCTCGACGCGTAACAGAAGGGCGGACACCAGAAAGACCAAACCGTACGGGCCGAGGATGAGAACCGCAGCGGCAATCGGTGGCATCGGAGGAATCGACAATTTGACGGCCCATGCCGCAGCCGCCCCCGCAATCGCCGCCGTCCACAGTTTCGCCACATAGGTGACCGGCAGCCCAGTTTTGCCAATGCGGGTGTTCATCGTATGCCGTAGCAACAGCATTTCGACCCATCCTGCGATTCCGGCGGACGCCGTGAGACCCGCCGCGCCCCACGATTGCGGAACGTCGAGCAGGCGCGGCAACGGAATCGCGAACAGGTAACCGAGGACGGTCGTCAGCGCAACACGCACGATCGCGAAGCGAAGCGGCGTGCGCGTGTCGCGAAGCGCGTAATAGGAGGAGGAGTAGAGGCGGCCGAGCGTCGAGGCGAGCAGGCCTACTGACGACCCCGCCAGAATGCCCCATACATACAGGGTGTCCTGCGGACGGAAGCGTCCCGTTTGCAGCAGCGCCGCGACAAGCACGTCTCCGAGCGCGAGAAATGCCATCGCGGAAGGAATCACGAAGAACGCGATGCGACGCAGGCCGACATCGAGCCGGCCCCGCAGCGCCGCGTGCCCTTCCCCCGTCATGGCTTCGCCGGACATCGTCGGCAGTTCGGCGGCGGCGACTGACATGCCGAACAGGCTGACCGGAAGCGTATAGAGCACCTGCGCGTTGGCGATGCCGGTGACCGCGCCAGTTGGCAGCAGACTCGCGAGCAGGGCGTCGATGTAGGCGCTCACCTGAACGACGCCGCGGCTGATGAAGACGGGCGCGAAATTCCGGGTGACGATCCGCACTTCGTTCGACGCGAGATCGAGCGCGAATCGCAGGTCGGGCGCAACGCGCCACACCACCGGCACCTGCACCGCGAACTGAACGAAGCTGCCAACGACCGAGCCCCAGGCGAGGAGGACCGCGAGGCGCGGGAGCGACGACGAAGCTCCGAACGCGACGAGCGTCGCAATCATCGCCACATTCCACATCACCGGCGCGGCGTACGACAGGAGGAAGCGGTGATGACTGTTCAGGACGCCGAGACACCACGCCGACAGGACCAGCAGCCCGGCCCCGGGAAACAGAATCCGAACGAGCGCAATCGTCAGCTCGCGTTTGGCGCCGGTGAAGCCCGGAGCGATCGCCGCAATCAGCAGCGGCGTGGCGAGGACACCGAGCAACACGAGCACCGCCACCACGAGAGCGAGCAGCGACCCGACGGCGCCCGCCACGCGGTCGGCCTCCCTGCGCTCGCCGCGCGCGACGAGCGCCGCGTAGACAGGAATGAAGGACGCCGAGAGCGCCCCTTCACCGAACAGGTTCTGGAGAAAGTTGGGGATGCGGAACGCCGCGTTGAACGCATCCGCGGCGTCGGATTCGAGGCCAAAGTAGTGCGCAAACACCTGCAGGCGGACGAGGCCCGCCAGGCGGCTCAAAAGAATCCCAGCGGCAACGAACACCGCGCCGCGACGCGCGCGGGTAGGGGCAGGAAACGTGGACGTCATCGCGACGAATTCCAGCGTAACAGGAACCGGCGCTGCGCGAACCCCGCATGTTCGCGCTACACTCGCCGCGTCCCATGTCGGTCGTTCTTCCCGAGGGGCCGTCGCGTGCACAGCCCGCGCGCCGCCGCGGCGTGTACCGGCCGCACTGGCCGTCAGTGGCTGCGTTCTCTCTGGCGGCGAGCGCAGTCCTCGTAGGCTGGTACATCAACGGCGGCAAGTCGGACGACTTCGACGTCTTGGCAGGCCGCGTCTCGCTCACCGAAGGCGTCCGGCAATCGGCCGGATGGCTCGCGGGCGGCCTTGCGCTGGCGCTGCTGATGCTGGTGGTCCGTCCATCCGGGGTCCGATGGCACACACGCCCCATCGGCGCTCTGCTCGATTTGCTGGCGCTGCACTGGCGGGCGCTGCTCGTAGCCTACGGTGTCGTCATCGTTGCCTGGGCGGCCACCGTTGTCGCGCTCCGCCCACCGGCGTGGCCGCTGCTGTTCGACGCATTGTTCTCGCATTCCGGTTTGGAACCCGACGACAGCGTGTTCTGGTACAACGTCGCCTTCGCCGCAGCGTTCGTCGTGCTGCAGCTCGTGTTCATCAGCGGCGTAGGAGGGGTACGCATCCGTCGTGAACCGGCGCGACCATGGAAGCTCACCTTCTCCATCGCCGTATTCGCCGTCGCGACCGGACTGGCGGCGTGGGGAACGGTGGCCGCGTGCCTGCAACTCGTCGATCGGATCGATGCGTCGAGCGGACGCCAGGGGCTGCCGATCGTCAGCGGCACACTCGCCGCGGCGGTCCTTAGCGCGTCGTGGCTGTTCTGGCTGGGCGCCGGATGGGTGCTCGCGCGCGGCGTACCGCGCGAAACGGCCCTCGGCCGCATGATCACGCTGGTCCTCGCAGGCAGCTGGATTGAATTCATGGTGGCGCTGCCGGTCGAACTCGTCACGCGCGATCGCACGAAGGATTGTCCATGTGGATCCGGCTCGTGGGTCGCATTGGTGTCCGCGGGACCGCTGCTGCTCTGGTCGATTGGCCCTGGCATCTTTCTCCTCTACCGGTTCGAGTGGCAGCGCACGCAGGAAGATCCCGCGCATGCGCGGCGCGTCCTGCAGCGCAAGACGCGCCGGAACGGCGCCCGCCGATGAAGACCGGCAGCTACCTGTCGTCGGCTCGGACGACCTCCCTGCTAGTGCTGCTGCTGGCGTACGTGTCTGTCGATCAGGTCACGTCGTTTCTCAACAGCGCAGGAGCGCTTCAGCAGGCGCGTGAAGCGCTCGCGCGTGCATTCGCCCTGCAGCAGGTCTCGGCCACGCAGGTTCCCGGCGTCATGGCGATGAGGCCCGTGCAGACGCGACATTCGTGCGGATTCTTCGACAAGGTCGATGCGACGCAACTCACCGTCATCCGAACCGACAACCGCAAGTGGCGCGCCGACGCGTTCTGGTGCGACGCGCAGGAGCGTCAACCCCCCGAGCCACGAACGGCGCTCGTCCGTATCGCGCGGGAACTCTACCTGCCCGTGGCCGACGCGGCGGACCCGGGCGAACTCTTTGCGGCGATCGAGCATCATCTCACCGACGAGCGCGTCGAAATTGCGCCGCTCGGCTTCGCGATGAGAGCCGACCTCACGCCGTGGGTAATCGGACCGGTCGTCGTCGGATTGCTCGCGCTGATGAGAAATTGCACACGCTCCGTCCTTGCCGGCGACGACCACGCCATCGAGGAACCATGGTTGCTGGTGGACGAAGGCGTCGGGGCCGAACGGGCCGTCGCGGGATTGTGGATGACGGCAATTGCCCTCGCGCCGTGGGTGTCCGGCTCGACGATCTTCGCGGCATTCGCCTGGCGTGTCTACGCGGACGGTTCGATGACGACGGCGCTGACGGACGTGACGCTGGTGGCCGTCGCCGCAACAGTGCTGCTGTCAGGCGGATGGCTCGGCATGACGGTCGCGTCTGATCTGATCGCGCTGCGAGCAGCACGCAGGCAGCGACACGACGCCGAAGCACGCCGCGTCGAAGCAATCGAAGCGAATTGATCGATCGGAGCGCGGTGCTATTGCGTGGCGCGCGGTGCGTCGTATCCGAGCTTCAGCATCCCCGATTTCATCCCGTTCACGGTGCCCTGCGTCAGCCACTCGAGCGACGCGCGGAACAAGAGCACGTGATTCCGCTCCCACATCGCATTGTGCGAAGAGCACGCCAGGTCCACGAACACCTTCTCCGCGGACGCCACGTCGGCATAGAGCTCGCGGACGCGATCAGGAGCGACCTGCTTGTCGTGCACACCGGAGACCATCAGGAACGGTACGGACACTTTTCTGGCCATCGCCGGCGGCCACGTTCCCGTCATCTCGGGAGCGCGCCGCACGCCGGGTCCCCAGGTCGCGCCGACCGGGTCGGACGCCAGCATCTCGGCCCAGACGGCGCTGGATGCGGCGCGATCGTATTGATCGGTACAGCCGACCTGGCGATCCCAGTTCGCATCGAAGTCCTGTCTCGACTGCGTGTTCATCGGGACACCATCGGCTAGCGCCGCCGCCGCGGCGTTTGCAGGACTGTTCTTGTCGTAAGCCGGGGCAAGAACGACGAGCCGTCGGACTCTGTCCGGATGCTGCGCCGCGTAGCCGCCCGCGCGGGGACCTCCTCGCGACCAGGCAACGAGCGAAACGCGATCGACATGCCGCAGCGTGCGGATGTAATTGACCGCGGCATCGATGTCGTTCCAGTCGGAGGCAATCGACGTCAGCGTGTGAGGATACGACGCTGCACACGGGGACGTGACGAACCCGGCCTGCCGATCCTTCGCGAGGTTGCAGGGATCATTCATCGGCGCCGGGCGGGTCGATCTGCCGTACCCCGTCATATCGACGGAGAAAACATCGAATCCCGCGCGCGCCAGGAATGCCATCCAGCTGTAGTCCTGATACGGCACGTCAAAGGCGACCTCCGCCGGTGTGCCGGCGCCGTGTACGAAGAGCACGACGCGATCGCCGAACGACGAACTACGGAGCGCGCCGCCAGCCTGAACGCGTTCACGCACGTAGAGCTGCGCTGGCTGCCCTGCGATGGCCGGCACGGTCGATGTCGCGCGCACGTAGTGATCGATCGTGAGCAGGCGGTCGCTGTCGTCAGCAAATGCGACTGCGCCCGCGAACGCGATGACGACCGCTGCGAGTACCTGCTTCATGATTCCTCTTTACCCGAGTCGGAGTCAGGTGACGACCCGACTCACGCGTCGGCCGTGCTGATGTGAGTCGGGTCGTACACCTGACTCCGACTCGGTTATTGAGTAGAGTTCACCGCCCGCATGCCCTTGAACGCGTACCGGTAGTACCGCATCCCGTCGTTGACCTCGCCGATGAAGAGGTTTCCCTTCGAGTCGACGGCGAAGCTGTGGGGATGGAAGAACTCGCGCGCGTTGTGCCCGGCGTGGCCGCCGATGTTCTCCACGATCTCCATCGACTTGCGGTCGAATACGCGAATCGCCTTGTTCGAGCCGTCCATCACGTAGAGGAACCGCTGCTCCTTGTCCGGCGAGAATACGAAGTTGTACACCGTGCCTTCCTGCTGGAGCGTGTTCCTGGCGACGAAGACCTCCTTCACGAACGTGCCGTCCACTTTGAAAATTTGCAGCCGGTTGTTCGTGCGGTCCGCGACGTAGACGAGGTCGTCGTTCGAGACGAGCACCGCATGCACCGGATTGTTGAACTGCGGCGGCGGGTCGCCCGCAATCAGCTGCGCACGCGGGGGGAACTTGTAGCCGTCGTCCGGCTTCTTCCCGTATGCACCCCATGCGCGCTTGAACTTGCCAGTCTCCGCGTCGAACACGACCACACGGTGATTGAAGTAGCCGTCGGCGACGAACAACTCATTGGCCTTCTTGTAGAGGAACAGACCCGCGGGACCGCCGACGTTCTCGGTGTCGTCGCTCCCCTTGTTCTTCCCCGCGTGGCCGATCTGCATCAGGAACTTGCCGTCGCGCGTGAACTTCAGAAGCTGGTTGTCTTCTTTCGCGCTGCCCGACAGCCACACATTGTCCTTGTCGTCGACCAGGATGCCGTGCTCGGTCTTGAACCATTCATACCCTGGACCCGGCTTGCCCCACGCCTGCAGCAGCCGGCCGTCAGGGCTGAACTCGAGCACGCTCGGCGCCGGGATACAGCACTCAGACGCCGGAGGGTTGAGCGACGCGCCACGCTCACTCTCCGGAATCGTCGCCGGGCGGTGAAACACCCAGACGTTGTCGTGCGAGTCCACCGCGATGCCGCCGATGGCGCCGGTCGCCCACTTGTTCGGTAACGCCTGCGACCACAGCGGGTCGGGCTCGAACATGGGGACCTGGCCTGGGCGGTTTTGCGCCGATACGGAGACGATCGCTACGAGAAGCGTCAGCGGGACGATGTACTTCCTCATCGCTTACCTCTCGAAAGTCGAGTCAGAGTCAGGTGACGACCCGACTCACGCGTCGACAGTGCGGATGTGAGTCGGGTCGTACACCTGATCTGACTCGGAATCAGAAAAACGGCCCGACTATAGCACCGTCCGCGCGTGTTGCTGATTCCAGGCTTGTGGCTGATAAAATGTGCGGTCATCTTTGGAGGAGCATCCGCGTGAATTCACGTCTTTTCCGTACACTCATCGCCGCGCTCGTCCTGACCTGCGCCGCCCGCATCGTCACCTCTGCTCAGGGCAATCCCGAAGCGGCGAAAGTCAAAAACCCCGTCGCCTCGAGTCCTGAATCAATCGCCGCAGGCAAAACGGTTTACACGAAGTGTGCGCCCTGCCATGGCGCCAACGGCCAAGGCGGCCCGGGCAACGACCTGATTCCCGCGGCGCCGAGCCTTGTGGACGACAAATGGGATCACGGCTCGACCGACGGCGAAATCTTCGACAGCATCAAGAATGGCGTCGCGCCTGACTTCAACATGGTGCCGTGGAAGGATCAGCTGAAGGACGACGACATCTGGAACGTCATCAACTACATCCGTTCCATTGCGCAGAAGAAATAAAAAAGGGACTTGGGATCGGGGACTGGGGACTGGAAAAACACAGTCCCGAGCCCCTTATCCCGAGTCCCTCTAGTCCGAGTCCCTAGTCCCTAGTCCCCAGTCCCTAGTCCCTAGTCCCCGGTCCCTACTTCGAGAGCGGATCCGGTCTCACCTGGAACTTCACCAGCTTCGGCGTCGTACCCTTGCCGCCTTCCATGTGGAACGGCGCGCGCGTCGACACCGGCGTGTAGATCGCCTTCCCCTTCCAGCCGCCGTTCGGGTTGTCGATGCGGCCATCGAGTCCCTTCGTGTAGTACCCCATCGGATACGGCACGCGGAACGTCACGATCTTGCCGTTGACCAGCGCGAGCAGACCCTCGGACAGGTTGCCGCCAGCGACCGGAACGTCCTTGCCGACACCGAGCATGTCAAAGCGATCGACGAAGTCGTAGTAGGCGGAGTCCGCGCTCGCGTTCTCAACCGCGCCCTTGTAGTTCGGGCCTGGCAGCGGATAGAGCGTCCACCCTTCGACGCACTGCTGGCCCGTCGCGGTCGGACCGTTCTGCGTGCCCGTGCACTTCTTCCGATCGAAGCTCGCAAGCTGGCCGCTCGAAAGCACTGTCCAGACGACGCCCTTGCTGTCGACGTCCATGCCGCGCGGCGCAAAGCCCTGCGCGCTCGCCTTCGGGTTGTTCCACGGCACTTCGAAGAACTCCGTCAGCGCGGTCTCCGGCGGATGCGCTCCGGGGACGAAGTGTCCGAGGCCGCCCGGGACGCCCTGCACGGTTCCCCACACCGAACCATCCGGCGCCGGTGAGTCGCCGTAGAACGTGAAGTTCAAGCGCCGGTCCTTGGTCGGATCCGCCGGCTGATTCGGCTCGGTGTACGCGTCGCGCTTGCCGTTGCCGTTGTTGTCGACCACGAACGCGCTCCAACCCTGCGATGCTTTCTCGTCGTGCGTCTTGTCCCACGTCTTCACGTCGAACCAGCCCTCGATGCCGGCGGGGCCGAACGAGGACCAGATCACGTCGTTGTCGTCGAAGTTCAGGTGGCCCCACGTGAAGCACGTATCGATCTGCGTGACCTTCTTCGTCTTCGGGTCATACATGATCAATCCACGCTGCCCCTGGTTGATCGGCATCAGCTTGGCGGACGGATGATCCGATCCCGCCTGGCACCACTTCGGCGTCTCCGGTTTGCGGACGCGCGCGGCCGCCCAGACGCGACCCTGCTTATCCATCGCGAAGCTGTGAACCGTCGTCTGGCTGTTCCAGATCGTTTCGTCGGCCCAGTACGGCGACGGCGCTGCCGGCGGCTGATCCGCGGAGCTTGGTGTGTCGGCGTCGCGCGGACCGACCTTCACCATCGATGCGGTGTTCGTCTTCGGATCGACGACGGGGAAGTAATCGCCGCTCTCTTCGAGCGCGCCGTAGATCGGCCCGTTGGCGTTGACCGTCGGATTGCGCTTGTCGCTCGAGATCGCGTCGTGCAGGTAGACCTTCGGATCCGCCCAATCCCACGTTGTCACGACGACGTTCCGCTCGATGCCCTGCGGGCGCGCCGGCGTCGCCGAGGGCAGCTCGCCCTTGGCAATGCGGTCGGTCCAGTCGGCATACATCGCGAGCGCACGCGCCCGGCCCACCTGCGTGAACCGCGCGCTCATGCCGCCGCCTGCCTGGCCCGACTGAATGCGACGATCCCATGCCATCTTCGTGTCTTCGAACTGGCTGAGGATGCTTGACGGGATCGTGCGCGTCGCAGGACCGCCCATCTGGTGGCAGCCCGTGCATCCATCAGTGTTGACGATGCTTCGGATGAACTCGCCCTGGCTCTTGATGTTCGGCGAGATGCCATTGCCCTTGTCGCCGGTGCCGGGGAAATCGCTCTTCGGCGGGACCTGCAGCAGCGAGAACCAGTACAGCGCGGGATAGTACTGAGCGGCTGCCTTCTTGTCCGGCGCCGGGACCGCTTTCAGGTTGACGACCTTGCCGGGCGACGATTTCACCTTCGGCGAGTCCACCAGCCCGTAGCCGCGTACCCAGACGTCGTACTCGCCGGACGGGAGGTCCGGCACGACGAATCGTCCACGATCGTCGGTAACGACGCTCTTGATCAGGCGCGTCGGCGTGCTGCGCGTTTCCGCGATCACCCATACGCCGGCCTCTGGCCCCTGCGCGCCAGTCACCACGCCGCCAATGTCGTCGTTGTCAATTGCCGGCGCCGCACCACCCTGACCCGACATGCGGACAGAGGTCGTCGCAAAAAACACAATTAGGCCGAAACCCAGGAGTAATGCGGAGATTCTCTTGGTCCTCATGCCGTCTCCTTCTTCTTTGCTGTCCCCGGAATGAATCCTTATAGCACAACCTTGCTGCCGCGGTTCTTCAGCTAGGAGCGTTCCATTTCGAGCTCCGCCTGCAGGCTTTCACGGTCGCGATAAATCGTTGCAACCGCAAGCCTACGGCTGGCCTGGAGGTAACTGACCGTGCAGTCGTGGGCGTCAGGACTGCCGTCGACGCGCACCTCATCCCACCGCTCCGCATGGCCCACATAGTTAATCGGTATGTCGTAGTGCTGACTCCAGAAAAATGGCACACTGTCAAATACTTCGCGCCGGCCGAGAATGTTTCGTGCCGCCGTCTGGCCCTGGCGCTCGGCGACGACCCAGTGCTCAATGCGGACGCGCTCCCCCGTATGACGATCCGGCCAGCGAGCAACATCCCCAGCCGCGAAAATCCCTGGTGCGCTGGTCTCCAAATACTCGTTGACGACGATGCCGCGGTCGACAGCCAGGCCGGCCTGTTCGGCTAGCGCAATTGCCGGACGGACGCCGACACCCATCACGACAAAGTCCGCATCGAGCGTTGAACCACCGCTCGTGGCAACGCGGCGGCCGTCGATCGACTTGACGGTCTCGCCCAGGTGGAAGACCACGCCGTGCGACTCGTGCAGCGTCTGAATGAACCGGCCCAACTCCGTGCCCATCACGCGTTCGAGCGGTACGCGTTCGGGCGCGACCACATCGACCGCGATGCCACGGGTTCTGAGCGAGGCAGCAACCTCAAGGCCGATGAAACTCCCGCCCGCCACTACCACCTTCTTCGCCTGCTGGGTCTTCTGGATGATGGCTTTGCTGTCGGCGAACGAACGCAGATAGTGGACGTGCGGCGCATCGGCGCCAGGAATCGGCAGGTGGATCGGCTCCGCGCCGGTCGCGATCAACAGGGCGCCGAAGGCACGGCGCGATCCGTTTTCGATCAGGACTTCCCGGCGAGCCACATCGATTGAAGAGACGCGGGAGTTGAGCAACAGCTCGATACGATTGTCGGTATAGAACTCAGGAGGCCGCAATGGGATCCAATCTTCCTGCGCGGTCCCCGCGAGATAGTCTTTCGAGAGATTCGGCCTGTCTGGCGGCGGTGAATCGTCGGCGCTGATGATCGTGATCGGACCGTCGTACCCTTCGCGCCGCAACATGTCCGCCGCGGCAAGGCCTGCGGCCCCTCCGCCAACGATCACGACCGAGGACGGGCTGGTAAGGGGGGTCGGGCGGGCCGAGGACGTCGTAATTTTCTCGCGAACCGTGACGCGATCGCCCTGCCGCTCGACGCGCCAGCACGCGATCGGATCGAGTGCGGGTGCGCGTAGCGCTTCGCCAGTTTTCAAATTGAAACAGGCGTGGTGCCACGGGCACCGAACGGTCTGGTCGACGAGTAACCCCTCGGACAGCGGGCCGTGATAGTGGGTGCAGTGCGCCCCGACGGCAAAGATCTCGTTACCCGATCGCGCGAGAAGGACATCGTCATCGCCAACATGCCCGAGTAGCATCTCCCCATCGCGGAGCGCGGTGACGGAGACGCCCTGTTGAAGGTCGGGCTTGGGTTGCTCCGCCATAGCTCAATTCGAGCCGAGATCTTCTGGCCGCTGCCCCTTGAATATTTCCTGCTTCGGCGCGTTGGCTTTGACCAGCGAATCGAGCGCAGCGCGCGATTCGACCACCTTGCCGGCGTGCGCCTTGAAGCTTACCTTTTCACCCGCCACAAGATCGTTCTTGTTCCAACCGAGGCGCTGAATGGCGTTCGGGCTGGTGAGCTCGAGGTTATATGTGGTGAGCTTTCCCGCCGCATCCGTCACGTCGACGTACACGTGCATGTGCGGATTGGTCCATTCGATCTTCGACACGACGCCGGTCGCGCTGATGACCTTGTCATTGTCGTACTCGGTCTCGAAACCGTGATGGGCGGCGGCCGGCGCGATCAGGCCGACGAACCCGAGCACCGTGAGCATGACCGTGAGGTGCGTTCTCATGACCGTGCCTCCTACTTCTTCTCGTCCTTCAGGACAGGGCCGCCGCCGATGCCGATCTGGCTCGCGTCACTCTTGCCAAGATAGCCGCCAGCAAGTCCAATCTGGTTGTTCTCGGCGCAGATGTACTCCATTAACTCTACGCCTGGTTTGACGATGCGCGCGACAAATCGCAGCTGCACGGGCTTGCTGAAGGTATCGGGGTCTTCAATGGTGAAGTCGTTGACCAGCGTGCCGTAGCTGATGCGCGTCCATCGCTCGACGGTGTGCAGCTTTTCGCTGTGCGGTGTGCCCGGAGCGTCGAACCAGAACTTGTCGTTGTAGCCGACGGTGTCGATGACAAGCGTGTCGCCGTCCCACCGCCCGACCGAGTGTCCCCACCAGCTGGCAATCAACGTCGCGGGATCAGGGTGTCGCCGCCCATCCATGTAGATGACCCGGTGCGCCCCTGCATCGCCAGTTTCGTGCAATTGATAAACGTACTGGAGACCCTTTGAGGTGTACCCCATGACAAATTTCCAGGGATACGGATTGATACGGGGGACGCTCATCGGCAGGCAATAGATATACGGCTCGCCGTAGATGGCCTTTGATCGCTCCTCTTTCAGCGTTCGCGCGGCTGGCAGCAGGAGTGAATCGAGCTCGCCCTCCTTGAGACCGCCTTCAACTCCCATGTCGTTGTCGGAGCCGCCACCCTCCCACGGACCCGTAAGATCAGGATGGCCATCCGGGAGTCTCGGCACCGGGCCGTTCATCGCGGGATCGGTCGGACTGATCGCGTCGCGATAGTCAACGCCACGCCGAACAGGCTGGATGACGGGTTTGCCCGCGAGCTGCCCGACGACGATCTCGTTTGCGTTGGCTCCGCGTCCACTGGTCTGACCGGCGGCGGGAGCACCCTGGCCTCGTTGCTGCGCATGCAGATGGACGAAGAGCAATGCGATCGATCCAATCACTCCAACGATCTTCCTCACGATGATCCTCCACCGAGTCGGAGTCAGGTGTACGACCCGACTCACATCAGCACTGCCGACGCGTGAGTCGGGTCGTCACCTGACTCCGACTCGATCCTTCATTTCGAACTCGATGTCGGCTGGCGCCCCGTCTTCCACCTGTGGCAAGAGCAAAGTCAGATGACGTTCGGGCGCACCACTTTCATTCACGTTCGTGTGCACAATAGCTGGTGCCAGTATCACGATGTCATTCTTGGACGCCTTCCGTTTGTCCGCACCGTAGACGATCGTCGTCGAACCTTCGACGAAGAAATACACCTGCTCGAAGCGATGAACATGCGTCGCCGGCCCACCGCTACCAGGCATGGTGCTGTCGAGACGAACCGTGTTGGCGCTCCCCATTGCTCGATTGGTGAACACCTGCCCATTCAGCCCTGGTTTGAGATCTTTGGCCGCCGGTACCGCGATCCGGCGGATGTAACGCGCGGCGTTCTCGACCTTGCTCGGCTGCGCGGGTTTCACCATCGCCAGAAGATCTCTTGATGTCGCTGGTGCGATCGCCTCGAGATGCGCCTCAGGTTGTGCGTCGGCGTTCCAGACCGAATGCGGCACATTGGCCGGAATAATGACACCCGTCATCGGCTCGGCGGTGAAGGTGTCGGTGCCGATTTGCACCGTCATCCTGCCGGACAACACGACGTAGTAGTGCTCCACCGGCAGCGTGAACAACGCCGGACCTCGGGCGCCGGGCGCCATCCGCGTGTAGAGGAGGTAGGCGTTGTCGGAGCCGTTGGTCGGGCCGCCGAGAATTTCGCTGGACGCACCGTGGGCCAACGGCGAAACGTCCGGCGCGCGAATGGGCCCGCGTGTTTCGTTGAGGCGAAGGTTCCACTGAACCTTGTTCTGCGTCGATTGCGCGCTGGTCACCGCTGCGTCAGCAATGGCGAGTGCGAGGAGCGACGCGCCGATTATTACTCTCATCCGGCCCTCCGCCGGACACGGTTTATCACAGGTGCGGCAGATTTGGATCTACCATGCCGGCTTTCACGCTCAGGTTTCAGCTTTCAGGTGTCAGGCGTTGTTTAGGATTGAGGAATAAGGCTTTAGAGGTGCGACGATGATCGTTCGAAACGTTCGGGTGGTTCACGGCGTTCTGATCGTGCTGATCGTGCTCACGGCGCTCGCGCAAGACGGGGCGAGCGCACAAGCACAAGGTGCAGGCATCCTCGTGCGGCACCGCGCGCCGACCGACCGTGCCCTCGATTTCCAGCTGGCAGCTTTCCAAGCCGAATTCGCGGACATGAAGACGCAGAAGCGTGCGAGCACACGTATGGTCGAGGGCGAAGCCTTCAGGCGGCACGGACTGAAATTCGTGAGCTGAGGCACAATCAACGAACCACGGAGGC
>Ga0310810_10002204_pt1 | contig 20778 bp, 18 predicted proteins | sample NCmetagenome_FD_207641 | JGI IMG/M metagenome (GOLD analysis project Ga0310810, IMG submission 207641) | Soil microbial communities from experimental microcosm in Duke University, North Carolina, United States - NC | ecosystem: Engineered > Artificial ecosystem > Soil microcosm > Unclassified ...
TGCGCCCTGTGTTGATACAAAGTGTCTTAGCCCCCTAATGAGCTGGACTAAATTTCGAAAATAATTTAGTAACAGTTAAATTAGGAGTCTATGCCAAAAACAAGAAGAAAATTTACTCCCGAAGAACGGTTGTCTATTATTCAGGAGGGAGAACGAGAAGGCCCGGCGGCCACCTGTAGAAAGTACAATCTCTCGCCAGCATTGTTTCAACGATGGAAAGGAAAATACTTGCAGCAAGGAATTCAAGGATTGAAGCCTGCATACCATCGGATAGATCCGCAGTTACGTGAGCTGGAGGAGGAAAATGCGCGCCTTAAAAAGATTATTGCCCGGCAGGCGCTAGAGATAGAGGTAAAAAGTGAGCTTTTAAAAAAAACTCCTATTCAGCCAAAGAGAAAATAGCTGTGGTCAATCAATTCAGGAAATATTGTGGAGCTAACCGGCTCTGTAATTGGCTTGCACTTCCCAGGAGTGTATTTTATCACAGGCCCATGGGTGGACGCGGTGGCGCCAGGCCAAGTGCACTTACGCGCAAGACGGATGGGTCGGTAGTAGGTAACGAATCGGTTGTTGGAATCATTCGAGAGATTCTTAGCCAGCCGTTTTGCTGTTATGGCTATCATATGATCACCGATGATCTGAAAGAGCTTCAATTTATCATTAACCACAAAAAAGTGTACAGGTTGATGGATGAAAATCATTTGCTTTTAGGGAAGATCATCCGCACCAGCGGCAAACGGCAATTTGTGCGTTACCGGCGCATTGATGCCCGCTACCCCATGGAACACCTTTGCCTGGATATAAAATATATCTGGGTTCATGGAGAAAAAAGAAACTACTATTTACTTACGATCGAGGACGTTTATAGCCGCAAAATCATAGAGCAATTGTTCCAACGCAGTATTCGCCAGATCGATGTCATTAATGTGTTCAGAAAAATAAATAATAAGTATCCAATAAAAGGTGTTACGGTTCGCAATGATAACGGCTCGCAATTTATTGCCAATAATGTCAAGCAGTTTTTAAAAACTGCGGAAGCTAATCAGGAATTTACCCATATCGCAACACCACAGGACAATGGATATATCGAAGGCTTTCACAGTATTATTCAGCGAGAAGTGGTGGACCGTTTTGAGTTCAGCAGCTTTTATGATGCTAAAACAACTTTTTCACAGCACAAAACCTGGTACAATGAAATCAGAAAACACGGGCTACTGGGAAAAATGACACCACAGCAAAAATGGGACGGGTATTTTAATAACTTTAAAAAATCAGGCGAAGCGGAAGCGGGCAATGCTGGAGAGCAACCCGCCAGGAATAACCTGATCGGCGGAGAAATTCTGGAAGGAGTAAATCAAACTCCTTCCTTCCCGGAAAATATCTTTGTTGCCATGCCTCAAAAAACTCAAACCCACACCCCGATCAACCTAAACCCTTTGGAAGAAACTGTCCAATTTATAGGGGGCTAAGACAAAAGATAATCTCATCAGTCCTCGTATGTTTGTTGATGTTTGAACACTTCTGTTTTTCCTTGTAGTTGTAACCTATAGTATTTTATCATCCATATGAAAATAGATGTATTAAAAATACACGGCATCTCTGCGTCAAACATACTTAGATAAAAAAGTCATACATAATGGAGGCCCCTTGTGAATCGGGCGGTGAAAAGAGGATCATATAACTTCCGGCGCCGCGTTAGGTATGCTTATTGCAAATTCTGCAAATAACTAATACTTAGATTATGCAACTAAATGAAAGGTTTTTGAAAGATCATTCCGATGAGGAAAAAGGTGCTTATCTGGGAGCCATTGCCTCCATCGCCACTGCCGATCATATAGCATCGGAAGAGGAAGTAGAATATATAACCCAGTTGGCGGAGTCCACCGACCTTTCCAAAGAGCAACAACAAGGCGTTGTTCGGGCTGCACAGGAATTATCCGGCAATGAACTGATCCGTTGCCTTGATATTCTAAAATCAAGCGACTTACGATTTTCCCTAATTACCGATCTTATGAATTTTGGACAATCCGACAAGGATTACTCCAAAGAAGAAAAAAAGAAGGTAGAAAGAATAGCCGACTATTTAAACATTAACCGGGAACAATTCTCCTTATTGGATCAATTTGTTAACAAAACATCACGGGCGGAAATTGCGCCGGAAGAAGTAACAAAACCAGGATTTTTGTCTTCACTGGGTCTTGAGGAAAAATTTAAAAAAGCCGGTATTGACTGGAAAACGGTTGGAAAAGGATTGCTTGGCATAGTTGGTCCGCTGATTTTGGCAAGGATGATGTCAGGAAGAAGAGCCAGTGCAGGTAATGTTTTAGCTGGAGGAGGGTTAGGCTCATTGATTGGTGGCCTGGGCGGTGCCGGGATCGGCCCGATGCTGGGTAAATCGGGAGGTGGATTGGGATCCTTGATCGGAGGACTAAGCGGGGGACGCGGATTTGCAAACAGCGGGGGCTTATTATCAAGAGTTCTGAAGGGCCTAAAAATCGGATAGCTTAAATTAACACAATACGACAGGATGAATTTCATTTTTGAATTACTCATCAATGCAGGAATATTGTTCCTGCTTGCTGCTATTTTGCCATCAGTAAATATCAAAAACTACGGAACAGCGATAGGTGTGGCCCTTGTAATTGGTATTCTGAATGCAACGATTGGTTTTCTTTTACGGCTTCCTCTTAATTTAATCACACTCGGGTTATTGTCTTTTGTAGTAAGATTAATTGTCACTGCCCTGATGATTAAACTTGCCGATAAATTATTCCGAGGCTTTGAAGTCAAAAGCTGGGCTGCGGCTTTTTTGTTGGCGGTCTGTATGGCAATCGCCGGAACAATATTGACTAATATTTTGCATCCGGCAATTTGACGAAGCAGCCAGTGTAATTTCCTGGGATCTTAGCATGAACCAACAAAGACCGCCAAAGCTAAAGCCGGCAGGCCGATAGAGGGATCATTTTTTTACTTCCTATGATGTTATAGCTGCATAAACCATATCGGATGAAGGAGAATTTTTTCTTTCTCGTCCTTGTCCCAACCATTTAACCAGCGAGGGAATAGAATCTGAAGGTGTTTCGAAACGGGGCGGCCTAAAACGTGAAACTGCTACTGCTGCACAATATATTCGCCCAAATCTTCCGGAATGCAACATCTTGCCGGTATTTGCTACTCTAAAGTGATGTTTATCCTATTTCTGTAACATTTTTAAGCCTGGATCGTATGAGCGAATTGGTAATTTGTGCAGGATCTCCAAGTCAGATAAAACCCGGAATAATATGTCACATGCATCCATCAAAACCATTTGTTTTCTTTTCATTTGCCTTTTCGTACACCAGGCGTTGCTTGCCCATAACGGGAGTGTAGCCTATGCTTACCCAATTGGGAAAATCAAAGTTGACGGTAATTTTTCGGATTGGCCCGCCAATATGGTGAAATACCCAATAGCGGTTAACCTCTCAGAAGGCAAACCAAAAGATGGAGCCGATTTTTCGGGTTTTTTCCAAATTGGTTATCGTCTCGACAATCACTCGCTTTATGTAGCTTTCACTATTACGGATGACACTTTTATTCAGGATACAACTGAAAATGTGAGATGGAATACCCAGGATGGGTTGGAACTAAGTATTGACGCACGACACCTTCTTGCAGGATCAGGCGTCGCTTCTTTTATGTACAGTCAAAAGCTGCGTAATACTAATAATGCCTTTTATGATCCGTTCGCAAAAAGCGCTACATGGGATATCATGGAAGTAGCCCTTGTCACCAAGGGCACTACCCGTTACTATGAGTGGCGTATCATGCTGGGCGACCAGCTTGTCGTTGGCAAATCGCTCGGTTTCGATTTTCATGTTTTTGATAAGGATGAAGACGGAAGTTTCACCTGGTCGGCATGGGGTAGGGGCGACAGGAAATACATAAATCCCGGGAGCCTCGGAGATGTTATTATTTTACCGCCCAATGCTAAACTGTCCACCATTTCCGGTCACGTAAATTGGGACAAGCCTTCAAAGATTCATTTGCCGGGAGAAGTAAGGGTTGTGGCTGCAGATCGTTCGATACTTTGGCTGGAGACCCAACTCGACAGCCTCGGCAATTATTCTGTTGCCGTTCCGTTAGGAAAATATGACATTTTGTTGCCGGACCCTTTTTTTCAAAACGGAGACAAAGTTTATTCAAGCAGCCAGCTTAGACCTGTAACTACACTGGCAAAAACAACGAAGGGAGTGACAGCGCCTGAAATTACGGTCTCCGGATCGCCCGTTCCGGACCTACTCCCTGAAAAAGGAATTCTCCTTGACTTTTCTCCGGGAAAAAGCAGCCAGGTAGATAATTTCATCGAGAGTTATCAAAAGTATTATCGAATTCCCGGTGTTTCCCTTGCATTGATCAAAGATGGAAAAGTAATTTACCATAAAGCCTATGGTGTGACAAATTCAATGACCGGTGAAAAAGTAAATGATCTGACGTTGTATGAAGCGGCTTCGATCACTAAACCGGTCTTTGCATTTGCGGTTCAGAGACTGGCCGAACGGGGAGTGATTGATTTGGATAAACCGCTTTATCTCTATCTTCCATATGAGGATATTGCTTATGACGATCGCTATAAACTCATGACGGCGCGCCATGTGTTGACTCACCGCACAGGGTTTCCGAACTGGCGATCGATGAACGAAGACGGGAAGTTGAATTTAAAGTTCACGCCGGGTACGGGCTATGGATATTCCGGCGAAGGCTTTGAATACTTAAAAATGGTGATAGAAAAAATTACCGGAAAGAAAGTAGAGCAGGTTTTGCAGGAAGAAGTAATCCAACCAATGGGACTTTATCATACTTTTTTTTCAAAGAATGATTCTTTACAACGAATGGTCGCCTATGGACATTTTGATGGACTACCCACCAACAATGATCTCCCGGAATCGCCCGGAATGGCTTATTCCATGCACACTGAGGCTAATATATTTACGAGATTCATGCTTTATATGCTTGAACAAAAGGGATTAAAGCCAGAAACATATGACACGATGCTCCAAAAACATTCTGAATTTAGCTACGATCCGGGGGAAGAAAAACCGAAAATTCCATCTTATATGGGAATCAGCCTGGAGATCAGGGAAACGCCATTCGGAAAATCATTTGGACATGGTGGTAACAATGGTGACTTTAAATGCAAATTTGAAGTGTACAAAGACCAGAAAATGGGCTACGCAATATTTACCAATTCAAGTACATCAGATGTGTTGTTGGAGAATCTCCGCAAATTTTTGGTAGAGGGTAAGGATAGGCCCTAAATGATTCCGTTAAACGGCTATGTCAGGTCCGGGTTTTGGGTCATGGCTGCGGGTTTGGTTGTTGGTAATGTGTTTTTGGTAGCTTGAATTGAGGCATTGCTTTTGCAAATTGTAAATCCCTCAATCCATAACAATTGACCAAACCCGTTGCCCTGACCATTAACTACAACCAAACAAAAACTATTAAATGGTCTAACGAGGAAATTTGAATTACCGGTATATCCACAGCAAGATGGGGCGTTCCGATTTTTGGATAATCTTCGAGAGTCGGTCAAAAAAATCATAGGAGACCATCGGGCATCCCAGGCTGTTGCAAAGGACACGCGGATAAATTTCTTCATTCGGGACACAGTCATAACCATGAATAACAACACCTCTCGAAAACGCATTGGAATTACTTTTATCGAGCCCGTGGAGCCTGAATGATGCGCCATAGCTGCCGTTGTAAAATGCGCCGACTTTATATTTTCCAAGCGAACTGCATCCGCTGTTGTTTAAATTTGAAAATCTTCCCCTGTCAAGGAATCTTTCATTACAGCTTCCGTGTGCCACAAGTGCGGAATAGACGACAGATTGTTGTTCCAGGTCATATACAAAAAAGCGGTTGCGGCCGCTGTGCAGGCTCATGTCAATAAGGAAGCAATATTTGGTGGAAAATCCTTTTTGTGCAACATAATTACCGATCTCAATCACACGTGCCGTCAAAGTCATGGGTTTTCGGTATTTCTCCGGCGATTTCTTTTTCTTTGAGGATAACCTGGCTGGTTTCTTTGCGATGGTTACGCTGTCTGCAGCAGGTTCGTCAGCTGTTTTTATGCCAGCATCATTGCAGCCGGCAACGAATAGGATGAATATAAACACCAGGGGCAAAAAACCCTTTAGGCTCAACATGGTTCGCTTTTTGCCAAAATAATAAATCGTTGGTCAGGCAGGTAGCAAAACCGGATGGCAGGACGCATTTAAGCATTTAATATCGGGAAGCTACGAGAAATAATACTTTATCGCAGATTGTAGGACGATAAGAATTCGAACATGGCCATAACTTGCTGTAAGGGAAAAAGGAATTATTCCTGTTTTTTTCAGTATTTAAACGGTTAATCTTTTTCATGTGCGCCGTAATCAGCTAAAACTATAATTTAGCCTCCATGAAAAGATTAGTTAGCATCACTGTTTTCGCGATTTTAATTTCAGTAGCACGTGGCCAGGAGCACAAAGCGCAGTTATTAATGCAACCAGCCAATTGGGAATTTGAACGATTTCCATTGCCACCTTCATTTGCTCCGGCCATAACTTATAAAGGGGCTGAAGAACTTCGTTTTGCTCCGGGAATGTTCGTTAAAGATTCTACACTCTATTTCACCTACGTCTTCGTTGTTCAGCTTGAAAATGTCGTTACCATCTCGCAGGCCGAAATCCGCGATTATCTTTTGAATTATTACAGGGGTTTGTGCAGCGTCACGGCAAAGGATCGGAAGCTCGTCATTGATACAACCCAAATTACTGTTGCGGTCGAAGAACAAAGAAACGTTCCTGCCAATGAAAAAATCTACAACGCATCTGCAAACATATTTGGTGTTTTCGCCGACGGCGCTCCGGTGAAACTTAACCTGGAAATAAAGATATTAACAGACTCACCCGGTAAGCGCACGTATCTCTACATAATTGCGTCACCCCACGAAAAGACAGATCCTACCTGGAAAACACTTTTAGAGTTGCGAAATGAGTTTAGATTACCAGGTTAGATCTGCGGCCCGATGATATTAAAAAAATTCAGTCCGTAAACTTCTTATATTTATAATAACCTGTGCGCGCCTTTGGCAAATTGTAGTGATGAACTGATATTTAAGACGCGGGCGTTTTGATTTGTACAGTGTGCATCGGGTAACTTAGCCACCTTTTTGGCAATTTGCATCAAATTAACTCCTGTGAAATTAAGATTTGAACTTTCATTAATTGCAATAATCATACTCCCCTGGTTTGGGTTTTTAACTCCAAACAGCTCTGTTCCTGAATTAGGCATTATTGCACCATTAGAACAGGACAGTCTCGCTTACGCCTCTGGTTTTCGCATGCTCGGCGAATCAGTTGGAAGAATGCTATCGCCATCTTTGACCGGGGAGCAGTTCGCGGAGAACCTGCAACGGATTAAGAAAGCAAAATGCAAGGTAGTACTGTGTAATATTTTTTTTCCGGGCAATATTAAAATTGCAGGGCCCGATGTAAACGAGACACGTGTGTTAGGTTATGCAGATTCTGTCTTTTCAAGGGCTAAAACAGCCGGTATAGGACTTATTGTATTAGGAAGCGGTACCGCACGAAGGATCCCGGATAATTATGACACAACTAAGGCAAAACGAGATTTTGTTGCGCTATGTCGGAAACTTTCAGTTGTCGCAGCCAGGTATGAAATTATGATTGCGCTGGAAAGCCTACAGTCTGCCGAAACTAATTTCCTCATTAGTTTAAATTCGGCGGCGGAAATTGTCAGGTCTGTGAACCATCCCAATTTGAGGCTGAATGCAGACATTTTTCATATGTTGAGACAAGGCGAATCACCTCAAAGCATTATTGATGCCGCTGATATTTTGATTTACTGTGAAATTGCTGAAAAACAAAGCCGGTCGTTACCGGGGGTCGTGGGAGATGATTTTAAACCCTGGTTACGGGCTTTGCGAAAAGCAAACTACAAAGGCCATATATTTATTGAAGGAAACAGTAATGATCTCCGAAAAGATATGCCGCTCTCTTTCAAATGGCTGACCCTTCAATTGCAAGAAGTTTATGCCGAATAAATTAAAGCAATACGTGGGAAAGTAATCGCTAGCCGTCGTTACATCGGCATGAGACTTAAATACTCTTAAAAGGATACGCCTTCTAATCACATTTCATTTACTCGTCTTTTTTCTTAAAAGATGCCAATTGGAATGGTACTCAAGTTGTAAGCAAAGAATGGATAAAAGTCCGGCAACCAGTTTAAGCGATAGAGTATGGATACAAGTGGTGGCTTCACGAATATGACAGCGGGAAATATGCGTGGACAGGTTCGGGCTTTTGAGGGCACTGTCCAATAGTTATTCCGGAGTGTGGAATTGTAGCTTTTTTACCGGCTGGAACGTAATAGGAGGCAAGCCTGAGTAACTGAAGTGATCCGGAAATTGTCCATGCCCGCGTAGACAAAATATAAAATTAACGGGACTATTCCGGCCCCTGTACTGCACTGATGGAGAACTTTTGACCGGAAGCATTCACCCGGTAAAAAGTTCCGTTGTCCATAAGGAGCGCCTCCGAATGTCCACCGGCATGATGGACATCGGTGTCAAATAATCTGCCGTCATACAGAGACATGATTTGGTCCGCAATGATTGTGTGGCCGGTAGTGATATGGCGAACGCCGTAAAGGTTTAACGTGCTGTCGATTTGCTTCGTGGTTGCCCTGGCGGTATGGGCATAATATCCCCTGTACCAGAAAGGACCCAGGTCGCTTAGAAGTATTTCCTTTCGCGGATCCTTGAACTCAAAAACCGTATCCCGATAATGCGGTCTGACCAGATTATTGAGATCCTTTAGAGACAGCCGTAATTCATTTACGTAGCCAGAAATACCGCCATGCATGAAAAGAATTTTACCAATCCTTTCTACAACGTTCTTGGTAGAAAGCCAGCGACCGAGTTCTGTATCGGGCCCAAAAAGCTGCGTGTATTGCGTTTTCATCAAAGCAGCATGTTCCGGGTAGCGGGGCTGTACATAACGCAGGTCACCGCTCATATTCATGATTTCATGATTTCCCAGGATATAATGGACATAGCCGCCTGCGGCCTTGGCTTTTTCTTCAAGCGAATAAATCAGCCATAGCACTTCCATGACCATAGTGCCCCTGTCCACAAAATCTCCAACCAATACAAGATGTCCTTCCCCAAAAGTCCAGTTAAAATTTTCATCTATTACACCATTCCCCTGCAGCAATTGCCTGAACGCAGTGAAATTGCCTTCGATGTCGGATAACACCAGCATCTTCTTGACACTGTTGTATTCCGGTTTCTCATTGCTGAGTTTTGATTTTAATATTACGGGAAACGTCTTGCCAGGCTCTCCGGTATTAACCAAAAGATGGATACTATCTTTTGATGAAGAAAGCAAAATGTCCGTTTTTACCGACTTGGTCCCGCCATTGTCTTCAATATAGTTGACAAAAATGGAGTCGTTCCGGTATGATACATAAGGCCCGTCAATAACAGCCGCACCGGTTTGTGCACTATCCATGAGTTGGTATTTTTCTGCAAAGAGAAAAAAGGCGCACGCGGCAAACGCCGGTAATAGTAGGGTGTTTATTCTTAACATAGCAGTGTTTCCATCACATGAAGCAGAATGCCAGGTCGGAATTCCGCATAATACATAAAGATATGAAACCAACATTCATGCCGCGGTTTCGCCGCAGTTTTTTTACATCCAGACGACCAAAAGCAGGAGAAAGTTGGGTTGACCTTTTATAAATATCAATACATTTAGATAAAAACGGACCATGAACAGCTCAAGGCGGTCATTTTTAAAGAATTCCCTTGTTCTGACTTTGCGGCCAGGGGTTGCCGGCTTTACAGCGACCGCCTGAACTGATCCCCTATTCCAGTTCACCCGATGTCTCCATCTCATAAGCAGGCCGGACCTCATTTTCCCCAATCAGGCAATGGAGTAGCAGGATTAAATAATTCGTCAAGGTAATAGTTCCTCCTGTATAACAGGTCGCAGGGGGAACCGATCGGGTAAACACAGGGCGAATATAAGGTCGCATTGTCCGGGTACATGATACTTTTGGGATCGCCTTTTGGCATCAGGGTCATGTCGTGTGCTCTTCCGAGAATGCAATGTCCGAGCTCATGAAATATTATAGTTTCAAGCTGGACATCGTTTTGCCAGCAAGTCAGGCTTTTAATGGAAATAATTTTTTGAACGTCATTGCCTGAGGTAATTACATTTGATGTAGCGCAAAACGATGTGTTCGAGAGGTCATATTTGATGATCAGGTTATTAATGGTAACCTGGTGACCCCGGGCGGTAGCTTCCGATATAAAACGTTGCACAATGGGTTCAAACTCCTGGGGCACATCATACACAAAATCCTTGTCTTTTTTACAAGCGAACAACAATATGATGGCGACAAGAAGTAAGCTCTTCAGCATATATTAAATATACTAAGGTTTGTCCCTACTTGATGAAAACCTGCAAATTGATTTTTACCTGGTCATAAAACGATGTTTAGAATAAATTGCTGCCTTAAGAGAATTCCGGCGATACCGGTATAAATTGAAAAGCATGAAAAAGTTTTCCCTGATTGTCCTCAGTGTGTGCATCGTTGCCTCCATTGTATCTGCACAAACCAAGGAGGTAGTTGCCATAAGAAAATATACCAGGGACAATATGGCAAGTATGGTGGGTGAATTCATAAGTTTCTTGTCGATTCCAAATGTGGCAAGTGATTCGGTTAATATCCCAGGGAATACCGGGTTTATCATGCAAATGATGAAAAAAAGAGGAATTGAGAATATTCGACTGTTATATGCCGTATCAAAAGCTACGCCTCCGGCAATTTATGGGGAAGTAAATGTTCCCGGGGCCAAAAGGACAATTTTCTTTTACGCTCATTATGATGGTCAGCCTGTGAATCCCGACCAGTGGGCGAAAGGCCTGTCACCGTTTGAGCCTAAACTTTTTTCAGAATCCATTGAAAGAAATGGAAAGAATATTCCCTTTCCGAAAGATTCCGTTTTTAACCTGGAGTGGAGAATCTATTGTCGCAGCTCATCGGATGATAAAGCTGGTGTGGTAGCCATTCTCAACGCCTTTGAAGCCGTCCGGCAATCGGGTATGCAATTAACGAGCAATCTTAAGTTCTTTTTTGAAGGAGAAGAGGAGGCCGGTTCACCGCACCTGCAGGAAATAATGCAGCAACATGGTTCCCTGCTTCAATCCGACCTTTGGATCATATGTGATGGACCCGTACATCAATCAGGAAAAAAACAAATTGTTTTTGGCGTCAGGGGAGACGCACACCTGGAACTTACAGTCTATGCTTCGAAAAGACCATTGCATAGCGGGCATTATGGAAACTGGGCACCAAATCCGGCAATGATGCTTGCGAAATTATTGTCGTCAATGAAGGACGACAATGGAAGGGTGACGATAAAAGGATTTTATGATGACGTAACACCTTTGACTGCTACCGAAAAAACCGCGTTGGATAAAGTGCCTGTCGCAGACGATCAGCTCAAAGAAGAATTGGGAATAGCTGCGACCGAAACGCCGGGTCTGAGGTTGAATGAAGCGATAAATTTACCATCCTTAAACATCAACGGCATGCAGAGCGGTAACATTGGAAAAATGGCTTCCAATCAAATTCCCACTACGGCTTCTGCGGTGATTGATCTGAGACTTGTATTGGGAAACGACTGGGAAAGACAGCAACAAAAAGTAATTGAGCACATCAGAGCACAAGGATATTTTGTGACGGATAAAGAGCCCACCGGCGACGAAAGAAAAAAACATGAAAAAATCATCCAGGTAGTGGCAAAAAAGGATGGTTATAATGCGCAGCGTACTTCCATGGAGTTGCCCATAATTAAAAATGTAATCGATGCTCTCGGCTCAACTACTCAAGGTCAGCCGGTGTTGGTGCCAACTTTAGGCGGGAGCCTTCCGCTGTATTTATTTGAAAAATACTTAAATGCCGTTACCGTCACGGTGCCGATTGCTAATCATGATAACAATCAGCACGCTGAAAATGAGAATATCCGTTTGCAGAATCTATTTGATGGAATAGAGACTATGGCGGTATTGATGATGATGAAATGATTACACAGTACGAATTTGTCGTTGGAATTAACCCTCCGGCCTTCCAATAAGCGATTAATACCAATTGTCACGAATTCTTAACGTTTTGGTTATCGAATATATTAATTTAACCGTGGTCATCTTCTAAATTGTCTTTTATGCCCATCACGCTATTGCAACGCCGCCGGTTTATAAAAAGCTCTGCTTTCGGTTTAATTGGCATCGGCACCGTTGGCTACGTTTCTGCAAAGGATAATTCAGCAAAATCAAATGTTGAAAATAACAGCCCTTATTTTTATCGGTATCCAAGTCTCAACGATGAAATGGTCAGCAGTATAGTTGGTGTCTCTCATTTTAGCATCGACAAAGTGAAAGAACTTGTCAGCCGGCGACCTGAGCTGGCGGGGGCAGCATGGGACTGGGGTTTCGGGGATTGGGAAACGGCATTGGGTGCTGCATCCCATGTTGGCCGCCGCGATATTGCCGAGTATTTAATCAGCAACGGAGCCCGGCCAGATATTTTCACCTATGCGATGCTGGGCATGCAAAAGAGTGTTCAGGAAATAATAGAAACTGTTCCGGGCATTCAAAGTCACACGGGTCCGCACGGCATTACTTTATTGCAGCATGCAAAAAACAGGTTGCTTGATAAGAGTATATCTTCTGCAGATGCCGCTAACGTAAATAAAGTGGTGGGCTATCTTGAGAGCCTCGGTAACGCAGACATAAAACCGAAAAGCCTTGAAGTTACCGATGAAGAAAAGAAAAAATACCTGGGTGAATACAGGTTCGGCGATGGTGAAAATGAAATATTCATTGTTGATCTTCATTCCCGCGGATTTTTGCAGGTTGGCCGAAAAGGAGCTTCTCCGCGCATCGTAAACAAGACTGCTGATAATACATTTTCTCCGGCAGGGGCGCCGTCAGTAAGTATCATTTTCAGGATCGAAAATGAAAAAGCTGTTTCATTTAGTGTTCATGAGCCGCAACCCATTGTCACTGCAACAAAGATTTGAGCGCACCTATTTCCTGTAGAAAGTAGGTTGGAAATAACCTGTAAAGCGGTGATCTGCTATTTTTAGGGACGTACCCTGTGTATCAGACACCTCATTACACCTCCGGCGCTGAAAACATAACCATAAAAATAAAAGACAAAAACGAACAGGTCATCTATTTACATGTTACCGATGCAATGGGCCGGCTCAAGCACTCGCAGAGAATCGACGCAGTGCCGGTAAGCAATTATATAACCAACTTAAATAGCGCCCCGGTGGCCGCAAGCATTATATTTTTTCCGTTTTACTACAAATCACAAAGAAAAGGTTGTCAAAAAAGTGATCCGGTAGGTTTTACTTATTTGAGAACACCGAACAATTGAAATTCATAGATGCTGGGATGAAGCCAGCCCCAGGTACTGATCAACCTGACTTTTAAGAATTTTGCAGTAACGGGCGAAAATTTAAACTGCTGATAGGGCGTTTTGAAGAGCTTTACATTTTGGGTTTGAAATTTACCGATGTATTTGAATTGTCCCATTGGAGCATCGTTTCCGGCGAATAATTCAAACTCTTTAAGGTTATATTGTTCTGTGCCATTGACAAAGGTGGTAAACATATCAAAGGTTGCAGAGCGTCCATCTTTGAATCCATAAACTGCTTCTTTTCCTAAACCATAACTTATTTGTGCCTGGAATTCCTGACCGTCGTTCGTGTATTTCCATTCGTCGCTGGAAGCTACCAGGATCCCACCGCCATTTTCCGGTGCAATAAGATTAAGACGATCATTTTCATTTATCTCACTTGCGGCGACGGCAGATGCTGCGTCTTTATTGTCGTCAACCTTTTGCCCGCCAGTTTTAGATTCATTGGAATCGGCCCGTTGTGGATTGATTACGGAGCTTTCGTTAATTGCCTCCTTTTGCGGGCTATTCTTATTACTAAGGAAGAAAATTGTTAGAATTGCCGTAGCAATAATAATTGCTGACAGCAGAATAGTGGTTCTTAGCGATCTGCCAGGTGATGTAGCCGCAGCCTTGTTTGAGACTGATGGTTGCGGAGTGATGGCAGTAGTGTCTGGCGCCTTTAGTGCTTTGAGCAGGTATTCTAATGCAGAGTCGTAATCTTTTGTAAAATCCACGTGCTGCAGCCTGGCGAGCCGGAAGGGAATCGGGCAACTCTCAAGTATTAGTGGAATGATTCTTTTTTCCTGGCCGATTGCATAGGAAACTTCATCCATTACATTTTTTGATTGAATGGAGGTATCAGATATTATCGCAAGAACGCCACCCGCTTCATTCAACGCGTTTTGTATGGCCACATCCCACGCGCTTCCGGGAACGATATCAAGTTGGTCAATCCATACATCTGCGCCCGCATTTCGAAGATCAGTCGCCAGCTTTTTTGCAAAATCAGAATCAACCCTTGAGTAACTGAAGAAGTATTTCGCAGGTTTCATGAGCAATGGATTTACCTGTTAAGGTACTTTATTTTGCTTAAATCTGCCATGGACCACGAGCGTATACGACCGGGTTTTAATCGTGTTTTTTAAGAAACGGAACTATTGATTTATACAATTTTTTATTGTGCTCCAGGTAGAGTGCATGTCCGCCCTGAATCGACTTTACCCGCATATGCGGAAATCTCATCAATTTATAGTGATCAATTCCTATTGTATAATCTCTCGTGCCCGTTATGACCAGAACAGGACAATCAATGGCTGCCGTTTTCGAAGCAAAATCTGAAAAGTATTCAGGATAATTCCAAAGTCGTTGTGCGTAGATGTATTTTAGAAAAGGTAATGCCATAAGGCTATCATCATAAGCTTTGTTTTCTTTTTTATCAAACATCAGTTTATAGGCGATGCTTCTTTCCTGCAACCTGCCAAACATCTCTCTCCAGCGGGTAAATAACGGAATTGAGTCGTTATTAAAGTATGACTTATCCCTGGGATCATTGCCCAATAGCTCGATTCCTTTTTTAATACCGCTACTGGCTGTAGCAGGTAAATTAACTGTACAATTGAGGTAAACCATTGCCCGGATTGTAGATTCATATTCGTGGGCATACTGCGTTGCCAGTATACCACCGAATGAATGCGCGATCACCATCCATTGTTTGTATTCCAGCCTTTGTCTCACTTCGTCAAAATCTTTGATAACGCGGTTCAGTGAATAATTTCCGTTCCTGGCCGAATCCGATCTTCCACAGCCTCGCTGATCGAGGTATACCAGCTGCACCTTTTTCGAAAACGCATCGCCGCCTTCTTTTTCAAAATAGAATGAATTGGACCCTGGGCCTCCGTGAATGAATAAAACGGGATAACCGCTGCCGGACCGTTTTACGAAAAGTCTTGTAGAATCAGAAGTAGTGATATAAAGCGAATCAACATTTTGAGAGTGGCAAAAAGTTGCCGGGTAAGTAAAGAATAAAAATAGCAAAATGATGATGTGCATGAAATACCCATTTAATACGCCATTGACAAGTTGGTTAGTCCCATTGATTCGCCAACTCAAAAAGGGAGTCCAAAACTGTGCCGCTAACTACCGTTCATGCCAAACAATTGTTTGCCGTTCGTATTTAACCGGACCTCAAACCCCTATAAACATGTGGCAGTTGAAACGATTATTTCAATATCTTGGGCGCCAAAAAAAATAACATGCCTGTACGATTTTCAAAGTTCCTTGGAATCATGACTGTTGCTGCACTTGTAAGTTGTAATAATGAAAGCGACAAGAGCACTCCTTCGACGGCAACCGATCCGGCTGCTTCTTTAAATAACCTGATACCAAAACCCGTCACTGCAACTCCAGCTTCAGGAGTCTTTTCTTTGAGCGACAGTACCCTGGTTACAGTTGCACCCGGCAATCCTGACTTGAGCAGAATAGCGGGTTACCTCGCTTCTGCATTAAGACCAGCAACCGGATTTAGTCTCAAAGTAGATAGCACACCGGGTGCAGGCAATGCTATTGCATTGGCGTTGGTAAATGATTCCTCACTGTCATCCGAGGGGTATGAAATGAAAATTACACCAGGAGGTATAACGATAAATGCCTACAAACCTGCGGGCGCTTTCTATGCGGTGCAAACGCTGAGACAATTATTACCCGCTGCGATCGAAAGTAAAACTGTTCAAAACGGTCCATGGCAGATTGCGGCAGCTACGATCCGCGATTATCCCGATTACGCCATGCGCGGAGCAATGCTTGACGTGGCCCGGCATTTCTTCGGTGTTGAAGATGTAAAACGTTTCATTGATTTCTTAGCATTTTATAAAATGAACACCTTTCACTGGCATTTAAGCGACGACCAGGGCTGGCGGATTGAGATCAAGAAATGGCCAAAGCTGGCAGAATACGGGGGTAGCATACAGGTAGGAGGAGGAAAGGGTGGATTCTATACCCAGGAACAGTATAAAGAAGTAGTGCAATATGCCGCCGACAGGTTTATCACTGTAATCCCCGAAATCGACATGCCGGGTCATATTAATGCCGCCCTGGCAGCATACCCGGAATTCAACTGCAATGAAAAAGATAAAAATCCCAAGCTTTATCCAGGTACCGAAGTAGGGTTCAGTACATTTTGCACAAAGAATGAAAAGGTATACGGTTTCATAGAAGATGTTTTTACCGAGTTAGCTGCTATTACCCCCGGGCCCTATCTTCATATAGGAGGAGATGAAAGCCATGCTACAGCAAAGGAGGACTATATTCCATTTGTTAATCGCGTCCAGGGAATAGTAAAAAAAATCGGGAAAAAGGTAATCGGGTGGGACGAAATCGCGACGTCGACCCTGCAGGCAAATTCCGTTGCGCAGTATTGGGCCGATTCTGCTAATTCAAAAAATGCGGTGAAACAAGGGGCGAAAATAATGATGTCGCCAGCTGCCAAATCTTATATGGATATGCAGTACGATTCTACTTCAAGACTTGGATTACATTGGGCGGCATACATCGAAGTGGACCAGGCCTACAATTGGAATCCCGCCACCCTGGTAACAGGCATTGAAAGAAAAGATATTATTGGCGTGGAAGCACCACTTTGGACAGAGACTATTGTCAATATGAATGACATCGAATACATGGTTTTTCCGCGTTTCCCCGGCTATGCTGAAATAGCATGGTCACCATCTGCAGGTAGAAGCTGGGATGAATATAAGGTGCGGTTGGGTAATCATGCAGCAAGAATGAAGGCTATGGAAATTGATTATTATCCATCGAAACTTGTGGAGTGGAAGGAATAGTGATCTCCGTGGTTGTGTTGCCTGGCGTTATTAAGTTGACGATGTCGTTTATTTCTTCGGCAACACCAATATTACCATGGCCGGAAACCTGGAGAGTAGTTGCAGATCACGGACGGTGGCATTGATGAAAATGTAAATCCTTCGTCCATCTTTAAACTGGCGGAAGCCCTTATAAAACCAGATAAGGAATTTGACATACTTATCTTACCCAGTCAGCGGAATGCTATACTGGTATTTACAACGATCACTTCAGCAAGAAGCGATGGAATTACTTTGTGGAGCATTTACAGGGAGCAAAACCGACTATGGACCAAAGTATCCTCCGTTATTCATCCAAGTTCCGTCTTAGCTTTACTAACTGTTTCACCACATCTTTCACTTTATTGATCAGCCCGAGCACATCCTGTTCATGCTTTTCAATCAAACTTTTTGTGATGAAAGCAGCACTGTCGAAATAGCGATTGGCCGCGGCCAGGTGCAGGTTGAATTGGCCACCTTGCTCATCGAGTCGTTTCAGCAGTTGCCAAAGGGTTTCTTTCTTCTTCATAGATTTTGGATAGGTTGTTTGTAAGGATAATTTTAATCGCGGGACAAATATTTCGAAATATATATATTCATCCTTGCCCCGAAAAACAGACGCAAAATTAGCTATCGGGACTAATCAATCAAATTTGTATGTAAACTTTTTTATTTTTTTTAAACACACCACCTTCATATTAAAAATTTCTTTACCGCATGTTTGCCATGTGCGATCATTTCTTGCTGATTTTATAAAGATTCCCTCCGTCAGTCACCGCGTAGAGCATGCCGTTGTGATATGCGACATCCCTAAAGCGTTCCTGCATTCCGGTCAGCAGTCTTTCCTCACCGACGATCTTGTTATTTTCAATGACCAGTCTTACAATATGAGAACTGGCAAGGCCCCCAATAAATAAATTGTTTTTCCATTCCGGGATATCACCGCCCCTATAAAATGTCATACCGGAAGGTGCAACGATCGGATCCCAATAATATATCGGCTGCTCCATGCCAGGTTTTTGTTGTATGCCATCTCCAATTTTCGGCCCCCCATACTCGATGCCATAGGTGATAGTTGGCCAGCCATAGTTTTTGCCGGCTTTTATAATATTGACTTCGTCGCCGCCCCTCGGTCCAAACTCAGCTTCCCACAATTCACCGGTTACGGGATTGATGTCGAGGCTCTGTGCATTCCGGATTCCATAGGCATATATTTCAGGCATCACGTCCTTTTGATTCAGGAAAGGATTGCCGGGCGCCGGTTTTCCATCCCTGGTAATCTTAAAAATTTTTCCCAGGCCTGAATTAAGCCATTGCGCCTGCTTCCGCCCGGCGAGATCGGATCGTTCTCCCGTGCTGACGTAAAGATTGCCACTCTTGTCAAAAACCAGCCTGGATCCCAAATGCAAGGCGCTGTTGAAAGCCGGCGTGGCGCGAAAAATTACAACCGGTTGCTGGATCGTCGAAGACGCGTCGTCTAACTTTCCTTTTGCAACAGCAAGCAGGTTGCCGTTCCCATTTTTTTCTGCATAAGACCAATATATCGTTTTATTCCTGGAGAAATCAGGATCCAATGCCACATCCAGCATCCCGATTTGTCCCTGGTCCACCACATCAGGAAAACCAGTTATTTTTTTAACGAGATTACCATTTGCTTCGAATATTTGCATGAACCCGGATTTGTCAGTAGTCAATAACCGACCGTCGGGCATTGCAGTCAAAGCCCATGGTCTTCCTAATTTCTTCGCAATCTTCTCAACTTTATAAGGAGTAGATGTTTTTACACCCGTGGTTCTTGTTTGTCCTTTAAATGCGGGTTTATAATCTGTGTTGGCGTCTTTCGTTTCAACAGGAGGAAATTTTGTTGTGTCTGCTTCGGCGCTTTCCTTACCTGGGATATTGCCATCACATCCATAAGAATAAATCGAAAAGGAAATCGCGGAGAAAATCGAAATAAGCTTTGCCTTCATAATTTTTATATTATATAATTTATAAAGTTAACGAAGTCATTGCCGCGAATGTCACCGTTTTGATAAATGGAAACCGTAAAATAAATCTCCGGGTGAATTCACGTTCACAAACAGAAATCACTCCCGGGCATGCCAGTTTTGTAACTTTAATTCCGCTTGTTAACGCCGGGTAAACGCAACTTCATTTTTTGGATTAAAAATTTAATATGAGAAAAGTCATATTGGGCCTTGCGGTTAGCCTCGATGGCTTTATTGAAGGGCCTAACGGAGAATACGACTGGTGCTTCACTGACCAGGACTATGGGATGTCTGACTTCTTTAAACGAATTGACAGCGTCTTTATGGGCCGCAAAAGTTATAAGCTGGCGCAAAGCATGGGAGATGCGGCGATGCCGGGCTTCCCGAAACTGAAGGAATATGTGTTTAGCAATACGTTGCAGACGGTTAAGAAAGACGTTATAGTGATCAGTGGAAATATCGCGGAGCAGGTAAATAAAATAAGAAACGAGCCCGGCAGGGATATCTGGCTTTTCGGTGGGGCCGCATTAACGACTTCAATGATGAATCTTGGTTTGGTAGACGAAATTTGGCTGGCCGTCCATCCTATCTTGTTGGGAAGCGGCAAATATTGTTTCAGCCACCTGGATCACCGGGTTCACCTCGATCTTATTGAAACAAAACCATATTCCACCGGGCTTGTATCTCTTACCTACAAAGTGGTCCATAACCAATAAGTGAAAAGATTTATTTTATTTAGGTTTTTTTCGTTGAATATTTTTCGCAATTAACTACAGTAGTAATTTCTGCTGGTAGTGATCTTCATATCCCGTAATTTTATTAGCCACTTACAACCGTAAAAACAGCTATATGAAAAAAGAAATTCACCAACCTGGTGTAACAAACGATTCCGAAACCGGCAAACCGTCAGGAGCTCCCTTTAAGAGTACTCCAATGAACAGGCGAAAATTCGTTGAGCTCGCAGCCTCCGCCGCCGCTGCTTTTACTATTGTTCCGAGACATGTCCTGGGCGGTAAAAACTTTATTGCTCCCAGTGACAAAATCACGCTGGCTTACATTGGCGTCGGCACGCAGGGAATCCGTGAATTGCTTCCGCTGCTTGCGGTTCCCGAGATACAGGTTATAGCGGTTTGCGATCCCGTCAAAGAACCGTTTGGGTATAAAGACTGGGGCAAGGATTATCTCAAAAGTGAAATCCGTAAGGCGACCATGAATCAAACATGGGAGCCCGGTGGCGATAACATGATACCCGGTGGAAGGGATAATGGCAAGTCAATCGTTGATACTTATTATGCCAACGTGAGACCAGAGCAAAAATATAAAGGTTGCACTGCGTATGCCGATGCCCGCGAATTGCTGGCAAAAGAAAAAGACCTTGACGCAGTCAAAATAATGACACCCGACCATCTGCATGGCAT
>Ga0310810_10002205_pt1 | contig 20778 bp, 17 predicted proteins | sample NCmetagenome_FD_207641 | JGI IMG/M metagenome (GOLD analysis project Ga0310810, IMG submission 207641) | Soil microbial communities from experimental microcosm in Duke University, North Carolina, United States - NC | ecosystem: Engineered > Artificial ecosystem > Soil microcosm > Unclassified ...
GCCAGGCCTTGCCTTGCTCAACGGCATCTTCAATAACGCGACTTACAATATTGTCGGTAGCGCCGGCGCAGGCGGCACCAATACCGGTTCGCAGGACGGCGCCGACGTCTTCTTCGGCGGTGATCATGCGGACGCCTTCAACGGCATGCCGGGGCCGTTCGGCCCGGGTGATAACGGCAGCGATACCGTTGATTATTCCCACGCGGCCGCCGGGATCACCGTCGATCTGTCGAACCCGCTGAACAATACCGGCGCCGCCACCGGCGACACCTATATTTCGATCGAAAACATTCGCGGCACGAATTTTAACGATGTCCTGACGGGCGACGCCAACAATAATGTGCTCGAGGGCGGTCTGGGCACCAATACCCTCAACGGCGGCGGCGGTTTTGACGTCGCGAGTTACGAGCACGCTACCGCCGGCGTCACGGTGAGTCTCATTGCTCCCGGGTCGCAGCCTACGGGCGGCGCCGGCACCGATACGCTGACGAATATCGAGGGACTCCGCGGATCGAACTTCAACGACACCCTTATCGGCAACGGCAGCAGCGTGCTGGAAGGCGGAGCCGGCAATGATCAACTGATCGGCCAGTCGGGTCAGGGCGACACTGCCAGCTATGAACACGCAACCGCGGGCGTTTCGGTCAATCTTGCGATCACCGTCCAGCAGGACACCCATGGCGCCGGACTGGATACGCTGACCAACATCGCCAATCTGTCGGGATCGCACTTCAATGACACGCTGACGGGTGACGCGCACGACACCGTCCTCGTCTTCAACAAGACGGCTCCTGGCGGCATCGGTCACGATACCATCGGCGACTTCGTCTCGGGTCAGGACAATATCAAGCTTGACTACCTCGCATTCACGCCGGGCGACGCCAATAGTTTCAGCACGTGGCTTTCCGGTCATGTCACCACCGTGAACAGCGGCAGCGATTTGCTGATCGACCTTGATTTGAACGGCGCCAACACGATCCTGTTGAAGAATGCTTCCGTTGCCGGTCTGCATGCCAGCGATTTCATCCTGCCGGCGTGACGTCATGGGCTTTTGGCGGGGGCAGCCAGGGCCGGATTCTGGTAGCCGGCGCTGGAGCATGACCCGGAAAAGTGGGCCATCCCCCTTTAGCGGATCCGCCGATTTTGGCATCTTTTTCCGGCCGGGGCGGCGGAGTGCCGCGGCAACCGGTTGGAACAATTCGCTCCGGCATGATACCGAAGGTGCATGAGGCGGCTGAAGTTATTCCGAAGGTGGTTGCAGCGGCGCTTTGGCTACGCCCGTCTGGCGTGCCTCGCGCTCCTGATCGGATTCGCCGCGCTGCGGGTACTGGATCCCGCCCCGGTCGAGGAGCTTCGGCTCAGGACCTTCGATGGCTACCAGCGGCTCGATCCGCGCAAGAAGATTGCACGGCCGGTCACCATCGTCGATATCGACGACAAGAGCCTGGAAAAGCTCGGGCAGTGGCCCTGGCCGCGGACCAGGATTGCGGATCTGGTCACCGAACTCACCCGGCTCGGCGCCGTCGTGATCGCGTTCGACGTGGTGTTCTCGGAGCCCGACCGGCTCAATCCCGACGCCATGGCCGATACCCTGCGCAATATCGACGAGGCAACCCGCGAGCGGCTGCGGATGCTGCCGAGCAACGACCAGGCATTGGCTGACGCCATTCGCGCCTCGCGCGTGGTGCTGGGCGAATCGGGATCAGCACAGGAGCTGGTGGCGCTCGACAAGACACTTCCAGTGACGGGACTGGCGATGCTCGGCGAAGAGCCGCAGCCCTTCATGTTCGACTTCCCGGGATTACTGCGCAACACGTCGGTGCTGGAGCACGCCGCTGCCGGACGTGGACTCTTCACCATCAATCCCGACCGCGACGGTATCGTGCGGCGGGTGCCGATGATCATGCTGGCCCAGAGCCAGACCATGCCCTCGCTCACTTTCGAGATGCTGCGGGTCGCGACCGGTTCGGGTACGATTCTGATCAAGGCCGAAAAGGCCGGCATCAAGAGCCTCGCGGTCAAGGGCTTTACGCTTCCGACCGACGGCAACGGCCAGCTCTGGATTCACTACGCCCGTCAGGATCCTTCGCTCTACGTTCCGGTGATCAACGTCCTGGAAAAGACCGTCGCGCCCGAGAAGATCGCCGGCAAGCTGGTGCTGATCGGCACCTCGGCCGTCGGTCTCAACGACATCAAGACCACGCCGGTCTCGCAGAACATGCCGGGTGTGGAAATCCACGCCCAGGTGCTGGAGAGCGCGCTGGCCGGGGCGGTGATCTCGCAACCTGCCTTCGGCATCGGAATCGAGTTCGGGACCGCGCTGGTGTTCGGGCTGCTGGTGATCGCGTTCGCGCCGTTGTTCGGGCCGGTAACGCTGGTGGCGCTCGGCGCGGCTTTTGCGACCGGCCTGATCGGGACATCCTGGTATTTCTACGCGCAGCACCGGCTGTTGATCGATCTTACCTATCCGTTGATGTCGACCACGGCGATCTACCTGACGCTGATCTTTTCCAGCTTTGTCCGCGAACAGGCGCAGCGTAAACAGATTCGCGGCGCGTTTGCGCAGTATATGTCGCCCGTGCTGGTCGAGCAGCTGGCCCAATCGCCGGAAAAGCTCGTGCTCGGCGGCGAAGAGCGTGAGATGACCATCATGTTCTCGGATGTTCGCGGCTTCACCACGATCTCGGAGACCTACAAGAACGATCCGCAGGGCCTTACCGCGCTGATGAATCGCTTCCTGACGCCGCTGACCAACGCGATCCTCGCGCGCAAGGGCTATATCGACAAGTATATGGGCGACGCCATCATGGCTTTCTGGAATGCGCCGCTCGACGACAAGCAGCATGAGATCAACGCGTGCGAGGCGGCGATCGATATGCTGGAGAAGATTGACGAGGTCAACAAGCAGCGCGAACAGGAGGCCGCCGACGGCGGCCACGTCTACATTCCGCTCAACGTGGGCATCGGCCTCAATACCGGCATCGGCGTGGTCGGCAACATGGGGTCCGATCTCAAGTTCAATTATTCGGTGCTCGGCGACAGTGTCAATCTCGCTTCACGGCTGGAAGGGCAGACCAAGGAATACGGTTTTCCGATCATCGTCGGATCGAAAACCGCGATGGCCGCGAAGGAGAAGTTCGCGATCCTCGAGCTCGACTTCATCATGGTGAAGGGCAAGAAGGAGCCAGAAGTCATCTATGCCATCGCCGGGCGCGAGGACACCGCGCAATCCGGCCGCTTCCAGCGGCTGCGCAACCTCACCATCGAGATGCTGGCCTGCTATCGCAGCCGCGACTGGGACGGCGCGCTGGGCGCGATCGAGCGCGGCCGCCGCACCGACGAGTCGAATTCGCTGGAGTTGCTCTACCGATTGTACGAAGTGCGCATCCGCGGCTATATCGAAAATCCGCCGCCGGAAGACTGGAACGGCGCCTACGCGCTGCTGACGAAGTAGGGCACGATTGTCGTCACCCGCGAAGGCGGGTGACCCGGTATTCCAGAGGCGCCGACGATTTCAGCCTCGCAGCCGCGGCGTACTGGATACTCCGCTTTCGCGGAGCATGACGGCGTTTGTTGGCAGTTAGTGTGGCTCCAGTTTCAGAGGCCTACTCCAGCCCGATCGTCGTTAGATCCTGGAACCAGTGCTGCGCCTGCACGAATTTCTTGACCTTCGGCGACAACGCGTGCGGGTTGGTGTCGTGCACCACCCACACCAAAGTGGCGTCGTCGACGATCAGCGCATGCGCCTGCGCCAGTAATTCGTCCTGCTTTGCGATGTCGAAGTTCTGCTTGGCCTCGTCGATCAGCGCGTCGACCCTCGGGTTCTTGTAGCCGCCCCAGTTGACGCCGACCGGCGCGATCTGGCCGGAGTGGAAGAAACGCACGATGGCGTAGAGCGGATCGGAGGTGACATAGGCAATGTTGTTGGAGGTGATGCCGGCGTTCATCTCGTCGGCCGCGCCCTTGCGCCAGTGCGTATAAAGTGTCTCGAGCTCGACCACCTTGAAGTCGATCTCGATGCCGATTTCCTTGAAACTCTGTTGCAGGAATTCATTCATCGGCAGCGACAGCATCTGCCCGGTGCCGCCTTGCGCGATGATGAAGGTGGCCTTGAGCGGTTTCTCTTTCGAATAGCCGGCTTCCGCAACCAGCTTCTTGGCCGCCGCAACGTCATACTTGAGTTCGAAGGTGGGCTTGCCGAACCAGGGGCTGGACGGGTCGACCTGGCCCTTGGCGGGTTTGGCGAGGCCATTCATCAGGCCGACCACGGCGTCGCGATCGATCGCCAGATTGAGCGCCTTGCGCAGCCGGACGTCGGTCCACGGCGAGCCCGGCAATACGCTCAAATGATAGTTCCAGACATGCGGCGTGATGTTGTCGACGATCCGCATGCCGGCGGATTTCAGCTGCGGCACCGCGTCGGGTGCCGGCGTCTCGATCAGATCGACCTGGCCCGCCAGCAGCGCGTTGGTGCGGGTCAGCGCTTCCGGCATTGGAATCAGGATCAGTTTATCGGTCTTCGGAATCCGCTTCTTGTTCCAGTAGTCGTCGTTCTTGGTCAGTTCGGCGAGTTCGCGCGGCACCAGTTTTGTCAGTTTGAACGGGCCGGTGCCGGAGGGCTGGCTGGCGAACTTGTCCCAATCTTTGCCGAGCTTTTCATATTGCGCGGGGCTCGAGACCAGGAACCAGAGCATCTGGTAGGGGAAGAAGGAGTCCACGGCCTTGGTGGTGATCTCGACGGTGTCGTCATCGAGCTTGGCGTAGCTCGCCACCGAAGGCAGGCGGGTCTTGACCTGCGCGCTCTGGCGCTTGTCGAATTGCGGCGCCTTGTCGTTCAGCACCTTGTCGAGATTCCAGATCACCGCGTCGGCGTTGAAATCGCTGCCGTCATGGAATTTGACGCCCTTGCGAAGCGTGAAGCGCCATTTGGTCTTGTCCTTGTCGTCGACCTTCCACTCGGTGGCGAGCCCCGGCACCAGTTTGCCGGGCCGGTCCGAGACGTCCATTTCCCAGGCGACCAGCGGGTCGTAGATCGTATAGGCGGTGAATTGATAGGCACCGGCGCCGCGATCTGGCTGTCCTGTGGTCAGGGGGATGTCAGCCATCGAGATACCGTAGCGCACCACGGATTCGGCCCGCGCCGGCGTGGCCGGCAGGACGGCGCCGATGGCGAGCGCCATCGCGGCGACGAGTAGCATCGAATTGCGGTTGCGCATGAACTAAGCTCCATTGAAGGGTATTCGGAATACCTGATGCCAATTCGAGCGAAGCAAGGTTGATGCCAGAATAGGCAGCGTCGTCTTTTATGCGTGCGCCGCGGGAAGAAACCGCATGTCCAACGGTTATTAGGCGAAGAACTATCTACTTTGGCACAGCCGTTGCATAAGTCTGCATAAGAATTAGTCACCTCAAGTCGAAAAAAGGGTTTGCTGCAATGCGTTATGAAACATCGAAGAAAACGGCGACGGCGCTGCTTCTGGTGGCCGGGCTTGTGGCAGGGCTGCCGCAGCTGGCCGGTGCGGAAACCGTGCTGCGCATCGGCATGACGGCCGCCGATATTCCGCGCACGCTCGGCCAACCCGACCAGGGCTTTGAGGGCAACCGCTTCACCGGGCTCACCATGTACGACGCGCTGACGATGTGGGACCTGTCGTCGGCCGACAAGCCGAGCGTGATGATTCCCGGCCTTGCCACCGAATGGAAGGTCGACGACGCTGACAAGAAGAAATGGATTTTCAAGCTCCGCCCCGGCGTGACCTTTCACGACGGCTCGCCGTTCAACGCCGATGCCGTGGTCTGGAATGTCGACAAGGTGCTGAAGCAGGACGCCCCGCAATTCGATGCCAGCCAGGTTGGGGTCACCGCCTCGCGCATGCCGACACTGGCGTCCGCAAGCAAGATCGACGACATGACCGTGGAGTTGGTTACCAAGGAGCCCGACAGCTTCCTGCCGATCAACCTGACCAATCTGTTCATGGCGAGCCCGGCGCAATGGCAAAAACTGTTCGCCGCCGCTGAAGGCGCGGATGCGAAAGCGAAATCGCAGGCAGCCTGGGCCGCTTTTGCCAAGGCAGCCTCCGGCACCGGCCCCTGGAAAATGTCGAGCTTCACGCCGCGCGAACGGCTTGAGCTCGTCAAGAACGACAATTACTGGGACAAGGCACGCGTTCCCAAGGTCGACAAGATGGTGCTGCTGCCGATGCCGGAGGCGAATGCCCGCACCGCGGCGCTGCTTTCCGGTCAGGTCGACTGGGTTGAAGCCCCGGCGCCCGATGCGGTCGCCGAAATCAAGCAGCGTGGCTTCACGATCAAGAGCAATGAAGAGCCGCATGTCTGGCCCTGGCAGTTTTCCCGCGTCGAAGGCTCGCCCTGGAACGACATCCGCGTTCGCAAGGCCGCCAATCTCTGCGTCGATCGTGAAGGTCTCAGGGACGGCCTGCTCGCCGGCCTGATGGTGCCGGCGACCGGCACCTTCGAGCCCGGCCACCCCTGGCGGGGCAAGCCGACCTTCGAGATCAAGTTCGACAAGCCCGCCGCGCAGAAGCTGATGCAGGAGGCGGGATTTGGTCCCAGCAAGAAGCTGACGGTGAAGATCCAGACCTCGGCGTCGGGATCGGGCCAGATGCTGCCGCTGCCGATGAACGAATACCTGCAGCAGGCGCTTGCCGAGTGCTACTTCGACGTTCAGCTCGACGTCATCGAGTGGAACACGCTGTTCACCAACTGGCGCCGCGGCGCCAAGGATGCCACCGCCAACGGTGCCAACGCCACCAACGTGACTTATGCGGCGATGGACCCGTTCTTTGCGCTGGTGCGCTTCCTGCAGTCGTCGATGGCGCCGCCGGTGTCGAACAATTGGGGGTTCATCAACAATCCCAAGTTCGACGAATTGGTGACCAAGGCACGGCAGACCTTCGATCCCGCCGCTCGCGACGCGGCGCTCGCCGAATTGCATGCCGCCTCGGTGGACGACGCCGCTTTCCTCTATGTCGCCCATGACGTCGCCCCGCGCGCCATGAGCCCGAAGGTAAAGGGCTTCGTGCAGCCGAAGAGCTGGTTCGTCGACTTTTCGCCGGTGTCGATGACGCCGTAAGAGACGCTAAACTAACCCCGCGGTGCCCTTCCCCTCTCCCCTTGTGGGAGAGGGTGGCTCCGCGAAGCGAAGACGGGTGAGGGGTCTCCCTCCGCAGGCGATATCTCTCAATTGAAGCATCTGCGCCTGCGGTGACAGACCCCTCATCCGCCTTCGATGCAGCGCATCGAAGGCACCTTCTCCCACAAGGGGAGAAGGGAAGAAGAAGGTAACCTAAGTGTTCGCCTATATCGCCCGCCGCATTGTCTATGTGATTCCGATCGTGATCAGCGTGGCGCTGGTCTGCTTCCTCTTGGTGCACATCACGCCCGGCGACCCGCTGGTTGCGGTGCTGCCGGCGGATGCCTCGCAGGAACTCGCCGCGCAATTGCGTATTGCCTACGGCTTCGATCGCCCACTGCCGGTTCAGTTCGGGCTCTGGCTGTGGCGCGCGGTCAATGGCGATCTCGGCAATTCCATCGCCACCGGCCGCCCGGTATTGACCGAAGTGATGCGCGCCGTCGGCAACACCGTGACGCTGGCGATTGCCGCAGCCCTGATCGGATTCACGCTCGGACTGTTTTTCGGCCTGATTGCCGGCTATTTCCGCGACACCTGGATCGACAAGGTCGCGACCTCGGTCGCGATCGCCGGCGTCTCCCTGCCGCATTACTGGCTCGGCATGGTGATGGTCATCATCTTTTCGGTGCAGCTGAACTGGCTGCCCGCGGTCGGCGCCGGTCCGGGCGGCTCCGGCGCCTGGGCCTGGGATTGGGAGCACATGCGTTATCTGATCCTGCCCGCGATCACGACTTCAGTGATCCCAATGGGGATCATCACCCGCACGGTGCGGGCCCTGACCGGCGACATATTGAGCCAGGATTTCGTTGAGGCCCTGCGCGCCAAGGGTTTGCGCGAAACCAACGTATTCCGTCATGTCATCAAGAACGCGGCACCAACCGCGCTTGCGGTGATGGGCCTACAACTCGGTTATATGCTCGGCGGCTCGATCCTGATCGAAACCGTGTTCTCCTGGCCCGGATCGGGGCTGTTGCTCAATTCGGCGATCTTCCAGCGCGATTTGCCGCTGCTGCAGGGCACGATCCTGGTGCTGGCGCTGTTCTTCGTGGCACTCAATCTTCTGGTCGATATCGCGCAAGCGTCGATCGATCCGCGCATCAAGCGGAGCTGACACATGAGCGCGATCACGGACGCCGCACTGCAGGCGGTCCCCGCGGCCAAGGCGCGCGGTTATTGGGCGACCGTCGGCCGCCGCATCACGCGCGACAAGGTCAGCATGGTCTGCGCCTTCATCCTGGCGCTGATTTTCCTGTCGGCGCTGTGCGCGCCGTGGCTCGGCCTGGCCGATCCCTATCAGGGCTCGATGATCCGCAGGCTTCGCCATATCGGCACGCCGAACTATCCGCTCGGCACCGACGAACTCGGCCGCGACATGCTGGCGCGGCTGGTTTATGGCGGAAGGCTTTCGCTGGTCATCGGCATCCTGCCCGTGATCCTTGCCTTCGTGATCGGCACCTCGCTCGGTCTCGTCGCCGGTTACGTCGGAGGCAAGCTCAACACCGCGATCATGCGCACCGTCGACGTGTTCTACGCGTTTCCCTCGGTGCTGCTGGCGATCGCGATCTCCGGCGCGCTGGGCGCCGGCATCGTCAACTCCATCGTCTCGCTGACCATCGTGTTCGTGCCGCAGATCACCCGCGTCGCCGAGAGCGTCACCACCGGCGTCCGCAACATGGACTTCGTCGAGGCCGCGCGCGCCTCCGGCGCCGGGCCCTTCACCATCATGCGCGTACACATGCTGGGCAACGTGCTGGGCCCGATCTTCGTCTACGCTACCGGGTTGATCTCGGTGTCGATGATTCTTGCGGCCGGCCTGTCGTTCCTCGGCTTGGGTACAAAGCCGCCGGAGCCGGAATGGGGCCTGATGCTCAATACGCTGCGCACCGCGATCTATGTCAATCCATGGGTTGCCGCCTTGCCCGGCGCCATGATCTTTGCGGTATCGATCTGCTTCAACCTGCTCAGCGACGGCATGCGCAGCGCCATGGACATCAGGAATTGAATTGATGGTGAGATTGGCTCGAACAGCGCGTCGTTTTCGGTCCACCTCTCCCATAGGGAGAGGTCGGAGCGCATCGCAAGATGCGATCCGGGTGAGGGGTTACACTCTCTCGTGGGACCTGAGCCCCTCACCCGGCGCTTCGCGCCGACCTCTCCCAATGGGAGAGGTAAGATGACCGACACGAGCCCCATCGCACCGCTGGAGAAGATCGAAGATTTCGGCGGCGCCGCGCAGCCGCTGTTGCAGGTCTCCGGCCTGACCAAACATTTTCCGGTGCGCGGCGACCTGTTCAGCGCGCGCAAGACCGTGCGTGCGGTCGACAATGTGTCGTTTTCGATCGCCAAGGGCGAAACCGTCGGCATCGTCGGCGAGTCCGGCTGCGGAAAATCGACCACCGCGCGGCTGTTGATGCACCTGATGAAGCGCGACGCCGGCGAGATCGTCTATGACGGCATGCCGGTCGGCCGCGCGCTGTCGCTGCGCGAGTTGCGTCGCGGCATGCAGATGGTGTTCCAGGACAGCTACGCTTCGCTGAACCCGCGCCTGACCATCGAGGAATCGATTGCTTTCGGGCCGAAAGTGCACGGCATGGCGGACGCGGCCTCGCGCGCGTTAGCGCGCGAACTGCTCGGCAAGGTGGGCCTGCGGCCGGAGATTTTCGCCAACCGTTATCCGCACGAGATTTCCGGCGGCCAGCGCCAGCGCGTCAACATAGCGCGTGCGCTGGCGCTATCGCCGCGGCTGGTGATCCTCGACGAGGCGGTGTCGGCGCTGGACAAGTCGGTCGAAGCCCAGGTGCTCAATCTGCTGGCCGACCTCAAGCGCGAGTTCGGGCTGACCTATCTCTTCATCAGCCACGATCTCAACGTGGTGCGCTATATCAGCGATCGCGTGCTGGTGATGTATCTCGGCGAGGTGGTCGAACTCGGCCCGGTCGACAAGGTCTGGGATCAGCCTGCGCATCCCTATACCAGGGCGCTGCTGGCGGCGATGCCGTCGTCGGATCCCGACAACCGCACCCAGACGCCGCCGATTTCCGGCGATCCGCCCAATCCGATCGACCCGCCGTCCGGCTGCCGGTTTCACACCCGATGTCCGTTTGCGGAGCCGCTCTGCGCAAATGCGACGCCAAAACTCGGCGATCTCGATACAATGAGCCATCAGGCGGCGTGCTACATGGCCATTCCCCGTTCGGGGCACAGCCGCGCACCCGGCAACCAATAAGCGAAATAAGGGAGGCGACATGACAAAACCCAGTCCCAAAGAGATCAAGGCAATGACGGATGTCGCGGGCGTGCCCGCGACGCCTGAGGTAGCCGAGCGTATCGCCAATTCGATCGGGCCGGCGTTCGAAGGCTTTGCGCCGGTCGCCGGCACCTTGCCGTTCGATCTCGAGCCCGCAAGCTTTCTGCTGGTGCAAACCGCGAAGGTGTCGACATGAGCGCTGAACCGGCGTTGATGTCGCTGGTCGCGGTCGCCAAGGCGATCGCCACCAGGGAGGTTTCGTCGCGCGAGGTAACGCGCGCCTGCCTGCACCGGATTGCAGAATGGCAGCCGCGCCTGAACGCCTTCATGGCGATCGAGGCGGAAGCAGCCTTGGCCGCCGCCGATGCCGCCGATACGGCGCTCGCCGGGGGCAATTCGCGCGGGCCCCTGCACGGCGTGCCGCTGGCGCACAAGGACATGTACTACGATGCCGGCCATGTGGTGACATGCGGTTCGCTGATCCGCCGCGACTTCGTCGCCACCACGACCTCGACCGCGCTGCAGCGGCTGAAGGACGCCGGTACGATCAGGCTCGGCTCGCTGCAGATGGTGGAGTTCGCCTACGGGCCGACCGGCCACAATGTGCATTACGGCGCGGTGCGCAATCCCTGGAATGTCGATCACATCACCGGCGGCTCGTCGTCCGGCTCGGGATCGGCGGTCGCCGCGCGCCTGACCTTTGCAGCACTTGGATCGGACACCGGCGGCTCGATCCGGATGCCCGCGCATTTCTGCGGCGTCACCGGACTGAAGACCACGGTCGGCCGCGTCAGCCGCGCCGGCGCGATGCCGCTGTCGCAGTCGCTCGACACCGTCGGCCCGTTGGCGCAGAGCGCGGAAGATTGCGCGCTGCTGCTCGGACTGATGGCGGGCGCCGATCCCGAAGATCCCACCGCCTCGACGCTGCCGGTGCCGGATTACATGGCGGCCACCAGGGGCTCGTTGAAGGGGCTGAAGATCGGCGTGCCGACCGCGTTCTATGTCGACGATCTCGATTCCGAAGTGGCGCGGGTGCTCGATGAGACCATGGCGACGCTGAAAAAGGAGGGCGCCGAGATCGTCAAGGTCGAGCTACCCGACCAGCGCCAGCTCACCGCGGCCTGCCAGTTGGTGCTGGCGACCGAAGCTGCGGCGCTCCACAAGAGGTGGATGATCGAGCGGCCGCAGGATTACGGCGCGCAGGTGTTGATGCGGCTGCAGAACGGCCTCGCGATCCCTGCGGTAACCTATCTCGAGGCGATGCGCTGGCGCGGTCCAGCGCTGGCCGCCTTTCTCGCGGCGGTCGCCGGCACCGACGCCATGCTGGTGCCGGTCGCGCCGATTCCGGCGGCGACCATTGCCGAAAGCGATGTCGGCAACAGCCTCAATGCGGAGGCCGTGATCCAGCGGATCACCAGGTTTACCCGGCCGATCAACTATCTAGGCCTGCCGGCGCTTTCGATTCCTTGCGGCTTCACCAAAAACGGCTTGCCGGTGGGCCTGCAACTGGTCGGTCGCTCCTTCGATGAGGCGATGCTGCTGCGGATCGGTGCGGCATTCCAGCGCGCCACCGATTATCACCAACGGGTACCCAAGGCGGCATGACCAACCTCGTCGAAATCCGCAATCTCAACATCCGCTTCACCGGCGAGCGCACCGTGCACGCCGTCACCGATCTCTCGCTTTCGCTCGGCGAAGGCGAGGTGCTCGGCCTGCTCGGCGAGTCCGGTTCGGGCAAGAGCGTGACGTTGCGCGCGCTGATGCGGCTATTGCCGAAGAAGCGGACGCAGATTTCGGGTGGCGTCAACGTTCTCGGCCGCGACGTGCTGGCGCTGAACGACGAGGAATTGTCGGCGTTTCGCGGCCAGACCGTTTCGATGATTTTCCAGGAGCCGGCGCTGGCGCTCGATCCGGTCTACACCATCGGCCACCAGATCGCCGAATCCGTGATCCGCCATGAGGGCAAAAGCGAGAAGGAGGCGATCGCGCGGGCGCTGGAGATGCTGGAGGTTGTCCGCATTCCCTCCGCCAAACGCCGCCTCGATGCCTATCCGCACGAAATGAGCGGCGGCATGCGGCAGCGCGCGATGATCGCGCTGGCGTTGGCCTGCAAGCCGAAAATCCTGCTCGCCGACGAGCCGACCACGGCGCTCGATGCCACCGTGCAGATCCAGATCCTGCTCTTGCTGCGCGAATTGCAGCGCGAGTTCGGCATGTCGGTGATTTTCGTGACCCACGATATCGGCGTTGCGATCGAGATCTGCGACCGCGTCGCGGTGATGTATGCCGGCCAGATCGTCGAGCAGGGCGCGCTGCGCGATATCGTCCGCTCGCCGATGCATCCCTATGCGCGCGGATTGCTGGCATCGACGGTTCAGGGCGCCAAACGTGGCCAGCGGCTGGAGACCATTCCCGGCACGCCGCCCTCGCTCGACAAGGCGCCAGCCAACTGCTCGTTCGCGCCGCGCTGCGGCTTTGCGCAACCCCGCTGCACCGAGCAACTGCCGCCCAACGTGCAGATTGCGCCAGACCGTATCGCGCGCTGCATCCTGGCCGAGACGGCCGCTGTGACTTGATGGCTCCGACTCGGACATCGTGGCGGCGAGCCTTTATCCAACTGACTTGAATCGATAGTATCTGCCGGGCAGTGAGAGACACCAGAAGAGCGAGCACATCATGACTATCCGCAAGACCATCACTCTCGTCGAGGAGATCAACCGCGAGTACGGCGTGCCCGCGAGCCCTCCGTTGCGACGCGTCGCGATTGCCGCGGTGTTCGAGAACCCGCTCGCGGGCAAGCCGGTCGGCGCCGATCTTAAACCTCTGATCGACTATTCAGTCGAGCTCGGGGCTTCGCTCACCAAGACGGCACTGGCGGCACTTGGCGGGAGCCCGGCGCAGTTGCGCGCCTACACCAAGGCGGCGTTGGTCGGCATTGGCGGCGACCTCGAGCATGGCGCTGCGATGATCCATCCCAGACTCGGCATGGCGATGCGCCGTGCGATCAAACGGGGTCGCGTTATCATTCCGGGCCACGCCAAGGTGGGTCCGCCGGGCACGACCGTCGATCTGATATATGGGCCCCTCGACGAGGGTTGGGATCTCGATGCCTTCGACTCGACTCCGGTACTGATCCACGACGCGCCGCGGCCGCACGAGATCGTACTGTGGATCGGTTACGCCACCGGTCCGCGCGTCAACGCCCGTTGCAAGGGTCCGGATCAGAAGGAGGTCGACGCACTCGTCGCATCCTTCACCAGCGGCTCCTGAAGCATGCTTCGCATTGGTCGGCCTTATCCGCCGAGCCCCGGGTCCGCCCAACGTTCGATCTGGGACGGCGGCACGACCTGCTTGGGTTGATGCGGGTTGAGTGTGCCGGCGCTCGCGATCCAGCCTTTTGAAAGTATCTGCATCGCAAACAGCTTGGCGTCGATTTCCGATTTGAAGGTCCGGGTCGAGCGGGCCATGCTGGCCGCATGCACGTCCGTTCGGTCCGGTGCAAAACTCACATACCAAATATCCGGTTGCGTCATGCCTGGATAACGCGGATTGCGACCGAAAGTTTCGCCGGGGGCCTATGCCGGTGACAAAGCCCGGCGACGTGCAGATGGGAGTCGTCACGCCAGGGAATTGTCGGTAGGCTAAAACCGCAGCAGCGTCAGCAGATGCAACGCAAACCGGGGGAATTTTCCGATGAACATCTCCAATGAAGGTATCATTGTCATTCTGTTTGTCGGCCTCGTCGCCGGATGGCTGGCCGGCAAGATCGTGCGCGGCACCGGCTTTGGCATCATCGGCGACATCCTCGTCGGTATCGCCGGCGCGCTGGTCGCAAGCTTCCTGTTCCCCAAACTCGGCATTCACATCGGCACCGGCCTGGTCTCGGAGATCATCTATTCGGCGATCGGCGCCATCGTGCTGCTGCTGGTCGTACGGCTGGTACGCGGCCGGATGTAAATCATCTAGCCTTTGGCACGGTCGACGGCCTCGACGATCCAGCGCCGCACCGCGGCAATTCGCCGGTCCCGCGCCTGCTCGGTGCGGGATACCAGATAGATCGTCTCGCGATGCGCGGCCTCGAACGCGAACGGCGCGACCAGCTTTTTGCCGAACCCCGGGCGAGCCTTGATCAGCGGCGCCATCGCCAATGTCACGCCGAGCCCGTGCTCGGCGGCCTCCAGCATGGCAGGCACGCTATCGAGCCAGAGATGGCCGCGCGGCACGAGGTCGGGAATACCGGCTTCCTTCAGCCACACCGGCCAGCCGCGCGGCTGCGTCGTCAGATGGATCAGGACCTGGCGCGACAGGTCTTCCGGGTTGCGCAGGCCCGCCTTGACCAGCGCGGGCGCGCACACCGCCAATCCGCTGACCGCGACAAGCGGCTCGAATTTCAACCCGGTCGAATGTTCGCGGCCGTAACGGATCGCGACATCCACGCGCGAGGCGTTGAAGTCGGCATATTGGTGGGTGGCCTCGATGCGCAGCACCAGGCCGGGATTGCGCCGCCTGAAATCCGGCAGCGCCGGCAACAGCACGGTCGAGGTGAAGAACGGCAACGCGCTGATCCAGAGTTCGCCGCCGCCGTCGCGGCGCTGCCGCAGCAGGTCGCGGCCGGCCTGCTGGAGGTCCGCCAGCGCCACCGAGACCTTCGCCAGGTAGCGCTCGCCGTCGGCGGTCAGCCGCACCGCGCGCGCGCCGCGGACGAACAGCTTGATGCCGAACTGCTGCTCCAGCCCGCGGATCTGGTGGCTGATCGCGGAAGGACTGAGCGCGAGATCGCGCGCGGCGCGGCGGAAACTCAGTTGCGTGGCGGCGCGCTCGAATGCGAGCAGCGCGGTGAGCGGCGGAATCGCCCGCAGCGGCAGGTCCGGTTGGCCTGAAAGGTGAATATTGCTCATCCCAGGTGATAAAATCCCTTTTGCAATGGGCGCTATCGTCGGCCAGATTGCCTTCACACTCAATATCCTTCACCTATGGGATATCGGCTTTGGCGATCTTCGAACCGTTGGAGACCCCGCACCACTGGCGACCCTCCGCGCTGGCCGCGGGACCGTTCGCAGGGTTGCAGGGCGGGGCGGTCGCAAGCCTGCTGACGGCCGAAATCGAGCGGCTGGCCGAGGTGCGGAACTGGGGCACGGCGATATCGGCCTCGGCCTGGTTCCTGCGCCCGACGCCGAGGGCGGAATTGCGGACGCGAATTTCCACTTTGACCGAAGGGGGTCGCGTCAGCGTGATCGACAACACGCTGTGGGCCGCGGGCGTCGAAGCGCCTTGTGCTACCGTGCGGGTGACGTTGTCGCGCGAACGCGCGGTCGAGATCCCGGGCTTTACCGAGGTGGCGGACCAGGCCGCCGACCCATTGCGGCTCCCGCAACGGACGGCAAAAGCCGCCCATGGCCAGCCCTGGTTCATGGACGCAATGGAAGCACGCGCCGGCGACGGGGTGATCTGGTTCCGCCTCGATCACGCAATCATCGAGGGGGCCGGGCCGTTGTCGTCGGTGCTGGGTCCGGCGGACTGGACCCACGGCATTGCACGGCCGGTCCAGAACGCGGTGGCCGACCCCAACCCCAACCTGACGGTTCAGCTGTTCAGGCGGCCCAGGGGGAATTGGGTCGGGGTCCGCGCCCAAACCCGGTGGCGACCTGCTGCCGGCCTCGGTACCGGGGGCGGCATATTGCTCGACCTCCACGGCGAGATCGGCCGGGTCTCGATGTCCGTGATCCTGGTGCCGTTTCCAAAACCGTCGGCGGCGGCCAAATCCGGGCCCGTGACGGCCTAAACCCGGCTTAAGCGCCTCACTTCCTCACGCCCGTGGCGCTGTCACCGCATGAACTGGATCCATGTTAACGCGACTTAAATGGACGCTGGTCAGAAAGATCGGTAAAACCAGCGCGTCACCTATCCATTTTGAAGAGATACGAATTAATGGCAGCCGCGCCCGGTGTCCGGCGATCCGAACTCGGTGAAGCGTTGCGCGCCTGCCGCAGCGCGTTCCTCGGCGTCGGCGTCATGAGTTGCATGATCAATCTGCTGTACCTGACCGGCTCGATCTTCATGCTCGAGGTCTATGACCGCGTGCTGCCAAGCCGCAGCGTGCCGACGCTGGTCGGCCTGGTCGTTCTGGCCGCCGGCCTGTACGTCGCCCAGGGCGGGCTCGACCTGATCCGGGGACGGATTCTGGGGCGCATCGGCACCTCGCTCGATGAGGCCCTCAACGCCCGCGTGTTCGAAACCGTGGTGCGCCTGCCGCTGATCGTGGGCAGCCGCAACGAGGGCCTGCAGCCGCTGCGCGACCTCGATAACGTCCGCTCGTTCCTCGGCAGCATGGGCCCCGGCGCGTTCTTCGACCTGCCCTGGCTGCCGCTCTATCTGGCCATCTGCTTCGCCTTCCACTGGCTGCTCGGCGCGACCGCCCTGGTCGGCGCCATCATTCTCGTGATCCTCACGCTGATCACCGAATTGCTGTCGCGCCAGCCGGCCCGCGACGCCATGGCGCTCGCGGCGCGGCGCAACGACCTGGCGGCGACCAGCCGGCGCAACGCCGAAGTGCTGGTTGCGATGGGGATGTCGGGGCGGCTCACCAGCCGCTGGAGCGAAGCCAACGAGAAATATCTGTCCGGCAACCAGCGCGCCAGCGACGTGGCGGGCGGCCTGGGGGCGATCGCCAAGGTGCTGCGCATGATGCTGCAATCGGCGGTGCTGGCGGTCGGCGCCTATCTGGTCATTCATCAGGAGGCCACTGCCGGCATCATCATCGCGGGCTCGATCCTCTCGGCCCGGGCGCTGGCGCCGGTCGATCTCGCGATCGCGCACTGGAAGGGCTTCGTCGCCGCGCGTCAGAGCTGGACCCGCCTCAACAAGCTGCTGGGACAGATGCCGGCGGCGAACTCGCAAACCTTGCTGGCGAGCCCGGTCAAGCGGCTGTCGGTCGAGAACGTCAGCATCGTGCCGCCGGGCGATCAGCGGCTGATCGTCCAGGATATTACATTTGCGGCCGAGGCCGGCAGCGGCGTCGGCGTGATCGGGCCCAGCGGATCCGGCAAATCGTCGCTGGTGCGCGCGCTGGTCGGCGTCTGGCTGCCGTTCCGCGGCAAGGTGCGGCTCGATGGCGCGGCGCTCGATCAATGGTCGTCGGACGTGATCGGCCGCCATATCGGCTATCTGCCGCAGGACGTCGAATTGTTCGGCGGCTCGATCGCGCAGAACATCTCCCGTTTCGATCCCGACGCCAAATCGGATGCGATCATCGCCGCCGCCAAGGAAGCCGGCGTGCATGAGATGATCATCAAGATGCGCGAGGGCTACGATACCCAGATCGGCGAGCAGGGCGCTGCACTTTCGGCAGGGCAGGCGCAGCGCGTGGCGCTGGCGCGGGCGCTGTTCGGCAACCCGTTCCTGATCGTGCTCGACGAGCCGAATTCCAACCTCGACAGCGAAGGCGACGAGGCGCTGACCCGCGCGATTCGCGGCGCGCGCGAGCGCGGCGCCATCGTGATTGTGGTGGCGCATCGGCCGGTCGGCATCGAGGGCGTCGACCAGCTATTGGTGCTGAAGGACGGCCGCATGCAGGCATTCGGGCCGAAGGAAACCGTTCTCGGACAGGTGCTGCAGCGCGTCACGCCGCCTGCGCCGATCAAGATCGTCTCCGACGCGGGAGCCGCCAAATCATGACCCAGAATGCGTCAGGCGAACTGCGCGGCGCCCGCCGCTCGATACGGACCCATCTGCTGATCGGCCTGGTGCTGGTGATCGTGCTGGCCGGCGGATTCGGCGGCTGGGCCTCGACCGTGCCGATATCGGGCGCGCTGATCGCGCCGGGCGCGGTGGTGGTCGAATCCAACGTCAAGAAGGTGCAGCATCCGACCGGCGGCGTGGTCGGCGAAGTCAGGGTACGCGACGGCGATACGGTCAAGGCCGGCGATATCGTTGTGCGTCTCGACGAGACCGTGGTCAAGGCGAGCCTTGCGATCGTCGTCAAGACGCTGAACGGCTTGTGGGCGCGCGCGGCAAGGCTGGAGGCCGAACAGCGCGGCCTCGATGCGATCAGGTTTCCGACGATGCTTACCGAGCGCGCCGACGATTCCGATGTCCGGGACGTCATTGCCAGCGAAACCAAATTGTTCGAAGTCCGCGTCAACGGGCGCGCCGGTCAAAAGGCCCAGTTGCGCGAACGGGTGATGCAGTTGAATGAGGAAATCGCCGGCCTCACGGCGCAGGAAACCGCCAAGAACAAGGAAATCGCGCTGGTCGAGAAAGAACTGATCGGCGTTCGCGACCTCTACGACAAGCACCTGGTGCAGATCTCGCGGCTGACCACGCTGGAGCGCGACGCCGCCCGGCTGGCGGGCGAACGGGCGCAATACATCGCCTCGCGCGCCCAGGCCAAGGGCAAGATCACCGAAACCGAGTTGCAGATCATCCAGGTCGACAAGGACATGATCAGCGAGGTCTCCAAGGATCTGCGTGAGACCAACGACAAGATCGGCGAATTCGTCGAGCGCAAGGTCACCGCCGAGGATCAACTGCGCCGCATCGACATCCGCGCGCCGCAGGACGGCATGGTGCTGCAGTCGACGGTGCATACCGTCGGCGGCGTCATCACCGCGGGCGACGCCATCATGATGATCGTGCCGCAGGCCGACGACCTCTCGGTCGAGGCCAAGGTCAATCCGCAGGACATCGACAAGCTGCAGATCGGCCAGAAGACCTTGCTGCGGCTCTCCGCCTTCAACCAGCGCACCACGCCGGAACTGAACGGCAAGGTCACGCGGGTCTCGGCCGACGTCACCACCGACCAGCGCACCGGGCAAAGCTATTACACCATCCGCGTCTCGATGCCGCCGGAAGAAGTCGCCCGCCTCGGCAGCGACAACAAGCTGATCCCGGGCATGCCGGTGGAAGCCTTCGTGCAGACCGGCGACCGCACGATGTTCTCCTATCTGATGAAGCCGCTGAGCGACCAGCTGATGCGCTCGTTCCGGGAGAAATAAGTCCCCCGGGGCGCTTCGAGCGGCCGAAGCGGAATTCTTTAGGCGCGGCTTGCAACAGGCTGCACGATAGCGCTCAAGACGGTACGAACGATCGCAATCGCCCGCCCGACGGCGGCATCGTCGATGTGCCGGTGCGTGACCAGCCGCAGCGATTTGCGGCTCCAGGCGCCGGCCCTCACACCATGCTTCTCCAGCATGGCGATCCAGGTCTTGGCGTCTGCGCCGGTATGTCCGATTTCGAGCATGACGATGTTGGTCTCGACCAGCCGCGGGTCGGTGAGGCGCGGATCGATCGCGTGCAGGCCTTCGGCTATTCGTTTGGCGCGGCGGTGATCCTCGGCGAGCCGGTCGACCATGCGCTCGATCGCTATGATGCCGGCCGCGGCCATGATTCCGGCCTGGCGCATGGCGCCGCCCACCATGCGGCGATAGGCCCGCGCGCGTTCGATGAAGGCTGAAGACCCGCACAGCACCGAGCCGAACGGCGCGCTCAGGCCCTTGCTGACGCAAAATCCGGTGCTGTCGCACAGGCCTGCGATCCGCGCGACGGGTACGCCGAGCGCGACCGCGGCGTTGAAGATGCGCGCGCCGTCGATGTGAAGCGGAATGCCCTTTTCGGCCGTCAGCGTCCGCAGGCGGCCGAGATAGTCCAGCGGCAGGATCGCGCCACCGGCGCTGTTATGCGTGGTCTCGACGCAAACCAGTGCGGTCGCAAGGCGATTGGCCATCAGGTGCGCGTTCAACAGCTCACGCATCTCGGCCAGGTCAGGGGCGCCGCGCACGGACGGAATGGTCCGGTAGAACAGGCCGGCGAGGGAGGCAATGCCGCCCATCTCGCTGCGCATGATGTGCGATTCGGAATCCAGCAGCACTTCGCCACCGCGGCCGGTGTGGGCGAGCAGCGCCACCAGGTTGGACATGGTGCCGCTGGCAACGAACAGTGCGGCCTGCTTGCCGGTGATAGCGGCCGCGGCCTCTTCCAGCCGGCGCACGGTCGGATCGCCGTCGCGTGAATCGTCGCCGAGCGCGGCTGTGGCCATCGCCTCGCGCATCTCTTCGGTCGGCAGCGTCAGGGTGTCGCTTCGAAGGTCGATCATGGGTTCGCTTCCGTCAAGGCATCGATGGTTCGTGCCGTGACAGCAGTAGCGGATATTTCATGGCTGGAAAACAAAAGAGGCCGTCCATCGAGACGGCCTCTTTGGTTTCAACCAGCGCCCAAATCGAAACGATCAGTAGCACCGCGTGATATTGATGGTCTGGTCCCCGTTACGCCCGGGAACCGTGACGGTCTCGGAGCCGCAGCCGGGAACATAGGGCCGGTCGGAAGGCGCGACATTCGGCGGATAGCGATGGGCCCAATCCCAGGGAAAGTCTTGGGTATAGGT
>Ga0310810_10002206_pt1 | contig 20777 bp, 11 predicted proteins | sample NCmetagenome_FD_207641 | JGI IMG/M metagenome (GOLD analysis project Ga0310810, IMG submission 207641) | Soil microbial communities from experimental microcosm in Duke University, North Carolina, United States - NC | ecosystem: Engineered > Artificial ecosystem > Soil microcosm > Unclassified ...
TGTAGCGGATCGACGCACCCCCGCGCGTGCCGAACAGCTGCCCGGGCAGTTCCTGTTCCTGCGCCCGATCGTCGGCAACGCGAAAATAATCGACCGTCGGAGACGGCGGTGCGATGCCGAGCGCTGTGCGACTGACTTTCTGTGCCGCAGACAGATACCGCTCGAGCAGCGTCGGCGAGATCTTCAACACACCCGCGATGTTGTCGAAGCCGTAGCTCGCATCGTCGGGCGGCAGCAAACCAGTGATGTCGATGTCGAGATCCAGCAGGTCGCGCACGGCGTTTCGGTACTCAGTGCGATTGAGGCGATGGAACGCCTCTGTGCGCCCCGGGTTCGGGCGCTCGCGCGCGGCGCGATCGAGCTCGCCTTCGACCCAGGTCAGAAATTGCTCATGCGCCGCCTTGTCGGGACGCTTCATGCCGGCCGGCGGCATGACGCCGGCGCGCATCTTCCGGACGACCTGCTCCCACGTCTCTGCGTCCTTCGCGACGGCGGAAGCGTCGAGCGTGTCGAAGGCCACCGGCACGGTGCCGCGCGACTTCATTTGCTGCGAATGACAGGTGATGCAGTACGCCTGCATGAACGCCTGCGCATCGTCGCCGGCGGCACGTGCCGCGGCCACTGGGACCGGCCGCAGCGCAAGCAGGCCCAGAAAGACGACGGCGGCGGTCACGAACCCGGCGAGGATGGAACGCATCAGATAGAGAATCTACGGCTTTGGCGCCCGACGGTAAATTACCAGTTCTGGGGCCAAAGGAGCGGCCCGGCGTTTTACTCCCAATCTGACCCCCCTGCGCCCGACTCCCAATGCTTTGGGAGTTGGTAGTTGGGAACTGAGAGTTGGCGGTTCTATTTGCCCGCGGGCGGCTGATCCTGACGAGGTAACGGATAACGCGCGATTCGATCGCCGCGAAACGACCCCGCCCAGAGCTCGTCACCAATGTGGATCGCGACCGTCGCCGCATTGAGGCGTTCGTTCGTGGGCTGGCTCACAATCGTCGTGTAGGTCATCGTTTTTGGATCGATGCGCCCGATGATCGACATCGACAGGTTGCCGGCGCCGTTGTTGCCGCCGCGGGTTACCGCGCCGCCTGGCTCGCCCTGGCCAGCGACGAGCAGCATGCCGTCACGCTCCCAGCGCACATTGTCCACGCGAAACCCGAGCGGGATTTCCTGGCGCTCCGGTGGCGTCTTGCCGCGCGATAGCCGCATGAACGATCGGTTGCCCCACTCCGCGATGTAGTACCAGCGGCCATCCGGCGAGATCTCGATCCCGTTCGCTCCAGCGGCCTCGCTGCCAGGCACCTTTGCCCATCCGCTTCGCGGGTGCCATTCCCATACTTCACCGTTCCGCTCGCCGGCGGTGAGCGCGGGCGAAAAACCGCCGCGGCCTCCAGGAGGCTGCCGCGGGTCGAAGTTGGTGGCGGCAAAGCCGCCGTCTGGCAATGCGACGACTGCGTTCAATCCAATCGGATCAGGTGCGACGACGCAGCCGATCCACGCAATCGCAATTGGTGTCTTAAGCGTGTCGAGCTCGAACAGCTCGACTGACTCGCGACCGCCGTGGTGCACCGCATAGAGCGTATGCACGCCTCGACGACCTTCCTTCAGATACAAGCCGTGGGTGCGGAAGCGTTCGCGGTCCTCGCCTTGAAGCGGCCCTGGACACGAAGCGTAGGCCTGACGATTGAACCGATCGGTCGTTGTCGCGGACGGAAACAGCCTCGTGGACGATGCTTCTTTGGTGTTGATGGCGAAGAGTCCGCCGCTGGCGCCGTACGCCGAGGCAACGAGCCATGGCGAGCCGGGCACGGCCACTAAATCCTCGGGGCCGTCTTGCCCGCACACGAACCGAATCTCTCCGACCGGATCACACGAGGGCGCCTGCGCCCGAATCGGTGAGGCGACGCCAATCGCCACCACCACAACGCCGAGCGCGACGACGCTCGCACGAGAAATCGCGATCATCGAGTTCCCCCCAAGGAGGCTCAGCCTACCACGGGGGTTCACCGCGACCTGGTGTTCGCCTGTTCCTCGGCGCGCGCGCCGCTCAGCAAGTTCCGCATCGCGTAGTTTCCCTCGTGACACGAATACTCGAACATCAGGTAGTTGGAGTCGCGCTTCCAGGGGAAAGAGATCGTCCACGGCTTCGTCCACGTCTGCGGATCGTTCAACGTCGCCTCGTACTGCAGCGTGTTGGCATCGATCAGCCTGAAGCGCTCGGTGATGACCAGCTGGTCGCTGTGCGGGTTGTTACCGCCTTGCGAGATCCCCGTGCGATCGCTCAGGTTGCGCGTCTCGACGATGAGCGTGTCGCCTTCGAAGTGTCCACGCGAATCGCCCATCCACAGATGAAGGCCGCTGCCCACATGTGGCCGGCCATCGAGCGGCACGATGCGCGACTCGTGAATCATCTCGTTGCGGATGACGACGTAGCCGGGCGCCTGCACGATCTCGTTGCCGTTGTTGTAGATCACCGGCAGAACGGACCCGATCACACCGCGCGAGATGCAGCGGTCGTAGAGACTGCGATCGGTGTACGAATCCGCCGGGCCGCGGCCCTTCCGCGCCGCCTGGATCGCGTCGTAGCGTGCCCGCGCTTGAGGCGTGAGCGCTGGCATTCTCCCGTCCGGCGGATCGACGATGAGCGACGCCTGCCGCGACGGCGTGCCGCGCTCTTGCCAGTGCGGGGGCGGCGAAGTCGCCGAGCCCACCTGTCCTGCTTTGCTGGTATCGGCGGTCGCCAGATCGAACTCCGCCTCCATGTCGTCGACTGCCTGCTGAGCCTGCCGCAGGCGGTTCTCGAACTCCTGTTCGGTTAGCTCGTTGCGCGTCCCGAGCTTCGGATCTCGCTGCAGCGGAATGCCGAGCGATTCGGTGCCCGGCCAGAGGCCCTGCAAGTCCGGGTCGCCCCACGGGGTACGCGGGGGCGTCCACTTGCCGCTATTCTGGGCATGGACGGAGACGATCCCCGCGCCGATCGCAAGTGCGACGATCGCGAGCAGCAACGTCCGCGGAATGATGCGAGCTTTCATGGTCTGCGATCCTACGGGGCGTAGACGCTGGTCGCATCACCGGTTCTGGTAACACACCTCCAGTCAGGTTGCTACAGAGATCAGCCTGCGTTAGAGTTCCGGCCCCAAGCGTGAGAACACCCTCGACCCACACAACCGCCGGATCTGTGACGACGATGCTCGTCGTGCTGCTGTGTGCACCTCCGATCGTTGCCGAGCAGCATGAGGGAGCGCCTGACCCTGCCGGCTACACCCTCACCGCCTGGACTGCGCAAGACGACGTGTTGCTCGGCGACGTCCTTGCGATCGCCGAGGATCGCGACGGTTATCTGTGGCTTGGGACCAATGGCGGCCTCGTTCGCTTCGATGGCGCGTCTTTTGTGAAACGCCCACTCGACGATGAAGCGGCGTCGGTTGCAGATCGCGCGGTCACCGCCGTGCTCGGCGCACGCGACGGATCGCTCTGGGTTGGACATGGCGGCGCCGGCGGTGTCCAGCGGCTCAAGGGGGATGTCGTCACACGCTTCACGTCCGCCACGGGGTTGTTTGCCGGTTCCATCGCTACGCTGGCCGAGGACCGCGACGGGATCGTCTGGGCGGCGGGTCGCGGCGGCCTCGCCGCCTTCCGCGGCGACAAATGGGAGCGAATCGCGAGCCCCTCCGAGTTGAAAGATGCGGCCGTCTACAGCGTCTACGAAGATCGTGGCGGGCGCTTGTGGATCGGCACGTCGGAGGGGGTCTTCGCCAGCGGTCCGCACGGGTTCGAGCTGCGCTTTCCACAGTCCACGTTCGTGCAGGACTTCGCGCAAGACCGCTCGGGTGCGATGTGGGTGACCGACACGCGCGAGACCATCGCGCGGCTCGAGACAGGTGAGGGGCCGATCCACGCCGCGGGGGCGCCGGTACCCCAGGCCGGTTGGGGCATCGCTGCAGATCGCAGAGGCAACCTGTGGATCGCCGGCCTGGGCGGAGGGCTGTTGCGGCTCAACGACCAGACCACCAGTCGCCCCACGCTCGAGCGATTCGCCTACGAGCAGAAGACCTCGGGATCGCCGCGAACGATCTTCACGGATCGCGACGGCAATGTGTGGGTAGGGATGCGTGCGGGCGGCCTGCTGCGTGTCTCCGAGAACTGGATCCGCACGGACTTCCGGCTCGACGGCCTGACCAACGATGGCGTGCGTGCTATCCGCGCGGCACCTGACGGCGCTGTCTGGGTCGCGACCGGCCACAGCCTCAATCGGTTCGTCGGCGGAACGCGATCGGCATTCCCCGTCTCCCAGACACGCGCGCTCAACGTCGATGCCGCAGGCACTCTGTGGGTCTCAACTGCGCGCGGCTTCGGGCGGTTCGATGCCGGCGCCAGGCGGTTCGTCCCGTCCGACTCGCTCGACGAGATCCAGTGGGAACAGATCATGGCCGTCGGCACCGATGCCGAGGGCGCTCACTGGCTGTGTTCGCAACAGGGCGTCATCCGCCAGCGCGCCACCGAACTGGAGCGCGTCTCGTCCGGGGGCGAGCGCGGTTCAAGCTGCAACGCCATCCTGTTGGATAGCCGGGGGCGCGTGTGGACCGGGTTCAGTCCCGGCGGTCTTGCCGTCTACGAACCCGGTGCGCTGCGGCGATTCACGGAGGCCGATGGTCTTGCCTCGGGCGCCGTGCTGAGCATCCTCGAGGATCAGACCGGAGACATCTGGATCGAAACCACTGCGGGGATCAGCCGCGTGCAGGAAGGGCGCATCACGACGATGACCCGGCGCAACGGTCCCTTCGCGAACTTCACGTCAGCGTTCGTTCAGGACGACGACGGATTTCTGTGGGTGGGGATCGACGCGGGCGCTGCGATCCTGCGGTTCCATCGTCGCGAGATGGATCGCGTGGCCGCGGATCCGTCGCACGACGTCGAGTACAGGCTCTTCGACCGCTCGGACGGACTGCAGGGCGAAGTGGCGTGGCAGCCGAGTCGCGCGTTGGGAGACCGCGGCACGGATGGCCGCCTGTGGTTTGCGTCGGGCGCGACGTTGATCGTGATCGATCCACGCAGCCTGCCGCCGAGTCCGCGTCCGGTGGCTCCGCGCATAGATGCCGTCTGGGTGGATCGCGCACAGCGTTCGTCGTCGGCCTCGGCGCGGCTGCCGTCGGGCCCGCGCGAGCTCTCGATCGACTGGAGCGCGATCAGCCTCGGCGCGGCGTCGAAGCTGCGGTTTCGCTACCGTCTCGAAGGGTACGACCGGGAGTGGGTCTATGCGGGCGCGCGCCGCAACGTCACCTACAACGGACTCGCCGCCGGCCGCTATCGCTTCAAGGTGAGTGCGACGTACGACGGCATCTGGACCGACGGTGAAGACTGGGACTTCATCGTGCCGCCGCCGTTCTATCTCTCGGCGTGGTTCCTGATGCTGGCCGGGTTGTCGATCGCCGCTGTCATCGCCTCTGCGTCGTGGCTGCGGGTCAGGATGATTCGCGAACGATATGCGCTGGTGTTTGCCGAGCGCGCGCTCGTGAGCCGCGAAATCCACGACACGCTTCTCCAGAATCTCGCGGCGATCGGCCTCGAGCTGCAGGGTGTGATGCGTCAACTCGAGATCGAGCCACAGCGCGTCCGGCTGCTCGAAACGCTGCGTCGCTTGCATCATCAGACGGCGCATTCGCTCAAGGAAGGGCGGGATCTCGTCTCGGCGCTGCGTCGCACGGGGATCTCGAAGGCGCCTGGCCTGGTTGAGACGCTGCGCGAATTCGCCGCGCACACGAGCGCTGCTCGCGGCACGCCCGTGCTGCTCACCGTGGACGGCGCCGAGCGCCGCTGTTCGGCCGACGTCGAGCTGCAGATCCTGAGAATCTGTCAGGAAGCGGTCAGCAACGCGATCGTTCATGGTCACGCGTCGACGATCGAGATCACCCTCGCCTTCGCGCCATCCGAGGTAACGTTGCGTGTACGCGATGATGGGTGCGGCTTCGACGTGAACGCCGCATCGCCCGATCACCAGGAGCATCTCGGGCTGCTCGGAATGGAAGAGCGTGCCGAACGGATTGACGCCCGATTGTCGATCCAGAGCACGCCGGGCACCGGAACTGTCGTTGAAGTGGTGGCGCCCAGTTGACCCGTTTTTTCGCGGCCGATACCATGCGCCCACACAGCACGACGTCGACGGATTCCGTGACACAACCAGAAATTCGCTTGCTCTGCGTCGACGATCACCGCCTCCTGCGCAAGGGCGTCGCGCGCCTGATCGATCTCGAAGACGACATGGCCGTCGTGGCCGAGGCGAGCAATGGCCAGGAAGCAGTCGAGCAGTTCAAGCGGCACACGCCCGACGTCACGCTGATGGACCTCGAGCTGCCGCGCATGGATGGTGTCGAGGCGATCACGGCGATCCGGCAGATCCGTCCCACCGCGCGCATCATCGTCTTGACGATGTATCAGGGCGATGAGGACATCTATCGGGCGGTGCAGGCGGGGGCAGCCGCGTATTTGCTCAAGGACACGCTTCCCGAGGTGCTCATCCAGGCGATTCGCAGCGTTCACAGCGGCCGCCGCGTGTTTCCGCCGCAGATTCTCGCGGCGATGGAGAAGCGTGCCGGACAGACGCCGCTGACGACGCGAGAACACCAGGTGCTCGAGTTGCTGGCGACGGGAATGAAGGCGAAGGAGATCGCCGCGACGCTGGGCATCACGCTCGACACTGCCAACGCACACACCAAGAACATCTACTCGAAGTTCGGCGTTCGCGGCCGCACCAACCTGGTGGGCGAGGCGATCAGTCGAGGATTCATTCGGCGCGAGCGTGGGCAGGACGGCACGTAGTGTCTCCCTCGCGCATCAGGCGGTACTGAATCATGAGCATGCATAGGTCGCAGAAAGATCGACGAAGGTTCCTGCGCGACTCGGCGCTGGTGACGGCCGGCCTTGCCGGAGGCATGGGGTTGCAGCCCGTGCCGATCAGCGCCCGGCTGCAGCAGGGGCGCCCGGCGGCGTCGCGCGGCTCGGCGACGAAGTCGCTCAGCCGGCAGTTCGCCGAATGGGTCGTCGGCCTGCGCTACGAGGATCTGCCCGCGGCCGTCGTTGATCGCGCCAAGGGGCTTACGCTGCAGAATCTGGCGTCCGCCCTGCTCGGATCGCAGACCGCGTCGGCAAAGCAGGCGATGGCGTTCGTCGCGGACGAGGAAGCCGGCGTCAGGAATGGCGGCACCATCATGGTGTCGGGTGCGAAGGTCACTCGAGGCGGCGCCGCGTTCGCGAACGCGGAGATGATGTACGCAGGCGGCAAGTGGGATACCTTCCGCATGCTCACGCATCCGGGAACGGCGATCATCCCCGCAGCACTGGTCGCCACTGAGAATGCGCAAGTGCCCGGACGCACGTTCATCACCGGAGTGGCCGCCGGCTACGAAGTGATGGAGCGGATGGCGGCGGACTGGATCCCGACGGTCATGGCGCGCGGCTTTCACGCCGGGCCAGTGTTCGGCATTTTCGGCGCGGCGATCGCGGCGGCAAAGATCATGGGCTTCGACGCCGACCAGGTGCACGCGGTGATCTCGCTGTGTACCAATCTGGCTGGCAGCAATCTCGAGAGCCGTGCGCTGCGCGAGGGTGCCGCCGTCCGTAACGCGATGCTTGCCGTCGCTCTGGCAAAGAGTGGAAGGGTCGGTGGTGGCGAGGCTGTGCTCGAGGGACCGGCCGGCTTTTACCATGCGTTCGCCGGGAACAACTCCGGCGAGCTGACCTACAGCTTCACTGGCGAGCACCGCACCAGCCTGGATCGGCTCACCGCCGATCTCGGCACGTCGTGGATGTTCCTCGAGACGCTGTACCGCATCTACTCGATCCCTGGTTACAACATCGCTCACATCGACGTGACGGCCAAGCTCTGCGAGGAACACAACATTCGATACGAGGATGTCGATCGCGTCGAGGCGGTGGTGAACTGGATGGAGACGCAGTATCCGAGTCCAGAATTCGCGACGCAGCGCGAAGATATCGGCGAACCGCGGCGCGGGGGCACGCGGTTCTACAGCGCGTACGGCGTCGTGAAGCGCGGATTCCCCATGCTGCCCGGCACACCGGATCCGCCGGAGGTGCTGGAATTGATGAAGCGCGTGACGATCATCCCGTCGCACCAGATGACGTTGTTCGGTCCGCGGATCACGATCTTCACCAAAGACGGCAAGAGCTATACCCGGCAGGCCACCGGCCGCGAATTCATCTGGGACTTCGATGAGGAGGTGCGCCGCATCCGGCCGGTCGCGCCTGGTCTGCCGATCGCGCCGGCGCAATTCGAGCGCCTGATCGCTACGTGCCGCGATCTCGATCGCGAACCGAACGTCGCCAGCCTGGTGGATCTGACCCTCGCTCGGTGAGCCGGATCACCAGAACCGGTAATACTGCTTATTGGAATATCGACTAGACTCCGGGGGCTTTTCTAGACCTCGACAGAGGTGAGATGAGAGTCCTGGTCGCCTCCTTTACACGTGTTCTCGGGCTGATGCTCGTCTTCGCTGGCGCGGCGGCTGCGCAGGATGGCGGAGCTGTCTTTCAGGCGAGCTGCGCGACCTGTCATGCCAGCGCTGATGCGACGCAGCAGGGGAGAAATCCGAGCATCGACACACTCCGCCGTCTCTCGCCCGAAGCCATTTTGAACGCGCTGCTCAACGGAAAGATGCGGATCCAGGCCGTGGCGCTCAGCGACGCCGAGCGCCGAGCGATCGCAGAGTTCCTGGGCGGCCGGGCACTCGAGCCGGCGAACGCAGGAGCCTCGGTCAAGGCGTGCACTGCGATCTCGCCCTTTGGTGGCCCGTCCGGCACTGCCGAGTGGAACGGGTGGGGCAACGGTCTGAGCAATACGCGATTCGCCAGGGACGGCGGCATCGGTGCCAAAGACGTGCCGAAGCTGAAGTTGAAGTGGGCCTTTGGCTATAGCGGCGGCGTCACAGCGGCCCGCGCACAGCCGGCGCTCGTTGGCAACCGGCTCTTCGTCGCCAGCGACGCCGGCGACGTGCATGCGCTCGATCCGAAGACCGGCTGCGCGTATTGGAGCTTTCGCGCGCAGGCGACTGTGCGCACCGCACTCCTCGTCGCGCCGTACACCCCATCGTCGGGAGGGAGCGGCTGGGCGGTGTTCTTCGGGGATTTGAGAGCCAACGCCTATGCACTGGACGCATCGACCGGGCGGGTCATCTGGGTGCAGAAGGTTGACGACCATCCCTACGCGGCGATCACCGGGACACTGACTTATTACGCGGGTCGTCTGTTCGTGCCCGTGCAGGGTCTCAGCGAAGAAGTGCAGGGCGGACGTCCCGAGTACGAATGCTGCACCTTCCGCGGAAGTGTGTCGGCACTCGACGTCGGCACGGGGGCTCTCGTGTGGAAGACATACACGGTCGGCGAGAAGCAGCAACGCGGCACCAACGCGCGCGGCAAACCCCAGTGGGGACCCGCAGGCGGCGGGATCTGGTCTTCTCCCACCATCGATCCGCGGCGCGGCGCCGTCTATGTGAGCACGGGCAACGGTTACGCCGATCCGCCCCAGCCGATGACCGACGCGGTGATCGCGCTGGACCTTCAGAGCGGGAAGGTGCGGTGGGTACGTCAGCTGACCGCGGACGACACGTGGACGCTCGGCTGCCGCGCGACGAATACGGACAACCCGAACTGTCCCGCGGCGCTCGGGCCTGACTACGACTTCTCTGCGTCACCGGCGTTGACGACAATCGGCGGCCGCGATCTCCTGGTTCTGCCGCAGAAGTCCGGGATGACCTACGCGCTCGATCCGGAGAAGCAGGGAGCGCTTGTGTGGCAGCATCGCATCGGCCAGGGGAGCGGACGCGGCGGCCAATACGGCGGAGCCGTTGACGAGCGTTACGCCTACTTCGGCGTGGGTGACTCGACGACGAACGCGCCCGGAGGCATGGTCGCAGTCAATCTCGCGACGGGCGCGCGCGTGTGGCGCACGCCGCCTGAAAAAACTCTGTGCGGCGCACCGGGCCGAGACTGCAACGCCGCGCAGGGTGCTGCCGTCACCGCGATTCCCGGCGCCGTGCTGTCCGGCTCGTACGATGGCGGTTTGCGTGCCTATGCCGCCGACGATGGATCGCTCTTGTGGCAGTTCGACACCAACCGCGAGTTCACGACGGTGAACGGGATCAAGGCGAACGGCGGCAGCATGGATGGTCCCGGTCCGATCGTCGCTGGCGGACTACTGATCGTGAATTCAGGATACGGCGGTATCGCGGGGCGGCCGGGCAACGTACTGCTCGTGTTCGGCGTCGAGTGAGCACGCACACGGGTTCAATGGGGGATGCGTGAAGCTTGAGATGAGCGAGTTTACCCGGCGTCGTCTTCTGCGCGATGCAATGACCATCGTTGGCGCAGTGGCAGCCGGCGCCATGAAGGTTGGCGCTGTGCCGCATTCAGTATTTGCCCGCCAGCGCGGCAACGCCGGCGCCAGCGGAGCAGCCGTGAACAACACGCTCGCGCTGGCGCGGGCCGTGAACCGGATGCGCTACGAGGAGCTTCCCGCGAAGGCGGTGGAGCACGCGAAGATGATCCTCGCGAGCACCTTCTCGAGTGCCGCGCCAGGAGCGCTGATCGACTCCGCACGCATCCTTCGTGATCTCGCGAAGGAGCGAGGCGGCCGGCCGGAAGCCACGGTGTGGTTCGATGCCGCGAAGCTTCCTGCTGCGAGTGCCGCACTCGTCAACGCCGGCCTGAGCGACGCCGCCGCATCCGACGACAGCGATATCCGGAATACCGCCCACTACGGCACCACGCTCGCGTCTGCAGGGCTCGCCATCGCCGAACGCACTGGCGCGACAGGAAAGGATCTGCTCGGCGCGATGGTGATTGGCTATGAGGCGGCCGGTCGCATCGGCGACGCACGCCGTGGCGGGCGCGGTGGGCTACACGCCTCGCAGCTCGTGGCGTTCGGGGGTGCTGTCGCCGTCGCGCGTCTCCTCAAACTCACCGACGAGCAGATGGCCCACGCGCTCGGCATCGTCGCAACGACGATGGGCGGAATCGCCATTGGAACGAACAGCTGGGCGCGCGAGTACATGGGGGCGAATGCGGCAGGGAGTGGCGTTGACGCCGCAGAAGCAGCGGCGCGCGGCTACACCGTCAACGACGACATGCTCGGCACTCGTGGTGGGTTTGTCGACACGTTCGGCGGCGGCAGGGACGCGGTACGTCTGCTCTCCACCGATCTCGGCCAGCGCTGGGACATCGTGGAGTTCCTGGCGATCAAGCTGTGGCCCGGAGCGCACCCGTTCTCGGGCACGCTCGAAGCGGCGGTGAACGCGGCGCGGCAGGCGAACGTGCCGGCGGATGGTGTGGCAAAGATTCTCATCGCGGGGCCCGACCGCACGAACATCGGCGGCAGCCGGCGTCCGCGTGATCTGGTTGAGGCGATCCACAGCCTTCCGTACTTCGTCGCGTCTGCGGTTGCCGACAAGGAGTTCACCTGGATCCACGCGACGGAGGGAAAGATCTTCGACCCCACGGTCGCCAAGCTGATGGCAGTCGTGGAGCTCGATCCCGCCCCGCCCTCCGTCACTTACAAGTGGAGCTGGGGCGGAAGCGTGACCGTTGTGACGACGTCCGGCCAGCGGTTCACGAGCACCGTGGACGCGCCTCGCGGATCGGGTCAGCGCGGCATCGAGTGGAGCGACGTCGACGCCAAGTATCGCGCGCTGATGCCCGACTCGAAGCTTCCGGCGGCGCGGCTCGGACAGATCCTCGACCAGATTCATCAGTTCGAAAGCGTGAAGAGCGTCCCGGCGTTCGCGCGGTTGCTGACACCGGCAGGCTAGGTACTTCTTTGAGGAGGAGCATGAAGATCATCACTCGATTACTGTCGTTGGCCCTTGTCGTCCTGTGCACGTTCGGTATTTGGAGTTCGAACGCCTTCGCACAGGGCGCTGTCCAGGCATCGATCGCCGGCGTGGTGCGCGACACCTCCGGCGCCGTTCTGCCTGGTGTCACCATCGAGGCGTCGAGCCCGGTGCTCATCGAGAAGAGCCGCACCGCAGTAAGCGACGAAACCGGGCGCTACCGGATCATCGCGTTGAATCAAGGCACCTACACGGTCACGTTCACGCTCGCCGGTTTCAACACCGTGAGGCGCGAAGAGATCGTGCTCAGCGGATCGCTGACCGCGACCATCGACATCGAGATGCGCGTCGGGTCGCTGGAGGAGACGCTGACCGTCACCGGCGAGAGCCCGATCGTCGACGTGCAGAGCATCAAGCAGCAGCGCGTCATCGATGACGAGGCGATTCACTCCATCCCCGGCCAGCGCTCGTATCACAACCTCGTCGTGCTTGTACCCGGGCTGTCGGTCGGTAACACGCAGAACGTGGGCGGCATCAACGGCCCGGCGCCGCTGAACGTGGGTGGCCACGGTGGCGCCAACTCGGAGGGCCGGTTCAACGTGGACGGCCTGGGCGTGAACGGATCGAGCGGCGGTGGCACGCTCTACGTGACCGACACGCAGAATGTCTCGGAAGTCTCGATCGATATCACCGGAGGGCTGGGCGAGGCCGAGGCCGGCGGGCCGGTGATCAACGTCGTGCCGAAAACTGGCGGCAACACCTTCACCGGCTCGTTGTTCCTGGATGGAGCGAATGGATCGCTGCAGGGCAGCAACTTCGACGACGAACTGGTGGCCGCCGGGCTGCGCGAAGCAGGGAAGCTGAAAAAGCTGTGGGACGTGAACGGCGCGCTTGGCGGGCCGATCGTCAAGGACCGCCTCTGGTTCTACCTGACCGGCCGCCATACCCGGACCGATCGGTACGTCGCCGGCATGTACTACAACAAGAACGCCGGCAATCCGAACTCGTGGGTCTACGACCCTGATTACACCCAACAAGCGATCTCCGACGGCGTGTGGGATGGCGCGACGCTACGCACGACGTGGCAAATCTCTCAGCGGCAGAAGATCAATTTCTTCTGGGACGAGCAGGACATGTGCCGCAACTGCACTAACGGCGGCAGCGCAACGACGTCACCAGAGGCGCAGGATGGATCGCAGAACATCAACTACATCCGCGCCTACCAGGCCGCCTATACCGCGCCCCTGTCCGACCGACTCCTGGTAGAAGCTGGCGTTGGCGCGGTCGTGCCCGACTATGGCAACCCGAAAGACGGCTTCGACCGTTCGCTCGTGCGCGTCGTCGACCAGGGCGGCAACTTCCCGAACATGACCTCCCCGATTCCGAACATCGCGTACCGCTCGATGTTCTGGGATGAGGTGCACTCGTTCACGCCGCGGTACCGCGCGTCGGTCGCTTATGTGACGGGAGCGCAGAGCATGAAGGTGGGGATGGAGACCTACAACAACATCTCCAGGCGCAGTTATCAGCGCGGCGACTCGCTGCAGTACCGCTTCAACAACGGCGTGCCCAACCAGATCACGGAGCTGCTGAGCGATTTCACCGAGAAGGCGCACGTGCGCAACATCGGCATCTTCGCGCAGGATCGGTGGACTCTCGGGCGGTTCACGCTGCAGGGCGGCATCCGCTACGAGAACGCGTCGAGCGGTTCTCCCGAGCAGCAAATCGGGCCGTCGCGCTTCGTTCCGACGCCGATCGTTTTCCCGGAGCAGGACATCGTGAAGGGATACAACGACGTGACCTACCGCGGTGGACTGGCAGTGGATGTCTTCGGTAACGGGAAGACGTCGCTCAAGATCAACGCGGGCACTTACATGGATCCGGCGCAATACGCAGGCGTCTTCATCGAGCCCAACCCCGCGCGCAGGCAGTTCGGCGGTGGAGTACCGCCGCAGACGACGAGATCCTGGAACGATGCGAACCGCAACTACATCCCGGATTGCGATCTGTTGAACACGGCCGGCAACGGCGAGTGCGGGGCAGCCGCCAACCTGAACTTCGGGAAGCTGGTGGCGCCGACGTCCACGTACGACCCGAACCTGTTGGAAGGCTCGGGCGTGCGGCCTGGCAACTGGCAGTTCGGCATCGCGGTGCAGCACGAGGTGTTCCCGCGCGTCTCAGTGGAGGCCGGGTATCACCGCCGGAATTTCGATTCGTTCATCAACCCCGATCCGGTGACTGCGACATCGACGCTGACCACGACGTTCACTGTTGCCGACAACCGTGCCGTCACCGGGGCCGACTACGATCGCTACAGCGTTCCAGTGCCGGCCGACCCGCGGCTGCCGCGGTCGGGTGGATATGTCATCGACGACCTCTACGACGTCAAGCCGGCGTTGTTCGGCCGGACCGACAACTTCATCGCGCGTGCCACCGAATTCGGTTCGCCCACCAACTACTGGCATGGCGTGGATGTACAGGTGAACGCGCGGCTGCGCGGTGGTGTGACAGTTCAGGGAGGCACCAGCACCGGGCGGGTCGTGAACGACACGTGCGAGCTGGCGATTGACAACCCGACCCAGTACGACTGCCACAAGGCGTATCCGTTCCAGACCGATATTCGCGGCATGGCGATCTACACGGTCCCCAAGATCGACGTGCAGCTGAGCGGAACGATGCAGAGCCGTCCCGGGCCCGAGATCCTCGCGAATTGGAACGTGCCGTCCAACGTGATTGCACAGTCGCTCGGTCGCGCGCCGTCCGGCGCCGTGGCGAACATCCAGACCAACATCCTGACCGCTGGTGAGCTCTACGGCGATCGGATTACTCAGGTCGACATGCGCATCGCCAAGCTACTGCGATTCGGCCGCACGCGCACCAACGTCGGAATCGACATCTACAACCTGTTCAACTCCAACGTGCCGCTCACCTACGTGAGCGTGTACGGCACGACGTGGGGCAACCCGCAGTCGGTGCTCGATGCGCGCTTCGCGAAGATCAGCGCGCAGATCGACTTCTAAACGAAAAAAACTCCCAACTTCCAACCTCCAATTCCCAAGGCGCCATGGGAGTTGGGAGTTGGGAATTGGGAGTTGTCAGGATCGCGATCTGGAGAGTGTCTACTTCAGTTCGGCGTAGATGACTTCGATGTTGTTCTTGACGCTGTCCGGCTGCGGCGCCCGGTAGCCGGCATACTTCTCGGGAAACGAGTAAGCCTTCGCCGCGTCTTCCACTGATTTGCCGGCCTTCTTTGCCGCGCGAACGTACTCGAGAAACGAGCGGTTGAACTCGGAGTACTCCATTAGGTCCGCCGGCGTCATCACGGTGCTGTGCCCGGTGATGATGGAGTCCACGTCCTTGAGCTTCGCGGCTTTGGCGAGCGTGTCGGCGATCTCGACGCCGCTGCCGCCGTTGTTGCTGTCGAGAAGCGGTACCAGCTTGCCGGAGAAGATGTCGCCGGCGTGCATCATGCGCAGCGAGGGAAAGACCACCCATGCATCGCCGTTGGTGTGCCCGCGGCCGAAGTAATACAGATCGATCTGCTCCGCGCCCTTGCCGATCGTCATCTTGTCCTTGAAGGTGCGATTGGCCATGTTCTTTCCGCCGTTCGCCTTGAACACGTCGGGTGGGACGCGGCTCTCTGCGCCTTTGGGCGGCAGCCCCTTCTCCATGTTGGCGCGCGTGTTCGCCTGGGCGACGAATTCAACCGTGGTGGGGAAGTCGACGTTGCCGCCGACGTGGTCGTAATGCGTGTGGGTGTTGATGATGCGCACCACCGGCTTCGGGGTGATCTCTTTGATCTTGGCGATGAGCGGCTGACCCCATCCCGGGATCTTGGTATCGACAACGGTGACCCCGTCGGCGCCGACGAAGACGGCCGTGTTGCCGCCGCCTCCTCTAAGCAGGAAGAGATTGTCTTTGAGTTTCTCGACCTGAATGACTTGGGCACCTGCACCTCCGGCGCGTCCCTGCGCCCCGGCAGTCTGGTAGGTGTAGACCGCCGTCGAGATGCCGCACGCGAGTAGAAGGCTCAGCGTGACGACCCTTCGATTGTGACCTTTCATATCGACTCTCCTCCGACTTCGTGATCGTCTCGACTCGTCAAAACATGGTGATCTTCGTGACGCGCACGCGCGAGTGTATAGCACACGTTCATATCGACACGCTCCATTACTGGTAATTGACAACCTTCGCCATAGCAGAGAAAACTCCGCGCCCGGGAGCGGGTCGTACGGAGAACGACCCGTGGATGCGGAGGTGCAGATGAAGACGCGCGAACCACGTGGTCGGCGTGTGTCGCAGTGGAAGCGGCATTTTGGTGTGCTCGTGCTGCTGATTGCCGGAGTTGCGGCGCCCCTTACGGCGCAGCAGGAAGCGAGCATCGTCGGTGTCGTGAGCGACGAGAGCGGCGCCGCGCTGCCGGGCGTTGCCGTCACGGCAACCAGTCCGTCGTTGCAGGTGCCCTCGGTGACGACGGTGACCAACGAGCGGGGCGAGTATCGCCTCACGCCGTTGCCGATCGGCGTCTTCAGCGTTCAGTACGAGTTGTCCGGGTTCCAGTCGGTCCGTCGTGACGGGATCAGGCTGACGACCGGCTTCGTCGCGACGGTCAACGTGCCGATGGGCATCGGCGCGGTGCAGGAGACCCTGACCGTCACCGGGGCATCGCCGGTCGTGGACGTCGTGTCCACCGCGCCTGCCACGCGGCTTACCCGCGAAACGCTCGATCTGATTCCGTCCAGCCGCAACGGCACCGTGTCGCTGATGTCGCAAGCGCCGGGCGCGCGTCCTAATCTCGACATCGGCGGCGACAGCGTGACCAGTCCGCCGCAGTTCCGCGCCTTCGGGCAGGCGAATCAGCCGTGGCAGCAGATCGAGGGTGTGCTGGTGAGCGCGGCGAAGTCGGGCACGCAGGGCGGCATCTACTGGGATTACACCAATGTCGAAGAGGTCAAGGTCGGCACGTTCGGTAGCCCGGCCGAGATCGGCACGCGCGGCATCGCGCTGAACGGCATTCTCAAGTCGGGCGGCAACACATTCTCGGGGAACGGCTTCTTCGCGTTCCAGAACGACTCCATGCAGAGCAACAACATCGACGACGCCCTGCGCGCTCAGGGAATCACGCGTGGAGACGAGCTCGATTCGCGCACCGACGTATCAGGGGATCTCGGTGGGCGCATCGTGCGCGACAAACTCTGGTTCTACGCCGGAGCGCGGCGCCGGGCGCAGCGTCTCGATACGCTCGAATGCTTTCAGCCGAACGGCGAGGTGTGCTACAGCCTCGACCGCCAGATCTTCAACACCCAGAAGGTCTCCTGGCAGATGACGCCGTCGCAGCGGCTCGTCGCGTTCCACACCTATACCCGCCGTCGCGGCATGGGGAGCGGCAGCCGCCTGGTCGCGTGGGAATCGCGCCTCGGCCAGACGCTGCCGTCGCACGTGGGGAAGGTCGAGTGGCAGGCCATTCGCGGGAACTCGATGGTCATCAATCTCATGGCCGGCGATATGCGCTGGACATCAGCGTTCCGCGGCTACGCCTACGGCAAGGTGCTGAAGACCGACCTCGTGCTCGGCACGACCACGGGGATGTCGGGCACCGACGGTGAGGATCCGATCGACTACAACCATCAGGCGCGCGGCAGCGTGAGCTGGTACAAGCCCAATGTCTTCTACGGGAGCCATGACATCAAAGTCGGCGGCGAATACATGCGCCGGCGCTCGGACCGCTTGCGCATCTCGCGGGCGGAGACGTGGCAGGTGGCACAGGAGATCAACTTCGGCGATGTGCCGGCGAGCTACGACTCCGGCAACTACCAGCTGCAGTTCCGCAACGGCGTGGCCAACCGCTTCATCGCGTTCAACTATCCGGCGGAGCCGACCGATCTCGAGGACTACACCAGCGCCTACATCCAGGATTCATGGAAGGTCGGCGCCCTGACCCTGAACCTCGGTGCGCGTTTCGCGCACGACAACGGCTTCGCGCCGGAGCAATGCCGCGTCACCGCCGATGCCCCCGGCGACGTCGCCAACCCCGCGCGCTGCTGGGACAAGGTGCAGATGAAGGTCTTCAACTCCTTCGTGCCCCGTCTGCACGCTGCGTACGACCTCACGGGTGATGGCAAGACCGTGCTCAAGGGCGGGTGGGGGCGCTTCATGCTGATGCGCTACACCGACCAGACGCAGATCGCCAATCACAACCAGGCGAATCTCACGACCTACCTCTGGCACGACAACAACAACAACGGCGAGTACGAGCCCGGTGAGGTGAACCTCGATCCGAACGGCCCCGACTACCTGTCGACGGCGCAGGCCGGGATCGGCGGCGGCGGCACGACGTCGCTTGGCATTCCCAACCCGGACGAAAAGCAGCCGGGCACTGACGAGTACTCGCTCTCCCTCGAGCGCGAGGTGATGGCGAACCTCGCGGTGCGCGTCAGCGGCATTTACTCGAAGACGTTCAATCAGCACCGCCTGCTCAACACCAAGCGGCCCTACGACGTCTACAACATCCCGATCACCAACGTCGATCCGGGGCCCGACGGCGTCAGGGGCACGACCGACGATCCGGGGAAAACCATCACGTACTACGACTTTCCCGCCGCGTATGCGGGGGCGAATTTCCAGACACCGATGCTGGTCAACGATTCGGCGGCCAATCAGACCTACAAGAGCGCCGAGTTCGCCGTGACCCGCCGGCTGACGAACCGCTGGTACATGTACGGGTCCTATTCGTTCACCAAGAAGCACATCCCGATGGTTCCCAACGCCGGCACGCAGACCGGCGTGACCATCTACGTGAACACCGTCGATCCGAATGCCGAGATCAACAACGACGACAACACGACTGAGTGGATCGCCCGCGTGCAGGGGTCGTATGCGTTCCCGTGGGACATCACGACATCGATCAACTACGAGCACCGCAGCGGCGACCCACAGCGACGGACGGTCATCCTGACCGGCGGCCGGCAGATTCCGCAAATCACACTGCCGGCCGAGAACTTCGGAGAGGAATGGCGGCTGCCGAACATCAACCTCGTCGATCTCAACGTGCAGAAGACCTTCCACGTGCGCCAGGGCCAAAGTGCCACCCTGCGCATGAACATCTTCAATCTGCTGAACGCCAACACGATCACTGCGCGGACCATGCAGTCGGGGCCGGCCTTCGGCACGATCACCGGCATCCTGCTCTCCCGGATCGCCGAGGTGGCGGTCTCGTATAGGTTCTGAGAGAGAGCGTGCGGTGCGATGGGGCGAGGGGACGATGGTGCGAGGTCCGTGCGAGGGTCCGGTGCGAGGGTGCGAAGGTCGGACGGTCCCGGACCTCCGGATCGTGGGGACCATCGGACCGGACCATCGGACCGGACCATCGGACTGGACCTTCGCACCGTCGCCCCGTCGTCCCCTCGCACCGTTCCTGGTCCATTACTGGTAATTGACAAGATTTCGCGGCACGACGAGACTCGCCTCCGACCCATCCCAGAAGCCACCATGCACGTACAGCGACTCAACCTTGCGATCAGATTGGCGGTAGCGATTGGCGTCGCGTGGGCGTTTGGTGGCCCGCCCGTCGTCTACGCGCAGGCGCTAACCACGGGCGGCAACGCCGCGGCGCCGTATCGAGAGGGCACCCTCAGGGTCGGCGGCCGCTCCATCCACTATCTCGACTGGGGCCCCGAGGGGAAGCCGGCATTCATCCTCGTGCACGCGCTCGGTCATTCCGCGCACAACTACGATCACGTGGCGCCGCTGCTCAACCAGCGACACCGCGTCATCGCCATCGACCTGCGCGGGCACGGTGATTCCGACTGGTCGCCGAAAGGCGAGTACTCCGTCGAGGACTACGTCAGCGATCTCCACGGGCTGGTGACGCAGTTGAAGCTTGGGCCGGTGACGTTGATCGGCTGCTCGATCGGCGGCCGCGTCGTGCAGGTCTATTCCGGGATGTATCCCGATCGCGTCAGCAAGCTCATCGTGCTCGACGTCGGTCCGGCGCGTCCCGAGTCCACCACGCGTACACTCAGCGACCGCATCGAGCGCGAGCAACAGGGATGGGCATCAGAAGAGGAGTTGTATGCCTCGCTGCGGCGCAATCCGACGCGCGTGCCCGAAGAGGTCCACCGCAACCAGGTTCGTTACGAGAGCAAGCGGCTGGCGAACGGCCGCGTCGTGTGGAAGTACGACCCGAAAGTGGTGAACGGGCTCGGGCCGATCGAGCTTTGGGACTACGTGAAGAAGATCAAGGCGCCGACGCTCTACGTGATCGGTGGCCGCAGCCGTCTGGTCACGCCCGAGGAGCAGCGTCAGCTGAAGACGCTGCCGTTCGCTGAGGTGATCACCATCCCAGAGGCTGGTCACTATCCCCAGGAGGACACGCCGGAGTTGTTCCTCGCTGTCGTCAAGGCGTTTCTCGCAGGATAGCGATGTCTCAGTGGTCACACTACCGTCGGCGGGTGAGACGCGCCGGCATCCTCGCGATATGCATCGGCGCCGTACTGTGGACTGGCGCGGTCGTCTACGGGCAGCGTGACGGCGGACGCTCGCCAGCAGCCGCGCCGTCCCTGGCGCCATCCGCATCATCTGATCAACGTGCGCTCATCGATCGCTACTGCGTGACGTGCCACAACGAGCGGCTGAAGGCGCGCAACGCGACGCCGATTGCGCTCGACACACTCGACGTCGCGAACGTGCCGGCGCACGCAGAGGAATGGGAGAAGGTCATCGCCAAGCTGCGCGCCGGCTTGATGCCGCCCGCCGGCATGCCGCGTCCCGACAAGACCGTTCTCGATGGTCTCGGCGCATGGCTCGAGACGCAAATCGATCGCGCCGCGACGACGAACCCCAATCCTGGGAGGACCGAGGCGCTGCACCGCCTCAATCGCGCCGAATATCAGAACGCGGTTCGCGATCTGCTGCACGTGGATGTGGACGTGGCGAGCC
>Ga0310810_10002208_pt1 | contig 20776 bp, 22 predicted proteins | sample NCmetagenome_FD_207641 | JGI IMG/M metagenome (GOLD analysis project Ga0310810, IMG submission 207641) | Soil microbial communities from experimental microcosm in Duke University, North Carolina, United States - NC | ecosystem: Engineered > Artificial ecosystem > Soil microcosm > Unclassified ...
GGCGCGGAGAACTATGCGAACGGCCGCTTCCCGGAAGCGATCGCGCTGTTCCGCGACATCTCGCTGGCACCGGAGTTCGTCGAGTTCCTGACGATCCCCGCGTACCGGCTGATCGTCTGACGCTCGATTTACGCGCCTTATCTGTTACATAATAGTGGAATGTATAACCCGTGCACGGCTTTCACGTCGCTTCGCCGATGAAGGGCATTCTGTTCGAAGCAGCTCGCATGAAGACAAACGTCCCAATGAAACACGCGACATTGTTGACCGCGGCACTGCTCACTTTTCTGAGCGGCTCGGCGCACGGTCAGTCCGTGGAGCGAACCGTGCGAGGACCGAGCGATAAGGACATACGGGTGGGTGTTTACATCAACGTTCAGCCCGATTGTAGCCCGGGACCATTGCCGACCATCCGGCTTATCACCCCTCCTTCGAACGGCAAGGTGACCGTCAAGCGCGCTAAGGTGACGGGGACAAACTACAAGCAATGCCTAGCGCTTGAAGTGCCGGGGTTCATCGCCGTCTACCACTCAGCGCCTGGCTTCAGCGGCGTCGATACATTGACCATCGAGGTGAAATTCCCCGCCGGCCGGACTGAAAACCAACGGATCATCGTGACGGTGGGTGATCCCAAGGCCGGGCAGAAGATCTGATCGAGCGCTTCGCCATGGGCGAAAACCCCGTAATCCTACAGCCTCGGCAGGCCCGGCAATCGCGTTTGCGGCGCATCGCCGCGCAGTAGCCGCGACGATGGCGCACGGAGTGCAGACGAATGCGCATCGCGCCCTTGTTGCTCGACGTGTTTCAGGCCCGGCGCTGAAGGCCGCCGTGCCAATTGCATCGGCACGTCCGCCCTCCTAGCATGCGTGCGGGGAGGGCGGTTCCACCGTCCGTCAGAGACAACAGCAAAGCGGAGCCCGAGTGACATGGCGTATAACATCCTCATCCTGGGCGCGGCCTACGGCTCGCTGCTCGGCTCCAAGATCCTGTTCGGCGGGCATTATGTGAACCACGTCTGCCTGCCCGCCGAGGCGGACCTGATCAATTCGGAAGGATTCCGCGTCACGCTGCCGATCCGCGGGCGCAAGGACCCCGTCCTCCTCGATACGCGGAAGCTCCCCGGGCGTGTCTCGGCGTGCGGACCGAAGGAGGCGAACCCGCGGGACTACGACCTGATCGGCCTTGCGATGCAGGAGCCGCAATACCGCTCGCCCGGCGTGCGCGAACTGCTTGACGCCGTCGCCAAGTCGCGCGTCCCGACGATGTCGATCATGAACATGCCGCCGCTGCCCTATGTGAAGCGCATCCCGGGGCTGGATTACGACGCGCTTAAACCGGCCTACACGGATCCCTCCGTGTGGGACAATTTCGATCCCGCGAACCTAACGCTGTGCAGCCCCGACCCGCAGGCGATCCGCCCGCCCGACGGCAAGGCGAACGAGCTCGTCGTGACGCTCCCGACCAACTTCAAGGTCGCGAAGTTCGACAACGAGAAGGGCAACAAGATCATTCGTGAGCTCGAGCAGGAGATCGACGCGATCCGCTTTGATCCGGGCGACGGAGCCAAGATCGAGCTGCCGGTGAAGCTGCGCGTTCACGACTCGCTGTTCGTGCCGCTCGCGAAGTGGGCGATGCTGCTCGCCGGCAATTATCGCTGCGTGACCGAGGACGGCATGCGCACCGCGCAGGAGGCCGTGCACTCCGACCCCGCGACATCGAAGTCGGTCTACGATTTCGTGTTCGACCTGTGCGTCAAGCTGGGCGCGAACCCGAGTGACCTCGTGCCGTTCGAGAAATACGCGGCCGCAGCGCAGTCGCTGACACGGCCTGCATCAGCGGCGCGCGCGCTGCAGAACGGCGCACCCAACATCGAGCGCGCCGACAAGCTGGTGCAGCTCATCGCCAGGCAGAAGGGCATGACGCTGAAGGCAATCGATGACCAGGTCGCGCTGGTCGACCGGCGGCTCGAGGCAAACCGCAAGAAGGCTGCGGCGGCTTGAGGCTTACCTTTCCACCGGCTCGAAGCCCGCATGCTTCCAGTGCGGGACATTGGCGGGATCGGCGAGCAGATTGACGAAGGCGATCGCGGCGTCCGGCGATGCGCTCGCGTTCAGCACGCCAGCCGCATAAACGGTGTCGAGCTGAACCTCGTCCGGGATCAGCCCGGCCAGCACCACGCCCTTGACCGAGATGATCTCGCTCACCGGATAGAATCCGATCTCGGCCTCGCCGTTCTTGATCGCATCGACGCCGCCATCGAGCGCGCTGCGGTGCGTCACCTTTGCCTTGACGCCGTCCGCGAGGCCGAGCCGCTCCCAGACTTTTGCAAGATGCGCGCCACTCGGGGTCGCGGCAGGGTTAGAGTGCACCAGCGTTTTCGCGCCGCGTACTGCCTGTTTGAATTTCTCAAGCGTGGAGATATCCGGCTTCGGCGCGCCCTCGGGCACCACCATACCGACCCGCACGATGCCGAGGTCAGGCCGCGGCGCGTCGCGCATCACACCGGCCCTCACCTGCGCTTCGAGCGCGGGCGCCGGCATCAACACGACGTCCGGCTTTTCGCCCGCCGCAAGCTTCTGCTGGATGGCGCTGATCACCGCGTAGGTGAAATGCAGCGTGTGGCCGGTCTTCTTCTCGAAGTCCGGTGTCAGCAGCGTCAGAACTTCCTTCGGCGCGCCGCCGGTCAAAATCTGAATATCGGCCAAGGCTGGCTCCCTGAAACGCTCAACGCCGCAAGCTTGAGCGGGCAAAGCGCCGCTCCGGTCATGGCGTCGATCGGTGTTGTTTGCGAATATGGGGGCAATCGTAGCACGACCGAGGGACGGCTAAGCAATGCGCATCATCGATCTGTCACGCGAGCTCTATCACCGCACGCCGAGCTATCCGGGCCAGCCGCCGATCATCCACGGCGTGTGGAAGACCCACGAGGAGGCTTTTGCCGAGTCGGGCAACGTGCACGGCAACAGCGTCATGTTCATCTCGATGCCCGATCACGGCGGCACGCACATCGATGCGCCGCGCCACTTCGGCAAAGAGGGCATGCCGATCAACGAATACCCGCTGGAGAACTGCATCGTTCGCGGCATCTGCATCGACCTGCGCCACGTCAAGCCGCGCGCCGAAATCACGCCGGAGGATCTCGACGCCGCGGTGAAGAAGACCGGCCTCGCGGTCCCGAAGGGCGGGACCATCCTGCTCTGCACCGGCCACCACGCGCGCACGTTTCCGACCGCCGCCTACACCAACGACAATCCGGGCGTGAACGTCGCGGCGACCGACTGGCTCGCGCGGACCGGCGTTGTGCATTTCGGCATCGACTCGATGCGGCCGGGGCCGGAGGGCACGGTGAACGCGCTGGTGCACAAGGCCTGCCTCGAGCTCGGCATCACCCACATGGAAAGCCTGTGCAATCTGGAAGCGCTGCTCGGTGCCGGCGAATTCCAGTTCATCGGCCTGCCGCTGAAGTGGCGCGGCGGGACCGGCTCGCCGATTCGCGCGGTCGCGGTGTTCGAGGACTAGGCGCCTACACGTCCACGTCTTCCAGTCGGACGCCGCGCCCTGCGCCTAAACTGGCCCGCGCCTTTTCAATTCGGCGCAGGAAGCGCGGGTCGTTTTCCAGGCGATAGTCGAACCAATCGTCCTCTGATTTGAAACCGATCAGGACCCCTGCTGGTTTGCCATGGCGTGTGATGACGATATCTTCCTTCTCTGCTTCACGCAGGAAATGAGACAGGTCGTCCTTCACCTCGGACAGCGGAATCTCTCTCACGCGAGATCGCCGAACTTGGTCAGCCATGACTCTGCCTCTGATTTGCTCACGATAGCGAGAACTTCTACCGTCGAGTCCGACACGTCATAGAACGCCCGAATCTCATCTATCCGCAGCCGATATTGGGGACGACGCAGACCCCGAAGTCGTTTGATTCTGCTTCTGCTCGTCTTCATCGGCTCGTGCCGCAGGTGCGTTTCCAGCGCGTCACGAACCGCCGACCGCTGAGCAGCTTTCAGCCCCTTGAGGTCGTCCACGGCTTCAGGTGCCAGCACGATCTCATATCGCATTCTGGCCAGATTATAGCCAGAATATCTCGATCCGTCAAACTAGCTCGCCGCCGCGGTGAGCGCGGCATCGCGCGCACGATGGCGGTCGCCGTCACGCACCAAGGTGAGGCCGCGGCGGTGGAATTGCGCCAGCGTCGAGCGATGGCCGATCGATATGATGGTCGCGGCCGGCAGCCGATCCTTGAGCAGGCGGTAGAGTCTGGCTTCCGACGGCTCGTCGAGCGAGGCGGTGGCTTCGTCGAGGAACAGGAAGTCCGGCGCATGCAGGATCGCCCGCGCAAGGCCGAGGCGCTGCTGCTCGCCGAGCGAGAGCATTCGGTTCCAGTGCGCGCGCTCCTCGAGCCGTTCCGCCATCGCAGGCAGCCCGACTGCGCCAAGAAGGTCGCCGATGCGAGCCGCCTCGAACGTGCCCGGTTCGGATGGATAGCTGATCGCCGCCTCGAGCGTACCGATCGGCAAATACGGCCGCTGCGGCAACGTCATCGCTTTCGCGTCATTCGGCACCCGGACGGTGCCTCTGCCGAACGGCCAGATACCGGCGATCGCACGGAACAGCGTCGACTTGCCCGAGCCGGAAGGGCCGGTCAGCAGCACGTCCTCGTGCGGCGCGAAGGTCGCGTCGGCCGCGACCAGCGGCCTGCCTGAAGGCAGCGCGACCTCGACGTGTTCGAGTTCCACATCGCTCACCGGCCCTCGATCGACCGCGATGCTTGGGCTCCGCGTCGCGGAATCTTTCGCATTTGCGATCGAGGCATCGAATCCGGACAGCCGCTCGATCACCGCGCGCCACTCCGCGATGCGCACGTAGGAGTCGACGAAAAACGACAACGCCGTCTGCACGTTGTTGAAGGCGCCCGCGGTCTGCGTCAGCGCGCCGAGCTGGATGTGCCCCGCGAAGTAGGCCGGGCTCACGACAATGAACGGGAACACGATGGAAATCTGATTATAGCCCGCGGTCAGGAATGTGAGCCGCTTCTGCCGCGTCATGATGCGGAGCCAGTTGGCCATGACATTGGCGAAGCGATCCATCAGCCGGCTACGCTCGGCGGCTTCGCCATGTAAGAGCGCGATCTGCTCGGAATTCTCGCGCACGCGCACGAGGCTGAAGCGCAGGTCCGCCTCGTAGCGCTGCTGGTTGAAATTGAGCGCGATCAGCGGACGTCCGATGAAGTGGGTGAGCAAGGTGCCGACCGCGGCGTAGCCGAGCGCCGCCCAAACGAGATAGCCCGGAATGTTCCAGGTCTCGCCATAGAGCGTCAGCGGCGCGGCCTCCGACAAGCCCCACAGGATGATGACGAAGGATCCGAGCGACACGATCGAGCCGAGCAATCCCACGCCGACGATCAGGCTGTTCTCGATGAACATGCGAATGTCCTCGGCGATGCGCTGGTCCGGGTTGTCGGCCGCGTCGCCGAGCAGTTGCATGCGGTAATGGTTCGGGCCGTCGAGCCAGTGGGAGATGTAGCGCTCGGTCATCCAGCGGCGCCAGCGGATCTGGAGCCATTGATTGAGATAGAGCTGATAGACGCGCAAGATGATGTAAGCGGCGGCGAGGATGCAGAAGAACAGCAGCTCGCTGACGAAATTGTTCCAGTTGCGATCCTGCAGCGCGTTGTAGAACCGCGCGTTCCACTGGTTGATCAGCACTGTCACGCCCACCACCGCGAGCTCGATCGAGACCACTGCGGCGAGCAGCAGCCGGCCCGGCCAGCGGTCCTCGGAACTGAAATAGGGAAGCGCGAGCCGCCAGATCGTGGCCAGCGTCGTCATGAAACGGGTCAAGGGACAGCTCCTGTCGGTGGCGGGCGGCCGCCGGTCTGCCCGCTCGAATGCGCCTGGTCGGCAAGCCCCGGCCCACTTAACGCGATTTACCGGGCCGAACCAGCCACCTTGTGACGTGGCCGCGCGCGGCGGACACTCAGTTTCACTCACTCTGCGATTCGGGGAGTGCGGGCACGGGCATGTGGCAAGAGCGGCTCAGCGAATTCGTGACCCTGTTCATCGTGGTGAACCCGATCTCGGCGCTGCCGGTGTTCATCGCGGTGACGGCCGGCTTCGACCGCGCGACCCAGCGCAAGGTCGCGCTAATCGCGGTCGCGGCCTCTTTCGCGGTGCTCCTGATGTTCATCATTGCCGGCGGCTTCGTGCTGGAGAAGATGGGCATCTCGCTCAAGTCGTTTCAGATCGCGGGCGGTATCATTCTGTTCCTGGTCGCGCTCGATATGGTGCGTGGTGCAAGCTATGCGCCGGCCGCCGGGAGTAGCGCCGATCACGCCACCTCGGTCGCGATCTATCCGTTGGCCATTCCGAAGATCGCAGGCCCCGGAACAATGCTGACCGTGGTGCTGCTCACCGACGATCATCGTTTCGACGTGGCACAGCTCGCACTGACCACCGGCGTCCTCGCGCTGGTGCTTGCCATCACGCTGGTGGTCCTGCTGCTGGCCGGCCCCATCTCGCGGCTGATCGGAACCGCAGGAAGCGCCATCGTCAGCCGGGTGATGGGCATGATCCTGGTTGCGCTCGCGGTGCATACCGTGCTTTCGGCGTTCGGGTCCTGGCTCAACCTTCCGCCGCTTTGATCCGCCAGACCTGCCCAATCATCAGCCGGAGAGTTTGAAGATGCTTCGTCGCGTTGCTTTTGTTGTCGGGGTGCTGCTTGCATCCGCCGCACAAGCGCAGGATTTTCCCTATGGTCGCGATCTCGTGCTCGACGCGCGGCCGATGCGGGGCGGAAAGCGCGTGCCGGTGCTTTCGATCGACGCGAATGGAGCCGCGCAGATCGATCTGTGGTGCAAGCGCGGGACCGGACAGGCGGTGATCGCGGGCGAGACGATCACGCTCATCGTCGGCCAGATGGCGGACGACGCATGCACGCCGGAGCGCGCCCAGGCAGACGAGCAGTTGATCGCGGCGCTCTCGCAGATGTCGAGCTGGAGCTTTCGCGGCGATGTCGTGACGCTCAACGGCGGCGCCACGCTGCGCTTCCGCGCTGCGGCGAATTGAGTCGAATGCTCGCCCGCAAGTTTCGTTTCCGCCGGGCTGACGAGACGAGGCGCCATCGTCCGAGCGCGGATGCAAACGCCGAACTAAGTTGCCGCGGGTGCTGAGCTGGATGGTCGGATGTCGGTAAAGATCTTGCGTGGATCGTCGCGCAGACTAAGGGCCATGATCTTTTGTTGTTGGCCGTCCATCTCCATGCTCCCTTTCAACATGGCTTCGGCTACAGCCTTGTCAACGCCGAGATGGCTTGCGAGGGCCTCGGGCGTCATGTTCTGCGCTGTCAGGGCCGTGGTGCTGTCCTCGCGCAACCAGCGTCTCGGTCCGCCGTTGGTGCCGAGGTAGCGCAGTCCTTGCGCTTGTATGTTGGCGATCGCGTTTTCCGAAAGCAGTCCAGAGATAATTGCCAGGAACGAGATGAGGTATGGATTGATTGGCGCATCGCCTCCGAGCCGCGATGTATCGGCGAGCACGGGTATGCCAGCTTTCGCCACAATGAAGATGACGAGGGCGGTCATTGCGCCGACCGCAACACGTTGGAAATAGCCGCCAACATTTTGTTTCTCGTTCTTCATGAAGTAGGCATGCGTGATCTGCAGCGTACTTCCGAGAATCCCCATGAGGATCACCAGACAAAGAGTTAGCAGGTCGGGGCGCAGGGTCAGAATGTGATAGAGACCGCGCGCGACGAGACCGCCGAAGGGCCCGCATCGCTCGTTGCCCTTTCCGCAGTCGAATTTGTCGATATTCAATTCGTAGAAAGCATTTTCAATCCGGGCTCTTGCGTCTCTGTCCTTGTCGAGATCAGGCTTGATCCCATTGAAAATCTGACTGGCTCGTTTGGTGAGCAGTTCGCGCCTTGTTTTGATTCTTGCTTGTTCGATGATGAGCGCAAACTTCTCACCATTTGCCTTTTGCGATCTGTTGTAGGCCGCCTCTATATCGTCAAAGAGAGGAGCCAATGTGGGATCTTGTTCCAGAACGCTTGCCTTACTACCCATGATTCGCCCATGGCGCTCGGGCTTGTCTGCGGTCAAGAGTGTTTTCGCTAGGTCTGGAAAAGTTTTTTCGATGCGGTAGGCAAGGATTTTCGAACCGGCATCGAAAGCCTGATCACTCCCGGCGACGAGTTGATTTGCAAGGGCTTGCTTGGCGGCAGCATCGAACTCGTCCTGTTCGAGTTGTAGTAGTTCTTTGTTTTCCGCGCGTTGCGCCGCCCATTGTCGTCCCACGTAGTCGAGCTTGGGGATGCTGATGCCGACGCCATCAATGACAATCGAGGCTACGCGTGTCTGTGTCAGCGTGCATGCCAATGCGATGACGCAGGCGACCGCGACGATCAAGGTCAAGACAATCAGAACCGTGCTTGTGAACCAGCTTCGGTTGTGAACCGGCCCGTCTTCTGGCCTTGGAGCGCCTTGCTCCTCGTTCGTCATCGTTCCCCCCTGCGCGCCGCTGATCAGACTAGGCTGCGCGAAGTTGAGACACAAACGCGACCCCAACCTTAGGTAAACGAACGAGCGGCGTGGACCAAAAAGCCTGGTCGGGCGCCAGAATCCCCGTCCAGCAAGAAAAAGGGGCCGCTTCGCAGCGGCCCCTTCGTTTCTTCTTGTTGTCTGGAAGGCGAACCTAGAAATCCATGCCGCCCATGCCGCCGCCGGGAGGCATCGCGGGCGCACCCGCCGGTTTCTTCGGCACTTCGGCGACCATCGCTTCGGTGGTGACAAGGAGACCCGCCACCGAGGCCGCGTCTTGGAGCGCCGCGCGCACGACCTTGGCCGGATCGACGATGCCCTGCTCGAACATGTCGACGTACTCCTCGGTCTGCGCATCGAAGCCGAAGGTCTCCGACTTGTTCTCGAGGATCTTGCCGACCACGATCGAGCCTTCGACGCCCGAGTTCTCGGCGATCTGGCGCAACGGTGATTCGAGCGCCTTGAGCACGATGTTGATGCCGGCCTGCACGTCGGAGTTTTCGTTCACGAGCTTGCCGACTGCCTTGCGGGCACGCAGCAGCGCCACGCCGCCGCCCGGCACAATGCCTTCCTCGACCGCGGCGCGGGTCGCGTTGAGCGCATCCTCGACGCGGTCCTTCTTTTCTTTGACCTCGACCTCGGTCGCGCCGCCGACCTTGATCACCGCGACGCCGCCGGCGAGCTTGGCAAGCCGCTCTTGGAGCTTCTCGCGGTCGTAGTCCGAGGTGGTCTCCTCGATCTGCGCCTTGATCTGCGCGACGCGCGCCTCGATGTCCTTGCGCTTGCCGGCGCCATTGATGATCGTGGTCTTCTCCTTCTCGATCACGACCTTCTTGGCGCGGCCGAGCATCGCGGGCGTCACGTTTTCGAGCTTGATGCCGAGATCTTCGGAGATCAGCTGGCCGCCGGTGAGGATCGCGATGTCTTCGAGCATCGCCTTGCGGCGGTCGCCGAAGCCCGGCGCCTTCACGGCCGCGACCTTGAGGCCGCCGCGCAGCTTGTTCACCACCAACGTCGCGATCGCTTCGCCCTCGACGTCCTCGGAGATGATCACCAGCGGCTTGCCGGTCTGCACCACCGCCTCGAGCAGCGGCAGCATCGCCTGCAGGCCGGAGAGCTTCTTCTCGTGCAGCAGGATGTAAGCGTCCTCCAGCTCCGCGATCATCTTCTCGGCATTGGTGATGAAGTAGGGGGAGATGTAGCCGCGGTCGAACTGCATGCCCTCGACGATCTCGACCTCGGTGTCGAGCGATTTGGCCTCCTCGACCGTGATCACGCCCTCGTTGCCGACCTTCTGCATCGCCTGGGCGATCATCTTGCCGATCGTCTCGTCGCCGTTCGACGAGATCGTGCCGACCTGCGCGACCTCGGCCGAGGAGCCGACCTTGCGGGCGCGCTTCTCGAGATCCTTCACCACTGCCGACACCGCGATGTCGATACCGCGCTTCAAGTCCATCGGGTTCATGCCGGCCGCGACCGACTTGGCGCCCTCGCGCACGATTGCCTGCGCCAGCACGGTCGCGGTGGTGGTGCCGTCGCCCGCGAGATCGTTGGTCTTCTGCGCGACCTCGCGCACCATCTGCGCGCCCATGTTCTCGAACTTGTCCTCGAGCTCGATCTCTTTGGCGACCGTCACGCCGTCCTTGGTGATGCGCGGAGCGCCGAAGCTCTTGTCGAGCACGACGTTGCGGCCCTTGGGGCCGAGCGTGACCTTCACCGCATTGGCGAGAATGTCGACGCCGCGCAGCATGCGGTCGCGCGCGTCGGTTGAGAATTTGACGTCCTTGGCAGCCATTTGAACTTACTCCGGTTTGAATTTGCCTTCGTCATGCCCGGCCTGGTGCCGGGCATCCACGTCTTGCTTGTTGCCTGGAGACGTGGATGGCCGCGACAAGCGCGGCCATGACGGTGAAAGGGTGCCGCTCAGGCGATCACGCCCATGACGTCGGATTCCTTCATGATCAAAAGATCCTCGCCGTCGAGCTTCACTTCGGTGCCCGACCATTTGCCGAACAGCACGCGGTCTCCCGCCTTCACGCCCATCGGGGTGAGCTTGCCGTTCTCGTCGCGCCCGCCGGGACCGACCGCGATGATCTCGCCCTCGGAGGGCTTCTCCTTGGCGGTATCCGGAATGATGATGCCGCCTTTGGTCTTTTCGTCCCCCTCGATGCGGCGAACCACCACCCGGTCATGCAGGGGGCGGAATTTGGTTTTGGCCATCTCGTGTCCTCGCTCAACGATTACCCGGGCGCGGCGCGCCTGAGGGGGAAACCCGTGTGTGGATAGATGCTTAGCACTCGCAGAACCGGAGTGCCAACGGGCAGGGAAATATGGGGTTGAGCATCCCCTGTCAAGGCGGCGGGAGCGGCCTCGCCAACCGGAACGGCCGATTTGCTGCGATCTTGCCCTGTTTACGTCTCTTTATTGGGGCGTGGTTAGGTTAATGGCCGGAATACAAATCCGGCCGGACGCGCTCAACGCGAAAACGCCGCGCCGGGGCGCGCGTAGTTGTGGGCGCCTGAAGCCGCGCCATCCGAGGAGGGGATATGTCCGTTCGCCTGCGTCCGTTGGGCGCCACCGTTGCCAGCCTTGCGGCGATGCTGCTCGCAGGCTGCGCCTCGCAGTCGATTTCATGGGGGGGCCTGGGCGGATCCGAGCCGCCGCCCGCACAGCCGGCGGCGACGCTGTTGCCGGCAAGCATTCCGGCCGCCGATCTCGTCGGGCGCTGGGGCCTTGCCGCCTACCACAACGAAGCCGACCGCGGGCGCACCGAAACCGCGGCGCGCGGCCAGTGCCGTAATCCCTACACTATCGGTCGCGGCGGCAGCGGCGGCGTGATCATGCATCTCGCCGACCAGGCGCAGCCAACTGAGCTCAGCCTCAAGGGAGGCGCGGACGGCAAGAACTATATCGGTCCGCCCGACGAGCCGGCCCCCGGCCAGCGCGATCGCGAGATCGTTTCGTTCGACGGCCGCGTGCTGATCACGCGCTTCGTCGACCCGGAAGTCGCCGGCCGCTACGGCACCAGCGTCTACGTGCGCTGCTCGGCCGAGGTGTCGCCGTCCAGAAAGGGCGCGCCGAAGGCGGCCAAGAAGGGATAGCGCTCAACCCGTCAAGGCAGCGCGAGCGCCTCATTGTCCATCTCGTCTCGGCTCAAAGAGAAAAGGCCCGCCTGCCGCGGGCCTTTGAGGTTCAGTGCATGTGCACGATCCAGTAGGCGCCGCCGCCGAGAATGATCACGGCGGGAACCGCCCACAGAATGAAGACCGGCATGGCTGTTCTCCTCTGGACGTTTTCGTTGACAGGAGAACGCCTTAATCTGGGCCAAGTTCCGCACCGGAGTGGATCGAGCCGCGCCCGTAACAACCCTCGCGCAGGTCACGCCTGCAGGACACGCCGCCGTTCGTCGAATTCCGCCTGACTGATTTCGCCGCGCGCGTAGCGCTCCTTCAGGATCGCGATGGCATGTCCGTCGGTGCCGTGCGTGCGGTGCCGCATCATCGAGAACATCATGATCATGCACAGGACCATGAATCCGATCATCATCAGCGGCATGATCAATGGAAACGGCCAGTAGCCGGACCAGAGAAAATCATTCCACCACATGGCGTACTCCTTTCTCCGAACGATAATGTGACGCGATTTTTCCTCCGGGCGCTTTGACGTGAATCAACAACCGCACTTGGGGCGGACGCATGCTGGCCTTGCCAACCTTTGGAGGCGCCTATGACTGAAGCAACAGCTGCACCGATGTATATCTGCCCGATGCACACCGGCGTGCGGCAGGCGAGCCCCGGAAAATGCCCGTCGTGCGGCATGGACCTTGTGCCGGAAGGCACGCGCTTTGGACTCTTGCGCCACATGATCAGCAGCCCGCTACATCTCGCCGTCATGGTGGCGGCGATGGCCGCGCTGATGGCGGGTGCGATGATGATGATGCGCTGAATGCTCCGCCACAACGGCGACGCTGGCGTAGACGCGGTTTGATTCAACAGTGCCCATTCCCTCAACTTGAACGGAGCATCCAATGCGAGCCGGGTTATTCGGCCTTCTGATTGTGGTGGCTCTCGGGATCAATGTTGGGCTTGACGAAACAGGCCCTGCCATTGGCGTTCGCAGCGCGGTTGCCCAGACGCAAAACGAAACGCTCACGAGTCGCGTCGGACGATGGACGCGGGCCCGCTTCGAAGCGGCCAGGAAGCATTGGGCCGAGCATGAGCAGCTGTTCTCCGCATGCAACAGCGAGCTGCAGGCGAAGAAGTCCGGGCAACGGATGTCGTATGGCCGGCAGGCCCGCTTTCTCGAAGATTGCATGCGCCGCAAGCACCGGTGACGGCCGGAGGCCATCCGGCGCCGCTCGCCCTGCATGCGTAGTGCCCGAATGATGCGCAATCATTTCAGCCAATCTCGAAATATCGCTTGACTCCGGGCAATTGTTTCGATAATCGTTGAAATATGGAAAAACCAGCTGCCGTTGCCGCGTTGGCGGCGCTGGCGCAGGACAGCCGGCTCGATGTCTTCCGCCTGCTGGTCGAAGCCGGCCCTGAGGGAATGCCGGCGGGGGAAGTCGCAACGGCGCTCGGTCTTGCGCCGAACACGCTGACCTTCCACTTCGATCGCCTGCGCGTCGCCGGCCTGGTCACGGTCCGACGGGAAGGCCGCTCGATGATCTACGCGGCACGGTTTGAGGCGATGAACGCGCTGATCGCTTTCCTCACCGAAAACTGCTGCGCAGGAGCGACGGGAAAGTGCGCCCCCCCTGCGTACGCTTCGAAATCCCCGCCACGGAAAGGCAAAGCGAAGGTGCCCGCATGAGTAACCCATTGCCAGTTGCCGTCATCGGTGGCGGTCCCGTTGGCCTCGCAGCCGCCGCGCATCTCGTCACGCGTGGTGTTCCCGTGAAGCTTTATGAGGCAGGCAATACGGTCGCGGCGCATGTCCGCGAGTGGGGACATGTGCGACTGTTCTCGCCATGGGGCTTCAACGCCGATAATGCCGCCACAGCGATCCTGCGCGAGCACGGCTGGCAAGCACCGCCTGCCACCGCGTTGCCGACCGGTGGTGATCTCTATTCGGCCTATCTCCAGCCTCTCGCGGAAACGCCAGCGCTCAAGAGCGTGATTGAAACCAATGCGCGCGTGCGCAACGTGGCGCGTGCCGGCATCGACAAAGTGGTTAGCCGTGGACGTGGCGACTATCCTTTCGCGCTCGCGATCGATACGCCGGACGGTGGCGCGCGCATCGACCTGGCCCGCGCTGTCATCGACGCGTCGGGAACGTGGGCGACTCAGAATCCCGCGGGAGCATCCGGCACATCAGCCGCAGGCGAAATCACATTTGCTGATCGCATCGCCTACGGCATCCCGGACGTATTCGGCCGCAATCGCGCGACATATGCCGGGCAGCATGTGCTTGTGATCGGCGGCGGGCACTCTGCTGCAAACGTTTTGCTCGACCTCGCGCGGCTCGCGGACGCGCGTCTGAGAATCACGTGGGCCGTTCGTGCGGGCAATCTTGCGCGCGTGCTCGGTGGTGGCGCCGCCGACAAGCTCGCCGCGCGCGGGGTGCTTGGAGACGATCTCAAGCAGCTCGTGGAAAGCGGCAAGCTGGAATTGGTTTTGGGTTTCGCCGTTGAACGCATCGAACAAGTTGGCGAACGGCTCGCGGTATCGGACCGAATGGACCGCGCGCTAGGCCCTGTGGATCGCATTATCGTTTGCACCGGACAGCGCCCCGATCTCGCGATGACACGCGAGCTGCGGCTGGACCTGGACCCCTGGCTGGAAAGCGCGCGCACGCTCGGGCCCATGATTGATCCAAACCTGCATTCGTGTGGATCGGTCCCGGCGCATGGCTACAGGCAGTTGGCACACCCCGAACCGGGATATTTCGCGATCGGCATCAAGAGCTATGGGCGCGCGCCTACGTTCCTTATGGCCACTGGCTACGAACAGGCGCGCTCGGTGGTCGCGCATCTCGCAGGAGATGAGGCTGCCGCGAGTGACGTTCGGCTTGTGCTGCCTGAGACTGGTGTTTGTTCAACCAACATCGAGGCGGAGATTGCCGCAAAGGAGGGATGCTGCGGCGGCCCCGCAGCGGCTGACGGGAGCGCATGCTGCGCGGAAGATGCCGTCGCAAAGGCGAGCGGTGCAGCCGGCTGCGGTTGCGGCCCGGTGCAGGCGAAGCCCGTTGCGGCGTCAACATCATGCTGCGGGAGCGCGCACAATGGCTGACCGCATCTACAACGTTCTGTTTCTCTGCACCGGCAATTCAGCGCGTTCGATCATGGCGGAAGCGATTCTGAACAAGATCGGCGAGGGGAAATTCAAAGCCTACAGTGCCGGATCCCAGCCGAAGGGGCAGGTCAATCCGAACACGCTGCGTTTGCTCCAAAAACTCGGCTACGACACGACCGACTATCGGTCCAAGTCGTGGAGCGTGTTCGCGCACCCCGGCGCGCCGGATTTGGACTTCGTGTTCACCGTCTGTGATGACGCGGCGGGCGAAGCCTGCCCGGTCTGGCCCGGCCAGCCGATGACGGCGCACTGGGGCATACCGGATCCCGCGGCCGCGACCGGTGCGGATGCGCAGATCGCGGCGGCGTTCAATGATGCCCACCGGATGCTGCACCGGCGCATCGAAGCCTTTGCGGCGCTGCCGATTGCGGCGCTCGATTTGATCACGTTGCAAGGCAGACTGCGCGACATTGGCCGGATGGCAGGAGCCACTACGAAAGAGAACGCGTGAGCGCCGATCTGCCGCGCCGGATCGCCGCTGAGTTTGTCGGGACCGCGTTCCTGCTCGCCACCGTCGTCGGCTCGGGCATCATGGCGGCGAGACTCGCCGGCGGAAACGGCGCGCTCGCGCTGCTCTGCAATACGATCCCGACCGGCGCAATCCTCGCAGTGCTGATCCTGACGTTCGGGCCGGTGTCGGGCGCGCATTTCAATCCTGCGGTGAGCCTTGCCTTCGCGTTTCGCCGCGAGGTATCGCTGCCGGTTGCGTCAATCTACATCGTGGCGCAATTGGCGGGCGCCGTCGCGGGGGCGTGGCTCGCACATGCGATGTTCGAGCTGCCGGTTTTTCAGATTTCGGCGACGATGCGCGTCGGTACCGGACAATCGATCGCCGAATCCGTGGCGACGTTCGGTCTCGTCCTGACGATCTTCGGCTGCCTTGCCGGAGCGCGCGCCGGACTACCCTATGCGGTCGGTCTCTACATCACCGCCGCATACTGGTTCACGGCGTCTACATCATTTGCCAATCCCGCCGTGACCGTGGCGCGCTCGCTCTCCGACACGTTCGCCGGGATTGCGCCGGGCGGCGTTGTCGCGTTCATTCTGGCGCAACTCGCCGGCGCGCTCGGCGCGACCTTGCTGGCGGCTTGGCTGTGGCCGAAACAGGAAGCATGAGCCGCGCGCAGGCCATTCGCCTCATCGCACTGATGTGCGGCGCGCAGGTGCTGGTGCAGATCGGGGCGTTCTTCTGGCCGGCGCTGGTGCCGGAAATGATCGTGCGCTGGCGGCTGAGCAACAGCGAGGCCGGCTGGATCACCGCCGCGTTCTATGGCGCGTACATGTTCGCCGTCCCGGTGCTCGTCACGCTCACCGATCGGGTGGATGCCAAGCGCGTCTATCTCGGCGGCGTCGCCGCGATGATCCTCGGGCACGTGCTGTTCGCGAGCGTCGCGGACGGGTTCTGGTCCGCGCTCGCCGCGCGCGCGCTGACCGGCATCGGCTGGGCCGGAACCTATATGACCGGCCTCAAGCTGCTGGCCGACAAGGTCGACGCCAGGATGCTGTCGCGCGCCGCGGCGGGTCATGCGGCAAGCGTCGGGATTTCCGGCGCGCTCTCCTATGGGTTCGCCGATCTGCTCGCGCATCTGGCCGGCTGGCGCTTCGCCTTTGCGGCGGCAGCGGCCAGTGCCGTGCTCGCGTGGTTGCTGATCGCTGTTGCGATGCCACCTCGCCCGCATAAGCCCGTAGCGGCACCCGGCGCGCCCGCGCTGTTCGACTTCCACCCGGTGCTGAAGAACCGCTCCGCAATGGCCTACGCGATCGCCTACGGCCTGCACACACTGGAAATGTCGGCTTTGCGCGGTTGGGGCGTCGCGTTTCTCGCCTATGTGGCGGCCAGCACCGGCGCTGCGGGCAACGCGCTCTCGCCGGCAACTACGCTGACGATCCTCGGGCTGATGGGAACGTTTGCGAGTCTCGCCGGCAACGAAGCGGCGATCTACTTCGGTCGCCGCGCTCTGATCGCGACCGCGATGGCCGGTTCGGTGGCGCTTGCCGCATTGCTCGCACTGTTTGGCGCACAGTCGTATCCGGTCGCGGTGATGCTGATGCTGCTCTATGGCGTCGCGATCTGGCTCGATTCCTCATCGCTCACTGCGGGCACGGCCGGCACCGCCGAACCGTCGCAGCGCGGCGCAACGCTCGCGGTCCATTCGTCGCTCGGCTACTTCGGCGGCTTCATCGGGCCGCTCGCGATCGGCTGGGTGCTCGATCTCGCAGGCGGAAATTCGAACGCCGCGTGGGCCGGCGCATTCTGGGTGCTCGCCGCGACCATGCTTGGCGCGCTGCTGATCTTCTTAGGCATGCGCCCGCGCGGCCTCGCCGGCGACAAGGGGAATTAGGCGTCTTTACTTCGCCTCTCCCGCTTGCGGGAGAGGGCTCTTCGCGTTCGGCGCTACCGCGGCTTCAGACTTTCCGCGTGCGTCATGCCGGCCGCGAGCCAGCCGAGAACGTCACTCACCGCAATCCGCACGCGATCGATGCAGGGTCGTCCGCCGCGCTTGCCCGGATCGATCGTGATGATGTCCTGGTATATCATTGCCACTCGATCTTCTTCACCTCATAGGCCTTCGCGCCGCTCGGCGTGACGACCTCGACCGACGTGCCCTTCGACTTGCCGATCAGCGCGCGCGCCAGTGGCGAGGTGATCGAGATGCGGCCCTTCTTGGCGTCGGCCTCGGGCTCGCCAACGATCTGCCACACCTGCTTCTTGTCGGTGTCCTCATCGATCAAGGTGACGGTCGCGCCGAACTTGATGGTGTCGCCGGAGAGCTTCGAGACGTCGATCACTTCAGCGCGCGCGAGCTTGTCCTCGAGCTCCGCGATGCGGCCCTCGTTGATCGACTGCGATTCCTTGGCGGCGTGATACTCGGCGTTCTCCGAGAGGTCGCCATGCGTGCGCGCGTCGGTGATCTGCTGGATGATGCGCGGCCGCTCGACCTGCTGACGGTGCTTCAATTCGGTTTCCAGCACCGTGTAGCCGGCAGCGGTCATCGGGATCTTTTCCATCGCTCCAGGTTGCCTCCAACCTCACAAAAAAACTCCGATCGCGTGCCGGTATCGGCGACGCGACCGCAGACTCGTCCAAACTCTTACCGCGCCAGTCCGTTCGGCCTGGCCCTTGCACGATCTTTCCGAAATCGTTTCAGAATTTCGGGATCGTGCTCATGGCAGCCAGCCCGTCAGGCCTTGCCGCCGAAGTAGCTCTGTAGCGCGCGAACCTGAAGATCGCCCTCGAGATGGGCCTTGATCCCCTGCGCCGCAGCGATCGCACCCGCAAGAGTGGTGTAGTAGGGCACTTTATGCAAGAGGGCAGCCCGACGCAGCGACCGGCTGTCGGTCAGAGCCGCGACCCCATCCGTAGTATTGAAAACCAGCTGCACCCCCCCGTTTTTGATCCGGTCAACAATATGGGGGCGGCCTTCAAGCACTTTGTTGATCTTCTCGGATTCGACCCCGTTCCGGGAGAGATAGCGCTGGGTTCCGCCGGTGGCGATCACCTTGAAGCCAAGCTTTTCCAATAGTTTGACCGCATCGACAATGCGCGGCTTGTCGCTGTCGCGCATCGAGACAAACACGGTTCCGGCGCGCGGCAGACTGGTGCCACCGCCGATTTGGCTCTTGGCAAACGCAACATCGAAGGAGCGGTCGAGGCCCATGACCTCGCCGGTCGACTTCATTTCCGGCCCGAGCACGGTATCGACTCCCGGGAACCGGGCGAACGGGAAGACGGCCTCCTTCACGCCAATATGCTCGAAGCTCGGCGGCTTCAGGTTGAGGCTCGTGAGCGACTCACCTGCCATGATCCGCGCCGCGATCTTCGCGACGGGGAGGCCGATCACCTTCGCGACGAACGGCACCGTGCGCGAGGCGCGCGGGTTCACCTCGAGCACGTAGATGTCGCCGTCCTTGATCGCGTACTGCACGTTCATGAGGCCGCCGACATTGAGCGCGAGCGCGAGGGCGCGGGTCTGGCGCTCCAGCTCCGCGATGGTCTTGGCATCGAGCGAATGCGGCGGCAGCGAGCAGGCGCTATCGCCGGAGTGAATGCCGGCCTCCTCGATGTGCTCCATGATGCCGGCGATGAACGTGTCTTTGCCGTCGGCAAGACAATCGACATCCACCTCGATCGCATCGGTCAGGTAGCGGTCGAACAACAACGGGTTCTTGCCGAGTACCGTGTTGATCTGACCAGTCTTGTCGTTCGGGTAGCGCGCCTTCACGTCATGCGGCACGAGCTCGGGCAGCGTGCCGAGCAGATAGTCGCCGAGCTGACTCTCCTCGCGGATGATCTGCATCGCGCGTCCGCCGAGCACGTAGGAGGGGCGCACCACGAAGGGGTAGCCAAGGTCGGCGGCGATAAGCCGCGCCTGCTCGACCGAGTAGGCGATGCCGTTTTGCGGCTGCCGCAGCTTGAGCCGGTCGAGCAGCAGTTTGAAGCGATTGCGGTCTTCGGCGAGGTCGATAGCGTCGGGTGACGTCCCGAGGATCGGGACGTCCGCCTTCTCCAGCGACTCGGCGAGCTTGAGCGGCGTCTGTCCGCCGAACTGCACGATCACGCCATGCAGCGTGCCGTTGCTGCGCTCCGTATCGATGATTTCGAGTACGTCCTCCGGCGTCAGCGGTTCGAAGTAGAGGCGATCCGAGGTATCGTAGTCGGTCGACACGGTTTCGGGATTGCAGTTGACCATGATGCTTTCGTAGCCCGCCTCGTGCAGCGCGAAGCAGGCGTGGCAGCAGCAGTAGTCGAACTCGATGCCCTGGCCGATGCGGTTGGGTCCGCCGCCGAGGATGATGATCTTCTTGTTGTCCGACGGCTGCGCCTCGTTCGCGGCGCTGCCGACAAAGGGCGCCTCATAGGTCGAATACATGTAGGCGGTCGGCGAGGCGAACTCGGCCGCGCAAGTGTCGATGCGCTTGAACACCGGCCGCACGTTGAGCGCACGCCGCGCCGCGGTGACATCCGCCTCGGTGCGCTTCGTCAGGACCGCAAGGCGCGCGTCGGAAAATCCCATGGCCTTGAGACGGCGGAATGCGCCCGCAGCGGTGGGCAGGCCTTTCGCGCGCACCTGTTCTTCCATGTCCACGATGCCGCGGATTTGCGCCAGGAACCATTGATCGATCTTGCAGGCCGTGAAGATCTCCTCGTCCGAGAAGCCGAGCCGCATCGCCTGTGCGACTTTCAGGAGTCGGTCGGGTGTCGGCGTGCCGAGCGCCGCGCGGATCACGTTCTTGTCGTCGCCGAGGCCGAGCCCGTCGATAGTGATCTCGTCGAGACCGGTAAGGCCTGTTTCGAGCGAGCGCAGCGCCTTCTGCAGCGACTCCTGAAACGTGCGGCCGATCGCCATCGCCTCGCCGACCGACTTCATCGAGGTGGTCAGTGTCGGCTCGGCGCCGGGGAATTTCTCGAAGGCGAAGCGTGGGACCTTGGTAACGACGTAGTCGATCGTCGGCTCGAAGCTCGCAGGCGTCGCGCCGCCGGTGATGTCGTTTGCGATCTCATCGAGCGTGTAGCCGACGGCGAGCTTGGCGGCGACCTTGGCGATCGGAAAGCCGGTCGCCTTCGAGGCGAGCGCGGAGGAACGCGACACGCGCGGGTTCATCTCGATGATGACCAACCGGCCATCGGCGGGATTGACCGCGAATTGCACGTTTGAGCCGCCAGTCTCTACGCCGATCTCGCGCAACACCGCGATCGAGGCGTCACGCATGATCTGATACTCTTTGTCGGTGAGGGTCAGCGCCGGCGCGATAGTGATTGAGTCGCCGGTGTGCACGCCCATCGGATCGAGGTTCTCGATCGAGCAAATGATGATGCAATTGTCCGCCTTGTCGCGGACCACCTCCATCTCGAATTCCTTCCAGCCGAGAACGCTCTCCTCGATCAGCACCTCGTTGGTCGGCGAGGCATCGAGACCGCGCTCGACGATCTCAACAAACTCGGCC
>Ga0310810_10002209_pt1 | contig 20775 bp, 21 predicted proteins | sample NCmetagenome_FD_207641 | JGI IMG/M metagenome (GOLD analysis project Ga0310810, IMG submission 207641) | Soil microbial communities from experimental microcosm in Duke University, North Carolina, United States - NC | ecosystem: Engineered > Artificial ecosystem > Soil microcosm > Unclassified ...
TCCTCGCGTCCGGGCACCATCCGCAGCTGCAAGAGTATCTCTCGCAAAAGACGGCCTTTGTCTCTGCGCTGCCGTTTATGGTTTTTGTTTCGTATCCCGGATTCCTTTTTGCTTTTCCGGCGGGACTCTATCTTTTAGTCTCTTTTCGCAGGCGTTTTCTCGAAGGCATGGAGTCAGGCTCCGCCTATGCCGAAACCCTGCTCTGGGCGGCGCTGCCTCTTTTCGACCTCCACACTTTTCTGGGATTGTCCTTCCTTTTTCTAGGCTGGGGTCTTTTTTCGGGACGCGCCAAAGAGACTCTCTCCATTTTTCTGCGGGCCTGCCTGGCCGCGGCGCCGCTTGTTCTCGCGTCCACGAACTTTTTGAAGCAGCCGTCCGTTCTCTTCGCGCCGCATTGGAAAGATTTTTCCTTCGACGGGCCAGTCTGGACTGTTGTCCTCAGGGAGTTCGGGTATTTTCTTCCCTGGCTCGGCGTGCTATTGCTCGCCGCGGTTTTTTCGCGCGGCAAAAAATATCTTTGGGCCTTCACGCTGCCCGCAGCGCTGGCTTATTTGTTTCTCGTTTTTTTCGAGATCTCGCCGTGGAAAGATGCGGGGCTTCCGCTGCTGGCCTGGTGTTACGTGCTGCTGCTCGTGCCGCTGAACGAACAGATCGTGCGCCGCGCCGGCCCGCTCGGAGGCGCGCTGATCCTAGCCGCGCTTTTTTTTCCCGGCATCGTCCTTCACCGGCAGACTTACAATGGCTACTTCCGGAACAAAGCCACGGTCAGCATCAAAGACCAGGAGGCCATTTGCAGTTCGCTCGCCCCGCTTCCGCGCACGCACCGTTTTGCCACGAGCACGGATCCGCGGCATCCGATCCCGGTCTGCGGCTTTCCCGTGGTTTCGATTTACAACGAGGCGCTTTTCCTTTGGAACACGCCGCAAAGGCAAAATTCGGAGAAGCTGCACCAGCTTCTTCGCGGCGACAAAGGATGGCGGGAGCGTGCGGCCGAGCTGGACGTGCGCTACATCTTCGTCGGCCAGAATGAAAAACAGGACATGCGGGGTCAGGAACCGGATTGGCAAAAGGCCGCGAAACAAATCCGGAGCGAAGCCTGGGGAAGCGTTTACGATCTCGGCAGCCCGGATCCGCTTCGCCCTCTGCCGGAGCCGGGGCAGGGGCTGCGCGCGACTTTTTTTGCCAACAAAACTTTCGAGGGCGAGCCTTTGATGGTGAAGACCGCGAAAATTCCGGATTTCAACTGGGACGAAGCGGAGCGCGACATTCTCGGGACGCCGTTCGGGATTTTGCTGGAGGGCGAGATCTACGTGCCCCAGTCGCAGGAGGTTACCTTTTATCTCGCCAGCGATGACGGCAGCATTCTCGAAATCGGCGGCGAGATCGTCGTGGACAATGGGGGAGACCACAGCCTCCGGATCAAATACGGGAAAAAATATCTGGAACAGGGATGGCATCCGCTGCGCCTGCGTTATCATGACGACTGGGGCGTTTCTTACCTGAGCTGCTGGTGGAAGCCGGCGCTCGGCAAAGAAGAAATGATTCCCGCGGAGTTGCTGCGTCCGCCGCAAACCAAGGAGGGCGCTTGATGCCGCAGACCCCGGCCGGCCAAGGGGGCACGGCCTCCTCTTTCCGTCGGGGGCTTTTCCGCGCCATGAGCCTTGCCGCAGGAATTTTCATCGCGGCGCTCATGCTCGAGCTCGTCCTTCGCATGGGATTTCTCCAGCCAGCCTTCGACATGGGCGGCCTGAAGATCGTGATGGATTCCCGGATCCTTTTTAAAATCGCGCCATCCTGCCGTGCGGACATCAATGCCCGGGGATTCCGCGGTCCCGCCTTTTCTCCGGCAGCCCGCGGAAAAAAACGCGTCCTGTTTATGGGGGATTCCTTCGTCTTCGGCGTGAACGTCGAAGAGCAAGATTCCATGCCCGCGGTGCTGCGCCGCTTCCTCGGGCAGGGCTACGAAGTCCTCAACATGGGCGTCCAAGGCTACGGCCCGGACCAGTCGCTGATCCAGTTGGAAGATGCGGCCCTGTCCTGGGAACCGGATAAAGTCATCCTGGCGCTTTATCCGACCAATGATTTCGCGGACATGGAAAAGAACAAGCTGTTTCGGCTGGACGCGCAGGGCGGGCTTGAGCGCGTGTCTCCCACGCTCACGTCGCCGCTTTTTCCGCGCTGGAGGACGGCGGCTTTGTTTTCGCTGATCAAGCGCCGCTTCATGCCCCGCGGCGAAACCGAAGACGTCCCGGACCCTTTTGATCCCGAGAGCTACCGGAAGCTTTTTTATAGTTTTTTTCGCGACTCTTCGGACCGCGACTTCATCGACATTCCCGATTCGGAAAAAGCCCGCGACAAAAAAGAGCTGATGCGCGCCGTGCTTCAGAGGTTCCGGGACCTTCTCAAAGAGCGCGGCATCGATTTTTTTGTCATCGTTCTTCCGGCCATGGAAAATGTCCAGCTTCCCGAAGTCATGGCGGCCCTCGGCATCCCGCCGGAAAAATATTTCACCAACGAGGACATGGCTGTTTCAATCCTGAAAGAACTCGGCATCCCGCATGTCAATTTGTACCGCCTCTTCCTGCCGCGGAGGGACCGCACTGCTTTTTTCGATGTGCCGGACGGCCATCTTTCCCGCGAAGGCTATCGTTACGTGGCGCGTTTTTTGAATCTCTACGTGAGGGCGCTCGAACCATGACTCCCACCGCAAAAACCAGGGAAGGCCTGAAGCTCGCGCTCGCTTTTCTTTTTTCATGCGGCGTTTTTTTTCTGTCGCTCGAAATCGCGGCCCGGCTTCTTCTCGGTTCGGACGCCGTCTTCAACCGCATCCAGGGAAGGGACGAGGCCACATGCCGGCACATCTGGGTCCAGAACCACCGCGGGGGCGCCAATGTGGCGGAGTTCTATGATGCGCATCATCCCATGCGCGGCTGGACACCGGTCGCAAATCTCAAGGACAAGCCGGCGTTCTATAATAAGGTGCTGAGCACCAACTCCCGGGGCCTGCGAGGGAAAAGAGAATATGCTTACGAGAAACCCGCGGGCAAGGTGAGGATCCTCGCGGTCGGCGATTCCTTCACGTTCGGGGAAGACGTCAGCGACAACGAAGTCTACACGCATTATCTGGAGCACCTCATTCCGAACGCGGAGGTCATCAACATCGGCGTGCACGGTTACGGCCACGACCAGATGCTTTTGTACCTCAAGGAAGAAGGGATCAAGTACAAGCCGGACATCCTCTTTCTGGGATTTCTGTTCTACGATATGGAAAGAAACCTGCTCGATTTCCGGGATTTTGCCAAACCGCGCTTCCGCCTGTCGGAAGGACAGTTGAAGCTCACGAACACTCCGGTACCCACGCCGGACCAGGTGCTGAAGCAGGAGTTCTGGCGCTCCAAGGCCGCGGATTTGTGGACCATTTACTACAATCACGCGGCGTGGGAAAATGGCGCGAACGCGAGAAAGATGAAGAAGCTGGGCACGGCTCTCATCGACGAAATGCTTGCGGTTTCGAAGCAGATGGGGGCGAAGATGGTCATCGGCTATTTTCCCAATGAAACCGATTTTACGAATTTCATGGAGATGCCCACGCCGCGCGAAAAATTTCTCTTCGATTATTGTGGCAGCCGGCCCGAACTGCAGTGTTTGTCCGTACGGCCGATATTTCTATCGCAGCTGAAGAAGGGTAAAAACGTGGGCTATTACGGCCATTGGGATGCCAAAGGGCATTTCCTGGCGGCCGTGGCCATCCGCGATTTCTTGGAAAAACAGGGGCTTATCCCCGCGAGCCCGAACCGTCGTACGGACACGATTAAATCATGACCTCTCAGAACACGATTCAAAAATTGACGTCGCTTTCCGCTTTTTTTCCCGTTTATAACGAGAAGGAGCACTTGCCGGAAATGGTGCGCAAGTTCGAGGAAATCCTTCCGGAAGTGGCGGACCGGTATGAAATCATTATCGTCAATGACGGCAGCCGCGACGGAAGCGCCGAGCTCGCCGCGGAGATCGCGCGGACGAACCCGCACGTCCGGGTCGTGAATCATGAACGCAACCAGGGCTATGGCGCCGCAATCGCCAGCGGCATCCGGGCCTGCAGGCTCGAGTACATCTTCTTCACGGACGGAGACGGGCAGTTCGACGTGCGCGAACTCAAGAAGCTCGTGCCGTACATCAAGGATCACGACATCGTGGCCGGCTACCGGGCCAACCGTCAGGACCCGCTGATCCGAAAGGTGATGGCCTTCTGCTGGACCCGGTTCGTAAACCTGCTCATGGGCACGCGGATCCGTGACATGGATTGCGCTTTTAAGCTGTTCCGCGCGGCCCCGCTCCAGGCCATGGACCTGCAAACTACCGGTAACATGATCAGCGCGGAGATCCTCACGCTTGCCGCGCGCCGGAAGCTCAGCGTGCAGGAGCTGCCCGTCACGCATCTGCCCCGCACCGCGGGGGAAGCCAAAGGAGTCAACGGCGAAGTCATCGTCCGGGCTTTCCGGGAATTGATGAAATTCAGGAAACGTTTGAACGGCCGGAATTAATTTGCGAAAATGAAGGCGGACCGGAGGCTTCATGCATCAGGCTTTTAAGGTGGGAAAAGGCGAAAAACACCGCGTAGATTTCGAAGTCCACTGGCTGTTCGGATTCTGTGTCATCAAGGTGGACCGCAAATCCGTTTTCCGCCGGCCGGTCTTCCTAAAATTCGAACATTCGTTCGAAGTTGGCACGTCGGAAAGGCATCTGGTTTCCCTTCGTTATAATCCGTACGATCCCGATCGCAATACCTTTTACGCGAGCATCGACGGCCAGCCGCTGCTTCCCGAAATGGAAATCCGGGAAGGAAAAGACGAACTCCAGACGCCTGCCGACGATGCGGCCGCGGCGCTTTTGTTCCTCGTGCTGACGAACGTGGTTTTTTCCGTGATTGGTACGTTGTTCGTGCCGGAGCTCGACAGCCTGGAGGTGCGCCTCACGCTTCTGCTCGGGGCCTGCGTGTATCTCCTCTGCGCGGTGAAGACGCTCAGCCGCCGCAAATCAGGGCTTTTGCTGGGGACGCTTCTTTTTACGCTGGATTCCGCGTGCGGGCTTTATCTGGAATTTTCCTGGGGAGGCTTGTTCGTGCGGCTGATTATTCTGTATTACCTGCTGACCGGTCTCTACTACTGGCGCATCACGGAAATGGGCCACGCAACGGCCAGGGCCTAAGATTTAGCTCCCGCGGGCACTTCTTCCATTTGCTTGATCTCGGACCGGTGAAAACCCACCTCATTCCCATCGATTTTCAGGGACACCCAATTCCCTTCCTCGGAAATTAATTCGCCGCTGAATTCCTTGCCATTATGCAGCACGAGCTTGATATGCCGGGCCGCAGGGGCTTCCTGCTTGGGCGCGTTTTTCTCCGAGCGGTGCTTGAACCATGCAGGGATTGACGTGATGGGTGCGACGCGATAAAGCGCGGGCGTTCCGTCTTCCATGAAAGAACGCACCATGAATTCTCCGACAAAGGCCAGGAACACCATCATGCCGAGCAAAATGAAGCACTGGACCAGCGTCTGCGATTTCATGGGTGGAGGTATTTCTCCCTGTAGATTTTGACCAGGACAAAGAAGACGGAAAGCACGACCGGCCCCAGGAAAATGCCCATGATCCCGTAAATCCGGATGCCTCCGAGGATGCCGAAGAAGAGCAGGAAGTAGGGAAGCTTGGTTTTTTCGCCGATGATGGCCGGTTTGATCAGATTGTCGATCAGGCTGATGACGAGCACGCCGAAGAGAACAAGCACGCCGGCCTTCACATATTCCCGCTGCGTGAAAAGGTAGATGGCGAGCGGCAGCCAGATGGCCGTGGCGCCAAGCACGGGGATCATGGTCGCGAGAAACGTGGCTGCGGCGAAGAAAATCGGCGCCGGGAGGTTGAGTCCCCAGAAAATAATGCCCGCGAGGATCGCCTGGGTAAGGCTCGTGAGAAGCTGGCCGCGGATCACGGCCGAAAACGTCTCGTTGACCTGTGAAAAAATGGTTTTCTTATTCTCTTCTTCGAGCGGGGCGATCTGGTAAATAAAATTGTAAATTTTTTCGCCGTCACGCAGGAAAATAAAAAGCAGGAATGCGACCAGGATGATGTTCATGAAGAGAAAGAAAATGTTCTTGGTCAGGACGCCGGCCTGCGCGATGGAAAAATTCGCGATGTTGCGCGAGACATTGATCAGCCAGTTGGTCGCGTTTTCTTTCAAAGGCTCCCATTGGAAAACGTGATGCTCGAGACCCTTGATCCAGGATAAGGCGCGGAGCTGGTCGATCAGTTTTTCCACGTGGCCTTCCCGGATGTAAGTCGTCACCATTTGATAAAGTTCGATGGCCTGGCCCGTCAGATTGACCAGCAGCACCACGAAGGGCGGCGCGACCAGCGCGATGACGAGGATCGTCATGGTGACCGCCGCGAAGGTATCGTGATTACGAAGTCCTCTTTTGAGGGGCACGAACAGCGGGTAGAAACCGAAAGCGAGAATAGCGGCCCAGAAAATGGCCTTCATGAACGGCGAGAAGATCATCAGAATTTGATAAACGACAAAAAGCAGCAGGGCGAGAAAGAAAAGGGAGATGATCTGGGTTCTTGTCATAAGAAGGTTAGTTTAGCGATTTCTAAAAATTTGACAAGTTTTCTAGCCTGGATCGTCACTTCAAACCTTGGTCCCAAGCGCGGTTACAATCGGTAGAAGCAGGCTATTTAATAAATCGGTAATTAAAAAATGCTGATTAGTTAAAATTTTTGATAAAATAATTATAGTTTTGATTGAATTTGATAATTTTTTTGTTCGATTGTTTGACAATTAATAGGGCGTGAGCTAATTTTCTTATGTGGTCATCGAACCACATAATCTAAAGGCAGGGGACTGCTTTCAAGGAGGAAGAACCATGACACGTAAAATGCTGAAAAACCAGAAGGGACAAGGCTTAGCGGAATACGCCTTGATCATTGCGCTCGTTGCGGTGGTGCTCGTCGGAGCTCTTACGACTTTCCGCGGTGACATTGCGGCGGTCTTTACGGCGATCGGCACGGCACTTCAGGGCGCTGCCGGGTAATAGGGGGCCGTTTCGAGGGCAACCCCTTTCCTCGTTTTCGAAGAGGAGGGGTCTAACCCGAGAGGGTCTGCAGTATCGGACGTCCGACGTGTATCTTGGGCCGTCCGGAAGGACTATCGTTAACCTCCTAGCCGCGCAACATAACCCATTTAGCTCCTCGACGTTATGGACGATAACATGAAGCAACCAGTAGAGTAAATAACGATGCCACGAGGAAGAAACCCATTGATTCTGATCCTTGCATTGGTAAGCGGAGCCGCTGCGTTCATGCTCAGCTTGCAAATGACCAAGGCGCCGGCTGCCAAAAATAACGTGGCAGCTCCTTCCAACGTCAAACTGGTCGTTCACGCCGTGAACGATATTGCGATCGGTTCGATCATCAAAAAATCCGATATTGATGTCCTGGCCCCTTCCGGGAATTACAACCCGAAAATGGTCTATGAGAACGTTTCGGACGTGATGGGGAAAGTGGTCCGGCGCAATGTCCTCAAAGGCGAAATGATCAAGAAGCTCGACATTCTGGCAGAGGGAGACAACCTTGCGGCCCTTATCCCGAAAGGGTACCGGGCCATGACCATCCCTGTGATGCTTCCTTCGAGCATCACAGAACTTCTCCAGATCGGAAACCGTGTGGACGTCATTCTTACGTACGATGTCGCCAAAGGGGACATCAATAGTTTGACGCTGGTGGAAAACGCGAGAGTCATCGGTGTCTCGAAACAAGCCGAAGGCGGCGGTGTTTCGGGCGGCAATAAAAAAATGGACATCACGCTGGCTGTCACGCCCGAAGGCGCGGAAACGCTGGCGTTTTCCATGAAGCGCGGCACTTTGAATCTCTCGATCCGGTCGCTGGACGAGGAAGACGAAGAAAAGTTTTTTACCTTGAAGGAGCTTTTCTTCCCCGAAGCGAAGGACAAGGTAGACCCCAACCAGCTCCTCGAACCGGAAACCCCGAAGGTCCCGAAAGACTTGGTCGAGATCATCCGGGGCGTGCGTAAGGAACAATATGCGACAAGCATGCAGTGACGTAAAAGCAAAAGCTTTCAAAAGCGCCATTCTTCTCACGGCCTTTGTGTTCGGCTTGCTGCCGTCCGCTCCGGCCGCTCAGGACAACGGTTCCGCAGTCACTGTTCCCACGGCTCCCGCGGCGGCTTCCGTGGAAACGGGCGAACAAGGACAGGCGCTGAACCAGAGCGCCAAGTCCGCCGGCCCGCAGATCCTGACCGACATCAACCAGTCGACCTGGCTGAAAAGTATCGAGATGGAAAAGGGGCATCTGTCGCTCGTCGCGGGCCGTTCCCATCTCATGAGACTGCAGCGCAACATCGCGCGCATTTCCGTGTCCAATCCTGACATCGTGGACGCTGTCATTCTTTCTCCCAATGAAATCCTGCTCAACGCGAAAGACGAAGGCTCGGTCAACATCATCCTCTGGGACCACATGAACCGCGTCACGGTCTTCGACATCACGGTCACGCAGGACCCGGACATTCTTTACGAGGTGTTGAACAAGATCGCGCCGGAGACGAAGTTCGAAGTCTTTCCTTCCAACGAAGTCTTTGTCGTGAAGGGGGACGTCGACAGCGTCGCCAAGCAGAAGGAAGTCGAAAAGGCGGCCAACGCGTTTGCTGAAGGCAGCGTCAGCCTCGTACGCGTGACGGGAGCCAAGCAGGTCCTTCTTAAGATCCGTTTCGTGCAGCTCAATCATTCCCAGGATTACGATTTCGGCGTCGACATGCAGTATCTGGTGTCCTATCACACGCTGAGCACCGTTCCCAGCACAGCGGGAGTGCACTGGATTCCTTATTTCACGCGTGACCAGGGCATCAACACGTTCGTCAAATCGCTCGAATCCAAAGGCATCGGCAAGATCATCGCGCGGCCCAATCTTCTTGCGAGCGACGGCCAGGAAGCCAGCTTCCTCGTCGGCGGCGAGGCGGCGGTTGTCGCGATTTCCAGCACGAACGTCGGCGTGGACTACCGCGAATTCGGCACGCGGCTCACGTTTACGCCTGAGATCCTCCCGAACGGAAAAATCCGGCTGACGGTCGCGCCGGAAGTAAGCGCCCTCGACTTTGCCAACGGCGTCAACGTCAACAACGTGACGATCCCGTCCTTCACGACGATCCGTACGAACACGGTCGTCGAGCTCAGGAACCGCGAAACGCTTTTGATCGGCGGCCTGCTGCAGCAGAAGATCAATGTCGCCGATGCCGGCGTTCCTTTTTTGAGAAGGGTTCCGCTGATCGGCAAGCTCTTCGACAATACCAGCCACAGTTATGAAGACACGGAGCTGCTTGTTATCGTGACGCCCGTGCTTGTGGATCCGTCGCAGCAGATCCCGGAAGACGATCTTGCGGACGGCGATGCCCTGACGCTGGCTTCCAAATTCGAACCCAACAAAGTCAAAGACGAACAGCAGGAAGCTGTTCAGGAGTTTCTCCTGAACAACCAGCGCAACATCCGCGACACCATGGCCCGTTACGAAACGCCCGCGGCCGAGCGCGAACCCGCTCCCCGGATCACGATGGCAGAACCCCGGCCTGTTGCGCCCGCGCCGAGACTTCCCGTGAAAGAAACGCAAAAGCCCGCGGTCCAAATCGCAAATACTCCCGCGGTCCAGAATCTGGACCAGATGCAGGCGGAACTCGACTGGGATCCCGCGCCGCTCACGAAAAGGGCGGCCAGGACTACCGCCGCGCAAACCGTAAAGCCTCCCGCGGGCTGAGAAAGGGACTTCTTTGGAACTTCGAATCGCGCTCATCTCCAGTGACCTCGAACTGAACCGCGACTTGAGAAATCTCCTCAGCCGCGAAGCCGGAGACATTGCCGGGAACAATCTCAAGATTAAAGTCTTCGAGAAGATCCCGACCATGGAAGAAGCAGTCATCCATTTCGCTCCCCAGCTCATCGTGATCCACGTGGAGCCGGAAAAATACGACGAGAAGATGACGTTTCTTGAACAGTTGAGCCGCGTTTCCGAGCGCATTCCCGTTGTTGTTTCCTCTCCGAATCTCGACGCGGATTTCATGCTGAACTGCATCAAAAAAGGCGTGAGGGATTTTTTGAAGCTGCCGCTGGATTCGGCCGAGATCAAGACCATGATCAAGCGGCTGTCGCACGAGCGCCCGAAGGCCGGTGAAGAGCGCCAGCTCGGCGAAACGTACACGTTTTTCAGCTACAAGGGCGGCATCGGGACCACATTCCTTTCCTGCAACACGGCGGTCGCGCTCCATGAACTCACGGGGCAGAGAGTCCTGATCTGGGACATGGTGTTCCAGAACGGCGACGTATCGTTCTTTTTCGATTACGATCCCGTCGCGTCGCTGACGGACCTTTTGGAAAATCTGCCGCGCATCGACGCGCAGTACCTGGCGGGCGTCCTGCCCGTCCATCCGAGCGGTGTCTCGATCCTGCCCGGCGCCAAGAGGCCGGAAGAAGCCGAAAAAATCCGTACGGACCAGATCCACCAGCTCCATCAGGTCCTGCGCAAGTTTTATGATTACATCATCGTGGATGGCGGCCACTCGCTGACCGATCCCGTCATCACGGTCATGGACAATTCCAAGCACATCCTGCTGACGACCGACCTTCATCTGCCCGTCCTGAAAAACACACTGCGCTGCCTGGAAGTCTTCGAGCGCCTGGGCTACGTCGAGGGCAAATTCAAGATCCTGCTCAACCGTTACAATTCCAAATACGAAAAGTTCGACCTGCAGAAAGCGGAAGAGATTCTCAGGTATCCGATCGCATACAATTTTTCCAACGATTACGTGACGGCATCCCGTTCCCTGAACGCGGGTATCCCGGTTTCGGAGCTGGACGCGTCGTCGATCCTTGCCAAGGAATTCCACGGTCTGGCCGAGCATTTCGTGCATGATTTCCAGGCTGTCGAGAGGAGGCCCACGCTTCTCGAAAAGATGTTCAGCAAACGCAAGGACGGCAAGAAACCAGCGGGCAAAGAAGACTCCGGCGCAGTGAAGCAGAACGGAGGGGAGAAAGATGCCGCTTAGCGACAGGCTCCGCAAAGGCGGGGACTCGGAAGAAACCTCCAAAAAAAATTCTGCTTTCGGGAATGTCGAAGAAAAACGGCGCAATTTTCTCCAGGAAGTCAAAATCAAGATGCACCGGAACCTGATCGACCGGCTGAATCTTGAGGCCCTCATGATGCTGGAGCCGGACCAGGCGCGCAAGGAAGTCGGCGAGCTCGTCCGTGTCATCTTCAGCGAAGAAAAAATCGCGGTCACGGCGGGCGAGCGCGAAGAAATCATCCAGGAAGTCGTCAACGAGACTTTCGGTCTCGGCCCCCTCGAACCCCTTCTCGCGGACCCCAACATCGACGAAATCCTTGTCAACAATGCGCACAATGTCTTCGTCGAAAAGCACGGCAAGCTGGTGAAGGCGGAGACGCATTTCAAGGACGACGACCACCTGCGCCACATCATCAGCCGCATCGTGGCGCGCGTGGGCCGCCGCATCGACGAGTCTTCGCCCATGGTGGACGCGCGCCTGGCCGACGGGTCCCGCGTCAACGCGGTCATTCCGCCGCTTGCGCTCGACGGCCCTGTGCTCTCGATCCGCCGTTTCAAGAAAATTCCGTTCAGGGCAGAGGATCTCATCGCGCGCAAATCCGCGACCGAGGAAATCATGCGCATCCTGGAAATTGCCGTGAAGTCCAAGCTCAATATCCTGGTTTCGGGCGGCACAGGTTCCGGTAAAACGACGGTCCTCAACATCCTGTCCTCTTATATTCCCAGCGACGAACGCATCATCACGATTGAAGACGCGGCCGAACTCCAGCTCCAGCAGGGCCACGTGGTCCGGCTCGAAACGCGTCCGGCGAATCTGGAAGGCCGCGGGCAGGTCACGCAGCGTGATCTGGTGAAGAACGCCCTGCGTATGCGTCCCGACCGCATTGTCGTCGGCGAAGTGCGCGGCGAAGAAGCGCTGGACATGCTCCAGGCCATGAATACCGGCCATGAAGGATCGATCACGACGGTCCACGCCAACAGCCCCCGCGATGCCGTGGGCCGCATCGAAACCATGGTGCTGATGGCCAATTCCAACCTGATCCATCATGCGATCATCCGGCAGATCGGGGCCGCGTTCCATCTTATCGTCCAGATCCGCCGCTTTACGGACGGCGTGCGCCGGGTCGAATCGGTCACGGAAGTTACGGGTATGGAAGGCGACGTGATCAGCCTGCAGGAAGTCTTCTCTTTCCAGCAAAAAGGTGTCGACACGGAGGGAAACGTTATCGGCGAGTTCACCTTTCATGACATTCGTCCCAAGTTCCTGGACGCCGCCATGAAAAAAGTGCGCACGCGGTATTAACGGAAAATGTCCCATGAGGCCTCTTCTCTTTTCACTTTTGTCTTCGCTCTTCGTCGGCTGCGTGATCTATTTCATCCTGGAGCTGTTCAAGGAAGGCACCGGGCGTGAGAACCGCAAGATCAAGGCCCGTGTCGAAAGCCTGTTCCTGCGCAAGAGCAACATCGAGCGCTCGACGACTTTCAGCAACATCTTCCGCCTGAATCAGGCCCTCAAGCGCCAGCCCATCAGCAAAAAACTTTTCACGCTGCTGTCCTTCACGGGCTGGACCGTGCCCATCGGCATTTTTGTGCTGGGAGACCTGCTGTGGTCGGTGGTCGTGTTCCTGCTGTCCCAGCTTGTTTCCGGCAACTTTTTTCTTTCGATCGTCATCACGCTGTTCATGGCGCTCCTGCCTTACTGGGTTCTCATCGTGAACAAAAAGCGCTATGTGAACCGGTTCACGATCGTGTTTCCGGACGCGCTCATCCTGATCAAGAGCGCGCTCCGCGCCGGACAGGGGATCCAGGCGGCATTCAAAATGGTGGCCAAGGAAGGGCCTCAGCCGGTGGCGCGCGAATTCGCGCACATGGTCCACGAGATCGAGCTCGGCAGCCAGCTGACCGAGGCGCTCGGAGAACTTTACCGCCGCATCGATACGATCGACCTGCGTATCTTCGTGCTGGGCATCTTCATCCAGAACGAAATCGGCGGCAACATGGTGGAACTGCTCACGCACGTCGAGAACACGATCCGTGAAAGGCTGAGCATGCACCGGGAAATCAACGTCCTGAGCGCCCAGGGGAAAGTGACGGGCATCGTGCTGATCATGCTGCCCATCGGCCTCGCGTTTCTCTTGTGGCTCATGAACCCGCACTACTTCGATCCGCTGCTGCAGGAAGAATCGGGCAGGAAGGTCTTCGGCTTCGCGATCGGGCTGCAGTTCATCGGCGCGATGCTGATCCGGAAAATCACCAGTTTCCGTGTGGTTTAGAGGGGAGGAAAAATGCAGTTGTTGATCGGAATGCTTTTCGGGCTGAGCGGGTTCATGATCTTCATGTACGTGGGAAATTCTTTTTCCGAAAAGCGCATGATCGCCCGCCGGGTCCAGTCCCTCCAGGAAGGCGCCGCGCCCGCGGTCGTCGCCAAAGAAAACCTGATGGACCTGAATTTTTCGACGAAGTATCAGCGCTCGGGCGGGGAAAACATCTGGAATTCGCCGACCTTCCTCATGTTTGCCATTGCCTGGCTGGCCTGCGGGTTCATCGCACTGCAGAAGCTGCATTTTCCGATTTTCAATTCCGGGATCATCCTCGGTGTCATCCCGATCATCGTGGTGCGCGTGCTGCGTATCACCATGAAAAGGCGGCGCATCGACCGCATGCACCGGGAGCTTCCGGGCGCGCTCGATCTTATGGTGGTCTGCCTCGAGGCCGGCCTCGCGCTCAATTCGACGCTGCTGCGCATCGCCAACGAAATGGAAGCAAGCCCGCTCGGCCGCGAGCTGCGCCGCGCCGCCGACGAAATCAACGCAGGCATTCCCATGGAAGACGCGCTCCGCGCCATGGCCAAGAGGATCGAGATCGAAGACCTGAACAGCGTGGTCTCGGCCATCGTGCAGGCGCAGAAGATGGGCTCGGAGCTCGCGCTGACCTTCCGCGTCCAGTCGGAAACGCTGCGTGAAAAATACAAAATGCACATCAAGGAGCGGATCCAGAAGATCCCGATCAAAGTTCTTTTTCCCCTCGTTCTTTTTATTTTTCCGGCGCTTTTCGTCGTCATTCTGGGGCCTTCGATGATCCAGGTGATGCGGACGCTTCAACAGTTACAGTGATAAGGAGAGAGCATGGCGAAAATACTCATCGTCGATGACGACCACGATTTTGTGCAGCTTTTGGAATTCGACCTCAAGCGGAAAGGCTATGAGGTGGTCACGGCTTTCAACGGCGAAGAAGGTCTGGAGAGGGCGCAGGCCACTCGCCCGCAGCTGGTCATCCTGGACATCAAGATGCCGAAAGTCGACGGCTACACCTTCGTGAGGCGCCTGAAAAAAGAAACGGACATGAAAGACCTTCCGCTCATCGTCCTGACTTCCTACGAGCCCATGAAAGACATGTTCCAGCTCGAAGGCGTGAAAGATTATTTCGTGAAGTCAGCCAATATGAAAGGCCTCCTCGAAGCGATCGAGAGAAACCTCAAAACCAGCGCGGCCTAACACCGAAAGCGGTTCATGAGCCAACAATCCACGGCTTTTTTGACTCTCGTCAAAACCCTGTCTTTTGCCCTGAAGCAGCAGCGGCTTTATTCGGAGAAGCATCCGATCACGCAGGAGACGCTGAAAAATCTCGGGGAAGAGGTCGAGATTTATTTCCTCAAACATGAAAAGCTGACTTTGGGAGCCATGCAGCACAAGCTTCTGGTCGACGGCAATCCCGTTTCGGACAAAGAAGCGGCCGCGCATGACCTTGCCAAAGATCTCGAGCGCCTGGGCCTCGACGGCATCGTTCTCGACCGCGGGGTTTCGATGGCCGAAATTTCCGATCTGGTCTCGCTCATGTCCATGCGCGCGAAATCGCTGACCGACCGGGGCGGCTTCAAAAAGGCGTTCGAAGAGGCCAAGCTGCCGCATATCCGGCTCTCCCAGGGCAAATTCCAGCTCGTTGAAGACGGCGAAGTCGTGGTGCAGGAAGGCGCCCAGCCGGGCGACGGCGGCATCGGGGAAAGCGGCGAAGCCGGGACCGGGACCGCGTCTGCGTCCGGCAAGGAATCGGCTTTGCCCATCACGGATATCGCGGAAGTGATCCGCCGTCTCAAGCAGGGAACGGACCTGCCTCCGGGCGGGGTTTCAGGCGGAGGCGGAGGAGGGGGAGGGGGCGGAAGCGGCCCCGTTTCCGGCATGCCGGGCGTTGTTTTCGGCGCGCCGCTGTCCATCAATCCGGAAAAAATCGTGGACCAGCTCGAAAAAAATCCCAAAGACATCGTCCAGGCCGCGCTCGCCGACGTCGAAGACGAAGTGCGGCTCGAGCAGCTGATCCGCCAGACCGTGAAGCTCTTGATCGACGGACTGCTCGCGTTTCTGGTCGAGCAGGGAAAAGACATCACGAAGGCGCTCGAAAAGCTCGCCAAGGAGCTCGAAAAGGGCCTTTCAGGCCTGGACGAGAGCGCGGGCTTCGACAAGTTGAAGAAGAAAATTCCCGGCATCTTCGAAGAGGCCACCGACGAATTCCGGATCCAGATGATGAAGCGCACGCACGCGGAGCATCCCGAGGACGTGAAGCTGCTGGAGAAAATGGCCAAGAAACTTTTCAAGGACAAGGACGTCCGCGAGCGCCTTCAGACGAACTTGACCGAAGAGATGGGCGAGGTCGGGCTGTCGGCAGAGACCATCCAGAAGATTTTTTCCAAGATCGACGAGACCGAAGACAAGAAAAAGAAAAAAGTCTCGATCGACGCCGAGGAACTCGAGGAATTAAAAAGGCGGGCCGCGCTTTACGATGCCACGTCCGACGGCACGATCGATAAAAAGCTGCAGACGCTGGAACTGGAAAATAAAGTCGTCCGCCACCAGAAGGAGAGGATGGACGCGGTCATCCACAACATGGCCGAGGGGCTCCTCATCGTCGACGAGCACGGCAAGGTGGTGCTCATGAATCCCGCGGCGGAAAAAATGCTGGGCGTGAAAAAAAGCGACAAGCTGGGCAAGGCCGTCACGGAGGGGCTCGGAGCGGAGCATGTCGTGTCCATGGCCACAGGCAATCTGCGCGACCAGCAGAACGTCCTGTCGCAGCAGGTGGAGCTTTTCGCGCCTAACGACGAAACCAAGCGCGTCCTGAACGCAAGCTCGGCCATCATCGAAAACGAGGACGGCCAGACCGTCGGCATGGTGTCGGTGCTGTCCGACATCACACGGCAAAAAGAATTGGACGACCTCAAGACCAAGTTCGTGGGCAATGTTTCGCACGAATTGCGCACGCCGCTGGTCGCCATCCAGAAATCGCTCGCGCTCATCGCGGATCAGGAAGTCGGCAGCGTGACGCCGGAACAGAAAAAATTCCTCGACATCGCGCAGCGCAACATCGAACGTCTCTCGCGCCTGATCAACGACCTGCTGGACGTACAGCGGCTCGAAGCCGGACAGATGAACCTGAAGCCCAGCACGTTCCCGGTGAACGGGCTCATCCAGCACGTGATCTCCACGGTCGAGACCTGGGCGAAAGACAAAGGCGTTACTGTCAAAGCGGATTTTCCCAGCCACGAGGATGTCGAGCTGGAAGCGGATCCGGACCGTCTCACGCAGGTGATTACCAATCTCGTCGGCAATGCCATCAAATTCACGCCGGACAAAGGCACAATCACCGTGGAATTGCGCAAGAATGTGAAAGACGAGACGCTTCCGGGCGGCATCGGCATCGAGGTCGGGGTGCGAGACACAGGTGTCGGCATCGAGCCCGAGGATCAAAAGAAGATTTTCGACAAATTCGTGCAGGTGAGTCTTTCGCAGCCTTCCGGGATTTCGAGTTCAGGCCTGGGCCTGACCATCACCAAAGAAATCGTGGAACTTCACAGCGGCAGGATCTGGGTTGAGAGCGAGCCTGGAAAAGGAAGCCGGTTTGCGTTCCGCGTGCCGCTGAAGTTTTCAGCTCACCGGAAAGTGCACGGTTCCTGATCAGCGCGCGGCAGAGGCGTGGGAAGCGGGAAGCAGATACTGGCGCACGTATTCGACGATGCCGTCGTGGGTCGAATACTTTCTTTCGAAGCCGATGGCCTTGCGCGTGTGGCTCATGTCGGCCTGAGTGAAGTTCTGGTAGAAGTCGTAAGGATTGTCGAAGTAATCGGGCTCGAGCGACGTGCCCAGTCCCTCGTTGATCGCGGCGATAATTTCGTTAAAAGAAGTGGCCTCGCCTGTCCCGACGTTCACGACAGTGTTTTCCTTGGCCAGGCGCGCTTTCAGCGTGCATTCGACCACGTCCTTGACGTAAATGTGGTCGCGCTTCTGTTCGCCATACTTGAAAATGCGGGGCCGTTTGCCGGCGAGCATCTGTTGGGTGAGCTGGTAGATCATGCTGGCCGCGGCGCCTTTGTAGTATTCGCGCGGGCCGAAGACGTTGAAATAACGGACGCCCACGACTTTGAGTTTGCCTTCGTAGCTGCGGGCGAGACTTTCGAGCACCCACTTGGAGAAACCGTAAATGTTATTGGGCTTGCCGCCGTCGGATTCTTTCATGGAGGAGTCCTGGCTGCCGTACACCGCGGCTGAGGAAGCGAAGACCACGTCCGCTTTTTTGGAGTGGGCGAGCTCGAGGACGTTGCGGAAACCCTCGACGTTGTCGAACATCATTTTCTTTTCATCCAGGACCGTCGTGTCCGTGATCGAGGCCAGGTGAAAAACCGTATCCAGAGGCCGGGCGGCGAGGATCGAGACCCAGGATTTGTCCGCGACGTCGTAAGCCATGACATCGCCGCGGAAGCCGATCAGGTTTTTGAAGCTGCCGACGCGGAAATCATCCAGAACCGTCACATGGGCTTCAGGATAGCGGGACTGGATTTCCAAGGCGAGATTGGAGCCGATAAAGCCGGCGCCGCCGGTGATAAGGACGTTTTTCATAGCCGTTTAGTCTATCGAAAATCCGGAAAAGTGCAACCCCGGAATCAAAGAAGTTCCTCAACGGACGGGCCTCAAATGCCGTTACTCTCTACCATGAAAAGACTTTGGATCTTCGCCCTGGTCCTGGGAGTTGGATGCGCCTTTCTTCCATCGAAGGCTCATGCCCAAGACAGCGTCGGATTGATCGGCCGGGGCGTTTCCAAGATCGTGGGCGCCGCTTTCCAGGTGCCCGGACAAGTGCTGGCGCAGTCGTTCCAGGGGTTCCCGTTCGGGATCATGACCGGCGCCATGTCCGGTGCTTTTCAGGCCGTGAACGGCGTGGTGGGCGGGACGGTTGACGTTGCCCGCGGCGCGGCCCCGTACGCGAAATACATGGTCTTCTTCATTTAACGCCTTCCGGCCTTACGCGTAATTTCAATCCCGACATTATCCGAGCCGCGCACCGCTCCCGGCTTTGAAACCCGCAGCTTGATTTCCTTCAGGCGGAATTCCTTTAATAAGAGGCCCGCCAGTTTTTCCGCCAAAGTTTCAATGAGATAAAACCGGCTCTCTTTGACGAAAGCCGCGGTCCGTTTGGCGATTTTTTTGTAATCCGTGGCGTCTTCGATGCGGTCGCGCCGCGCAGCCTTGCGCACGTCGGTGGGAATCTCGAGATCGATCAGGATCTTCTGGCGGGTTTTGCGTTCCCAGGCGAAGATTCCGATGATGCAGGAAATCTGGAGTCCGGTCAAAAAAATACGGTCGTTATTTTCAGCAGCTTTCATCATTCGTCCTATTTAGGGAATTGATTTCCGCGGCTTGTTGGTACTGGGGACACACCTAAAGGTATGTCTTGTCCCCAGGGTTTGCTTTCAGCGTGGAACGGGGACAGGTCCGAAGGCTCTGTCCCCAAACTTTGTTGCAAGAGGTCTTCGGAAGGGGAAACGGACGCGAGTATAGCATTTCGCTTGACCCCCTGTCTAATTTTGGCATACTGGCGTCACTCTCTTTCAAGAAAGGCCTGTCCTCGTGATCGAATCCCAGCTTTCCACGGAAAAAGTGACCCCCTTGTGCCCGGTGTTCGGCACCTGCGGCGGCTGCCTTTACCAGGACGTGACCTACGAAGCCGAGCTCGAAGCCAAGCAGGCGCTGCTCCGGAACCTGCTCGGCCGCTGCCCCGGGCTCGACACCGCGCTGATCCAGCCGGTCGTGGCCTCTCCCGATATTTATCACAGCCGCAGCCGCCTGGACCTCACGTTCCTGCGCATCAAATCCGGGGAAATGTTCATGGGCTTCATGCCGCCGCAGCAAAAGCGCGTCCTTTCGATCGATTCCTGCGCCATCGCGCGCGAAGCCATTTCGGATTTCATTCCCGAACTCAAGCGGCAGGCCGCGGAGAAATTGCCGCCGGATTACCGCATCGCCAACATCGTGGTCAAAACCGGAGACGACGGGCGTGTTTTCTGGGGCGGCATCGGACGGCATTCTTTGCGCATGCGCCCGGACGATTATCTCTGGACCGAAGTGCGAGGCAAGCGCATTCATTTTTCGCTCGAGACTTTTTTTCAGGCAAACCTTTCGATCCTGCCCGCGCTCATGGATAAAATCGAATCGCTTGTGCCGCAGGAACGCCGCGGGCTTTTCCTCGATCTTTATTCGGGCGTCGGGCTTTTCGGAATCGCGATGCAGGATTTCTTCAAACGTATCGTGATGCTTGAAGAGCATGCGGCCTCGGTGGAGATCGCTCGCTACAATATCCGCCATCACCATCTGCCGCATGCCGAGGCGCATGAGGGCCGGGTCGAAGACAAGCTTGCTGAAGTGCTGGCCGCGCAGCCCGATGCGAAATCGGTGGCCATGATCGATCCGCCGCGCAAGGGGCTGAGCGCTTCCGCTCTGGACATGCTGATCCGCTTCCGGCAAATCGATTTCCTGTTTTATCTTTCCTGCCATCCCGAGTCTCTTGCCCGCGACCTCACGGCCTTGACGGCGGCGGGCTGGAACGTCCGGAACATCGTGCCTTTTGATTTCTTCCCGAGAACCCGCCACCTTGAAACGCTGGTGCTGCTTGAACGTCCGGAGGCCCGGTGAAAACGTCTCTCGCCGCCGAAAAGCCCAAAGCCGAAGACGCGCTTCCGCTCCCGCGCCGCCCCTCGGGGCCGCACGAAAAACTTCCGGTGGAAATGCCCGCGTTCACAGAGCTTTTCGAAACGCCAGGGCCGCTGGAAGTCGAGATCGGCTGCGGCAAGGCCAAGTTCATGCTCGACCGCGCGATCCAGAATCCCGGCGTCAATTTTGTCGGCATCGACTACGCGGGAAAGTGGATGAAGATCGGCCAAAAGCGCGGCGAAAAGCGGAACCTGCCGAACGTGCGCTTCTTCCGCGTGCACGCGCAGCCTTTTCTCGAAAAATACCTTCCGGACGCGAGCGTTTCCATCTTCCATATTTATTTCCCCGACCCCTGGCCCAAGCGCCGCCATGGCAAAAGAAGGCTGGTCACGGCGCCGCTTTTGCGGCAGCTCCATCGGAAGCTCGTGCCGCAGGGCCGCGTCGAGCTGGCCAGCGACCACAAGGACTATTACGAGCTGATGCGCGGGGCCGCGCGGGAAACTTCCTCGCTGTGGAAAAAGATGACCGAAAGTAACACTCGTTTTTTCTGCCCGGAGTTCCAAACAAACTACGAAGCCAAATACGCCGCCGAAGGCCGGCCCCTTCACTACCTGGAGTTGTGCAAATGAGAATCTCCCGCGCGCTCGCGCTGGCCGGCATTGATTCGCGCCGCAAATGCGAGCTCCACGT
>Ga0310810_10002210_pt1 | contig 20775 bp, 14 predicted proteins | sample NCmetagenome_FD_207641 | JGI IMG/M metagenome (GOLD analysis project Ga0310810, IMG submission 207641) | Soil microbial communities from experimental microcosm in Duke University, North Carolina, United States - NC | ecosystem: Engineered > Artificial ecosystem > Soil microcosm > Unclassified ...
GCGGAACCCCGAGAGGCTGACAGGTCATGACCGGATCGTACTTGTTGGTCCACATGTCGAGCTCGATCACCTTGTCCCAATGCTCGGGCTTGTAGATCGGCCGATTCAGCTGACCGAAGCGCGAGGGCGAGTAGAGCTCGAAGTCCTCAGTCTGATTGACGCTCCGGTTGCAGCCCTTCTCCTGGGTCGGGCCGCATCGGCGTCCGCCGCCCGTCATGTAGTTCCCGATCCAATCCGTGTACTGGTAGTTGCCCGTCAGATCGGGATGGCTACCGAGCCGCGGCGTGGGGGCCGAGGTGTTCACAGGAACCTCCGGCTTCGCCCAAATCCCCTGCGGAATTTCTCCGGTGCCGGCCATCGCTTTCTTCACGCTTGGCGGCACGGGCGCCACGACATACACGTTGCCCGTCTCCGTCTCTTTCGTCGTCAGGTCGCGCACGACGGCGCCGTTCTTCCGCTCGACCATCTTGCCGGCGTAGAACACCTCGATCTTGTTGAGAGGGTTGTTCCAGTCCTGATAGTTGCTGTAGGTGAACTCCGTGGTCGTCGCGCCTTGTGTGACCACGACCTTTTCGACCATGTACTTCGCGTCGAGCGTGGCTGTCCCGGTCGCCCCGGGCACACCTGGAATCGGGAACGTCACGACCGGCTTTCCCGCCTGCCACACCAGGGAGGTCTGGCCCGCCTTGTCGACGCCGCCGTCGAACAGCGTGCCCGGGTTCGCCCCTAGCCAGAATTTATCGGTGGTCCCTGCCACCGCCGCTTTCGGCGCGCCCTGAGGACTTGCCCAGATGCGAATGAGCCGCTCCTGGACGGTATTTGCCATCGGGGTCACTTTGCCCTTCATCGGACCGATCTCGGCGCCGACAGCATCTTCGTTCCAGGCGTACAGCCCGCTCACGACTTCGATATTCGAGTACTTCTGTCCGTTCGCTCGCGTGCAGGCGTACTGAATCCGCTGGCTGAAGGTCTGGTAGTTCGTGCTCGCGCGGAAGTTGGTGAGCGTGCACGGTTGGCCGTCCACCTGGATCGTGCCGCTGCCCTTGTACTCGAGGGTGGCGACCATGTCGCGTTCGTCATGCCCCTTGAGCATGCCCTGCCCCCACATCCAATTGAAGAGCACGGCCTTCAGGTCCTTGGCGTCCTTTGCGGGTGTATAGGGTTCGGTCGTCGCTGCGCCGGGCGGCGTCTGGGCCCCGGCTGTCAACGGCGCACCGGTCACGAGGACGAGTGCGAACGCGACGCTTAACCAATTAAGCCTTCGACAAAAATCCATCGTGGTTCTCCCTCATTATCGAGTATTCCGCGTGGAGCATGCCCCTCCGGATGGACGGAGGTCAAGGTCTATGTTGGAGGGTCGAAGGAGGGCGGATGTTCCGGCAAGTCGAGACCACGGATGGGGCGTTGGAACCGGTGCCGAGCCCAATAAGTGCAGGAGCATGAGCCTGTTGCGTCAGGTTCTGCGCACGAAGGATGGCGGAGAGGGTGGGATTCGAACCCACGTGCCGGTTACCCGACAAGACGCTTTCGAGGCGCCCCCGTTACGACCACTTCGGTACCTCTCCGGGTCGTGTGCAGGCGAGCCTGAAGGCTCGCCTCTACGAAACATTCAATTATACCTTCCCCGTCGCCGCCTCCGCGCGCCGCTTCTGACGGAAGAACTCCTGGATGATCGAGCGGCACTCGTCCTCGAGCACACCTGCTGTCACGGCGAAGCGGTGGTTCAGGCCGGGCGACTCGAGCGCCTTCAGCGTCGACACGAGTGCGCCGCTCTTCGGCTCCGCCGCACCGTAGACGACCTCGCGTACTCGCGCGTGCACCATCGCGCCGACGCACATCAGGCACGGCTCGACGGTGACGTAGACCGTTGCGTCGGTCAGCCGATAGTTCTTGAGCACACGCGCTGCCTCGCGCAGGACAAGCACCTCGGCGTGTGCCGTCGGGTCGGTGGCGCTGATCGGCTGATTGAATCCGCGCGCGAGGATCTGGCCGCCGGCGACCAGCACGGCACCGACGGGCACTTCTCCGGCCGCAAGCGCCAGGCGAGCCTGGTCGAGCGCCGCCTCCATATACACCTCGTGCGACACGGTTCCACGCTATCACGCGCCCGAGAATACGGAGGTAACCTTTCCCGACCCGTCCCGTATCTCAGTCGACCGCATGGATCGCTTCCGCGACCTGTACGAACGCTACTACCGGGACATCTTCCGCTTCGCACTGTTCCTGACCGGGGACGTGGCGCGCGCCGAAGACCTGACCGCTGACACGTTCGTCCGCGCGTGGACGGCTCGCGATCGCATTCGTCAGGACACGGTTCGGGCCTATCTCCTGACCATCACACGTAACCTGTTTCGTGACCACTTGCGCGCGGCACGGCCGCACGTCGCGAACGATTGGGTGGTTGGTATCGCGACGGCCGACGGCGTAGGCCGGGTCCTGGTCTGCGGACCCGGCGGGTCTACAAAGCAAGACCCGCCCTACGATGCTGAGGACCGAGATCACCCCAGAAAGAACTTATACGCCGGGTTCTCGTACTCGAGCGTGTAGGGATACGCGAGCTCGTCGAGGAAGGCGCGGAACGCGGGCAGGTCGCCCTCCTCGACTTCGAATCCCGCGAGCACCCGCCCAAAGTCGGCGCCGTGATTGCGATAGTGAAAGAGGCTGATGTTCCAGCGGCCACCGAGCTTCTCGAGGAACTGCGCGAGCGCGCCCGGCCGTTCGGGGAACTCGAATCGACACAACCGCTCGTGATGCACTTCTGGCGCGTGACCACCCACCATGTGGCGCACGTGCAGCTTCGCGAGCTCGTTGTCCGTCAGATCGACAGTCTCGTAGCCGGCCGCAGCGAGTTGTGATGCGAGCGCCGCACCGTCCTGTCGCGACTGCGTGGCGAAGCCCACGAAGATGTGCGCCTGCTGCCGCCCGCTCAGACGATAGTTGAACTCCGTCACGGTCCTGCGCCCGATGACCGAGCAGAACTTCTGGAACGATCCCGCCTTCTCCGGCAACGTGATCGCGATGAGCGTCTCGCGCGCTTCGCCGACCTCGGCGCGCTCGGCCACGAAGCGCAGGCGATCGAAGTTGATGTTGGCGCCACTCAGAATCGCGACGAGCGACTGGTTGCGCGCGCCCTCGCGTTCGACCCACGTCTTCATCCCGGCAACAGCCAGCGCGCCCGCGGGTTCCATGATCGTCCGCGTGTCGTCGAAGATGTCCTTGATCGCCGCGCAGATCTCGTCGTTGGTCACTCGCAGGACTTCGTCCACGGTCTGACGCACGATCTCGAACGTCTTCTCGCCGACCTCACGCACCGCGACGCCGTCCGCGAAGATGCCCACGTGATCGAGCTGCACGCGGCGACCGAGCGCCAACGATCGGTACATCGCATCGGCCTCGAATGGCTCGACGCCGATCACCTTCACGTCTGGTCTCAGCGACTTGATGTATCCGGCGATGCCGGCAATCAACCCGCCGCCGCCGACCGGTACGAACACCGCGGACAACCGATCCTGGCTGTGACGAATGATCTCGGCGCCGATCGTCCCCTGCCCGGCGAGGACGAGCGGATCGTCGAAGGGATGGATGAAGGCCATACCGGTCTGCGCGACGAGCGTGTCGCAGTGCGCTTTGGCCTGGTCGTAGCTGTCACCCGCCAGGACGACTTCCGCGCCCATCGACCGCACCGCATCCACCTTGATCCGGGGTGTCGTCTGCGGCATCACGATGATCGACCGCAGACCGAGCTTCTGCGCCGAGAAGGCCACGCCCTGGGCGTGATTGCCGGCGCTCGCGGCGATCACGCCGCGCGATCGCTCCCGCTCGGTCAGGTGCGCAATCTTGTTGTACGCCCCACGCAGCTTGAAGCTGAAAACCGGCTGCAGGTCCTCGCGCTTGAGAAGCACTTCGTTGTCGAGACGCTCGGACAAACGCGGCGCGGCGTCGAGCGGCGTCTCCCGCGCCACGTCATAGACGCGACTGGTGAGCACGTCGCGGAGCAACTGGGAGAGTTCGGCGGTGACGAGCACCGGCTTATTGTATCCGGTGCTTTTGAGCGGCTGGCGGAGATGCTGGCGGTGACTACGGGTGTCCGGCCGGCGCCTGCCGCAGGCGACCTTTCCTGAAATCACCTGTCAGGAGCTGCGCCATGACCAGCGCGGCGACGCCCATCGACATCGGTTCGGCATGGAGACCGACGCGACCGTTCTTGATCGCGTCGCAAATCGCGCCCGCTTCGGGTACTGCTCCAACCAGCGAGTACGTGGACCCGAGTTGACGGAAGCGGTGCACGTCGCTGTTGCCGACGAGCGGCTTGCCGTGGGCACGCGCCCATCGTTCCGCGGGACGATTGAAGTCCAGCAGATCGGTGAACATCGCGTTGTACTCGACGGCGTCGAACACGTCCGCATGGCGATCCATCAACTCGCGGAGCGACGTGCCGATCGGAAAGAACGGGTGCGGCGCCACGACCAGGCCGCCAGGTTCCTTCGCCTTCAACTCGGCGAGGTCGTCAAAGCTGTTCACCCACTCGGTGGCGGGCGTGAAATTCAGGAGCAGGACGTGACGTCCTTCGATGGTGCGCTCGATGCCGGGAATCAGCGTGATGCAGCGATCAGCCGCGTGCTGGACGAAGGGCCGGATATCGAGCTGACGGTCGTGAAGTGTAATCGCCAGCGCGCGGTAGTGAAGCTTCGCGGCACGGTCGATAAGCTCATGCGTAGAGTACGGCACGCTGTCGATCGGATCGTCCGACGTGTGAGTATGCAGATCGATCTTCAGCACAGCGTAGTGGCTCTCCAAAATCCTTGCCGCGAAGAAGCACCGAGATGGTTGGCAATCCGCGCGGCACGTGCGTGACTAGTCGATGGGTACCAGCAAAACTTGGAAGATTGTCTACATTCAGCCCGCTTCTTTTGCAGGCATGCCCAATTCAGACGCGATCAACTCGTAACAACGGAAACGCTCCATCCGACCGAACACAGTGGACGTGATCATCACCTCGTCAGCCTCCGTGTCCGAGGCGATATTCCGGATCATACTGGCGACCGTCTCCGGCGTGCCGATGAAATGGCGCGCGCGATTCATCTCCACGACCACACGCTCCGCCGGAGAGTAGGCGTAACTGCGCGCCTCCTCGGGGCTTGGCAGCGGGAGAAATTCGCGGCGATGGAGGCGGACCCACCCCAGATCTGACGACGACGCCAGGTCGTCGGCTTCCTCTGCCGTCGGCGCGCAGATGATCGAGACCCCGAGAATGACATGTGGGGCCGGAAACTGCGCCGAGGGACGAAAGTGCTCCCGATAGGCGCGAATAGGGGGACCGGGCGGTGTTGGACTGAAGTGCCGCGCGAACCCGTAGCCCATGCCCATCGACCCGGCAAAGGCGGCAGTCGCTCCGCTCGACGCCAGGACCCAGATCGGCGGCAGCGGCACGCCCTCCGGCACGACGCGCACCGTCGCAAACGGATGCTCAGGAGGAAACTGGCGGCGCGAGAGCGCCAGCATCTCCTGGACCTGCTCGGGGAAGCGCTCGCCGTCAAACGGCCTGAGGGCGCGCGACGTAGCCGGGTCGGTGCCGGGAGCCCGGCCGAGGCCGAGATCGATGCGATCGGGATGCAGCGTCTCGAGCGTGTGGAACACCTCCGCTACGCGGAGCGGTGTGTGGTTCGGCAGCATGATGCCACCAGACCCGACGCGAATCCGTGATGTCGCCGACGCCACGTGCTCGATGAGGATCTCCGGCGCCGAGCTCGCGATGCTCGCCATTCCGTGATGCTCGGCAAACCAATAGCGCACGAACCCGAGGCGCTCGGCCAGGCGCGCCAGGTCAACCGACTCCTGCATCGCTTCGCGGGCGGTCGCGCCGCTGCGGACGGGGACGAGGTCCAGGACAGAGAGTGGGATCACCGTCTAGAAGTATGCAGTAGGCAGTATGCGGTGGGCGGTGGGCAGATGTTCAGAACGCTTCGAAGGCGAGAAACGCGTAGAGGACGAGCGCCGCGCTGAGGATGACATTCACGAACAGGCCGTTGCGTGTGGCGCGTACGCTCCGCGCGTTATTCAGCCAGAGCAGCGTTGAAATCACGAACGGGAAGAACATGGATCCGACGACGGTATATGCGAACACGAGCCAGACGGGCCGGCGGATAACGAGCGCCGAGATCGCCGCGAGCGCAAGGTATCCCGCCCAGAATCGGTAGGGCTTACCTCGCTGACCGTGGGCGGGCTGCCGCCGCCAGAGGTGCAGCATGTCGTCGAAGAGGAACGGCACGCCATGATAGACGCCGAGGACTGACGAGAACGCCGCACCCCAGAAGCCGAGCAGGAAGACGCCGCGGCCGATGGGCCCGATCTCTCTCCCAATCCGATCTGCGAGCAGCAGACACAACCGCGGTCCCTCGTCGAGAATCTGCCCGGTCCAGTCGATCTGCGTCGCCAGGAAGATCATGGAGATGCAGAAGATGAACACGAGCGTGAACGACACCGTGAGGTCACTGCGCGCCGACTTCAGGCGCTCGGCACCGGCCCACCCGGCTTCGCGCATCCAGTAGCCGTACGAAAGCAGCGTCACCGTACCGCCGACGCCACCGATGAGCGACAACGTGTAGGCCGTCGAGAATGGCGATCGCGCGGCCGCGCCAGACCAGTCCGCACCGGACCACAGCACGATCAACAACGCCGACGCGATGATCGCGCCGAATTTCAGACCGATGAACCACTTGATGATCTGAAGAAATCGCTCGTAGCGCCCAAACCACACCATCGTGAACGCCGCAACCGCGTGAATCACACCCCACACCGGCAACGGCACGGATGGGATGATGGCGGCAGGCACGAGCGCGCTGGCCGCAACGAGCGCGCTCGAAACGAAGTAACTCCAGACGATGAAGTAGATGAAGAAGGCGAAGACGGCTGCGCGCGGAAGATGGTCGCGCCAGCCCTCGATGAGCGTCGTACCCGTACCGAGCTGCCAGCGCGCGGCACCTTCGGTGATCGCGAACTTGAGGACGACGCCGGCCGCGAGGGCCCACACCAGCGTGAGGCCGTACTCAGCCCCGGCAATCGTCGACGACACCATGTCGCCCACGCCGATGCCGGTGGCCGCAAGCAGGAGCCCGGGGCCGATGTCCGAGAGCTTCACGAGATGGGCGGCATTGTAACCGGTTGGTGGTTGGTGGTTGGTGGTTCGTGGTGGTGGTTGGAGGACTGGAGACCGTGGACCGTTACTTCCCTACCATCAACTGCGGCGCCTTGTTGTTCTCGTTGCAGATGAACTCGATGAGCTCGCCATCAGGCATGATGCGCTGGTTCACACGGACGGTGAACGGCTTGGTATACGCTTTCGGATCGTCGATCGTCACGTCGATCTTCATCACGCCGTAATTCAGCCTCCTGAATCGCTCGGTGATCTTCGCTGCGCTGGTGAACGGACTTCCCCAGATATCCAACCACCCATCGTCCCGGAATCCGGTCGTCTCGACGACGAGCGTGTCGCCGTCCCACTTGCCGGTCGAATAGCCATACCACCAGGGCTGCGGGTCGTTGTTCGGAAGCGACCGGCCGTCAGTGAAAATCTGCCGGACTCCGGAGTTGCCTTCGTAGAGGATCACCAGGACGCTTGGCGTCTGAATCATCCGGCGCGGCTGCGGATGCTCGTGGAACTGCATCAATCCCATCGGCAGGCAGTGAGCGTCGGGATTGTCCTTGCTGTTCTGCTCCTTCCGTTTCTCCATCAGTTCCTTGGCCCAGGGCTGGAACGGGAGGCCGCCCGGGAAACCGGCGCCGATGTTCGCGAACGTCGAGGCCGGCGGTTCACCTGGTGGCGAGACCGGCGGCTGCTTGACCTGCCCGCCGTAAAACCACTCGTTCAACCAGACGCCACTGAGATCGGGCTTGCCGTCGGCGGTTCGTGGGGTTGGCGCATCGAAGTTCGTGCGTCCGTCGGCTGCCCGTGGAACTTTTGAATCGGGATACGCAGGCCATTGAGCCCGGATGGACGTCCCACTGAAGAGTAACGCGATCGTGAGGCCCACGAGGATCCGACTGACCGTCATGGCGCCCGATCCTAGCCGAACGCTGGATCCGCAGAGATGTGAATTTCTGAACCATGTCGGTCGATAAGAGAAAGAGCGGGCACGGTCGCGCCGGATTCGTTGATAATCAGCAAGCTCCACCATGAGACTCCTGGCTTTCATTCTCGGACTCGCTACCCTTGCAAGCGCGAGCTCAGCCACTCAGGCACAGACCGCGCCCGAATCCACCAACACTCCGGCGGCCGCACCACTTGAGGCAATTGCCGCTGCGGAATACTCGCGCGCACGGCTCGGACAGGACATCCAGGCGGTCGAAACCTACCGGCCGGAGTACCAGTTCTGGCAGTACATCTTCACCATCCCTGATGGACGGATCGCGTTCGGCAGCGCCCACGATGGACGTCTGATTGCGACATTCCCTGCGACTGCGACCGGCGATTGGATCCGCGACGCGGTCTGGGAGGAGCAGGGGCTCTCGAATTTCCTGAACGGGAGGACGCTGCCGAAGCAGCTGAACGAGCGCCGCGACGAAGTCGCTCGACTCCTCGAGCCGCTCACGGGTCCGCTCGTGCACAACCCCACGCGCGGGCTGTTCCTCATCCCGAACGCGCAGCGCTACGGAAGCTTCCTCGACGAGTGGGGCGCCATCTACGAGCGATTTGGCGTGCCGTCGGAGATCGGGCTGGCTCAGGCGATTCTCGAATCCGGCCTGGACGGCCGTGCCCGCTCGCGCGCGCGAGCACTCGGCTTCTGCCAGTGGCTCCAGCGAAACTGGGCGTTCCTGAACAAGTTGTCCCCCGCGGTCATCGAGGCCTACAACCAGACGACGCAGGCGCCCTACTGCGCGGCGTATCTGACGATCCTCGCGACGATGTACGACAGCTACATCCCGGCGCTGTCCGAGCACCACGCAGGCGGCGTGAACGTCGGGCGCACGGTTATCAATGGCGAGCGCCTCGGCGGCGTCGGATCGCGGGAACAGTATCTGAAGGGCTCGGACTTCGCGGCCAGCCTGCGCGACATCTCGATCGAGCGGTACCGCGATCTGTTCCGGACATACGGCCCGCGTTCGTCGCTCTACGCCGAAATGGTCTTCGGGAACATGATCAACGTCCGGCGGATCACCGAAGCGAACCCGCAGTCGCGCATCTTCGCGATGCGCACGTCCGAGTCGTTGCGCGCGCTCGACATCACAGCGCGCACCGGCCTCAAGCTCGACGAAGTGAAGCGATTCAACCCCGCCCTCGGTGTGCGAGTCCCGGCGCAGGCCAATCTGTATCTGCCCTTTTACATGAAGAACTTCGGTAAGGACGTGTCGTTCTGGCACCGGCCGCCGACACCGGCGTTTGCGGCCGCACTTAACGACTTCCTTCGCCTCCCGAGCGGCATCGAGAGATGGCACGAGGCGGAGTTCGAGACGACTCTGCGCGGATTCCAGGAGCGCTTCGAAGCCACCAAGACCGAAGAAGGCACGGTGATGGCCACGACGCTCACCTACGTGATCACCGATTTGCGAACCAGCCGCCGCGCCGCGATCCTCGACGAGTTCCGCACGAGCACCAAGATCCTCGATCTCTTCAATAAGGGAGTCGAGGAACTGGGAACCAAGAGAGGGTTGTGATCGGATAGTGGATGGTGGTTAGTGGATAGTGGGTCGTTCAAGTTCCACCAGCCACCGACCACGATCCACCAACCAGGTTACGCAGTCCCCCCGCGCAGTTGCTCCGGCTTGATAGGCAGCGAGTAGACCCGACGCCCCGTTGCAGCCGCCACCGCGTTGACGAGCGAGCCCGCCGCCAGCGCGGTGCTCGGCTCGCCGATACCTCCCGGCACCTCGGTGCTCGGGACGATGAACACCTCGATCTCGGGCATCTCGTTGTGGCGCAGCATCTGGTAGTCACCGAAGTGACGCTGCTCCACTCGCCCGTTCTTGATCGTGATCTCACCCTTCAGCGCGGCGGTCAGGCCATAGACGATGCCGCCTTCCATCTGCGCCTTGATCGTGTCCGGGTTGATCACCCACCCCGTGTCCACCGTGCAGACGATGCGATGGACCTTCACCGCTCCGCGCGCATCAACTGACACTTCGGTGACCTGGGCGAGATAGCTGCCAAACGCGTCCATCACCGCGATGCCGCGGAAGCGCCCCGCAGGAAGCGGCTTGCCCCAGCCCGATTTCTCAGCCGCGAGCTCGAGCACGGCCTTGTGGCGCGGTGACTTGCCGAGCAGGTTGCGCCTGAACTCGAACGGATCCTTCCCCGCCGCGGTGGCCATCTCGTCGATGAACGCTTCGACGACGAAGCCCTGGAAAGATGCGCCGACCGATCGCCAGAAGCCAAACGGAATGCCGGGATCGTTCTCCGTGTACTCGACGCGAATGTTCGGGATGTCGTACGGGAGGTTCGCCGATCCATCGACCGAGATGAAGTCCACCCCGTTCGGCGGCAATCCACCGATGCGCTTCATCAGCGACTGCTGCACGATGTGCTGCTTGAAGACCGTCGGTTTGCCAGACGCGTCAACCGCGCCCCACATGCGCGCGTAGCTGATCGGACGATAGTAGTCGTGCTGCATATCGTCCTCGCGGCTCCACACCACCTTCACCGGCTTGCCCACGGCCTTCGACGTCTCGACGGCGTCGGTGACGAAGTCGGCCTCGCCGCGACGGCCGAATCCGCCGCCCATGTAGGTGACGTGAATCTTGACCTTGTCCGCCGGCAGCCCTGATGCGGCAACCGCCGCCTGATGCGACGGGGTCTGCCCCTGCGTCGGCACATACACGTCGCAGCCGTCTGCTCGATAGTCCGCCGTACAGTTCATCGGCTCCATCGTCGCGTGCGCAAGGAACGGCGCCTCGAAGGTGCGCTCGAACGATTTCGAGTTGGCAATTGCGGCGTCGGCATTGCCATCGTTGCGCGCGACCTTGCCCGGTTTCTGTGCGAGCTCCTTGTAGCGAGTGAGGATCTCGGCGGTCGTCAGTGTGGCGAGCGGCCCTTCATCCCACGTGACGTCGAGCGCCTGCGCCCCGCGCGAGGCTGACCAATAGTTGTCCGCGACGACGGCCACGCCGGTGCTGATCTGCACGACCTGCTTCACACCGGGAACGGCCTTCGCCTTGTCCGCGTTGAAGCGCGCCACCTTGCCGCCGAACACAGGACACCGAACGACCCTCGCCGTGAGCAATCCAGGCAGCTTCACGTCGATGCCGAAGATCGCGGTGCCGTTGACCTTCTCCGGCACATCGAGTCGTGCGAGTGAGTTGCCGAGCAGCTTGAAGTTCTTCGGATCCTTGAGCGCGACGGTCTTCGGCACGGGGAGGGCAGCGGCCTTGTCGACGAGCGCGCCGTACTTGAGTCTGCGTCCACTCGCCTGGTGAATGACTTCGCCTTTGTCCGTCGTGCAGGTGTTCTCGGCAACACCCCACGTCTGCGCCGCCGCCGTGACGAGCATGACTCGGGCGGTCGCACCGGCCTCGCGCAGCACCTTCCACATGCCGCGCACGCTGTTGCTGCCCGCGGTGAGCTGCTGACCGCCGAAGTTCGGGTTGCCGTACTTCGGATCGGCACCTGCCCACTCGGTCTTGATCTTCGTCCAGTCGAAGTCGAGCTCTTCGGCGACGAGCATCGGCATCGACGTCATCACGCCCTGCCCCATTTCGAGCATCGTGAGCATGATGCGCACGGTGTCGTCGGCATTGACCTTGATCCAGACGTTGGGCTCGAAGACACCCGCCGCTTCGAGTGCCTCGCCGTCTGTGAACGACGGGAGGTACGTGCCGACAAGGAGACCTCCGCCTGCCGCGGCGGTCACCTGCAGGAAGCTTCGACGATTGAGAGTCGCTGTCGTCATAACGCCTCCTACACCTGTGCGGCGCGACGGATCGCGCGCTTGATGCGTTGATAGGTGCCGCATCGACAGATGTTGCCGGTCATCGCGGTGTCGATTTGCGCGTCGGTGGGCTTCGGCGTTTTCGCAAGGAGCGCCGCGGCGGACATGATCTGGCCGGACTGGCAGTAGCCGCACTGCGGTACCTGCTCGGCCACCCACGCGACCTGCAGCGGGTGCGCTGACGTCGGCGAGAGTCCTTCGATGGTCGTGATCTTCTTGCCGACCGCTGTCGAGGCCGCGGTCAGGCAGGCGCGGGTCGCCGTGCCGTCAACATGCACCGTGCACGCGCCGCATTGACCGAGACCGCAGCCGAATTTCGTGCCGGTCAGCCCGAGGGTGTCGCGAATCACCCACAGCAATGGCATGTCGGGACTGACATCGACGTCGTGACGCCGGCCGTTGATATCGAGCGAGATCATGGGCATCTCCTTGAGGGCTCATTATCGCTTAGTGGCGAGACTCGGAGGGGTCGGAGTTATCGGATCACCACGGAGACACGGGGACACGGAGGTCACGAAGAAACGGAACGCCGGTGGGCCGCGCGGAGCGCGGCTGGCACGGGCGCAAGCGACCATCACAAGCCGCGCACGATTTTATTCGGCTTGTGAATGTCGTTTGCGCTCGTGCCCATCGCCGGCCGAAGGCCGGCGACCACCGGCATTGCTTCTCCGCGTCTCCGCGCCTCCGCGGTTAGCCGTGATCTCCGTCTGGGGGGATTCTCAGTGCCTCAGTGCCTCGGTGTGTCGTGAGCAGGAATCAAAGCGTCTTCAAGTACTCCAGCAGGTCTTCGCGCTGGTCGGCTGGCAGGTCCTGTCCGTACATGTGGCCTGCGTTTGAATTGCCCTTGGCCTTGGTGTCGAAGCGGACGCCCTCGCGCTGCGCGTCAGGCCCGGTGCTGATGAATCCGACGTCGACCCAGTCGTAAACGTCGTACGCGCGGTAGAACTCCGCGGGGCGCGTCTCGGGCCACAGCAGCGCGCGCAGCGTGGGGACCGAACCGTTGTGTAGGTACGGCGCACGCAGCCACAGGCCGTCGAGCGGCGTGTTCGCGTAGCCCTCGGTCTTCCGGAAGTGCGAGAACTTCCACGGGTACCCTTCGCCGAGGGTGTTCATCCGCGCCGCAGTCTCGGTCGTAAACGATCGAAGCCGCTCCGGGTCGGTGCCGATCTCTGCCAGCGGAGTGACCTGACCCACCTTCTCTGCCCCGAAGTCATGACACGCCGCGCACGCGCCGGCATACACCGTTCGCCCGCGCGCCGCACGAGCCTGATCGATGCGCGCCGCCGGAAATGCCGGCGCCTTGAGATCCATGATCCATTCCTCGATCCGCCCGAGCGCGGCGACGTCGAGTGATTCGGGCGTGGCGCCTGCGCCAATCGCCGCGCTCTTGTTGCGCTCCTCGACCAGGTTGTTGTTGCCATCCCAGTGAAGCCACAAATTGCGACGGGGCCGCTGATTCCAGAGCGACGGCAGATCGGCCGTGCCGACGCTGTCGTCCTTGACGAGGTCGAACCCGAACATCGCCTTGTAGGGATTGAACGTGTCCACTCGCCCGGGGCCTTGCGGAGGCCGCGTGTCGAACCACGCGGTTTCCTTCGCGCGATCGAGGATGCCGTCGCGGGTGCGGCGTACGACCAGGAAGCGATACGCGATGCTGTCGAGGAACCCGAAATCGGGATTGATCTTCTGGATCGCCTCGATCAGCGTGCCCGCGTTGAAGCGCGAATCCTGCGCGGCCGCCGTGAGGAACCGTCCGTAGGCTTGCAAATCCATCCCGTGCGACGGCATGCCGAGCACGATCTGCCGCGGCGACGAGGGCGTCTCGCGATACGTGCCCGCATGGCAGGTCGCGCAGTTGAGACCGACGAGATCCACGTCGAACTGACCGTTCGCCTTCGTCGTCCCGATCGGATGATCGCTGGTGGGCGTCTCGAAGAGGAACCCGATCTTCTCCCAGCCGTTGCCCGGACGATTTGGCAGCTTGTCCGCGAAGACGATCGGCAACACACGGAAGATCCAGTACGGCACACCGACACGCCCTTCGGTGCCGAGGATGCCGTACTTGTAGTGCTCGACGATGTTGTCGAGCGGCGGCGTTGTGGGAGTGCGACACGCGACGGTGAGCGTCAGCGTCAGGACGAACAGGCCTCCGGCGAGCAGCATCCTGCGCGTCATTCGTCTGTCCGCGGTCAGCCCTCTAAACACGCGCAGGCTCCGGCGCGACGAACGACTCCGGCCTGAAGACCGACATGATCTGCTCGAGCATCGCCTCGCGTGACGGGAACCGCGACTCCTCGTAGCACCCGAGCGGGTTCTCCACCACGTTCACGAGGCACTTGTTGCAGTAGGTGCACGGCTTCTCGGGCTTGTCCTTCCCGCTGCGGAAGATCTCGACGAGATCGTTGTTGGCGATCAGCGGTCGCGCCGCGCTCACAGCGTCACAATCACCACGCTTGATCGCCGCGGCGATGACCGATGCCGTCTGGAACCCGCCAGTACAGATCACGGGGATCTTCACCGCCTGCTTCACGCGTCGCGCGTCCGGCAGGTTCTGCCCCTCGATGTTCTCCGGCTTCGGACCCGCATCAATCCACTGGCGACGCGCATAGCCGGGCAGGCTCCGGAAGATCAAATAGTTCCTGAACGCCAGATCGCCCGAGGAGATCATCGAGTCGTAGGTCTTGGCCAATTGGTCGACCGGCAGATCGACGCCAGCCGGATTACGCGGGTGCGGGAAGAAGCTGCCAACCGAAGCGTGAATCGCATCGACGCCAGCCTCTTCGAGCCACTTGCAGACCTGGACGGACTCCTCCCACGAGTTGCCCGAGGGTCCGATGCCGAAGAACGCGATCGCGTCGTTGTACTCGTGCACGCTGATCTTCATCTGCAGGTGGAAGTCGTTGCCGACGCGAGCGCGGATCGCACGCACGACCTCGAGCACGAATCGCGCACGGTTCTCGAGCGAGCCGCCGTACTCGTCCTTCCGGTCGTTGATGGCGGAGCTCAGGAACTGTGTGATCAGGTACCCGTTGGCGCCGTGCAGTTCGACGCCATCGAGCCCGGCCTCGCGTGCCCGTCTCGCCCCTTCAGCGAACGCGTTGACGATCTCGGCGATCTGCTGCTTGGTGGCACTCTCGCACCGGAATCCATGTGAGGGATCGGACTTGCCGGTGGAGCTGAGGCCGGTGGCGTATTCGATGCCCGGCACGTCGCGCTGACGGCCACTGTGGCTGAGCTGCAGGATGTACTTGCAGTCGTGTGCGTGGACCGCCTCGCCAAGCTTCCGCCAAAACGGAATGTGGCGGTCGTGGTCGATCATCGCGTAGTTGGGCACGATGCGCCCGCGCAGATGGACGGGCACGAACGACGAAATGATGGCGCCGACGCCACCCTTGGCGAACTTCGTCTCCCAGTTGATGCGCGCCTGATTGCCGGAGCCGTCGTAGTTGTCGAACCGGCCCGAGACGTTGGAGCGAAGGATGCGATTCTTGATTGTCAGGTTGCGAAACTTGAGGGGCTGAAAGATTTCGTCAAACGCCACGACCAACCTCCGGTCATCTCGAAGATGCGTTCGTTTCGGGCGTGTCAGGCAACACAGGGGGAAGCCGAATGTAACGCGCGCTCATGCGAGAGTCAACGCTGAGTGCGCACTTTTCGAACAACCAGCGGCTATCGTCGCAGCGTGGCAGCGACGAGGTCACCGAGCTGTTCCGGCGTGAACTGATTCCCTTCGATGTTCGCCAGCAGCGTTCCCGTCCGCCCGATGACGACGGTATGCAGTGAGTGGTTCATGAGGCCCTCGTCTGCAAACGCCTCCTGGCCGAACAGACCACAGACACGCCGGACATCGGCGGGACTACCGGTGAGGAAATGCCAACCCGCTGGATTGGCCTGCCAGCGCGACGCGTACGTCGCCAGCGACTCCGGCGTGTCGTGCTCGGGGTCGAATGTGATCGTCAGCAGCACGAGATCCCGGCCGAGCTCCTTCGCAAAGCGCTTCTGGAGCGCGGCGAAGTTGTTGGACATCCGCAGACAGAACTGCGGCAGGGCGCAGCGTGTGTAGACGAAATTCACCGCAACGACCTTGCCCGACAAAGCGGCGAGTGAGACGCGCTGACGCTGGTGATCGATCAACGCGAAGTCAGGAACCGCCGCGCCTATCGCGAGTGGTGGCGTACTGAGACCCGCCATCCGCTTCATGGTGGCCAGCCGGCGCGCGGTGCTGGGATCCTGTTCGACTGTCTGATAACGCCGGATCGTGATGCGCGTCGCGTACGACGTCGTCTCGCTGACCACCAGGCTGAACTCGACGACGGCACCTGGAACGATGTCGTGCAGCTCCGTCGCCTGCCGCACCTCGAAGGGCATCGTCATCGCCTCCATCAGCCCTGCGATCCGCTCGTGAGAGACGACGAACGTCTTCGCCGGCACGTCCACGCTGACGACCATTCCCTTGACTGCGTACTGCTTCTCCGCCGCCGACACGTCGACGCTGGCAATCAGCGCGGCCACGCAGAGGAATGCCGCGGCCAGCCTACCGGGCACGGCGAGCTCCAAGCGGAAGCAATGTGCGATCGATCGCGTTGTAGCGGTTGTCCATCTCGCGGATCTCGATCACCTGGTTCTTCGTGATATCCGTGAACACCTGGCGCGTCCCGCTGGCAGGCCACTTGATCTCGACTTCGACGATCCGCGCGGCCTTGCCCAGACCGACATGCTGCTCGAGCGGCGAGGCGCCAAAGGACCCTCCGCTGCCCACCGTTCGGTGAATCTCCCGTCGAGTGCCATCGGTCCCCTGCACCGTGACCTTGATTCTGGCGCCAATCGCCGCGCGGTTGCTGCGCACACCAACCAGATTCAGGCCGAGCCAGTCGTTGCCATGTCCCGGATTCTCGAACAGACGGAAGGCATGCGCGTCGCCCGGTGTCGCGCCGCCGACCTTGAAGGCGATGTCTTCGTCGCCGTCGTTGTCGAGATCCGCGAACGCCACGCCGTGGCCCTTGTGCATCTCGCCCGTGCCGGAGGAGACCGTCACATCCACGAACGAGGCGCCGTTCTTGTTTCTCAGCATCATGCTCGGCGCGAGCGACACGTACGACGGGCTGCCTGTGCCAAGGTAGATGTCGAGGAAGCCGTCATTGTCGATGTCGCCGAAGTTGGAGCCCATCGGCATCAGCACTTTTTCCAGATTCGCTGCGGCCGTGACATCGAGGAAGGTGCCGTCTTTTGCATTCCGATACAACTTCATCGTCGATGCATTCAGCGGGAGGCCCATGTACGACCGGGCCGTCTCTTCGATCGAGAGGTAGTAGCTACTGGCGAAGATGTCGAGCCAGCCGTCGTTGTCGTAGTCGAAGAACCACGCTGGAAATCCGCGATCGGCGCCGTGCACACCGGCGACTGCGGTCACGTCTCGAAAGGTCTTGTTGCCGTTGTTGTGAAACAGCACGTTGCCGTTACTGAAGTTGGAGACGTACAGATCGGGAAACCCGTCGTTGTCGTAGTCTCCCGCGCTGACCGCTTTCGTGAACGCCGTGCGCCGGACGCCGGCAGCCGCAGCGATGTCCTCGAAAGTGCCGTTGCCGCGGTTCCAGAACAACTGCACCGGCGCGTCCTCGTTGCCGACGAACAGATCCAGCCAGCCATCGTTGTCGATGTCCGTCCAGGCTGCCGTCTGACTGCTCGTGACCGGAGTCAGGAGCCCGGCTGCCGCCGTGACGTCGGTAAACGTGCCGTCGCAGTTGTTGCGGAGGAGCGAGCGCCGTTGTGCCAGCTCCCAGCCTCCGCGCATGACCAGCACGTCTTTGCACCCGTCATTGTTGTAGTCGGCCTGCGAGAGATTGAGCCCACCCAGCTGCTCACTCAAGCCAGCCTGTTGCGCGCGATCCTCGAACAGGCCGTTCGCCTTGCGGTGGAACAACTGCATGCGACCGCAGCTGTCGAAGTTCGACGTCAGGATCTCCAGTTGCCCATCGTTGTCGAAGTCGTCGACGACAACGCCGCCCGCTGATGAAAACGAATTCACACCCGCCTGCGGCGCCACGTCCACGAATCGCCCGACGTCTTCGGGTGACGCAAAGTCGCTGGTGGCGATCAGATGCTTCGGCGGTACGCGCGCCGGATAGCCACCTGTCGCCATGTACGCGGCGTTGAGGAACCACTTCAACTCGATGTCGTTCGGCCGTTGATCGAGCAGCGCGAGAAGCCGCTTGACTGCGTCATCGAAGGCGGCAGGCTTGGACAGACTGCCACCGCCCTTCGTTGACAAGAGGCAGCGATCGCCGGGAGCGCTGTAGATGCCATTGTCGATCTCCGCCCGGTGCACGGACGCGATGGCGAGCATCTGCTCGAGATCGGGAAGGGCGGCAGGATTGTCTCGTTCCGCGAGACGATGGGCCTGCTCGAACTCCGCCACGGTACGAGCCATGTCGCCGGTGTAGGCCGCAAGCTGTCCGAGCGACACGTGTCCCTCGATCACCTCGAGGGGCGTGTACGTGGAGCGCAACGACTGCGCCTCGGATGCGAGGACCTTCGAAAGCGCGCCGTTCACCCGGTCAACGGCTTGCTGTCGGTACTCGCAGATGAGACGCGAGCTCTGATTCCAGTCCGCGGGCTTCTCGAGGTTGTTCAGCGCCGTTCCGGCTTCTGAGAAGCCGTCCACGCTGAGCGTGAACTTGACGTTGCTGGCGGCCGACACCGCAAGCACTTCGTTGCCGCGCATACGCGAGCTGGACGCGGACGGCTCTGCACGCTGAACGATCGCAAAGCCGGTGGGAAGCTGCAGCACGCCGCTCACGCCGCCAACGGGTAACGGGCGCAACGCCGCCTGCAGATCCGCGCGAAGTTCTGACAACGCGATCGGACCGATCAGGCCCCCCTGGGAAGCGGATGGATCAAGCGATTCGGCGTCTGCGAGCTTCGAGAAGTCGGCGCCGTTCTTCAGTTGCTCCAGTAGTTGTGCCGCCTTGTCGGCGGTGCTGACGACGATCAGACGGAAAGAGATTGGCTGCTCGGACGCGCCGGGCTGCACCGATTGGGCGGCATCCAGACCGAGAGCGAATAGCGCAAATACGAGGGCTGAAAGCCCGAGGCCGAGAGCCCGTCTCCCATACATTCCCGCGTATCATAGCCCGTTGGCGTGGGCCGTTCGGCCTCTGCGTAGAGGTAGGCCTTCAGGCCTGCCTGTTGGTAGGCAGTAAGCGGTAGGCAGTTCTGTGTTCGGAGGATTCATGTTCGCAAGGGTCGGCGTCCTGTGTGTGGGACTCATCGCGCTTGCCGTGCCCGCTCGGGCGCAGCAGGCACCGAACGGCGAAGCGGTGTTCAAGCAGTCGTGCGCGAGCTGTCATCGCGACGGACAGAACGATGCGCCCACGCGCGAGACGCTGCGACAAATGACACCCGAGTCGATCTTGAACGCGCTCACACTCGGACGCATGGTTCTCCAGGCCCGAGCGCTCAACGACAACGAACAGAAGGCCGTCGCGGTGTTCCTCGCAGGGCGCGCCTTCGCGCCCCCGTCGCCACCCGTCGTCGTGAACCGCTGCACGTCTTCGCCGGCGATGCGCGATCCATCGAGCGCGGGTGGGTGGAATGGCTGGGGCAACGGCGTCGCGAACACGCGCTTCCAATCCGCTGCGAACGGCGGGCTGACTGCAGCCGACCTGCCGAAGCTCAAACTGAAATGGGCGTTCGGCTACTCGGTGGTGACATCAGCGCGCGCGCAGCCGATCGTCGCCGGCGGACGGCTCTTCGTCGCCAGCGAGAACATGGAGATCCACGCGCTCGATCCAAAGACCGGTTGCACGCACTGGACCTATAAGGCGCAGGCCGGTGTCAGGACCGCGCTGGCGGCTGGACCCTACAAAGGCGCGGCCGGATCTGGCTACGCGGTCTACTTCGGCGACTCGCGCGCGAACGTCTACGCCCTGGACGCGAACAGCGGCAAGGAGCTCTGGGTGCGCAAGGTTGATGAACATCGCGCGGCTGCGATCACCGGCGCACCGACCGTGTACGGAGGCAAGGTCTTCGTCGGCGTGCAGGGCCTGAGCGAAGAAGGACAGGGCGGCAACGCGAAGTACGAATGCTGCACCTTCCGCGGTAGCGTGTCCGCGCTCGACGCCAACTCCGGCCAGGTGCTGTGGAAAACGTACACGATCGAGGAATCGAAGCCGAGAGCGAAAAACAAGGACGGCTTGCAGCAGTGGGGCCCCGCCGGTGGCGGCATCTGGTCGTCTCCGACGATCGATCCCAAGCGCAACATGGTCTACGTCGCCACCGGTAACAACTATGCCGAACCGTCTCAGCCGACGACCGACGCCGTGCTCGCGTTCGACATGAACAGCGGCACGCGCAAGTGGGTCAATCAAGTCACCCCCAACGACAACTGGACGCTCGGCTGCGGTCCCGTCAATCCCGACAACGCGAACTGCCCCGCGACGCTCGGACCCGACTTCGACTTCTCAGCCTCACCCAGCCTCGTCACCGTCAATGGCCGCGATCTCCTCGTGCTTCCACAGAAGTCCGGGATGGCGTACGCGCTCGATCCGGACAACGAAGGCCACAAGGTGTGGGAGTACCGCATCGGCCAGGGCAGTGGGCTCGGCGGCCAATGGGGCGGTGCGGTGGATGGACAGAACGCGTACTTCGGCGTCTCCGATCTCTTGACGCAGAAGCCAGGCGGCATTCGAGCAGTCAACCTCGCCACAGGTCAGCTCGTGTGGAGCGTCGAGCCGCAGACGCGGCTCTGTGACACGTCCAAGCCGACGTGCCGCGCCTCGCAGGGCGCCGCGGTGACAGCGATTCCCGGCGCCGTGTTCTCCGGCTCGCTCGATGGCGGGATGCGCGCCTACTCGGCGAA
>Ga0310810_10002211_pt1 | contig 20774 bp, 17 predicted proteins | sample NCmetagenome_FD_207641 | JGI IMG/M metagenome (GOLD analysis project Ga0310810, IMG submission 207641) | Soil microbial communities from experimental microcosm in Duke University, North Carolina, United States - NC | ecosystem: Engineered > Artificial ecosystem > Soil microcosm > Unclassified ...
CTTTCGGCGAGGTCCCGGGGTTTCTGGTGGCGTGGGGCTACTGGATTTCCGTGATCTGCGGCGACGCGGCGCTTGCCGTCGCGTTCGTCGGGTACCTTCACCCGTTCGTGCCCGCGATCGTCGACAAACCCGCGGCCGCCGCCCTGCTCGCGGTCGGCGTCGTCTGGGTCCTCACGTTCGTGAACATCGCGGGGATCCGAAAGGCCGGGCAGGTCCAGATCGTCACCACCGCCATCAAGATCGTCCCGCTCGTCGTCATCGGCGCGATCGGGCTGATTCATTTCAACGGCGCGCACTTCGCGCTGGCGGACACGAGCGTCAGCGCGGTGGCCGGAGGGATTACCGCGAGCGCCACGCTGACGCTGTTCGCGATGCTCGGAGTCGAGTGCGCGACCATCCCTGCAGGCGACGTGCAGGACGCGGATCGGACGATTCCGCGGGCGACGGTCGTCGGGACGGTGTTGACCGCCGCGATATACATCGTCAGCACGGTGGGCCTGATGTCGCTCGTCGCGCCGGACGCGCTGAGCCACTCGACGGCGCCGTTCGCCGACGCCGCACGGCTGCTGGGAGGCGACGGCTTCGCCGCCGTCATCGCCATCGGCGCCGCAATCTCCTGCTTCGGCGCGCTGAACGGCTGGATCCTGATCGTCGGTCAACTGCCGCTGGCGACCGCGCGCGACGGCCTCTTTCCCGCCGTGTTCGCGCGGATGTCGTCACGCGGAACGCCGTCGGCAGGGCTGGTCATCGCAGCGAGTCTGACGACGGCGCTCATCGCCATGAACTACTCGCGCGGGCTCGTGCAGCTCTTCACGTTCATGATCCTGCTCGCGACGCTGAGCACGCTCGTTCCCTACGCGTTCTGCTCGCTGGCTGCGTTCATGCTGCAGCGACAGGATCCACGGATGCGCCTCAACGCTGGCGGCGCGCTGGTGTGCGCGGGCGCGTTCGCATATTCGCTCTGGGCGATCGGCGGTGCCGGGGCCGACGTGGTTTACTGGGGATTTCTGCTTTTGCTGGCCGGCCTGCCTGTCTACGTCTACGTTCGAAGGGCTCGCCGCTGACGCACACCGGAAGGGGTGTACGCAGGCGCTTTCGCATATACTCCGTCTCGCCCCAGCGGCCCCCAGCCGCTGTCTAGCGTAGCGTGTCCGCCGTGGCCCCCAACGTGTCGGAGGTGGTCCAATGGGTTTGCTCGACGACGTCAAAGGCATGCTCGCGCAGTACGCCGCAGGCACTCCGCCTGCCGGAGACGCGTCCGCTCACTTCGATCAGATAGCGCAGTCGGTCGATCGGAACACGCTCGCGAAGGGTATTGCCGCCGCGATGCACTCGACCGATACGCCGCCGTTCGCGCAGATGGTCTCCCAGTTGTTCGCCAACGGCAGCGCCGAACAGAAGATGGCGATGATCTCCACCCTGCTGTCGTCGATCACGCCGGAGCAGCGCGCGCAACTCACCTCGATGATTCCCGGCCTGGCGGGCGTCGCCAGCGGAGCCGCCTCGCCGACCGCGATTCCGCCGAGCGCGGTGCAGTCGCTGGCGCAGCACGTCGAACAGCACAATCCGGGAATCGTCGAACAGATGAGTGCGTTCTACGCGGCCCATCCGATGCTCGTGAAGACGCTGGGAAGCGTCGCGATGATGATCGCGATGCGTAAAATCGCCCAGCATCATCCCGGCGCGTGAGCCGCCGCCGCGCCAGGCGGCATCAACAAGGAGCAGACGATGTTCAAAGGATTCAAGCAGTTCATCCTGCGCGGGAACGTGGTGGATCTGGCCGTCGCGGTCGTCATCGGGGTGGCGTTCGGCGCCGTGGTCGCTGCGCTCGTGAAAGACCTGCTCACGCCCCTCATCGCCGCACTGGTGGGCAAACCGGACTTTTCGGCGATCAGGTTCACCGTCAACGGCAGCGAGTTCCTCATCGGCGACTTCATCAACGCGCTGGTCGCGTTCATCCTCGTGGCAGCGGCGATTTACTTCTTCGTCATCGCGCCGATGAACGCCATCACGGAGCGCCGCCGCCGCGGCCAGGCGCCGCCCGATCCGACGACGAAGAAATGCCCGGAGTGCCTGAGCGAAGTGCCGATCGCCGCACGGCGCTGCGCCTTCTGCACGCAGCCTGTGGCATAGCGCATGCTGCCGTCAGTAGCCAGTAGCCAGTAGCCAGTAGCCAGTAGCCAGTAACCAGTAACCAGTCGCCAGTTATCAGTTACCAGTCGCCAGTCGCGAGTCGTCAGCAGAAGAACTGACTGGAAACTGGCGACTGGAAACTGGCTACTGGCTACTGGCTACTGGCTTGGCTATAGCGATCTCAGGTATTGCACCAGATCCGCTTTCTGCGTGTCCGTCAGGTGCAGATTGAAGAGCGTGTCGTAGTGGTTGACGACCGCCAGCAGATCGGGCGCACTGCCATCGTGGAAGTACGGCGCGTGAAACGCGAGCGCGCGCAGCGGCGTCGTCCGGTATTTGCCCGTCGCCGTACGTTCGGCGTACCCAGGATCCATCCCGACTTCAGACGGATCGTGCAGGAACGGAACGGTCTTGTCCGGTCCGCTCAGCACGTCGGTCAACAGCGGCTGCACGTGGCACGTGTTGCAGCCCGCCTGACCGCGGAACAGATCCTTGCCGCGGGCCGCGGCCGCCGGATCGAAGCTTCCGGGGTCCGGTTTTGGCGGGTTCAAGCTGAGTTGATACGCGAGCAGATTCGGGAGCTTCGGCGTGACGAGGTCCGGCGTTTGGGAGATCGTGAGGCCGATCCGTGGGTCGCTGAAGCTGCCGTGGCCGCCCATCTGACTGACGCCGACATAGGCGTTCCAGTAAGAAATCGGGCCGTCTGCCGTGACGGTTTCGAAGCCCACCCCTTTCAATCCGTAGATCGGCGGGATGACGATCGGCAGCGACGGGCTGTTCAGCGGGATGATCGACGTTCCGTTGAACGCGTGGTGCCGCGGGTCGTACTTGCCGGGCCCCCACGTCCTGAACTCCGCCTTCGTGGCATCGTCCAACGCCGGCGAGAGCGCGACGATCGCGCCGACGTTCAGGTCGGTATTTCCCCAACCGTCGAGACGTTTGCCGATCCCGGCTGCAAACGAGTTGTCGACCGTCGAGTGACAGAACGCGCAGGTGATGCCGATACTCGTCAGCTGGCCGGTGTCGCTCACCTGTCCCTTGACGCCGACGACGGCGTTGAGCTTCAGGAGCGCGATCGTCACGGCGGGGTCGTTGAGGTTGACCTGGCCGGCGGCGAGCGCGGACGTCACTTCCGGCGGAAGCGCGTCGACGTCGACCTTGAGGCCGACTGCAAGGGCCGTCGCCGGGCTGACGGTTGAAATCACTTCGGGCATGCGCAGGACGTCCGTCCACAACTGCTCGTCGCCGAAGGTGTCGTAACGGAACGTCTGCTGTCCCAGTTTCGTGGGTGAATTGCTGTTGTCCTGGCTGGCCGCCTTCACGACTGTGCGGGATACGGGTACGATCCCGGACAGGGCGAGCGCGAGGCCCGCCATGTAGGCGACAGAGGCTGCTTTGATGACTCGCATGGGCCGAGACACTCCCTTTCCGTGCAGGACCGCCGACCGGCACGGCGGCGGTGAGGAGACTCAGCGATCAGAGTCTGACGCCGGACAAAGGTGACAGGCGATTCGCGTTATCACGGACGCGACCACGCGATCACATCGCGGTCGATAGAAGCGGAACGCCTCCGACGCGGTGGCGCCGGTCCGCGCCAGGAGCAACCGCCGAAGCGCGGCGCGCGCGCGCGACAGCCGCGTCTTCACCACGTCGTCCGAGACGCCCAGACATTCGGCTGACTCGGCTGTATTCAATCCTTCCACTTCGCGGAGCACGAACACTTCACGAAGGCCATCGGGGAGCGCATCGATGGCCCACTCGAGGAGCGTCCGGATCTCGCGGCTGAACGCCTGCCGTTCGGGATTATCCGAGGCGTTTCGGCCGACGAACGGCTCCACGTTCGCGTGCTCGATGTCGCAGGTCGTGTAGCGGCCCTGACGCCGAACGCGCGCGAGCGATTCGTTGATGGCGATCCTCGTCAGCCACGTCGAGAACCGCGCGGTTCCGTTGAACTGGCGCAGATGGGTGAAGGCATTGACGTAGGCCTGCTGCATCACGTCTTCGGCGTCCTGCTCGCCGCGGACGATTGCCCGGGCGGCGCGGTAAACGCGCTCGTTGTACCGGCGCATGAGCAGCTCGAACATGCCCGTGTTGCCGGCGAGGACCTCACGGATGACGTCCTCGTCTGTCTGCTCAGGTTGCTCGACAGTGGCGAGCGAGGCGAATCCCGTAATCATTGAGTCGAACTCCAGGTCTGTGACTCGCCACTGCCGGAAAAGTGACGAGGTGCCCGCCGCGTGGCAATACCGTTGCACTTCACGCTCAGGGAGCCGGGCGTATGCCCGTTTCATTAGATGCACGGCGAGCCAGTTCGTTTCCCGCCTCGCGAGGTACCAGCGGTTTCGTTCGACGAAAACCCTCCTTCGTTTGCTGTGACAACGCGCAGCGGTGCGCATATTGCCGGCGATTCCGGTTCGCCGACGTTCTCGATCAGGGTGCCCGACAGGGCCGCGTGGGCCCTCCTGCAGAAGAGCAGCACGTACGAGGCGGCGACGGCGTTCGTGCGCGGCGATTTCGATATCGAAGGGAACATCGTGGCGGCGCTCCGCTGGTGGTACGGCCGCCCGGCGAGCGCGGCGACATCGTTCGTGCTCCGCACACTGAGGCACCTGCACCTGGAGTCGTGGCTGCAGAGCCGCGCGCGTGCGCGAAGCAACATCCGGTTTCATTACGATCGCTCGAACGGCTTCTACGAACAGTTCCTCGACGAGCGTCTCCAGTATTCGTGCGCGTACTTCACCGCTCCCGGCGGGTCTCTGGACGACGCGCAGGCGGCGAAACTCGACCTCATCTGCCGCAAACTGGGCGTCCGTGCCGGGATGCGCCTGCTGGACATCGGCTGCGGATGGGGAGGGCTCGTGCTGCACGCGGCGGAGTGCTACGGCGCGATCGCGACCGGCTGCACGTTGAGCGAGGGTCAGTTCGCGCGCGCGACGGCGCAGGCCCGCGAGCGCGGTCTCGAGTCGCGCGTAACGATTCTGAACGCGGACTACCGCGAACTTGACGGACGCTTCGATCGAATCGCGTCAGTCGGCATGTACGAGCACGTCGGCCGGCGTCGGCTGGACACGTATTTCGTTCGGCTCTCGCGGCTGCTTCAAGACGATGGGCTTGCCCTCAACCACGGCATCGCGCGGCCGGAAAGCGTGACCGACGACGACATGACGTTCTTTCTGAGGGACCACGTCTTTCCAGGCGGCGAGCTGCCCTACTATAGCGACGTCGTGCGGTCCGCCGAGCGAGCCGGGCTCGAGGTGATCGACGTCGAGAACCTGCGCCCGCATTACGCGCTGACCTGTGCGGAGTGGGTGCGCAGGCTGCAGGCGCGGCGTGAGACGTGCCTGACGTTCGTCGACGAGCAGACGTATCGAACGTGGCTGCTGTATCTCGCGGGATCCGCCGTGAGCTTCGAACGGGGCGAGACGGAGTTGTATCAGACGCTGCTCGCGAAGCGAATCCCCGGCGCGCCGCGGCGCCTTACGCGCGAACAACTGGTGTTGAAAAGCCGCTCGTAGCGGCCTCCATCGAACATCGAACATCGAACATCGGCCATCGGCCATCGGCCGGAATATGCAGAGGGCATTCGGAGTTCTATCCGCTATGCGGGCTGGCATGCTCATCGCGGCGGCGGCGGTCACAGTGGCGGCAGTCGGATCTGAGCCGGCGCGTCTCACGCCGCCAGCGCGTCACGTGGTGCTGGCGGAGCTGTTTACGTCCGAAGGCTGTTCGAGCTGTCCTCCGGCTGACGCGCTGCTGCAGCGACTCGCCGCGGCCTCTCCAATCGAGGGCGTCGAGGTCCTCGCGCTCGAGGAGCACGTCGACTACTGGGACACCCTTGGCTGGCGCGATCCCTTTTCGTCGTCCGGGTTCACACGCCGCCAGTCCGACTACGACGCGCGCGTCTTCCGGAACGGCGATATCTACACGCCGCAGGTCGTGGTCGACGGCGCCTTCGATGCGATCGGCAGCGACACACGGAGCGTGCGGGACGCGATCGCCCGAGCCGCGACGCGTCCGGGCGCGGACCTTCGCGTCACCGCAGCTGCCGCAGACGGTCGTGCGCATACCGACGTTCACGTGGATATTCCAGCGAGCCTCGATCACCGGAAAGACGCCGACATCGTTGTCGCGATCGTCGAGGACGGCCTCACGTCGCACGTCGAGCGGGGTGAAAATCGCGGCCGAACGCTTCCGCACGCGTCCGTTGTGCGGTCGATGAAAACGATTGGCGCGGTCAAATCAACCCTGCCGACCGCGGACGCCGTCGCGGACGTTCCGCTCGATCGCGCCTGGCAGATGCCGCACCTTCGCGTGGTCGCGTTCGTTCAGGAACACAGCACGCTGAGGATTCTGGGCTCTGTATCGCAGTCTTTCAGCGAGAGCCGCTGAAGTGAGATTTGGGAGTCGGGAATTGGGAATTGGGAATTATCGAGAATTCACCGATTCCCGTTCGACCTGCGCACCGAGCGAGCGCAGCCGATCCACGAGTGCCGCGTATCCCCGCTCGATCGTTTCCACCGGTGAAATTCGGCTCTCCCCTTCCGCAGCCAGCGCCGCGGCCACGAGCGCCATTCCGGATCGCAAATCCCGGCTGTCGAGCGCGCGGCCTTTCAGGCGCGTGCGGCCGGTCACGATCATGCGATGCGAGTCGCACAGGAACAGATCGGCGCGCATCGCGCTCAGTTGTTCCAGGGCGAAGAGCCGCAATTCGTACAGCCAGTCGTGCACGAGGGTGCGGCCTTCGGCCTGTGTCGCGAGCACGCTTGCGAGGCTGATCATGTCGCTCGGGAAGCCCGGCCAGAGCCCGGTCGTGATCCGTCCTGCCGCGGTGAGCGGCGCCGATTCGACGCCGAACCGCTCGTCGTCCAGCGTGCAGCGGAGCCCCATTTTCACGAGCGGCGCGGCAATCACTTCCATGTCAACCGCCCGCGCACCGGTCACCTCGACGTCTCCGCCGGTGATTGCCGCTATCACAGCCCAACTGCCCGCTTCGATGTAGTCGCCGACGAGGCGGTGCGCGGCGCCGCGCACCTGCCGCGGCGGAGAGATGCGCAGCGTGGGCGTGCCGGCACCCTCGATGCCGACGCCCATCTTGCACAAGAACTCGCAGAGGTCCACAACGTGCGGCTCCATGGCGGCGTGCCGGATTTCGGTCGGACCGTTGGCCGCCGCCGCAGCGAGGAGCGCCGTTTCCGTACCCGTCACCGACGCCTCGTCCAGATACATCGACGCGCCGGTCAGTCCATCGGGCGCCGACAGCACGTGTCCCGGTTCGTCGTGCGCACGCGCGCCCATCGCGCTCAGCGCAAACAGGTGTGTCGCGATCGTGCGGCGGGCCGGAAAGTCGCCGCCGGGAGGCGCGAGCCGCGCCGACCCAAGCCGCGCGAGCAGCGGTCCCAGCAGCAGTACGGATCCGCGGAGCCGCCCCACCAGCTCCGCATTCGGGTCGTCGCGTGTCACGCGTGCGCAGGTAATCGTCAGCGAGGAGGTCCCGCGGCCTTCGACGCTCGCGCCGACATCGATCAGCAGATCGAGGAGAACGTCCACATCGCGAATGCGGGGGACGTTGGTCAATCGGCACGGCTCGGATGTGAGCAGACAGGCGGCCAGGAGCGGCAGCGCGGAGTTCTTGTTGCCTTCGACGGTGATGCGTCCCGACAACCGGCGGCCGCCTTCGATGCGTAGAGTTGCCATGCTGTTCGTTCTCTAGTGGAACACGTCTGCTCGTGCCGGCGGGTCCCCTGCGCGAGCAGCCCCACCGCGTGCTCAGCGCCCGGAAAGACGTGTCGACGAGGAGGCGCTTCCGCGCGCGGCGGGGCGCCCCGCTCGCGCCCCCACCGGCGAGTCCGTCAGAGGAGGATCCCATCCTCGCGCCGCCTCGCACATTCCGTCACCACTCTCCCAGATACACCACTTCTTCGCGCAGCTCGACGCCGAACTGCTCGCGCACCTCATCGCGGCAGCGGGCGATCAGCCGCCGGATGTCGGCGGCGGTCGCGCCATGGTCGTTGACGATGAAGTTCGCGTGCGTCGGGGAGACCGCCGCACCGCCTTCGCGCGCTCCCTTCAGCCCGGCGCGATCCACCAGTGCGCCCGCGGAAGCGGGGATGCCGTCGGGGATGAGGTCGCGGCGCGGATCGGGATTCTGGAAAATGCAGCCGGCACTCGGCGTCTCGAGCGGCTGTGTTCTCTTGCGGTAGGCGAGCGACTCGCGCGCGATCGTCCGCAGCGCCGACGACTCGCCGTGGACGACCTGAAAATCGGCAGAGACGACGACCTCGCCCGTCCGCTGCACGCGGCTCTCGTCGTATCCAAACTCCATGTCAGTCCCGCTCACGGTCGCCAGCGACCCGGAAGGCGCGATCAGCTCCACTCGCGCGATCAGTTCGCCGATCAGGCGTCCGCGGAAATGCGCGTTTCCTCTCACGGCGCCCCCGACGGTTCCCGGCGTTCCCGCCCATGCTTCGAGCCCCGCGAGCCCGCGGCCGATCGTCCATCGCACCAGGCCGTTGATCGTGACGCCGGCATCGGCGCGAACGTGTCTGCTGTCGACTTCGCGGATGCTGCCGCCGTGAATACGCAGGACGATCCCACGCACGCCCGCGTCGGCCACGAGCACGTTCGAACCGCCGCCGAGCACGCTGACGGCGACGCGCGCGTCGGCTGCCGCGCAGACGACCCGGCGGATCTCGTCCGCGGTCGCGGCGGTCACGAGCCAGTCAGCGGCGCCTCCGACCTTGAACGTCGTCAACGGCGCAAGCGGCGCGTCGGGCTGCGCACGAACTGCCCCAACGATTGCTGCGAGGCGGTCGCCGATGGATTTGACCGGAGGCATTGGCTGCTGGCCATCTCCATCCTACGGCGTCGCTCCCGGAAATGCAGATAGAATGTGCCGGCCTTGCCGATGCCCCGCGATGACGTTCGGGATTTCGCCGGCCGCGTCGCGATCGTGACCGGCGCCGCCCGCGGGCTGGGGCGGGCCGCGGCGTCGCGGCTCCTCGAGCGCGGGGCATCCGTCGCGATCAACGTTCGCGGCGCCGATCGCGCCGCGCAGATCGCGCGCGAGCTCGGGCCGGAGGTCCTGCCGCTCGACGGCGACATCGCCGCGGACGGCGTGCCGGAACACGTGGTCGAACAGACGGTGAATCGATTCGGCCGCGTCGACATCCTCATCAACAACGCGGCGCTGCCGCTCACGACGAGATTCGAAGGGATCTCTGCGGAGGAGTGGAGGGCCGTGCTGGAGGTGAACCTCACGGCGCCGTTCCTGCTCATGAAGGCCGTGCTGCCGCACATGAAACGTCAACGCTACGGCCGCGTCGTGAACGTGTCGTCGACCGCCGGCAGGATGGTCAGCACGCTCGGCGGAGCGCATTACACGACGTCGAAGACAGGACTGCTCGGCCTGACGCGAGCGGCCGCCAAAGAGCTCGGCCGGTTCGGCATCACGGTGAACGCCGTCTGTCCGGGCATGATCGATACCGAGCTCACGCGCGAGAGCGCGACGACCGACATGCTCGACAAGCTGGCGAGCGGATTTCCGGTGCCGCGCCTGGGAACGGCGATCGAGGTGGCGGATCTCATCTGCTTTACCGCATCGGAGCAGGCGGCGTATATCACCGGTGCGTCGCTCGACATCAACGGCGGCGACCTGATGATGTGAGAAACGGCATGAAAGAAGGCTCTCGCGTACTTATCGCCCTCGCTGTCGGCCTCGCCGGTGGGATTGCGATTGCCGCGTCGCGAAACGCGGCGCTCCTGTCCGCTGCCGATGCGGTCGCCCCCATTGGCACGCTCTGGGTGAACGCCATCCGGATGACGGTCATCCCGCTCGTGGTGTCGCTGCTCATCACCGGCGTCGCGTCGGCGTCGGATATCTCGACGATCGGCCGGGTCGGACGCCGAACCGTCGTCGTATTCGTCGCCATGCTCGCGGGTGGAGCGGCAGTCGCGATCCCGCTCGGGATCGCGGCGTTCTCGTGGTTGTCGCGGCTCGTCTCGGTGCGGCCACCACTGCCGCCGGGCGCCGCGGAAGCCGCGCAGTCCGTTGCGGCAGGCGCGTCTGCGGTCGGCTTTTCGAGCTGGCTGATCTCGCTGATTCCAGTCAATCCCGCTGGCGCGGCCGCCAACGGCGAGATGCTGCCGCTCATCCTGTTCACGCTGCTGCTGGCGCTCGCGATCGCGCGGAGCCCGTCGAGTGCGCGCGAAACACTGCTCGGCTTCTTCCGCGCGCTGAGCGAGGCGATGCTCGTGCTCGTGCGCTGGATCATCTGGCTGGCGCCCGCGGGTGTGTTCGCGTTGATGCTGCCGCTTGGCGCGCACGCGGGTGCCGGGCTCGCCGGCGCGCTGGGCTTCTACATCGCCGCGTACTCGCTGGCCAGCGTGCTGTTCACATTGCTTCTCTATCCCGTCGTCGCGCTGGTCGGCCATGTGCGGCTGCGCGCGTACGCGTCCGCGCTCTTCCCCGCACAGCTCATCGCGTTCTCGTCGAGTTCCTCGATCGCTGCGCTGCCGGCACTGGTCGAAGGGGCAGACACGCGGCTTCGCCTGCCGAAGGACGTGAGCGGCTTCGTGCTGCCGCTCGCGGTGACCATGTTCAAGTTCGCCGCGCCGGTCTCCTGGACCTTCGGAACACTCTTCGTCGCCTGGTTCTATCAGCGGGATTTGCACGCCGCGCAGTACGCGACGATCGCGTTCGCGTCGACGTTCCTCGCGTTTGCCGCGCCGGGCGTGCCGCGCGGGGCGTTTCTCATGCTCGCGCCGCTCTTCCTCGCCATCGGGCTTCCGGTCGAAGGCATCGGCATGCTGATCGCCGTCGACGCGATCCCGGATCTCTTCGCCACCGTCCTCAACGCCAGCGGTGACATGGCGGCGGCGGTCCTGGTCGGCGCGCCGGACCTGTCGTCAAGCACTCCGATTCAGGAAGTCGCGCCGCCGCTCCTCGCGTGACGAATGGCCTCGGCCAGCTCCGTCGCGCGCTGGCGCCGTTGGGTCACATCAGCATCAATCGCTGACCACCGGCGTCCCGCGCCAGGCCGGCTGAGCCGCAAGCAGCGCCACCACGATAACGGCGATGCCGGAGTAGACGTCGCTCATCGCATCGTAGGTCAGCAAGAAGGGCGAGATGATGAGCCAGCCCCCCAGCAGGACGCTGCCCACGACCGCCCCGCGCGGCGATTCGAGGTACCACAGGGAGCAGGCCAGCAGCAACACCGCGGTAGTGAGATCGTTGGCCATTTTCAGCCCTCTCATCAGCCCCGCGTGCTGTGTGAATGCGGCGATCAGCAGCCAGAAGCCGATTGCCACGTTTATCCAGATCACTCGTTTCATCGCTGCCTCCACGGTTTCCGGTGCAAGGCTCGTGCGAACCGTCATTGCGATACGATGAGAGTTCATCCTCCTTCCGAGGCGGCCGATGGCAGCTCCCGATCTCGTCGAACAGCTCGCGCAGCACAAAGCTCTCGCCGGCGTGCCTCGAGCCGAGCTCGAGTGGCTCGCCGAGCATGGCACTCATCGGCAGCTCGCCACCGGCGACGTGCTCACCGCGAAAGGCGCGCACCCTGAAGGCATGTTCGTGATCCTGTCGGGGCGGATCGAGATCAACGTCGATCGCGGGAGCGGGCTGCAGAAAGTGATGGAGTGGCGTGGCGGCAGCATCACCGGCATGCTGCCTTACTCGCGCCTCGTCGGACCGCCGAACGACACGGTGGCCATGGAACCGACGTCCATTCTGATGCTCTCGAGCAACCAGATTCCGGAACTGATTCGCGAGTGTCACCACGTGACGTCGGCGCTCGTGCACGTGATGGTCGACCGCGCGAAGCAGTTCAACGCCAGCGATCTCCAGAGCGAGAAGCTCGCGTCGCTCGGCAAGCTGTCGGCCGGCATCGCGCACGAGCTGAACAACCCGGCCTCCGCGATCGAACGCAGCGCCGCCATGCTCGTCGACCGTCTGGACGAGGCGCAGCGGGCGGTACAGGCGCTCGGCGCACTGAGGCTCTCCGCATCGCAGCTCGACGTGATCGATCACATCCGGGAAGCATGCGCCTGCAATCTTGCGATCGGCGTGCGGTCGCCACTCGAACAGCGCGACCGCGAGCAGGCGATTGAGGACTGGCTGGCTGACCACAGCCTCGATGAAGGCAACGCCGAGGCGCTGGCCGACACGGCGGTCACCTTTGGCCAGCTCGATGCCCTGGCGGCCGTCGTACAGGGAGAAGCACTCGATGCCGTGATGCGGTGGCTGGCTGCCGGCTGCTCGCTGCGAGGCCTCGCTTCCGACATTCAGGAGTCAGCGGTCCGCATCTCTGGCCTGGTGTCGGCGATCAAAGGGTTCACGCACATGGACCGGTCGATGACGGCGGAGGCCGTCAATCTCTCGCAGAGCCTGTCGAACACGGTGACCGTTCTCCGGTCGAAGGCGCGCGCAAAATCGGTTGCGATCCATGTCGAGTTGCCGCCGGATCTGCCAGCGGTGCACGGGTTCCTCGGCGAGCTGAACCAGATCTGGGCGAACCTGCTGGACAACGCGCTCGACGCCGTCCCGGCGTCGGGACGGATCGACGTTCGCGCCGACCGCGAGCCGGGTGGGGTCGCGGTCCGGATCATCGACAACGGGCCGGGCATTCCGCCTGACGTCAAGAATCGCATCTTCGATCCGTTCTTCACCACCAAGGACGTCGGCAAAGGCATGGGTCTCGGCCTCGACATCGTCCGTCGACTCGTCGTGCACAACGACGCCTCGATCGAGGTCACATCGGAGCCGGGGCGAACGGAGTTTCGCGTGGTGCTCCCGGAGGACACGGCAGCGGCAGCACGATGACAGACAAACCCGTTCTCCTTGCCGTGGATGACGACCCGCAGGTGCTCGCGGCGGTCCGCCGCGATTTGCGGACGAATTATCGCGAGCACTATTCGGTGATCGGCGCGCAGTCCGGCGCCGAAGCGCTCGAGACGGCGAAGGACCTCAAAGCGCGCGGCGCGGCGCTCGCCATGGTCATCAGCGATCAGCGTATGCCGGGGATGCTCGGCGTCGAACTGCTCGCTCAGGTCCGCGAAATCTACCCCGACGCGCGACGCGTGCTCCTGACGGCGTATTCCGAAATCGATGCGGCCGTCAGGGCGATCAACGAGGCACACCTCGACTACTACCTGTCCAAGCCATGGGATCCGCCGACCGAGCGGCTCTACCCCGTCGTCGACGATTTGCTCGATACGTGGCAGGCCGAGTATTTGCCGGAGGCGCCCGGCCTGCGGCTCATCGGACATCAGTGGTCGCCGCGCTCCCACGACATCAAGGATTTCCTCGCCAGCAGCCTCGTGCCGTATCACTGGCTCGACATCGGCCGCGATCCGGAAGCGCGGAGAGTTCTCGATGCGGCGGGCGTTGCGGAACAGGACCTCCCCGCTCTGTTCTTCGAAGATGGCACCGTGCTGCGGAATCCTGAGCCGCGGCAGGTTGCGGAGTGCCTTGGCCGCTCGATGGCCGCCGCCTTCGACGTGTACGATCTCGTCGTCGTCGGCGCTGGGCCGGCGGGTCTCGCCGCCGCCGTGTACGGCGCGTCGGAGGGACTGCAGACACTGCTCGTGGATCGGCACGCCGCGGGCGGCCAGGCGGGCAGCAGCTCACGCATCGAGAACTATCTCGGGTTTCCAAACGGCGTCAGCGGCAGCGAACTGACGCGACGCGCGATCACGCAAGCGCAGCGCCTGGGTGCGGAGTTCATCGCGCCGGTCGAGGTCACGGGCGCGTCCGTCGAAGGCGGCTACAAACATCTGACGCTCGCCGACGGACGCACGCTCGTGACACGGGCCGTGCTCGCGTCGACCGGGATGGCATACCGCGAGCATCCCGCGGCCGGCGTTTCGCAATACACAGGAGCGGGCGTTTACTACGGAGCGGCCGTCACGGAAGCTCCGGCGTTCAACGGCCGTCGCGTGCTCGTCATTGGCGGAGGGAATTCAGCGGGACAGGGCGCGATGTATTTGTCCCGCTACGCCGCCGAAGTGCATATCGTCGTGCGCCGAGACCACCTGCGCGACACGATGTCCCGCTATCTGATCGAGCAGATCGAGAAGACGCCGAACATTTATCTGCGGCCGCGCACCGAAGTGCAGCGGATCGAAGGAGGCGACCGCGTCGAACGCGTCGCGCTCAATTGCGTAGACGACCCGACGCCTCACGTCGAGAATGCGGATGCGGTGTTCGTGTTCATCGGGACGCGCCCGAGGAGCGAGTGGCTGCCGGCGCAGGTCCTCCGCGACTCGAAGGGTTTCATCATGACCGGCCGCGACCTTGCCGCCGCGGAAGCGTTCCCGAAGGTGTGGAAGGAAGGCCGCGCCCCGCTGCCGCTCGAAACGAGCGTCCCTGGCATCTTCGCGGCCGGAGATCTCAGAGCCGGGGCGATGAACCGCGTCGCGTCAGCGGTCGGCGAAGGCGCGATGGTCGTGCGGCTCGCGCACGAGTACCTCGCGCTGACGTAGACCTCCACAGTCGGCGCACCCTTCCGCACGCCGCCCGCCGCCCTCCGCGGACGCAACTCGATCGCCTGAGCAGGTCCTGTCCGCGAACAGCCCCACCAATCCTCGGCGCGAAGAAACACTGTCGACGGGGACGCGCCTCACGATTGGCGGGGCGCCCCGTTCGCGGCCACCCGCGATCGCGCTCGAGTCGCGCCCGTCAAGATCTACTCCGCCCGCCGCCCGCCGCACTCCGCACGCCGCACGCCGCACGCCGCGCGCACGCCCCCTCACTTCTTCGGCTTCAGCACCAGCAGCTTGCCGTCCGTGTCGGTGAGCACGTAAACCGCGCCATCAGGTCCGACGCGAACGTCGCGGATGCGGGAGTGCTGGTCGTACAGCAGCGGCTCCTCGGAGACGACGCGATCGTTCTTCATCGTCAGCCGCGAGATGCGCGTGCCGCGCAGCGCGCCGACGAGGATGTCGCCCTCCCAGCTCGGGAACAGCGACCCGTGGTAGACAGCGAGCCCGGACGGAGCGATTACCGGATCCCAGTAGTAGATCGGCTGCTCCATACCCGCCTTTTCGGAGATGTTTTTGCCGATGTGCGATCCCGGGTAGTCGATCCCGTGCACGATCACGGGCCACCCGTAGTTCTTCCCCTTCTCGATCTTGTTCAGCTCGTCACCGCCGCGCGGGCCGTGCTCCGTCTCCCAGAGTTGTCCACTGGCGTCAAACGTGAGGCCCTCCTCTGTCCGGTGACCGATCGACCAGATCTCGGGCAGCGCACCCTGCTTCGCCGCGAACGGGTTCCCCGGAGCGGCCTGCCCGTCCACAGTGATGTGGACGATCTTGCCGAGATGGTTGTCGAGCAACTGCGCGCGATCCCATGGCGGAGAGGACGAGCGATCGCCGATAGCGACGAACAGCGTACCGTCCTGCGCGAACACGAGGCGGCCGCCCGAGTTCGCGTTGCGCCGCGAAGGCAGATCAGGAATCGAACGGAAGATCACCTTCACGTCCTTCAAGGCATGCGCGTTCTCGTCCAGCGTGGCCCTGGCGACCGCGATGTGAAAGCTCTGGCCGTTGTCGACCGGCTCGCTGAAGGTGAAGAAGATACGGTGATTGGTCCCGAACGCGGGATCGAGCGCCACATCGAGCAGCCCTACCTGGCCTATGGCGACGACCTGCGGCACGTCCGAGATCGGCTGCGAGATCGTTCCGTGTGCGTCGACGATGCGCATCGCGCCGGGCTTTTCGGTGACGAGCATCCGTCCATCGGGAAGAAAGACGAGGCTCCACGGCTTGTTGAGCTTGCTGGTGATGACGGTCACGTCGACGGCGACGCCCGGTCGATACGGGGCGCGCGTTTGATTGGGAAATACGGGTTTATCGTCCGGCTTTTCCGGCGGACGGGTTTCGATCGGCTGGCCGGGGACCATTCGTGGAGGCGGATCCTGCTGACGCTGCGCCAGCACGACCGCTGCGCCACCGATGAGAATCGCCGCGCCCGCCAGGGTTATCGCTCGTCGAGTCATCGCATACTCCTTCGCGACAGTCACACCGTGCCGGCGTGTCACGGCGACGGTGCGAGTGCCCCGGTTCTGATGCTATCGCAAGCGCTCGAAGCTGACGCGTCGCTGCCGCTGTGGCGTAGAATGCCGCGCATGCGCGTACGAGTAGCCACGCTCGTGGCAGGGTTCATTGCCCTTTCAGGACTTTGCGTCGGCGCGCAGTCGCCGCGCGTCGTCGACCTCGGTCATCCGATTGCCGCAACCGATCCGAGTTGGGACGGCCCGCCCGCATTCGAGCGCGTGCCTTCAGCGACGTTCGAGAAGGAGGGTTACGCAGCCGGACGCGTGACGACGGAAGAACACTTCGGCACGCACGTCGACGCGCCGGCGCACTTCTCGAAAGATGGATGGACGGTGGACAGGATTCCCGTCGAGCGCCTCTACCGTCAGGCCGTGTGCGTGGACGTGAGCGCGAAGGCTGCGCGCGACCCCGATTATCGAGTCACCAAGGAGGATCTCACCGCATTCGAAGCGCGACACGGCCGCATCCCCGAAGGGTCAGTCGTGCTCATTGCAACCGGCTGGGACCGCTATTGGCCCAATCGTGCGCAGTACATGGGTGAGAAGGAGGGGGTGAAGCATTTCCCCGGTTTGTCGGCCGAAGCGGACGCCTATCTCGCACGCGATCGACGGGTTGCAGGAATCGGCATCGATACGCCGAGCATCGACTATGGACCGTCGACCGCGTTCGAGGCTCACCGCGTCAGCCTGCCGCTGAACGTGTACCACATCGAGAACGCGGCACACCTCACGACGCTGCCGCCGACTGGCTTCACCGTGATCGTTGCACCGATGAACATCGCTGGCGGGTCGGGCGGCCCTGCCCGCGTGTTCGCGCTCCTGAAGTAACGCTACGACTGCCGCAGCGCGTCCATCGGATCGACGTTCGCCGCGCGCCGCGCAGGCAGGTACCCGGCGAGCGCCGACACGGCGAGAATTGACGTCACGGCGGCTGTGATCGTGAGCGCGTCGGTCGCCGACAGGCCGAACAACACAGCGCTCACGAACCGGCCGGCCCACAGCGCGGCTGTCAGGCCGAGCGCGACGCCAAGACCGACGAGCAGCATCGATTCGCGCATCACCATGCGCAGCACGGCCGTACGCTGTGCGCCAAGCGCCATACGAATGCCGATCTCGTTCGTGCGCCGCGCCACGTTGTAGCTCATGAGGCCGAACAGGCCGATGCACGCGAGCACGAGCGCCAGCGCCCCGAACGCGGTGTAGGCCGTCGCGAACAACCGCTCCTGCGCGAAACGCAGCGAGATCTGCTCCGTCTGCGACGTGAATCGCTGGATCGGCAGCGTCGGATCGACGTCGCGCATCGCCGCCCGCACCGTTTCCGTCATCGCCAGCGGATCGCCGGCGGTTCTCAGGACGACGTTCAGGCTGCGTGCCGGCATCTGCCACGCACACCTGTACATCGTCGGGGGCCCGGGGTCGCGAACGCTCTCGTACTTCGTGTCCCGGACGACGCCGACGATCTCGTACTCGTTCGACTTCTCGAACGAGCCGCCGATGCGCCGGCCGAGGACGTCCCCGTCAGGGAACAGTGTGCGCGCCGCCGCCTCGTTGATGATCGTGACCTTCGGCCCGGCCTTGTCGTCGTGGTCCGTGAACCCCCGGCCGCGCAGCACTGGAATCCCCATGGTCGTGAAGAACGTCGGGGACACATCCATCATGTACATGTCTTCTTCCGCGGCCTTCAGATCCGTCTGACCCTGCTTCCACATCGAGCTCGTACTCGTGCTGCCCGACAGCAGCGTGGTGCGCGTCAACGCTCCCGACGTCACACCCGGCAGTGCCGTCATCCGATCGAGCACCTGATGAAAGAGCTGCGCGGATTTGTCAGCGTCGTAGCGATTGACGCTGGGATTGACGTTGAACATCAGCAGGTTCCTCGAGTCGAACCCGACGTCGACGCTCTTGAGGTTCTCGAGCGTGCGAAGGAAGAGCCCCGCGCCGATGATCAGCACCAGCGACATCCCCACCTGCAGAACGAGCAGTCCGCGGCTGAGCAGACTGCGCGAGCCGGTGACGCTCCGGCTGCTCTCCTTCATCGCGCCGGCGAGATCCACACGCGTCGCGCGCAGCGCCGGCACCAGCCCGAAGAGCACGCCTGTGAGCATGCTGACACCGGCAACGAACCCGAACACGCGCCAATCGAGCGGCGCATCGCTGCCAAACGGCAGCAGCGCGCGCGACCAGTAGCCGACGACCACGCCCAGCGCGCCTCCAAGGCTCGAGAGCAGCACGCTCTCCGTGAGCAGTTGCCGGATCAGGCGGCGCCGGGTCGCTCCCATCGAGAGGCGAACGGCAATCTCCCGGTTCCGCGTCGTCGCGCGCGAGAGCAGGAGGTTCGCGACGTTCGCGCAGACGATCAGCAGGACGATGACGACGACGACGCTGAGGAAGCCAGCCGACCGCTGCGCCTGGGGGTTGACCTCGTAGTAGCCGTGTGCGGCGGGCTTGACCAGCAGCTCGGGCATCGAGTTGCCGCGTTGACGATTGAACGACAGGTTCTTTTCTTCGGGCGTCAGCGTCGCCTGGAATTCGGCCATGCCCTCGCGCGCGGCGTTCTGAAAGACCGTCGTGAAATTCGCCCGGGCCTGGTCGATGGACGCGCCCGGCTTCAACCGGCCTATCACCTGCAGCCACCAGTACGTCGGCTGCTTCAATCGCGGAATCTGCGGCTTGCCGTCCGGCGACGGCGTCGGGGGATTGAAAACGTCGTCGAAGGACAAGGGAATCGTGACGTCGGGCGGATCGCTGCCGAGGCGCTGGATGCCCGCGAAGTCCTCGGGCGTGATTCCGATGATCGTGACCAGCACGCCGTTGATGGACACGACGCGGTTGATGACCGACGATTCGCCGGCGAATCGCTTCTTCCAGTAGGGATAGCTGATGACCGCGACGGGCGTTGCCGAGGGTTTGTCGTCGCCTTCGTCGAACACGCGTCCGGCAAGAGCCGGAACGCCGATGACTTTGAAGAAATTCCCCGACGCTTGATATCCGGTGGCGAGCTGCGCGTCGTGATTGACGATCACGTTGAGGCTGCCCATCGGCGCGCCGGCCGCGAGATCCGTCAGCGTCGTATTGGCCGCTCGAAGCTGCTCGAAGATGGCAAAGGAAAACGTCGAGCGCACGTTATGCCCCTCAGACGACCCGGAGTAGCCGTAGTCGCTCGAGCTGCGGACCATGTCGTTCTTGCCGCCCCAGTTGAACCGCACGAGCTGTTGGGGCGCGCGCACGTGCAGCGTCTGGAGCATGAGGCCGTTGATCGCGGTGAAGAGCGCCGCGTTGGCGCCGATGCCGAGGGCGAGCGAGACGAGCACGACGGCGGTCCAGCCCTTGGTGCGTAGAAGCACGCGGGCGGCAACCCGCAGGTCCCGGATGAGAGCGGTCATGACTCTCCTTTCGACGGACCCACAGTCTACTCGGTTGGGGTTTGTTCGCTTCGCGGCCGGCGGCCGCGCTCCCCGTACGCAGAAAAGCCTCCCGTGCGGCGGGGAGGCCCGAATCTGGCGTGGAGAGGGAACCGGTTGACGCGGTCAGCGACCCCGTGGGGCGGCGGCTTCGCGTTCCAGTTGTTCGATGCGTTCGACCGCGCGCGCCCGCAGCGCCACCGCCTCCCGGGCGATTGCGGCTTCGCCGGCGCGCAGCACCTGCGGCGCGCGGCTGTCGAGGGCGGCGACGAGCTCCCGCAGCTCGTGAATCAGTTCCTGCGTCATCTCCATCGCCGCGCCCATTGCCGATTCGTTTGCGCACGCGCGACGTTCCAGACGTCGCCGCACGCGGTGCACCGCCAGTAGCTGTCATCGGTCGGCGTCGCGGACGTCGTCACGGTCGCTTTCGATCCACAGCTCGGACAAACGGGCTGTGCGGCCGCTGGCATCGATCCGGACACGTGCGATGTGGAGTCTTTCAGAAAGCCCTTCCAAGGTTGTGCTTCGGTGAGGGCGTGAGGCCGGAATAGGCCGCAGGGCTCAGGAAAGCGGGTCGTCTTCCAGTATAACCCTCTATGGGATCGTGCGCCTCAGGGTCTCCGCGAGGTCCAGCGCTTCCTGGTTTGCGCAGGCTGCCGTTTGACACTCACGCCGGGCGCCAATGTGTGCCTCCTAAGCACACGCTACGCGGCATCATCGAGGCCTACTCGACGGACGAGCGGCCAGTAGCGCGCGTCGGATCGAATCGGATCCAGTCGAGGATGGACGCGCAACAGGCTGAGGCCCGGCGCCTTTTCCTGAACCGCAATCTCCAGCCAGCGATACGCCTCGTCGATGTCGCCAAGGCTCGCGTGGAGCGCGCCGATTCCCCACGCCGACACGACACGCTGCTCACGCGCCGCCCTCAGCTCGTCGAGCATGCGCCGCGCTTCGGCGACGTTGCCCGCGGCGGCCTCGAGATGCGCAAGCCCGAATGACGGGCCGGCAATCCCGCCCGCCAGCCGTTGGCCAGTCTCGTAGGCGGCGCGCGCTTCGTCGAAGCGGCCCAGCGCTTCCAGGGCGCGCGCGAGATCCGTATGCGCGCTGGCAAACCGAGGGTCGAGCTCGATCGCCATGCGGTAGGACAACATCGCCTTCTCGTACTGGCGCGCGTAGTAATACACGT
>Ga0310810_10002212_pt1 | contig 20772 bp, 17 predicted proteins | sample NCmetagenome_FD_207641 | JGI IMG/M metagenome (GOLD analysis project Ga0310810, IMG submission 207641) | Soil microbial communities from experimental microcosm in Duke University, North Carolina, United States - NC | ecosystem: Engineered > Artificial ecosystem > Soil microcosm > Unclassified ...
GTCTATTTGGACAAGGGTCTAAGGCGGAAGTGTAAAACTGAAGATCTTTTAAGAGCCGGTTTCCGTCAAGCTGTTCCGTGCGCTTCGCCGCTTGCAGCCGTGGCCGGTTCCGGTTGTGCCGCGGCCTTGGGTAAGCGGAACCAGAACGTCGATCCATGGCCCAGTTCGCTCGTGACCCAAGCCTCTCCGCCATGGTTCAGGACAATGTGCTTCACGATGGCAAGCCCGAGGCCGGTACCGCCCGCTTCGCGCGAACGGGCCTTATCCACCCGGTAGAAGCGTTCAAACAGCCGCGGCAGGTGCTCGGAAGGTATCCCGGGCCCAAAGTCCCGAACAAAGCACTCGATCTGACCGTCCCGCTCGACAGCGCCGATCTGAATTTTCTGGCTCCCGGACCCATACTTCAATGCGTTGTCGATGAGATTGGAAAACACCTGATGGATGGCATCGCGGTCTGCCAAAACTTGCGTATCCGGTAATTGGATCACCTCGATCGCCACGCCCTTGTTTCGCGCAACCTCGTTGAATGCGATCTGAGCGTCTTGCACGAGCACATTCACGGGGACCGGAGTTTGTTCTAATGCGTACTCGCCCGATTCAACTCGTGCCAAGGTCAGCAAGTCCTCGGTCAACCGGCTCATGCGTTGGGCGTTGCGACGAATGATCTCCAGGAACTCATGTTGCTTGCTATCGCCCGATTCGTCGAGCAACGTTTCCGTGTATCCCAGCAGTGAAGTCAGGGGAGTTCTCAATTCGTGGGAAACGTTGGCTATGAAATCCCTTCGTGTTTTCTCCACTCGTGCAATGTCGGTGGTATCGCGCAGCACACAAACGGCCCCTCCATCCGGCAAGGGTGCCGAGGTCATTCCAAAGGTTTTGCCGGGGGAGACGGAAAATAGCATCACGCTTTGCGTCTTTCCGCTTTCTAACACTTCATCCACGACTCTCAGAAAGTCCGGATCGCGCACCGCGCGAATCAGCGGCGTACCCACGACCACGCTGCTAGCGGCGAGTCGCCTCATGGCGCCGTTATACCAGGCCACTTGGTGTTTGGGTGAAACGGCAACCACGGCGTCTTCCATGCTGTTTAAAAGCGTGTCCAATTGGTGCCGGCTGCTTTCCAAGTTCCGGAAGTTTGCCTCGAGCTGTCGGGCAGTCTTGTCGAGCGTCATTGCCAGCCGTCCAATTTCGTCTCCTCCGGAGTCAGGCAGCCGCGCGGCAAGGTTGCCATCTGCAATCTGCTCCGAGAATGCGACAATTCTGCGTAGCCTTCTTGCCACGCTCTCCGCCCCAAGTAAAGCGATCACGAAGCCAAAAAGAAGCGCGATCCCTGAGGCCTCCAACAACTGCATCCTCACGCGATACACCGCCGCTCGTATCGATGCCAGCGGATATGCCAGGCGCACCGCCCCGAAAGACGTTGGGGCGGCAACATATAGGAACTGCACCCCGAGCGTATGGCTGGTACGGCGGTTGCTGCCAATCTCCCGGCGTTGTAGCGCTTCTTGAAACTCCGGCCGGGTCGCATGATTTTCCATGCTCTCGCTATCTGCCTGAGAGTCGGCCAGCACTTTGCCGGAGCCATCAATCACCGTGGCCCGGGCGCGGGCATCTCTAGCTACCTCATTGGCCAATTGTTGGAAGGGAATCGTCGAGGTCTCGCGATTCGCGCGAGCGGCAAACATTCGGACTTTGTCTTCGAGGTCCTCCTGGAGCTGGGACTGGAGAGAACCCTCCCAGCTCCCGCGCACGAGAAGGTCGAGCGTCGCGGTCGATGCCCCGACCACCAGGATCAGAAGCAGCAGGAGTTTGAGAAAGACCCGTTGTCTCACGAGAGGATCCGCCTGAGATTCTGCATTTGGTACTGGGCCGTTAGCACGCAGCCAAACTGATGTTCCCGACCCGCCGGGAGCAAATGACAAATTCAGAGAATGCTAAATGCTATTTACGCACTTCAAACATGTATCCCGCCCCGCGCACGGTGTGGATATGCCGTGGCCGTTCCGGATCACGTTCTATTTTCTCGCGTAAACGACGAATATACACGTCCACGATCCTCGGCGTGACGAATGCGGTATCGTGCCAGACGGCATCGAGCAGGGCTTTGCGCGTGAACACGCGGCCAGGATGGGTTGCAAGAAACTCAATCAGCCGGAACTCGGTTGCCGTGGTTACGACCTGTTCGCCCCGAGTCGTAACCCGCATCGCTGCGGTGTCGATCACCAGCTCGCCAGCCTTTACGATTTCTTTCTGCAGGGGCTGTTCGAAGCGACGCAGCACAGCCTTTACGCGCGCGACGACTTCTTTGGGGCTAAACGGTTTCGTGATGTAATCGTCCGCGCCGAGTTCGAAGCCGCGCAGCCGATCCGATTCCGCAGCCCGCGCGGTTACAAACACAATCGGAATCGAAGCCAAGGCTGAGTTGTTGCGAATCGCCTTGCCAATATCGAGTCCGCTGTTCCCGGGTACCATGATGTCGAGGATCACAAGGGCCGGTCGCCGCGCGTGCATTTCGTCCAGCAGACCGGCACTCGTCGGAAACCAGGAAATGCCATAGCCCGCCGTCTGCAGGTGATGCTTCATCAGACCTGCAATGTCGGGATCGTCCTCAAGAATGAATATGGTCGGGCTGACGGGTTGCGACATGTCGTCAAAGGCGCGAAGCGGTTTGCCCCGCGTGGTGTCGAACGTCGGCTCCTCGGATCCAGAAAATGACATCTTCGGCAATGTTTGTGGCATGGTCGGCTACTCGCTCCAGATTTCTGGCGATCGAAAGTGCATCCAGGGCTTGTGCAGCACTGTCTGAACGTGTCTGCATGCATTTTGAAAGATTGGCAAACGCCTCTTTGTTCATTCGGTCGACTTCGTCGTCCGCCTCGAGAACCCGCTTGGCCAGGTCGGCGTCGCCTTCGATAAACGACTGCAGTGCATCCCGCACCATCTTCCGCACCTTCCCGGCCATCGCTGGAATATCAACGGGAAGTTCTTTGGCGTCATACTCGATCATGTGAATCACCCGTTGCGCGATGTTCACCGCCTGATCGCCCACCCGTTCCAGATCCGCATTGATCTTGATGACGGCTAGAATAAAACGGAGGTCGATGGCCATCGGCTGTTGCATGGCCAGCAGATCGACGGCGAACTCATCGACTTCGCGCTCTGCCCGATTGATGGCAGACTCATTGTTCAGCACACGCTGGCACATGGCAATGTCGCGTTGCGAGTAAGCCTGGACCGCAAGATCCACCGCCTGCTCCGCCATTCCGGCCATCGCCAGGATCCGGTGCTTGAGTTCTTCGAGTTCCTGATGGAAGCGAGTGCGCGTCATCCAAACCTGCCCGTAATATAGTCCTCCGTCCGCTTATCGGAAGGATTAGTAAATATTTTTTCGGTTTTGTCGAATTCCACCAAGTTGCCCATCAGAAAAAAACCGGTGTATTCAGCCACGCGCGAGGCTTGCTGCATATTATGCGTCACAATCACGATGGTCAGCTTCTGTTTCAACTCAAAAATCAAATCTTCGATCTTGGCGGTTGAAATCGGGTCGAGCGCAGAAGCCGGCTCATCCATGAGCATCACCTCCGGATTCACCGCCAGGGCTCTCGCAATGCAAAGCCTTTGCTGTTGTCCTCCGGACAGGCTCGCTCCCGATTTCTTCTTCAGCAAGTCTTTCACTTCTTCCCACAGTGCTGCTTGTTGCAACGAGCGTTCCACGACCTCATCCAGAGTCTTTCGATTTCGCGTCCCATTCAGCTTCAGTCCAGCCGCCACGTTGTCATAGATCGACATAGTTGGAAATGGGTTCGGCTTCTGGAAGACCATTCCGACCTTCCGTCGTACTTCCACCGCGGGAACGCCATAGATGTCCATGCCCCCGATTTTGACCTCTCCGTCCGCCTTGGCCTCGGGAATGGTTTCGTGCATGCGGTTCAGGCAGCGAACGAAGGTAGATTTTCCGCATCCGGAGGGGCCAATCACGGCCGTCGCGTGGTTCTGCTCCACGGCCATATTGATGCCATGCAAGGCCTCGGCCTTGCCAAACCAGGCTTTCAGATTTCGAACCTCGACAGCATTGGGCATAGCTACCGCGCTCCTCCCACCATGCGCCGCAGGAATACAAACCGTACCAGCGTCGTAGTTCCGACGATCAGGGCAACCAGCACCAAAGCCCCCGCCCACGCCTGCCGGTGCCACTCATCATAAGGAGACAACGCGTAGGTGTAGATCTGCAGCGGCATGGCCGCAATGGGTTCGGTTGGCCTGAGATTCCAGAATTGATTGCCGAACGCCGTAAACAGCAGGGGCGCCGTTTCTCCCGCCACCCGCGCGAAGGCTAGCATCACTCCGGTTACGATCCCGGCTCTTGCGGTGGGGAGAATGATCGACAACGTCGTGCGCCACTGGGGGATGCCAAGCCCGAAAGCGGCCTCGCGAACCGCTTGCGGGACGAGCAAGAGCATCTCTTCGGTTGCGCGGCACACCGTGGGGATCATCATGATCGCCAAAGCCACGCCGCCGGCAAAGGCAGAGAAGTGTCTCTGCTGTACGACAACCAGACTCCAGGCAACCATCCCGATCACAATGGAGGGCACTCCATTCAGGACGTCTGCAGTAAAACGAACCAGATGCCGCAGGCGCCCACGCCCGAACTCCGCCAGGTACACACCTGCACCGATGCCGACCGGCACTCCCATGCAACTGGCAATTACCAGAATCATGATGGACCCAACGATCCCGTTGGCCATTCCGCCGCCCGCCTCTCCCACGGGCTTTTGTATCTGCGTAAAGAAGTCCCAGTTAACGGAACCAGCGCCCTTCAACACCAGATAGGCAAAAATCGCGATGAGCGCGCTAATCACAATCACCGAGAGGCCCGCCGCCAAGCCAGTAAAAAACTTGTCGGTAAGCTGGCGTCGCAATTGGAGATATCGGCTAGGCATGGGACCTCGTGGGGCTTCCGCGAGTTACCGTCCAAACCATTAGTCCGGCGAGGATGTTGACGACGATGGTCACGATAAAAAGCGCCAAGCCGACCTGCATGAGCGCACTGCGGTAGAGGTCATCCGGAGCTTCGGCAAACTCATTGGCGATTACGCTCGCCATCGTGTACCCGGGAGCTAGCAAAGATCTCGCAATCTGGGGGTTGTTGCCGATCACCATGGTGACCGCGATGGTTTCTCCTAAGGCACGTCCCAAGCCGAGAATAATTGCGCCCACAATTCCAGCTCGCGCATTGCGCAACACCGCTACCCGAATCATCTCCCACCTTGTTGCCCCCAAGGCCAGCGCCGCCTCCCGCTGATGTTGCGGAACGACCGACAGCACTTCGCGTGTGATCGAGGAAATGATCGGAATGATCATGATCGCGAGCACCGTGCCCGCGGTAAACATTCCCACACCGTAGGGAGGCCCATCGAATAATCCTGACCAACCCAGATACTTCATACACCAGGGCTGGATATAAACCCGGAAGAGTGGCACGAGGATGAACATCGCCCAGAGTCCGTAGATGACGCTAGGGATGGCCGCCAGCAATTCCGTGGCGTAGCCAATGGGCTTACGCAGAGGCTGGGGGCACATCTCGGTCACGAACACTGCCACCGCGATTGCCAGCGGGACGGCCATGATCAGCGCAATCAGGGAAGAGACCAGGGTTCCGTAAATGAAGGGAACCGCGCCGTACTCGCCGGAGACCGGATCCCAGGCGCTGGATACGAAGAAGCGCAGGCCAAATGCATGCCATGCCAGGGCCGATCGTTGCAGCAACTCGATGACGATCAGTGCTACGATCGCCAGAACTGAGAGCGCGGCGAGCAACATGACCGCCCGGAATCCGTTGTCCAGGTTAAATATCGAGCGCTGCCAGCCCGGCGCCTTGCGGGCGGTGCTCACAAGCGAGATCTCGGGTGTTTCCGATGTTCCCATCTTCATGTCCGGATGGTCGAAGCCTCTCGCCGATCCCGGTTCTGAAATTCGCCTTTCGGGCACTGCACCCATTCCATTCCTGCCTCGTCCGCCTGGCACACCATCCCTGTGCTGGCCAGAATGCCTAGTGTCACGGTATCAACAGCCTGTTAAAGGATGATGAAAAGGCCTGATGTGCGCCCCGGGGGGCAGGGGGGAGCACATCAGGCAGAGGGAACTAGCGAATATTCTTAATGGCAGCCTTTTCCATTTCTTTCACGGCATCCGGAAGTGGCGCATAGCTGAGCTGGGTTGTCATCGACTGTCCTTCGTTTAACATCCACTGAAGGAAATCAGCGACGATCTTACCCTTGTTCTGATCCTTCCATTGCGTGGGGATCAACAGGTACGTAAAGGTGGAGATGGGATAGGCGTCTTTGCCCGCGGCATTGGTGATGGAGACCCTGAAATCATTCGGGCCTGGCATCTTCGCGCCGGCGGCTGCCGCTGTCGTTGACTCCAAACTGGCTTTGATGAAGTTACCCGCGGGATTCTTTATCGGTCCGTAGGTAATCTTGTTCTGCAGGGCGTAGATTAGCTCGACGTACCCGATCGCACCATCCATTCCGCGAATCATGCCAGCCACGCCTTCGTTGCCCTTGGCTCCCATTCCCACGGGCCAACTGACCGAGGTATTGCTGCCGACGCGGCCTTTCCAATCGGGGCTGACTTTGGAGAGATAGTCGGTAAATACAAACGTCGTGCCGCTGCCATCGGATCGGTGCACGACCACGATGCTTTTGTCAGGGAGGGTTACGCCGGGGTTCGCCGCCGCGATCAACTTGTCATTCCATTTGACGATGTTACCGAGATAGATCCCAGCCAGAATCTCGCCGGTGAACTTGATCTCGGTTTTTGCCTCGGGAACGTTGTAGGCAGGCACAACCGAACCGAGTACCGTGGGCAGCTGCAGGAACTGCATCGGCATTTGCTTCGCCTTGGTGTCATCGAGAGGCATATCGCTCGCGCCAAAGTCCACCGTGCCAGCTTTCAGCTGCGCGATCCCACCGCCACTACCAATCGACTGATAGTTAATCTCTATGTCCGGATGCATCTGGTGGTAGGTGCTAAACCACTTGGAATAAATCGGGTTAGGGAAGGTGGCTCCGGCTGCGTTCAACTTCGTCTGCGCCGCAGAGGGAAGCACTACGGCCAGCAACGCTAGAAAGGGAAGGATCCTCTTCAAGTTGTCATCTCCTGAGCTAGATGGATTCGCAACTCTTGATTTAAGCGGCGGAACGGTTAAAGGACGATGAATGCATGATTAACTGTTCGGAAAATCAATGGTTGGCGGGTGGGAAAAGGGGGATGCCCCTTCGATGGGTTTCGGTGTTCCGAACGAGTTAGACTTACAAGTTCGCTGTAAATGGGACAAACTTCATGCGATTGGTAATGAATCCTCTGTATCGAACTGTAGGCGCTGCTCTTATTGTATTTTCTCTGATGCCATTCACGGCATTCCAAAGCTCACCCCCCAAGCCTTCCTCGGCTTCTCCAACCGTCCCTGCGGCAGTTCAACCCTCCGATATCATCGAATTCCTGAGCCGCACGATTTCCTGGTACCGCCAGCTTGCGGTCGAACAGCAGCTTGCAACCGAACCGGCGGACCTAACTTTCGCTCAGGAAAACCGTAGAGTCGCCGCTCAGGTGGTCGAACTTGCTTTCGACTACGCGCGCGCGCAGGCTCAGCTTCTTGAGAAACAAGCAACCAAACTCCAGGTCCAGGGACATACTCAGGCCTCGGTTTCCGACCAGTATCAGCGCATCGCTCAGGCTGCGGCCAAAGCGGATTCGGACCTGGAGAGTACTCAGAAAGAACTGCAGGACTCGCGACAGAGACTGGCCAAGGCGACCCGCGCCAACCGCACGCTTCTGCAATCGCAAGTTGCCGAGCTCGAAAGTGAGGTCAGTCTGCTGCAGGCGCGTCGCGACGCGCTCAATGGGATGCTGGAATTTGTCACTACCAGTAACAGCAATACCGGCAGTGCCGGCTTGCGGGCGCAGATTGAGGAGTTGGCACGCTCAGTGCCCGCCTCTCTGAGTCATCCCCAGGGCGCCAGTCAGACGGAACCGGCTCCTGACTTACCTGCATCGAGCACCACCGTTGCCAAGAAGGTGCAGCCATCAGGACTCTGGGGCCTGTCCGCCGATCTCATCCGGTTGTCTGGAAAGCGGCACACTTTGGGAGACGACGCCTATGCCACGGCGGACCTCGCCAAGGATATCAAGGCTTTTCGCCAGCCGATCTTGAACAATCTCCGCGACTTGATCCGTCAGGGCGATCAATTATTCAATGCTGCCGACACGGCCAGCGCCACCGAACTCGCGCAACAGCGGCAGCAAATCGATGCGCTCACCGCACAATTCAAGCAAACCTCGGGCCTGCTGCTGCCGTTGAGCAAGATAGGTGTGTTGCTCGACGTCTATCAACGCAGCCTGAACAATTGGAGTGAGGCCGTACGCGACCAATCCCATGACGAACTTCGGCAGCTGCTTCTTCGATTTGGCGTCTTGGGTGTCCTGATCGCAATCGTGCTCGGCATCGGCGAAATTTGGCGCCGCACAACCTTCCGCTATGTGCACGATGCACGCCGCCGCTATCAGTTCCTGTTGCTGCGGCGAGTCGTAATGTGGGTGGCAATTCTGCTGATCATCGTCTTCACATTCGCAACCCAATTGGGTTCGGCAGTCACCTTCGCTGGCCTGATCACCGCCGGGGTCGCAGTTGCCTTACAGAACGTCATCGTTTCCATCGTTGCCTACTTCTTCTTGATTGGGAAGTATGGAATCCGTGTTGGCGACCGGGTTCAAATCGCTGGAGTCATGGGCGAGGTGGTAGAGATCGGGTTGGTTCGCATCCATGTAATGGAACTCAGCGGCCCCGGCGATTCGCAGCCTACTGGCCGCATCGTCGCCCTCTCGAACTCCATTGTGTTCCAGCCCACGGCCGGTCTCTTTAAACAGATACCGGGTACCAATTTCCTGTGGCACGAGCTGAAGCTCACCCTGTCAGCTGAGGCTGACTACCATACCGCCAAAGAACGCATTGCTCAATCGGTCAGCGAAGCTCTCGGCGAATTTCGAGACAGCCTAGATGCCCAGCGTCGCTCGATGGAACGAAACTTGACCAACATCTCCCCTGCCGAATTGAAACCGAAGATTCATCTGCACTACGTTGCCTCGGGGCTCGCAGCAGACATTCGTTACCCGGTGGCGCTCGACAAGGCCAGCGAAATGGACGACCAGCTCATGCGTGGAGTTATAGCGGCTCTTGCCCGCGAGCCGCGGGTGAAGCTTGTCAGTGCCGAAATGCCCACGGCCAAGGCAGGAGATTAGTTCGCCCAAAGAAAAAGGCGGGAACTCAAGAAGAAGCGGAAACAGGACGCTTCCTGCCACCGAAAACCGCGCGCTTGTCGATGGCGGGCGGCCTACCGCAGCAGCCCCACCGACCGGCTGGCATACTCGAGCACACGGTTCGGCAGGACGCCCAGATAAATGGTCAGGGCAAGGCTCAGACCGAGGGCGAATCCCAGCCCGGGCGGAATCGGCGCAAGCTGCGCTTCCTCGCGAGGCTCGCGCATGTACATCGCGACGATGATTCGCAGATAGTAATAGGCTGCAACCCCGCTGTTCAGCACGCCCACAATCACCAGGCCAATCAGATCGGACTGCAGTGCTGCACTGAACACGTAGAACTTTGCAAAGAACCCGCTGAACATCGGAATCCCGATCAGCGACAACAGGAACATGGTGAACACCGCTGCGAGCAGGGGAGACCGCTTCCCAAGACCAGCGTAATCTTCAATGGTTACGTAACGTTCCCCGTGGCTGGCGAAATGTCCGACAACCGCGAAGGCCCCTACGTTCATGACCGCGTACGACGCAGCGTAGAACATCGCGGCCGGGATGCCGTTCTCTGGCAAACTGGCAAAGGCCACCAGCAAATACCCGGCGTGCGCGATCGAAGAGTACGCCAATAGGCGCTTGACGTTGTCTTGCACCAGCGCAGAGATGTTGCCAATGGTCATCGACAGCGCCGCCGCGGCCCAGATCAGCGCCAGGCGCCCTGGAGCATGCGCCTGGAACATGACGCGAAGCAGCACGGCGAAAACGGCGGCTTTCGGGGCGGTCGACATGAAGGCCACGACCGGTGACGGCGCGCCTTCGTAGACGTCCGGTGTCCAGATGTGGAATGGTGCGGCTGCGACTTTGAACCCGAGGCCGACAAACATGAATGCCACCCCGAGATAGGCGAGCAAAGGCCCATGGCCGGTGTTCGCATAGCGGGCCATCGTATCCGCAATGACGGAGATGCTGGTCGATCCGGTCGCGCCAAACATCATGGCCACGCCGTAAAGGAAAAATGATGTCGCAAACGACCCCAGCAGGAAGTATTTTACCGACGATTCCGCGCTGATTGCCGAGCGTCTCCGGAACCCCGCCAGGATGTATGTGGCGATCGATGAAATCTCTAGAGCAATGAAGATTAGCACCAGTTCGACCGCCGCCGACATCAAGCTCATGCCAACAGCTCCGAACAACAGCAAACCGTAATACTCGCCGGCGCGAATCTGCTGCACTTCCATGTACTCGTAGGAGGCGAGGATTACCAGAATCGTGACCACCGCGACCACCAGGTGGAAAAAGATGCTGAAGGCATCAATTTTCACCATGTTCGAGAACGCGAAGCCCGCAAAGCCGGTGTGCGTAAGGTAGTGTTCTTGAAAAATCGTCGCCACCAGGGCAAGAATGCCGCCGGCCAAAGCGATTCCGCCAAGTGTGCGCTGGCTGCGACGCTCGTCCATAACCGGATCGAGCATCATGATCGAAAGTCCAAAGATGGAGAGGACAATCTCTGGAAGAATACCGACGTAGTCGGGTCCGTGTGGGATCGCGCTCATTGTTTGAAAAGCGAGGGTCACTGGCCAACCGCCTTGCTGGCCAATTGTGTCGGGTGATCAACCTTGACCGTCATGCTGATGTTTTTCTGCGGGCTCGGCGAAAGGACGTTGTAGACCGCCGGATCAATTGTGTTGAGCCAGAGCATCGGAGCCACGCCCATGGCGAGGGCGATGACAATGGCAGGCCATAAAGCTGTCTTCTCCCGAAGACTGAGGTCGGGAAGCCGGTTGTTCTCTTCATGCTTTACTTGCCCGAAGAACACTCGTTGATACATCCACAGGAGATAACACGCGCTCCAGATTACGCCGGTCGCACCGACGATCCCCCACCAGGTCCTCTGCTGGAATGCTCCGCTCAACGCCAGGAATTCGCCAATGAATCCATTCAGCAGCGGCAATCCGACGGAAGCCAAAAGGACGACCAGAAAGAACCTGGCATAGGCCGGCATGGGGGTCGCCAGTCCGCCGAACTCGGAGATTTCATACGTGTGACGCCGCTCGTAGAGCATTCCGGCGAGCATGAACAAACCGCCAGTCGAAATTCCGTGGGCCAGCATGATGAACATTGCGCCGTTCAGTCCCGCCTGGGTGAAGCTGAATATTCCTAGAACGACGAACCCCAAGTGGCTGATGGACGAGTAGGCGATGAGCTTTTTCATGTTCGGCTGCACCATCGCGACCAGGGCGCCGTAAACAATGCCTATGAGCGCCAACACCGCAATCCATCCGGCGTTCGCCCGGGCCTGTTCGGGAAATAGGCCGAGGTTGAAGCGCAGCATTCCGTAAGTACCCATTTTCAGCAGGACGCCGGCCAGAAGCACGGATCCTGCCGTCGGTGCTTCCACGTGCGCGTCCGGAAGCCAGGTGTGAAAAGGGAAGAGCGGGACTTTGACCGCGAAGGCCACAAAGAATCCCAGGAAGAGCAGCAGCGGCGCGGTGCCGACGTAGTCGGGCACTGACCCATTATGCAACGCGTTCTGCAGTACGACGAAGTCAAAGCTTCCCGTCTTCGCGTACAACCACAGGATGGCCGCCAGCATGAACACCGAGGCAATGATCGTGTACAGGAAGAATTTCACTGCGGCATAAACACGCCTTCCGTGCCCGAAGATTCCAATCAGCATCGCCATCGGAATCAGCGTCGCTTCCCAGAAGAAATAGAACAGGAATAGGTCGAGCGCGACGAACACCCCGATCAAGGCGGTCTCGAGAATCAGCAGCAGGATGAAGAATTCTTTGACCCGCTCGTGGATCGAGTTCCAGGATATGAGCACGCAAAGCGGGCTGAGGAACGTGGTCAGCACCACCAGCCATAGAGAGATGCCGTCCATGCCGACGTGGTAGCGAATATTCGGCCTGCTGATCCAGGGATCGTTTTGTTGGAACTGGAATCCTGCGAGGTCGCGATGAAAATGTGCCGGCAAATGCAGGGAGGCGATGAATGCGATGAAGGAGACGAGCAGCGCGAACCAGCGAATCTCGCGATCACGGCGTGGGGCCAGCATGAGCACCAGCCCGCCAACCGAGGGAATGAACGTCACCAGCGTCAATATGTGTTGATCGAGCCAATTCATTTCGTGCCCACCCAAACCATGTATGCCACGACGCAAGCCGCCCCAATGGCAATCCAGCCGGCGTAGGATCGCAGATTGCCGGACTCCATGTGGCGAACTTCATCGGATAATTCGCGCGCTCCGGCAGCACCGCCGTTCAGGGTGCCATCGATGATGGTTTGATCGACGCCGCGCCAGAATACCAAGGTCGAGATGCCGATCAGCGGCTTGACGAACAGGGTCGCATACATCTCGTCGACCCAATACTTGTTTGCAACTGCCGTATACAGCGCGTGCAGAGCATCGGCAATGCGATCTGGAAGGCCGGGCTTAGCGGAGTAAAGCAGATAGGCCAATCCGAGACCGAGCAACGCCGCTGCTACCGAGATCCCTGTCATCAGGTGCTCGTTGCCATGTTCCTCTGCGGGAACTTGAGGGAGCGAAGCGGGCTCGGTGGTCGGCGCAGATTGTTCGCTACTAGCGCCCACGGTTCCCGTCGCAGGCGCCAGAAAGCGCTCGAACCGGTTTGCTCCAATCCACCCGCCGGCAATGGAGAGAAGGGCGAGCACGACCAGTGGTCCGAGCATCACCCACGGACTCTCATGAATTCCCCCGTGCCCATGCCCGTGTCCATGGGATGCGGGTGCTTCTTCCCGCGAACTCTCGTCGCGGCCTAAATGGGTTCCATGACCCGCATGCTCTTCATGGCCATGCGAGGCCCCGGCTGCACCGCGATGGTCTCCGGCAAAGGTCAAAAACATCAGCCGGAACATGTAAAAGGAGGTCATGAAGGCCGTGAAGACGCCAGCCAACCAATATGCCCAGCTGGCCTGGTAGGCACGCCACAATATTTCGTCTTTGCTGAAGAAGCCTGAGAGGCCCGGGATTCCGGCAATCGCGCAAGTCGCAATTAGCATGGTGATCCAGGTCCAGGGAATCTTTTTCCAGAGCCCGCCCATCTTGCGCATGTCCTGCTCGCCACCGACAGCATGGATCACCGATCCGGCAGCAAGGAATAACAGGCCCTTGAAGAAAGCGTGAGTCATCAGGTGGAAAATACCCGCCGAGAACGCGCCCACACCACAGGCCAGAAACATGTAGCCAAGCTGGGACACGGTAGAGTAAGCGAGGACCTTCTTGATATCGGTTTGCGCAATGCCGATCGTGGCCGCGAAGAAAGCAGTCAGCGTTCCGATGATCGCGACCACCATCATGGCGCTGGGTGCGTGCTCGAAGATGACGTGCGACCGGGCCACCATGTAGACCCCCGCTGTGACCATCGTTGCCGCGTGAATCAGCGCGGAAACCGGGGTTGGACCTTCCATGGCATCCGGCAACCAGACGTAGAGAGGAATCTGAGCGGACTTGCCGCAAGCGCCCACCATCAGCAGAAGCGCGATCGCCGTCAGGAAGCCAGCACCTGAAGTCTCCGCGGGAAGGGGTTTCACCAAGTCGAATACCTTGCCGAAATCCATGCTCCCGAAGTGCTGGATAATCAAAAACAGCGCGATCAGGAACCCGAAGTCGCCGATCCGGTTGACGATGAACGCTTTCTTTCCGGCGGAGGCTGCGGAGTCTCGCGTGAAATAGAACCCGATCAACAGGTACGACGCCAGGCCCACCCCCTCCCAGCCGACGAACAGAAACAGGTAGTTGCTGGCCAGCACGAGCGTGAGCATGAAGAACATGAACAGGTTCAGGTAGGAGAAGAAACGATAGAAACCGCCTTCTTCCCACATGTACCCGACCGAATAAATATGGATGAGGAACCCGACGCCGGTTACAACCAGCAACATCACCAGGGAAAGCTGGTCGAGCGAGAAAGCGTAGTCCACATGAAAGTCCCCGGATCTCAACCAGGTAGCAACGGTCTCAACGTGAGGCAGCGTTTCGAGAGACGTGAATCTTGATGCCACCCACAATGCCCAGGCGAACGCGGTGCCCGAGAACGTCAATGCCACGGTAGCAACGAGGTTCCGGGAGAAGCGGTTCCCGAGCAGGCCGTTGATCGCGGCACCGGCCAGCGGCAACAGCGGAAGGATCCAGAGGTGAAGATTCTCGGTCATAGTTTGAGCAGGTTCACCTGGTCGATATTCAAAGTTTCACGCGTGCGGAACACCGCGATGATGATGGCCAGCCCGACAGCAGCTTCGGCGGCGGCGACCACCATCACGAAGAAGACAAAGACCTGTCCACTCAAGTTGTGCCACTGTGCTGCAAACGCGACAAACGATAGATTCACGCCGTTGAGCATGAGCTCAATCGACATGAAGATGGAAATGATGTTGCGCTTGATGAGGAATCCCGTCACGCCGCAAGCGAAAAGGATCGCGCTCAGCACCAGGTAATAAGAAAGGGGAACCAATTAACCCTCCCTCTTCGATTCCTGCACAGCCTCAGGCCGCGCAGCCAGCACAACCGCGCCCATGATGGCGATCAGCACCAGGATGGACGTGACCTCAAATGGAAGCAGAAACTCGTGGAAGAGTAATTGCGCTAGATCTTTCGGATGCCCTGGTAGAGCCCCAATCGCGACCTGGGTGCCACCGGAATACCGCAAGTCCGCCCAGGCGACAAAAATCGCACCCGTCAGCAATCCTGGAATGCCAAGCAGCCAGGCTACGGTACTTCCGGTTGTGTGCTCTTCCTCTCCCGCGTTCAGCAACATGATGACGAAAACGAACAGCACCATGATGGCGCCGGCATAGACGATCACCTGAACGGCTGCGACGAATTCCGCTCCCAGCAGCAGGTACTCGACGGCGAGCGAAGCCATCACCACCACCAGCGAAAGCGCGCTGTTGATGGGGTGCTTTTGCACCAGCAGGTTCACCGCCCCTGCTACGCAGATCAGGCCAAACACCGAAAATAGGACGAGATGCAGCATGATGATTGTTTGCCGTGCCCGGTTCTCAAGTCCCAGGCCAAAACGTTACTACCAATGCCGTAATCACCAAATTCCCTATCGCGACTGGCAACAGGAACTTCCACCCAAAGGCCATCAACTGGTCATATCGGAAACGCGGCAGCGTCCCGCGAACCCAAATATAGACAAAGAGAAACACAAACACCCGCAGAGCAAACCAGAACACGGGCAGAATTACCTGCAGCCAATCCGGCCCAAACAATGGCCCGCGCCAGCCGCCAAGAAACAAGAGCGATGCGAGACAGGCGACCGTGATCATGTTCGAATACTCCGCCATGAAGAACATGGCAAACTTCATGGCACTGTACTCGGTGTGGTAGCCGGCCACGAGTTCGGTCTCGGCTTCGGGCAGATCAAAGGGAATGCGGTTGGTTTCCGCATAGGCGGCAGTCAAATAAATAAAGAAGCCGACAATCTGTCCGCCGCGGAAAATGAACCAGTTGGGAATAAATCCCCAGAAGTGTCCCGCTTGCGCATCGACGATTCCGCGCAAACTGAAGGTCCCTGCCAAAATGAGCACTCCGACGAGCGACAGCCCGAGCGCGATTTCATAGCTGACCATCTGCGCGCTGGCGCGTAAGCCGCCGAGCAGGGAATACTTGCTGTTTGAGGACCAACCGGAAAGTGCCACCCCGTAAACGCCGAGCGAGGTAATGCCTAGAACCACCAGCAGCCCAATATTGAGATCGGTGATCTGGAAGAAAACCTCATGGTCCCCAATTTTCAGGCTGTTTCCGAAGGGAATCACCGCGATGGACGTGATCGCGAAAATGACGGCGATCATGGGCGCCGCAATATAGAGCGGTTTATAGACGTGCGGTGGCGTGAGGTCTTCCTTGAAAAGAAACTTGATTCCATCGGCGGCCGGTTGCAGCAATCCGAATGGACCCACGCGCGTCGGTCCCCAGCGGTTCTGCATGCGTCCGACGACTTTGCGCTCCAGCCAAACGGTGTAGGCGACCGCCGTTAGAAGCACAAAGACCACCAGTACGATCTTGATGACCGACGCGATGATGAAGAAAGTTAAGTTGCTCAAGTCAGTTCTCGGTTGTCAGCGGCCAGATCTCATCCACGTTTTGCCGCAGTGTATAAAGAGTTGTAGTGCTCGGTGCATCTGTTGACCAGAATGCGCGCTAGCTGCCACGAGCCAATGCCTTTCAGTCCGCTGGCATTTCTGCCGTTTCAAAATTTGTGTTTTCGATCACAGAATTCAAGACTGCCGAGTACCGTCCCAGCGTACCCGAGCTGAACAGATTGTTGTTTGCGGGCACGACAAGTCTGGGATCCTGAGTGACACCCGGTCCCATCTCCTCAATCGCGGTGTGCTGATCGTTGCCCGCCGCCAAGTCGATCCGCGAAACGTCATACCCGGGGACCAGACGCTGAATTTCATCGAGCGCCGCCATGGGGTCAAAGGGATTCATCTTTGGTTCAAGGCCGTGCGCCTCAAGCCAAACGCTGTGCTGGTCGGCCTCGCCCGACTGGGCTCCACGCGACTGCCCCATGTCCGCGCGAACGCCGTGCCCAAATGGAACCAATTTATGAACATCGAATCCCATCGCATCCGCAATCCGTACGATCATTTCGAAGTCAGGTTTTGTCGTGGTTACCTCGCCCGCCTTCTTGACGATCTGGATGTCTCCGCAGGTATTGGTGAATGTTCCGGATTTCTCGTAAGCATTTGCCGCCGGAAGAACCACGTCGGCAAGCGTCGCAGTTTCTGTCAGGAACATATCCTGCACTACGACAAAGGTGTTCTTCAGAGCCGAAGCCTCGATCGCGACCCGGCCGACGGGATTTGCGCCCACCACGTAGAGTCCCTTAAGCGCTCCCGATTTCGCCGCCTCCATCATCTGCGGAATCGCCATCCCTGGCTCAGTCGGAATCGCGCCCCAGTCCTTGAACTTGCCTGGGTCAGTAATGGGGAAGTAGCCAGGGAGCAGATCGGGGTAAAGGCCCATGTCCGAGGCGCCACGCGAATTGGCATAATCCGCGAGGCAAATCAGCTTTGCGCCGGAAATGCTGGCGGCAAACTTCGCGAGCGCTTGCACTCCCGTTCCGCTGAGTTCCGAGCCAAACACGATGACAAGGCCAGGCTCGCCGCGGAGCTTGTCGGCTAGCGGGCCAAACCCTGAAGACACAAATTCGTTGTACTTGCCGGCCGCGACTGCTGCGACCGCAGCCGCCTGCCTGCGCAGCTTGATGTCGCCGTGGTTCACGACGTACAGCCGTGCCTTATTCAGGCGCACGCTATTGCGAATCTGCCAGGCGACGAGCGGATGCTGATTGGTCGGATCGTTCCCGATGAGCAGGATTGCTGGCGCGGTTGCGATGTCGCGCATGCTGGCGGTCTGTTTGGACTTGCCATGCACGGCGGAAGCAAAACCGGGCAGGTCCGCACTGCGGTGGTGGTCGATATTATTTGTTCCCACCACGACGCGCGCGAACTTCTGCAATAAATAGTTCTCTTCGTTTGTGGTGCGCGTCGAGCCGATCACGCCAATTGCCTTGCCACCGTCGCGATCGCGGATGTCTTTGAACTTTTTGCCCACCAGTTCGAAGGCCTCTTCCCAGGTCGCGGGAACGAGCCGCCCGCCCTTTCTGACGAGCGGCTGCATCAACCGGTCTTCGTGCTTGGCAAAGTCGAACGCGTATCGTCCTTTAATACAGAGAAAGTCGCCGTTGATACCGCTCTTGTCACGATTGTCTCCGCGGACAATTTCCATTCCGGTGTCGGAGCGCCGAACACCCAAGGTCGCCTTGCAGCCATCTGCACAATGCGTGCAGGTGGTGCCGACGTGCTTCATCTCCCAAGGACGAGTCTTGTAGCGGTAGGCACCCGAGGTCAGCGCGCCGACAGGACAGATGTCGATGCACATGCCGCACTCTTCGCACTCAAGATGGCCGCCGACGTTCGGAACGATGGTCGAGCTCGAGCCGCGATTCTCAATCCCCAAGGCCCATACGTCCATGCCCTCGCCGCATACGCGAACGCAGCGATAGCACAGAATGCAGCGCGGGCGGTCGAAGTAAACCACCGGCGACCACTGCTGCTCATCGCGATGGTTCTTGATGTCGATGAACTTGGATTCGGCAGCTCCGTAGGAGAACGTCATGTCCTGCAGTTCGCACTCGCCACCCGCATCGCACACCGGGCAATCCAGCGGATGGTTTCCGAGCAGCAACTCGACCATGCTCTTGCGCGCCTGTCGAATCTCGTCGCTATCGGTTGTTACCACCATGCCTTCGGTAATCCCGGTCGTGCATGCTGTCTGCAGCTTCGGCATCTTCTCGATCCGCACCAAACACATGCGGCAGGCACCCTGCAGCGACAGGTTCGGGTAGTAACAAAACGACGGCACCTCAATGCCCACGGTCTTGCAGGCCTCGATCAGCAATGTGCCCGCCGGCGCCGAGACGGCCTTGCCGTCCACCGTAATATTTACGAGTTTGAGAGCCTCAGCCATCTAGAACCTTGTCTTCAACCCGGAGTTTCACCGCCATGCCGCAGAGGTGCTCTAAGCGAATACCGGGAGCCTTTCCACAGAGCCAGCCTTCTCAAATGGACAAGGCCGCCCTTCCAGGTGATCCTCAAATTCCTTTCGGAACTTTTTGACAATCGAAATCGTCGGCAGTGCCGCAGCATCGCCCAATGGACAGAACGTACGTCCCAGCATGTTCTCGGACAAGTATTGAATATTATCGATGTCTTTTTTGATCCCGCCGCCCTCGTGGAACCGAGTCAGCGTCTTCTTCAGCCAGTCGGTACCCTCACGGCACGGGATGCACCATCCGCAGCTTTCGTGTTGATAAAACTTCATGATACGCAGTGCGAACTTTACCATGCAGGTGCTGTCATCGACGACTACGAGCCCGCCCGAGCCCAGCATGCTGCCAATCTTCATCAAGGAATCGAAGTCCATGGGGACATCAATTTCGTTTTCCGTGAGCAGGGGACAGCTCGAACCGCCCGGAACCACCGCCTTCAGCTTGCGTCCATTGGGGATTCCCCCGCCGACGTCATAAATCATCTTTTTCAGGTTGTAGCCCATGGGCAATTCATACACGCCGGGCTTGTTCAGGTGTCCGCTCAGGCAGAACAGCCGCGTGCCGCCGTTTTTGGGGGTACCCAGGTTGGCGAACCATTCCGCCCCGCCCAGAATAATGTGAGGGACGCTGGCGAGAGTTTCGGCGTTGTTGATGACGGTCGGTCCGCCCCACAGTCCGACGACAGCCGGGAAGGGAGGACGAATTCTCGGCACGCCGCGCTTGCCCTCGAGCGACTCCATGAGCGCAGATTCTTCGCCGACTTCATACGCGCCCGCCCCGCCGTGCCAATAAACTTCAAAATCGCGTCCGCTGCCAAATATGTTCTTGCCCAAGAACCCCTTGGCGTATGCATCGGCGATCGCTTTCTGCATGATCTCCGAGAGATAGCGGTACTCCCCGCGAATGTAGATGTAGCCGGATGCGGCGCCCACCGCGAGCCCGGCAATCATCACTCCTTCAATCACAGCATGCGGATCATGCTCGAAGATGAGCCGGTCCTTGCACGTGCCCGGTTCGCTCTCGTCCCCGTTGCACAGAATGTATTTTGGTTTTACCGAGGTCTTGGGGACGAAGGACCATTTCAGTCCGGTGTTAAATCCCGCTCCGCCGCGGCCGCGCAGTCCAGAGTTCTTGACCTCATTAATGATCGCGTCGGGCTGCATTCCAAGCGCCTTCTGGACGGCCTTGTAGCCGTCAAGCTCGAGATAGCGCTCAATGCTGGTGGCGCCTTGTCCAAAGCGCTTGGAAACTACGCGCACCTCGTCGGGATGGGAAACCAAGTCAGCCATGTCGTTGCATCATTGAATCACCGAGTCTTCTCGAACCTTTTCTTGCCTGGCCCCCGCACACCCAATTTGGGTTGGGGACGATTCCATCAGCCGAGCCCTCAATGATTCCGGTTACTGCGTACTCTTCTTCCTGTAGTCGTCGAGAACCTTGTCCAGTTTTCCGGGCGTCAGGTTCTCGTGAAAGTCGTAGTTGACCTGGATGGCTGGAGCCCAGCTGCAAGCGCCGATGCACTCCACCTCTTCCAGCGAGAACACGCCATCCGGGGTTGTTCCTTTGTGCCCGACACCAAGCTTCTTCTCGCAATGTTCCATGAGCTCTTCGCCGCCCCGCAACAGGCAAGCAATATTCGTGCACACTTGCACGTTAAATTTGCCCCGCGGTTTGGTGTTCAGCATCGAGTAGTAGCTGATCACGTTGCGAACATCGAGCACGGTTAATTCCAGCCGGCCGGCGATTTCCTCGATCACCTCATCGGACAAAAATCCCACTTCATCCTGCGCGAATAGCAGGGTAGGCACGAGCACCGACCGCTTCGTCGGATAGTGCGTGAGCATCTCCGCGAACCGAGTCTCGAATTGATGAGAAAATT
>Ga0310810_10002213_pt1 | contig 20771 bp, 26 predicted proteins | sample NCmetagenome_FD_207641 | JGI IMG/M metagenome (GOLD analysis project Ga0310810, IMG submission 207641) | Soil microbial communities from experimental microcosm in Duke University, North Carolina, United States - NC | ecosystem: Engineered > Artificial ecosystem > Soil microcosm > Unclassified ...
CTGATCCGGCCGCGGTAGGCCAGTTCGTGCAGGGCGGCCGCGAGGCGGTCGACGGCCCGGTTGTTGCGCTCGCTCATCACGCGCCGTCCTGTCCGGCCGGGAGAGCAGGGCGCACCGGGGCGGCCTCAAGGGCCGGCCGGATGAAGGGTCCGCCCATTCGGTGCATGGCCCGGTAGAACTGCTGACGCTGCCTGTACTGCGACTTGTGGGCCTTCTTGGCGGCCGACTTGGAGGGGTAGCCGTTCGTGGGGATCGGCTTGGACGCCTCGCGCTTCCAGCGAGACAGCTCCCCCAGCTGGACCAGCAGGTGACCCAGCATCGGCATCAGCACCAGGGGAACGTTGTCGCCCTTGGCGTTGTTGCACGGCCCGCAGGCCAGCACCAGGTTCCAGGTCTTCCAGTGCCCGACCACGCAGTTGGGGATGACGTGGTCCAGGGTGGCGTCGTCCAGGTCGACGAACTCCCGGGCGCAGTACCCGCACCGGAAGCCGTCCCGCTCGATGAGCTCCAGCTTGATCTGCGCCTTGCGGGGGCCGTTGGGGCCCTTGGCGCTTCCGTTCGGGTTGGCCTTCTTCCACGCCCGGGGCATGGGCACGAACGGCACGGTGGGAAGGGAGAAGGCAAGGAACGCCGACTCGATGGCCATGACCAGCTTGGGGTCGATGGGCTGCTCGGTGTCGTCCAGGTCCAGGAGTGCCATCAGAGGGTCACCGCCTGGCGGTGCACGTCGTAGGCCTCGGGGGTCAGGACGTCCGTCCGCATGAGCAGCAGGCGGGAGAAGTCGATGGTGGCGGGGGCGTCCTCATCCCGGCGGACAGTGCCGGCCAGTCCGAAGCGGCGGCCCATCACCAGGTAGCCCCACACGTCTTCGTAGTGGCGGGCGTTCAGGGTGACGATGACGGCCGCGCCGGTGCCGGAGGACAGGCGCACGGTGGCGGACGGGTACATCCAGTCCGCGTCCGGGTAGTTGGGGTGGACCCGCTCGAACAGCCGGACAACCTCGATGGTCCCGGAGATCAGGACGAACGTGCCGTCCTGCATCTGCGACAGGACACCGTCGGCGATGTCGGCGATCTCGTCGAGGCTCGACAGCCGACCGGTGGTGCGGCCGTCGTAGGTGTCGACGTAGGCGGTGGCGAAGTCCCCGATGGGGTTCTGCCACGGGACGATGTGTGCCGGCGTCTGCGCCAGCACTGCTGCGCTACCGTTCTTCAACGGTCACTCCTATGTACGTAGGAAGTGGCTCACGCTGAGGGTCCGGTCTCATCCACCGGGCCCTCAGGCATGTCTCCTGCTGGTAATCGCCGTCACACTTCGTGTAGGAAGCGGCTAGCGATTTCCTGTAGGAAGTAGCCTTCCTGTAGGAAGTTAGGTGATCCGTGGGGTAGAGTCAACCCACATCCGATAGGAAGTTGATGGAGGAGGCGAAATGGCAGGGACCGTGTCCGGTATGACCGCATACCTGAAGGCTCGAATTGACCGGGGAACGTTGGTGGCGGGCAACAAGTTGCCCCCCACTCAGGCCCTCATGCAGCAGTTCAACCTCAGCGACAACGCCGTCTACCGCGCGATTGCCCTGCTGAAGGCGGAGGGTTACGTCTACTCCCGACAGGGAGCTGGCGTGTTCGTCGCCAACCGGCGGAAGCTGATCGCTGGCACGGAACGCGTCCGCGGCATCACGCACGCCGGCGAGACGATCCACCACAAGCTCAGCGAACGTGTGCAGGCTCCCGAATGGGTCGCTGCTCACTTGGGGGAGGGCGAGTGCGTGCACCGTGTCCGGACTGTGCAACAGGGTGATCTCGTCGTAGAGGCGTCCCAGTCGTGGGTCCACGTCGATGTGGCGGACGTTGTGCCAGAGGTGGACGAACCGCGGGCATGCGACCCCACTTGGCAGGCGGTCTACGAGCAGCGGTCTGGAGGCACCGTTACGGCGGCATCCAAGACGGCAACCGCGCGTATCACGACGCCCGAGGACCGTGAGGCCCTAGGCCTAGATGGTGATTTCGCCGTCCTGGTGGTGCGCAACATCTACACCACAGAGGACCGAGTGATCGGTGTCGGGGAGGGCGTGTATGCCCCTGGCCACCCGCTCTCCATCGCGTAAAGAACAGTCGTTCCAGACCGCCCGGGGGCCGGGGGAACGACACCGGAAATCTGTGCCAGTGTCGGGGCAGGACCTAACTCGCGTTCCCGGGAGGGGACATGCCGTACAGCACGACCAGCACACAGTCTGAGTGGATCAAGGTCACGCAGGCCGCCGCCACCATCGGCATCAACCCGCGCACCCTCAAGGCCATGCTCCGCGACGGCCGGCTGAAGGTGCGCACCATGCAATTCGACCAGGCCACGCGGATCCACCGCGGGGACTGGGAGGCCGAGCTGGCGAAGCGCGTAAGCGCTCCGGTCAGTGCGTAGCAACACCCCCAGAACGCGCTGAAGCCCGGCGCTCGACACGCCGGGCCTCTGATGCGTTTGCGCTGGTCAGTCTGTTTCTTAACCGGGAAGGGCCTGACCGGCGCTGTTCCCCAACAAAAGGAAGTCAGACCCCACGTTACCTGGACTCGGGAAGGGTCGGTACCCAGGGGTCGTGTCGGAACCGACACAGGGCTTCCATGGACTCCACAGGAGTACTACCCATGGCGATCCCCGCCAACAACCCAAATGACCAGATCAGCATGGCTTTGCCGTTTCCTGGACAGCCCGCCCAATCGGTCACCGTCGCCATCACGGCTGCCGAAGCGTTCAGCATCACGGACCCCGTGGACGTCACCGTGCTGCTGTTCTGGAAGTGCATCGAGGCAGCCGACCAGCTGGCCACCGCAGAGTCCGTATGGCGCCACATGGCCGACCAGGGCATGCGTGAAGAGGGTGGCAAGACCATCCGGCAGGAGTCCGTACAGACCGCGGTCGACCGCCTGATCTCCGATGGGCTCATCCCCCAGCACGGGAGGGCCTGGTGATCCAGCACATGAACCTGGTGTTCCGGGCCAACGGGCTGAACACCGGTGAGTTCGCGTTCCTGATTGCCTGCTGCAACCACACCGACGATCGCGGCTACGTCATCGCGTCCATGCAGCAGCTCGCCGACGAGGCGCACATGAAGATGACGGCCGCGAAGTCGAACAAGCAGCGGCTGATCAAGCGCGGGCTGCTGGCGTCGAGGGAGCGCTACAGCCCGAAGAACGGCGCCCGGATCTCCGACCTGTACCGGGTGAACCTGAAGCTGCTGGCCGAGATGAAGCGCCAGCGGGTCGACTACGGGCCGTCGCTCGTAGAGGAGCTGTCGTTCGGGGCATCGGAGGAAACGACCAGCTCAGACCCCCGGTCGTATTCCTACCCCACCCCCGGTCGGAATCCGACCCCCCCCCGTCGTAATCCGACCCCCCCCCCGGCAAAATCCGACGGGGATGCAGGGTCGGAATCCGACCCCCTTCTCCTTCCTTCTTCTTCTCCCTCTTCTCTCTCAGGGGCTGAGGCCGACTCTGAGTCCTCACCGAGCACCGAACCTGACGCCGGAGAGAGAGAGTCGGCTACGCCCAAAGAACACCCCGACGCGCGCCAGGTCCTGGCTGCCTATGAGCAGGCCCTCGGTGGGCCCGCTCTGAACGGCACCCGGGCGCAGCTGCTCAAGGATGCTTCGGATTTGCTGGCCGTCCGTCCGCTCCCGTGGGTGATCGACAGGGCCAAGGAACTGCCCCGGTTCGGCAAGAGCCTCGCCCGGCACGCGGAGATGTCCCGGGTGCCGTTCGCTCGAGCGGAGAAGAAGCCGGTGGAGGGCATGTGCGTCCGTCACCCTGGCTTCCGTGAGGACGACTGCTCGCCCTGCCGCAAGGCGGAGATGGAACGGGCCCAGCGCGAGCCGTCCGACCTCGCCCCTGTGGACGGCGCGGCCCTGCTGGCGAGCCTGCTCCAGAAGACCGCGCACTGACCCACCCGACAAACGCGAGCGGCGGCCCATCCCGTCAAGAACCGGCCGCCGCGTCGCTAGACCTCCCGAAGGAGTCCCATGACCAGCATCGCAGAAGACCAGCAGGCCTACATCCCCGCCCAGGACGACGGCGAATGGGATAACCGCAGGCAGCAGGCTGAGGAACTGAAAGAGGCGGAGCAGTGCGTCCTGGGCGGCATGCTGCTGTCCAAAGACGCCATCGCCGACATCATCGACAGCCCGCTGAAGGGCCGCGACTTCTACCGGCCCGCTCACGAGATGATCTACCGGGCGATCCTGGACGTCTACGCCAAGGGCGAGCCGGCCGACCCCATCACCCTGGCCGCCGAGCTGACCAAGCGCGGCGAGATCGCCAAGGTGGGCGGCGCCAGCTACCTGCACACCCTGGTCCAGGCCGTGCCCACCGCGGCCAATGCCGAGTACTACGCCGAGATCGTCCACGCCCAGGGCACCCTGCGCCGCCTGGTCGACGCGGGCACCCGCATCATCCGCCTGGGACAGGCCGGCGAGGGCGAGCTGGACGACATCCGCAACGCTGCGGAGCACGAACTTCTGGAAGCCCTGAAAGCCGACGACCGGGGCGCCCAGTGCGCTCCGGTGGGCACGGACGTTGAACGGTTCTGGGACTACATCGACAGCTCGGTGAAGGGCAACAAGGCACTCACCGGGATCCCCACCGGCTTCACCGACCTGGATTCGCTGACCAACGGCCTTCAGCCGGGCCAGTTCATCGTCATCGGTGCCCGGCCCGCCATGGGCAAGTCCACGCTGGCGCTGGACATGGCGCGTGCCGCGGCGATCAAGTACGGCCGTACCGTGGCGTTCTTCTCCCTCGAGATGAGCCGTTCAGAGATCATCCAGCGACTGTTCAGCGCGGAGGCCATGGTGGCTCTGCATCACATCCGGTGCGGCACCGTGACCGAAGAAGACCAGCAACGCCTGGCCCGTCGGACGCCGGGCATCCAGGCCGCTCCACTTCTGGTGGACGACTCGCCGAACCTGTCGTTCATGGAGATCCGATCCAAGGCTCGCCGCATCGCTCAGCAGGGAGGCCTGGACATGATCGTCGTGGACTATCTCCAGCTCATGCAGACCGGGTCCAGCAGGCGGGCGGAGAACCGGCAACAGGAAATCTCTGAGATCTCCCGCAACATGAAACTGCTCGCCAAGGAACTCAACATCCCGGTCATCGCCCTGTCCCAGCTGAACCGTGGTCCCGAGGGGCGCAACGACAAGAAGCCACTGGTGTCCGACCTCCGGGAGTCCGGCTCCATCGAGCAGGACGCGGACATGGTCATCCTGCTGCACCGCGAAGACGCGTACGAGAAGGAGTCACCGCGCGCCGGTGAGGCGGACCTGATCGTGGGCAAGCACAGGAATGGGCCCACCGCGACAATCTCCGTGGCGTTCCAAGGTCATTTTTCCCGGTTCGTCGACATGGCACAGCCTTGAGACGACGCCACCACCCGTAGGGCCTGTTCCGGAAGGAAGGGCGCCGGTACACCGCGAAGCCGTAGCGCTCACGCCCCCCTGGCCAGGGTGGCCAGGGACCACGGAAACTATCTCCCCATATAGGAGTTCAAAAGTTCCCCAGAACCCTGGCCACCCTGGCCACGGGCCGTCTGACCTGGTCTTCCTGAACGGAGACAGCGTGATTCCCACCGAACCGCAGCACGACGGCCAGCCCCTCCTGGACGGATTCATCGAACGCCGCACCAAGGGAGTCGCCGGGCCCCCGGCGATGCTGCTGCGGGTGTGGTGCCGCTGGTGCTGTCGCTGGCACGAACACGGCCTCGCCGGCGGCAAGCCGGGCGAGATCACGCACCGGTCCGCGCACTGCACCGCCCGTGACGGCTCCTACAGCACGTACTACATCCGGATCACGTCCACACCGTTCGGCCGCGCCCGCAAGACGATCCGGCAGGCTTCCACGGTGCAGCGCTCGGCGATCAGGGCCGGCCGCATCAGCGCGGCCGTCCAGCGGCTACGCGCTCAGCCGCTCCCGGTCGGTGAGATCCCCGAAGAGACCCGTTGAACGCCTGAACCCTCTGCGGCCACGGACTGCACGCAGCGAACGGCCCCGCCCTCGGCATCAGAGGGCGGGGCCGGCGCCGTGGACCGGTGCACACCCAGGGCAGGGGAACAACACGCGCATTCCATGCCAACCTGAGTAGGGCGGGGGAGGCTTGCTCAAGGATTTTTGCCCGGGTTGCTGCGGACCGATGTTCATGACGACTGAGCGGATCCCCACCCATGACTACCGCGCACGCCTACTCCATAGCCGCCCACTGGGCGGCCAGCCGCAAGCACCCGCCGCCAGCCGCCCACCGGCAGGACATCGCCGAGCAGGCCCAGAGCCACCTGACCCACGGGGCCGACCCGGATTACCTGCGCCGCCTCGCCTGGTGGATGGCCACGGAGCACCCGACATGGTTCGACCTGTCCCTGGCCATGACGATGTCCGGAGCACCGCAGCCCGCACCGACCGCTGCGCCGGGCGCCCACCACCGTTGTCCCTGCCGCGGCGCCCTCGCCGCAGCAGCCTGAACCCGAACGGAGTTTGATGATCCCCGCTAGCGGAACCCAGATTGCCATGATCCAGACGGCCGACGGACGATACCGGCGCGCTGTCCACGCGTGGGACGACGACGGCCACCCGATGGTCGTGGGCACCACGGGCCTTGTGCGCGCTGACTCACTCGGCGACGTGGACAAGATCTTGGATGGTGGAGACGAGTTCTTCCGCATCGTCGCGGCCGTTCCAGGGGGCGGATGGATGATGCGCGACACGGACCAGCAGCCAATGCGCAGCGTTCCCGTCATCTCCTGGCTCGTCCGCGCAGACGGCACGACAACCGCTGTGGTGCCTGAAGGGCAGGGTGACTCAGTGAACGGTCACGAACTGGTCGCGCATCCGTCCTGGACGTTCCACCACCCAGACACCACAACCGATAGCTGACGCCAGATGTGCCGAAGGCCCGCACCTCCGGGAAAAAGGTGCGGGCCTTCGCCGTGAACGCGATCCCCTACGTCCACCAACCACCCGATGCCACGAGTATCCCCCGGCCCCGGGCCGGCGTTCCCCTGGGTCACGCCTCCTGGTCGAGGTCGCGTTCCTCCGTGGTGCCTCGGTCCCGGCCGCGCGCCCGGTACGCGGTCCGGTGCGCGTACGCCCGCAGCTCCCCGAGCAGCATCTCGGCGCGGCCCGGGTCGTAGCCCAGGGCCTTGGGCACCACCCCGGCGAGCCGGTCATAGATCTGCCGTTGCTGCGCCACGGCGGCCTCGAGGACGGCGATGCCTTCGGCACCCGCCCGGGCGTCCTCCCGGACGATGTCCTCGGCGGTGAGCAGCGGTTCCCCGGCCGGCTGTTCGGGGATCTCCACCTTCGGCGGCACGATGAGCGGGACCCGGCCCTCGGCGGCCGCCACCCGCAGCACGTCCGCCGCCTGCTCCGGCGCGGCCAGCCGCTGGGGAAGCACCTTGCGGGCCTCCGCCAGCGCGGCCGCCGTCACCTTCCCGCCGGCCAGCTCCCGCGTCTCCCGGTACAGCACCGCGGCGGCCTCCCGCCCGTGGTCCTTGAACACCGGCAGCAGCTCCCGGGCCTGCGCCTCGTTGATGTCCCCAATTGGGGACACCGCGACGGCCACCGGCCACTCCTCGATCAGCCGGTACGCCTGGGACCGCTTGAACCCCCACACCTCGAGGACGTAGTCGGCGAACGTCGCGTGAGTCTCTCGGTACAGCCGCCCCCGGTTGATGACCTCGAGGGCCTTGCCCGCGACGACCAACGCCTTACGGAAGCCGTTCAGAGCCTGCTCGCACCGCTCGAGGTCGGCGCGTTCCTTGTCGGTCAGCGGTGAGACGACCTCCGGCGCCACGTCGTACGGGGCGGGCAGGCTGTTGACCGACAGCAGGACGGAGGCGTTCGTGCCGACCAGGTCGTCGACCACGTTGGTGCCGCGGGTGTCCGGCAGCGCGGTCGGTGTCTCCACCGGGAACGTTTCCTGCTGGCCCTCTGGCGGACGGGTGTTGCGCGCCGACGGCAGCGTCATCGGCTGGCGCCGGCTCACGCCGCCACCGTCCGAGGCAGGAGGATCCCGGCGGCCTGCGCGTAGTCCGAGGCCACCGTCGACTCCGGGGCGTGCAGGCGCACCGGCTGCTCCACGATGGGCGCCTCAGCCGCGCGCACGCTGCGCCGGACGGGGAAGATGGGCGCCTCCGGGTAGTCCTCCGACACCTTGGCGGCCAGCTCCCGCGCGAACCCAGACTTGTCCCAGGCCGTCAGGAAGACGCCGCCGACGTCCAGCTTGGGGTTCGTCTTCTGCTGCACGCTGACGATCGTGCGGTCCAGGGCGGCCATCGCCTTCAGGTCCAGGCCGCCGATCGACAGCGGCACCAGCACCTGGTCTCCCGCGGTGAGCGCGGCCACCGTGACCAACCCCAGGGACGGCGCACCGTCGATGAGGTTCACGTCGTACAGCGGCCGGCCGTGTTCCTCGGTCTCCCGGCGTAGCGCGGTCGCCAGGGCCTGCTCGGCGCCGATCGGGCGTTCGTACTCCACCCGCTTCAGGTCCAGCCCGGACGGCACGATGTCGATGTTCTCGAACAGCGTCGGGTAGGTGGCCTCGAGCAGGGAGCATTCGTCGAAGAACACCGACCGCAGCGAACGCCGCTCGGCGCCCTCGGGGTACTGGGGGAGCAGCCATTCCGACAGGGCCGCTTCCTGGTCGTCTCCGTCGATGACCCGCACCGTCCAGCCCATGGCTGCCAGCGCGGCCGCCAGCTCCACCGTGGTCGTCGTCTTACCGGCGCCGCCCTTCTGGTTGGCGATGGCGATGATGCGGGGGACGTCCAGAGGGCGGAACGTCGCCGGAACGAGGATCTGAGGCCGCCACGCCTGGTACGGGATGGCGGCATCCCAGCGGGAGACGACCTCGAGGCGGTCGCCCGGTGGACTGGACAGAGCAGGAAACAAGGTCCTGGGAAGGTCGCTCATGCCACGGAACCTAACCGCCCCACATCACGCTCCCGCTACACCCCGGGCCAATCCAGCCGTCAGGGGGGTGTGGTACGCCGGATGCCGAGGGGGTGCCCTGGTGACTCCCAGACTTCCGGAGTGACACAGTCTGGCGTTATGACGACTGACCCCGACGAGGAAACCCCGCGCTACAAGACGTTCGAACGGACCGACGCCCGGCTACGCCCCGACCAGGTCACGGCCATCAGCGCGCTCCGCAAGCGGGTGGCGGCCAACCGGACCGACAAGGGCGAGCGCATCACCGACAACACGATGCTGCGCCTGGCGGTCGACCTGCTGCTGGCGCACGCCGACGACATCGAGGGCAACACCGAGGAGGAGATGCGCAGCGCCCTGCTCGGGAAGGGGCCCGAATCGTGACACGTCCCTGACTCCCGAACTTCGGAAGTTCGGTACTGTGGGGCACGCGCCCCGCGTTGGCACGTGGGTAGGCAAACACCCGTCGGCAGCAAGCAGCGTTGCCAGGTGCGCGCCGGACCCCACGGGACCGTCTCGCCCGCGGTCCGGCCAACCTCGGCGCAGGCCCCGGCCGCCCGGTTCCCCCACGGGCCGGCAGGGAGCCCCGGTGCCCCGGCCGGCTGCGAACAACGGCCGGGGCACTGGCCACCAAAGACCGGGCCGGGATCGCAGCACCGGCCCACTGGTCCCGTCCCCGCAGGCACCACCGCCTCGGGGACGGGACCACCCTTGGAACCGGCGCCTTCCATTTCTTCGCTCAGAAGCGTTCTGCGGAACGGCCCGGGCGCGCGGCGGCCTCAGCCGTGTCGGTGGGTCGGCCGTGGCCCGATCGGCGGCTGTCTGTGTGTGGTCGGAGCGGCATCGGGCCCGGGCTGATGGGTGACGACTGTTCACCATGTGCGGCATTCCGAACGGTTGATGCAGCACTTTCCATAACCCCAATTAAGGAAAGTGCTCCGGTAGGCTGAGAGCACGTCACCTCACGACAGGAGACCCCGTGTCGACGACCGTGCACGCTCGAGCAGCCGACCAGTTCGCCAGCAGCCTTCAGGGGACCGAGGACGGCCGCCGAAAGCTGGCTCAGTACCAGCAGATGATCGCCGACCCGACCTACAAGGACTTCACCGCCGCCATCGGCCAGCCCTACCACGGGTGGACCGTCGGGCAGGTCGCCGCTCTCGGACGGGTTCACAGTCTTCTCTACAGCGGACGCATCACCGCCATCCGCATCGACGTCGGCGCCGAGCCCAGCAGGGACTCGGCCCGCGACACGAACCGGGCCAAGCTTCAGCAGCTCCCGGAAGACTTCGTCACCACCGTCTACGACGGCCTGAGCCACGACGGTGACGGCCTACTGACCTGGGACCCCGGCATCGCCGACGACCTCCCCGGCGGTTGGGCCAAGAACGCCCCGCTGGAGATCGGGCACACCGATGCCTCGCGAACCTTTATCCACCTCGCCGAGCATGGCGTCATCGCCCGCTGGCCCTACAACGCAAAAGACATCTGGCTGCTGGGCTTCCCGAGCTTCACCGCCTGGGCCGACTGGACAACCGACACCTTCACCCGCCTGCTTGATGACGGAGACACGCAGCCGTGAGCGGAACCGAGCTCGAACCCGTCTACGACGCCGAGATCGTCTCCACCGACGACCGGCTGCCCGCCGTTCCCGACTACGCCGACATCAACGACACGTTGACGGAAGAGGCCGCCGAAGACCTCGCCAACAGCGGTCGTGAGAACACCCGGCAGACCTACGAGGACCAGTGGAAGGCGTTTGCCCGCTGGTGCGCCGCCAACGGCCGCATCCCCGGGCCGCCGACCACGTCCAAGAACCTGGCGTCGTACATCTCGCATCTGCGCCGCAAGGACGCTCCGCCCGGCACCCTCCGCCTGGCCATCACCGCGGTACGCCACATGAACGCCCGCGCCGGTCGCGAGGACACCCCGGACACGGCGGCCGCGCTGAAGATCTACCAGGACCACCGGTACGCCTGGGCCGCGGCGGGCAAGGGACAGCGGTCGTCGGCGCCCGTCGACCTCGAGCGCCTGCGCCAGATGCTCGCCGTCTGCCCACCCGGCACGCTCGCCGGGCAGCGTACCCGCGTCATGCTGCTGCTCGGCTACTACATTCGCGGCCGCGCCACGGAACTGTCCGCGCTGCGCATCGGCGACCTGGAGTTCGTCTCTGCGGGCCTGGTCGTGGTGCACAAGCGCGTCAGCAAGAACGACAAGAGCAGCGACGGACGCGAGTACGAGGTCGACGACCCGGACACTCTGGCCGCGCTCCGTACGTGGCTGACATCCCTGGAAGGCAAAGGGCAGGCCGGCCGCCACCTGCCTCTGCTGCGCAGCGTCGACATGTGGGGCAACCTCGGCCCGGTCAACGCCCGGGGCCAGGGCCTGACACGACAGGCCGTCAACAACCTCGTGAAGTCGACCGCCAAGGCCGCCGGAGTCGACGTCGCCGACACCGTCACTGCCCACGGTCTCCGCGCCGGCGTCCCCACCGACCTCGGAGCCGCGGGCTACAGCGCTGCCGAGATCAAGGACATCACCGGCGACTGGTCCAGCGACGAGATGGTCGACCGCTACCGGAAGGTCGGGCTGCGCCGTGCAGGCAAGCGAGCCGACTCCGGCCGCCGCGCGACTGCGCTGTCCATGCTCCGTGTCACCGAGCCTGCCCCGCGCGCCCAAGAAACCCCATGAGGAGCACTCATGATCGTGGACAGTAAGGGCCGGACGGTCGCCGACCGCGTCGCCGCCGTGCACCGGCATGGCGACCCCGTCACCGACGAACAGCGCTCCGCCGCCCAGGCGTTGCTCACGGACCTGCTCGAGGCCGCCGCGCGCCACGGCGTCACCCTGGACGACTTCGACTGGACCGTGGACCTCCCCGCTGGCTGCCTCGACGTGATCCTCGCCAAGGCGCGCACCCGTTCGTAGACATGACGCAGCCCCCTCCCACACCTGCGGGAGGGGGCTGCGCTCTGCCCTACTTGCCCTTGAGGGACAGGAAGAGCCCAGAGGCGGCCTTGTGGGCGCGATCGGCGGCACAGGCGTCCTGAACGGCTTCCGCGTATGGGACTCCTGCGGAGAGACGGGCGTTCAGCACCCGCATGCGGATCTGGTAGCCCTGCTGGGCAACCCGCCCGCGTTCCTGCTGCATCTCTCGGATGTCGTCGCTGGTGACGCTCCGGATGTTGTGGAGCGGCTGTTCTGTGCGGATCGCCAACCGCTCAGCATCGAGGGCCTTCTGGCGGGTGGGATGGTGGTCGACCGCGAACGAGTCGACCTGAGCCCACCACACCGTCCGGCGATGTGCGGCCAGGCGGTCGGGTACGGGGCCGTCGGTGACACCGACGTAAAGCAGCTGGCCGTTGGCGTCATAGAGCCGGTACAGGCTGGTTCCGGCGCTTGTGGAGGTCATTCCCACCCCTTCCTGATTCCTTAAGGCAACATATGATGCCATACTGAATCGCAAGTCTTGAGTACTGACCTTCCGAGGTCTGAGAGGAATCACCGTGCTGCGTACTGTGATCGCCATGGATGAGCAGAGGAAGGGCCGTACCGCCGTCGAGATCGGTCCCACCGGGCGCACCGTGGCGGCGAACATCGTCCGGCTGCGCAAGCGGGCCGACCTGACCACGCGCGCCCTCGCCGAACGGCTGACCGCCGCCGGCCGCGCCGTGTCGCAGTCCAGCATCACGCGGATGGAGAAGGCGGAGAAGGCGGTCAGCGTCGACGACCTGGTGGCCCTGGCGGTCGCGTTCGGGGTGTCGCCGGCCGCCCTGCTGCTGCCTCTTGAGGACGCGTCCGACGCCACGGTGGAGGTCACCGGAGCGGGACAGGTGCCTGCAGAGCAAGCGTGGGCGTGGGCGAGCGGCGAGCGCCCACTGAAGGGCGATGGGACGTACACCGCGGCGCTTGAGTACGCCCTGGCGTCCCTCCCGCCCGCCCGTCGGGAGGTCTTCACGCCCCTGGTGGAACGGTCGGCGGGCGCGTAGGCGAACTGTCGCACCGAAGGGCCCGGGTCCCCGTGGATCCGGGCCTTTCTTCTGTGCCCCAGCATTGCTTACGAGACTCTTGTGATGCTATCTTGAATCAAGCAAGACCGAAGGACGGCCCCGAACCGGTGACGCAAACACCAGCCGGGGCCTGACGGACTCACCTGACGCAAACAGGAGAACCGCTGTGATCCACTCTCTCACCACCCGCGAGCGCCGCGCCCACCGCCGGAACCTCCGCGCCGAGCTCCGCAGCCGCGCCGCCGCCAACCGCCTGGTCGCCTCGGTGCGCCGTCGCCCCCGCTCCCTGGCCACGGTGGCCATCGCCGCCGGCGTCGACCGCACCGTCGCCGCGGGCACCGCCAACGGCCTGCGCTCCGTCGCCAACCGCCTCGGACTCGACCCCGCAGACGTCGCCCGTACCCGCCGCACCGTCCACGGCGGCCGCGCCCACCAGACGCACAACGTCTACCGGTTCACCCTCGGCCAGGTCCGCATCCTGATCCGCAACTACCGGCCGAGGAAGCCGGAGTACGTCGCCGCAGTCGACCGCATCGCCCGCCTCTGCGCCGCGTAGCGTCCACGGCACGCCGTAGGCCCCCTGAACCCCGCGTTGGGTCAGGGGGCCTACGTGTGGCTGTCAGCGCTTGTACGGGGCGTACGTAACCGGGTTGCGGGCTCCGCGCCGTAGGAAGCCCTTCTCGACGACGTCGACCAGATTGCGTTCCGTCATCACGTGGCCTTCGACGTTGACGTGCACGTGCTGGTGATGGTGCACCACCACACCGCCCCGGCCACCGGCTACACCCGCTCCGGTCCACGCCGGCACACCGGTCACGGCCGCTCCCTGGGCGACGGACATGGCCATCCCGCGAGCTGCGATCTCTGCATGCTTGCTGCTGCGCGCGATGCCCGCCGCCATGCCCAGCGCGGTGTAGTCGCCGAGCCTCGCCATGACCGTGGAAGGCGACTTGATGCCGAGAGCCTTCTTGATCGCCTTCTCCATACTCTTGGCGATCTTCAACATCTGGTCTTCGATGGCCTTCTGCTTCTTCTCCAGCCCCTTGACCAACCCCTCGGCGGCCCGGATGCCCGCCCCGTACATGGAGTCCGCGACCGCCGACCCCGCCTTGTCGGCGGACGTCTTCAGTTGGGACTGCATGCTGTTCAGCTGTTTGATCTGGGCGTCGCTCGCCCCGGCGAGCGCAGCCACGGTCGCGCCGCCCTGGTCCACCCCGGCGGAGGCCAGTTGCTCGAGCAGGTCCGCGCTCAGGCCGCGCTTCTTCAACTGCTGCAACTGGCTGGAGAAGGCGAGGGTCTTCGACAACTGAGCCGACATGCTGTTCAGCACGTCCTGGCTGGAGAGCGCGAACCCCTCCTGTGGAGCCTGCGTGACGACGCTGACGCTCTGCTTGATGCTCGAGGCGACCGAGTCCTTCAGCTGCGCCGCCGAGTTCTTCAGGTCGTCCAGCTTGGACTTGGCTTTCTCCAGCGACGAGGTGACCTTGGACAGCTGCTTGTCGTAGTTGATGAGGCTCTTGCCGGCCTTGTTCAGCTGGTTCAGCAGGGACGACTCGGTGTGCCCCTTGAACGCGGCTTTGATCTCCGCGCGGAACCCGTTCAGGGCCTGCACCAGAGAGTTGATGTCCGACGGCACGGCCAGCGAGTGCTCGAAGGGGGTGCGCTTGTAGCCGGCCATCTGCCCGAAGCTGCTGATGCCGAACCCGCCGGCCAGCTGAGAGCGGGCGTCCTTCTGAGCCTGTGACAGACCGCCCTTCGCGAAGTGCGGCAACCGATCCGAGTTGATCAGCTCCAGCAGGCGGCGGTGCTTCGCGGTCTGTGCAGCGTTCACGATGAACTCGGTATTGCTGCTGCGTACGACGTTCCCGGACCGCAGGAGGGTGACGATGCTGTCGCTGGTGCTGCTCCCCGGCCCCTCCACGTACCCGCCGTCGGGGTAGGCCTGGACGTCGCCGCCGCCGGCGTACCCGCGGACCCGGCCGCCGCGGGCATACGGGGTGACACCCGGAACGGACGGCCCCTTGTGCACGGTGTTCAGGTACGTCGTCTTGTAGATCCCGATACCGATGGTCTTGGAGTGCAGGCTGTTGACGGCGGCCTGCACGTTCCCAATTGCGGACAGTGCGGCACCGGTCTTCGCAGAGACGGTGACGGACCCGTTCTTGAGGTGGGTCACCTTGAAGCCGAAGGCCGTGAGGATCTGCTCCGCGGCCGACGACAGGGTCTTCAGCGTCACGGACTTCGTGCCCGGGCTGTTGCGGACCTTCGCGTTGAAGGCGTTGAGGTCCCGGGTGGCGTCCTCCGCGTTCATCTTGACCTTGGCGGTCTTGTCCGGGATCTTCAGGATCTGGTCGGCGAGGGTCTTGGCCTGGCTGGCGCTCAGGCCCATGGCCTCCGCGTTTTTGATCAGGGCGGCGCGGCCGCGCGAGTAGATCCCGTTGACCTTCTCCCACGGCTCGTTCGCCTGCCGCGCGGACGCCGCGGCCTCGTCCGTCTTCGACGCCAGGTCCTGCAACGCCGACGCTGCGTCCCGGGCCTTCTGCGAGTTCAGGTTGAGCTGCCCGTGCGTCATCGACAGGGCGCCGGCGTTCGTCACCGCGGCCTTCGCGGTGTCGGCGAGGGACTGGTTGAACGCGATCATCCCGCCGAGGCCGGCCCGGTTGACGTCGTTGAGTGCCTGGATCGCACCCCGCAACCCGTCCGCGCTGGCTTTCTGCTTGTCGAGCTGCGCCGCCGTCTTCTGCGCCTGCTCCCCGAACAGGCCCTGCGACTGCGCCGCGAGCTTCTGCTCCAGCGCCTGGTCCGCCAGCGCCGACTTGTAGTCGTCGAGGTTCTTCTTGAGTTCCTGGAACTTCTTCGGCTTGAGGTTCTTTCCCATGTCCTGCAACGACTTGGCGGCGATGTCGGCCTTGCCGCCCTGGACGAGTTGCGCCAAGGACTTGTCGAGGGAGTCGATGTCATCCTTTGACGTCTTGACCATGGTCGAGTCTGTGCCCAGGAACTTCGCCCAGCCCTGGAGGAATCCGTCGAAGCCCGTGGGCTTGAGGCGTGAGAGGCTCTTGCTGAGCCCGTCGAAGTTCGCACCCCAAGCCCGCGCGGCCTCACCGGTGTTCTTCCCGGTCTCGGCCAGCCCCTTGAGGGACGTCGTCACCTTGTCGACATCGGGCGGCGTCTTGTCGCCCATGGACGACAGCATCCCAAGCGCGACGACGATGGCACCCACACCTGTGGTGATGAGGGCGGCCCGCGCGCCGATGCTCAGCGACATGAACGCGGCCCGCAGTCCGGCAACGCCTCCGCCCGCGGCCGCTGATGCCGCTTGCAACGCGACCAGCCGGGCCGCGAAGGCCTGGACGCCGCCCGAGAGCGCGGTGAATCCAGCCCCGGCGAGCTTGAGCAGCTTGAACGCGGCCGCCATCTGCATGAGGGTGGCGATCACGGACGGGGGCAGCGCGGCCACCAGCTTCGCGAAGGTGTTGACGAGACTGAGCATCCCCGGCCCGGCCTGCGAGGCCGCCCGGAGGATGTTGAGGATGGCCTCGGACACGTTCTTGAGGGTGTCCTTCACCAGGGGCGCGGTGGCCTTGGCGTAGTCCATGAACTGGGAGAAGGTGCTGCTGCCGCCGCCCTGCGACAGGACGCGCACGAAGTGCACGACACCGTCAACGGCGGACTTGAGGGCGCCGTTGGCGAACGTCGTGAACTTCGACATCAGCCCGTCGAACGCGCCGGAGTTGATCCCGCCGGCCAGCATGGTGGTCAGCCGGGTGAACTGGGCTGCCGTGTCCTTCACCAGGGGCGACAGCTTCGGCAGCAGCGCGTCCAGGACGCTGAGCCCCTGGGTGACCGGCTTCATGGTGAACTTCGCCAGGCCGTCGGACCAGGACTTGAAGTCGGCCTTCAGGTTGAGGAACGCGCCGGCGGCCTGCCTTGTCGCGGCGGGCATCGTGGCCAGGGTCCGTGACAGTGCCTGCTGGGCCTGCGCCGCCTGCGTCGAGGTGGGCCCGTACTTGGCCACGGCGTCGTTGTACTTCGACTGCTCGCTGGCAGCATCGCCCAGGGACGACAGTTGGGCCTTGACGGCCACGCCGAACGCGCCCACGGCGACGGTGGCCGCCCCTGCGGCAGCAGCAACCGTTGCCGCCTGCGCCGCGATCGGGGCCAACGCCGGCGCCAGCGTCATCAGCGCGCCCAGCGCGCCGCCTCCGCCGCCGCCATCACCATCGCCGCCGCCACGGGGCACGCGGTTGGTGTCGCCGATGACCCGGGTCCGGATCACGACCGTCCGGTCCTGGGACATGCGGTCCAGGCGCCTTTGCGCGCGCAGCTGGGCGGCCGTGTCGAGGTCGGGGCGGATCTGGACGTCGATGCGGCGGCCGAGCTCGCGCAGCACCGTCTGGACGCGGCGTAGCGCCGTCTGGTCCATGACCGGGCGTACGTTCGCGGTGATGGGGCGGCCTTCCAGCTGCGCGCGCAGCTGGTCGCGCTGGCCGGCGCCGAGCTGGAGGTCGACCTTCAGTTTCGCCGCGGGGCTTTCCGCTACACGGCGGCGCACCTCCGCGAGCGCGCCGTCCTTGAGCTTGACGTCGACCTTGATGGTGGCGTCCATCCGGCCGACGTCGGCGGTGAACCGGTCGATTTCTCTCTTGGCCCGGGTGAGGGTCTCCAACAGCTTCCGGTCGCGGCCCTCGAGCTCGACGACGATCGGGTCCAGGTAATCGGACATCAGTCACCGTCCTGGGCCCAGGCGACACCCAGACTGGCAATCCACTCCGACACGTCCCGGCCGGGCACCTTCGCGGCCAGGTCCACGACGAGCCCCGCGAGCAACTGCGCAGTCGTCACCGGGTCGGCATCCGCGACGAGATCCGCCGGAGCGATGTCCTCGACGTTGTGGTGCGTCCACGTCAGCAGCGCCGTCGCCGCCCGGGCCGCGTCTCCCATCGTGTCGTCGTACGGCGTGGCTGCGCCCGGTAGTCCGGCAGCCCCTCGGGCGGCCTTCCCCAGGCCCACGGCCAGCTCTCCGGCTCCCAGACGGGCCGCAGCAACCAGGCGGGCTTTCACCGCGTCGTCGGCCGCCACGCAGCCCGCCACGACGTCGGGAACCGGCGACTCCCCCAGATTCTGAGCCTGCCGGTTCAGGTCGCCACGGCGCGCATCCAGGTTCTGGACGAGCTCGGCCACGGCCGCCGCATACACAGAGACCCCCTGTACGGCGTCATTCAGCAACTCCGGTAGCCGTGCCGCGGTCGCGTGCAGATGCTCCACGCGCTCGGCGAACAGGTCACTCATCGGGACTTCCTCACGTGCTCAGGGAGGGACGGTGCGGCCAGTCGCACGACTGGCCAGGAAGCAGGGGGAGAGGGTTGGCGGAGCCGGCGGTGGAGCAGTACCGCCAGCCCCGCGACCGCCCGACATACGCCGCCCGCTCGGACTGGGAGCACGGACGGGGCATTGGTCGGGCCCGGCCGGGTCATCACGCCGGCCGGAGTCTTCAGCGCCTCGAGGCCTCGATACCGCGCACCCGCAGCACATCGGCGAGCGCCAGGGCCACTTCGGCGGAGCTGCGGTGTCCTGCCAGATAGAGCCGGGCCCACAGTCGGCCATCGTCCGAGCCCCTGCGCAGGGCGTGAACCGTCTCATCGATCATCCGCGGCGTCTCGGCCTCCGCGGCGAGGGCCACCACCTCGTCGGCGAGGGCCACCACCTGCTCCACGATCCCGGCGAGCCGGTCGCGTACCTGCGTAGCCGGGTCAACGGCCTGCGTGCTGGAGGGGGTCATCGGCCCTGTTCCTTCCGGTAGCGGAGTTCCGCGCCGACCGTCCACGGCCGGCGTCCCGCCAGCTGCTCCGCATACTCGGCGTCCTCTTGGCGCTTCTTTTCCCGTGCGGCCGCCTCCGCCTTCACGAGATCCGCCTTCACGGCCTTGAGGGCCATCTCATGGCGCAACTGCTCCGGGGTCTTCGGTTTCGGCCGCACCCGGCGCGGCGCAACCGCGTTCTGCGTACGGACCTCAATCGCCTTCGAGATACACGCTGACGCATGCTGCGGCGTGAACGCCTTCTCCGCCTTCTCCGTCCAGCGCTGCGCCTCCGTCTCAACCTCGGCGCGCGGCCGCGCTTTCAGGAACTCCTGCGCCCGGGCGATGTAGCCGCGGAACAGATCCGCCGGCATGCCCGGCTTGGCGGCCTTCGTCATCCACTCCTGGGCAGCGTCCAGACGGTCGAGGACCTCGTCCTGGTCGATGCGGCTCAGCACGTCCTGCGGCAGCCAGTCGACGATGTAGCCGTACCTCTCCCGCATCTCGGGTGTGATCGCACCCATGGCCCGTCACGCTGCCTTCCTGTCGTCTCGTGTGGCCAGCCATGCCGCCAGCGATCCGCCGTCCAGCGTCCACCCGCCTGTGCCAAGTCCCGACCGCGTCGCCATGACGACGCCTTCGCGGGCCAGCCTTCGCAGGTACGTCTCGCTGTATCCGGTGAGTCGCGCAGCCTCTTGCACGCTGAGCCGTTCCGTCGACGACAGTGCGCTTTCCGTGTCGATCTCCGCCAACATGGTGCCGGGAACGCCTTTGACCAGCATGGATGCCCGGTACTCCTCGGCACTGCTGCGGACGTCCGCAGCCAGGTGCATCAACTCCTCGGGCACCCCGCCGTCGCGGACACGCATGTCGTGCAGCGCGCGCAGCAACGGCCCGTACAAGCGCGCACAGTCCCGCCCCGTCAGGAAGAGGCCAGGCCCCAGCACATGGGCCATTCACGCCCCCGTTCCACCGCGGCGCCACCGTGCCGCCCCAGCAGCGACGGCGTGCAGCTGCGCCCTGGCCGTCGCCGGCGCCGACCGCGCTTTCCCGGCGAGACGCACGACGGTGAGGGCCTGCTCCGCCAGCCGTTCCGCCTCCGCCCTGCGCCTGACCGTGCTGCCACCGTGCAACCGGCACGGCCCCACCCCCGGCGTATCGGCCCCCCACCCCGCCCGCTGTCGGCACGGGTGTCCGTCCGCCCGCGGCCGCCCGCACCGAGGCCGCTCCCCCTTCGGCACAGGCTGCGCCCTCGAGGCCTCCCGTGCGGCACGCGTCGCCGCATTCCACGCCTCCCGCAACGCCTGTTTGAACGGGCGGGCCGCCTCCCACATGTCCCCCACCACGTCGACACGGCGGCCCTGCCGCAACTGCGGAGCCAGCGCCACGACGTCGACCAGCCCCGGGGCGTCGCCGACGAACACCACCGCCTGTCTGCCGTCCAGCCAGACGACCGTGCCCGGATCCGGCACCACCTGGCCGGCCTCGGGACGCCGGCATCGGACGGTCGGACGGGGTCCCACATGCCACGTATAAGACCGGCCACGCACCGCCCTGGTCACCGGTCTTCTGTGTTCACAGGTTCGCCGTCGACCGGGGGGTGGTCGATGTCGGCGAGGACGGCGCGCAGGCGGTTGCGTTCCTGCGGGGTGAGTCGTGCGATGCGCATGCGGGCCGCTCGGTCGGCGTAGTCGTTTCGGGCCTCGAGGAGTTGGGGGTCGTCGGCGTCCCGGTGTCGGGAGAGGGCTGCCATTCGGGCCCGTGCTGTGCGTGCGGTGGAGTCCATGGGCCTTCCCCCAAGTCGGGTGGGTACAGGGGGGCGGATGCTCGCCCTGTCAGCACCGTCGCACGCATTCCGGCAGACGTTCCCCTTGCTCGTTCCCGAGCAACTCCAGCCACAACGCCCCCGGGTCCTCAGACGGGCCGTGCCGGGGCGTTCCCGCGTCTCCGGACCCGCTGACACCCCGGAACCCCTCTCAGGCCGTCCAGCGGGCG
>Ga0310810_10002215_pt1 | contig 20768 bp, 18 predicted proteins | sample NCmetagenome_FD_207641 | JGI IMG/M metagenome (GOLD analysis project Ga0310810, IMG submission 207641) | Soil microbial communities from experimental microcosm in Duke University, North Carolina, United States - NC | ecosystem: Engineered > Artificial ecosystem > Soil microcosm > Unclassified ...
CGATGTGCCGAAACATCAAGACGTTGTTCAACTTCGACCCCGTGGCCACCGACGACGAGATCCGCGCGTCCGCGCTGCAATTCGTGCGTAAGCTCAGCGGCTTCAACGCTCCGTCGCAGGCCAACCGCCAAGTGTTCGATCGCGCCGTCGTCGAGGTGACCGCGGCCGCGCGCAAGCTGATCGTCTCGCTCGAGACGACGGCAGCTCCGCGCAATCGCGAGGTCGAGGCCGAGAAGGCGCGCGAACGCGCGCGCGTCCGCTTCGGCTGAAGCCGCAGGGACGCTCGAGCGGCGCGCTCGCGCCGTCGCGAAGACCGAACACTGAAGGAGATCCGTTTTGGCAGACCCGATCGTTCTCGCGTTCGTGCACGGTTGGAGCGTCACGAGCAAGGACACCTATGGCGAGCTGCCGGAAGCCGTGAGCGCCGCGGCCACGGCCGCCGGGGTGCCGGTCACGCTCAAGAACATCTATCTCGGCCGCTACATCAGCTTTCACGACGAGGTGCAGATGGATGACCTCGCGGATGCGATGGAACACGCCGTGCAGACGGATTTGAAGGGCGTCGAGACGTTCTCGTGCATCACGCACTCGACGGGTGGGCCGCTCGTGCGCCGCTGGGTCGACAAGCACTACGCGGACCGGCTCGCCGACTGTCCGTTGCGGCACCTGATCATGCTCGCGCCCGCGAACCACGGCTCCTCGCTCGCGATCCTCGGCAAGGCACGCGTGGGGCGGTTGCAGGCTTGGATCAGCGGCGTGGAGCCGGGGCAGGGAATCCTCGATTGGCTTTGCCTCGGCAGCTCGCAAGCCTGGCAGCTTCAGGATGACTACACCGGCTACTCGCTCGCGAAGTCGCAGCTGTTTCCGTTCGTGCTCGGAGGCGAGACGATCGACACGAAGTTCTACGACTTCGTGAACAACTATCTGGTCGAGGTAGGCTCGGACGGCGTCGTGCGCCTAGCCGGCGCGAACTTGAACTACACGTTCTTTCGCCTCGTGCAGAGCGAAGATCGTTACGAAGGCAGCGACGACTTCGGGTATCAATTGAAAGTCGTGCCGCGCACGAAGGCGCGTCCGCCGCCGACGCCATTCTGCGTAATACCCAACGCGAGCCACTCGGGCGACAAGATCGGTATCATGGCCAGCGTCACGCCGCAGAATGCGAGCCAGAAGCCCGTCGTCGCGCGGATCGTCGAATGCCTTCAGGTCGAGAATCAAGCCGACTATGCGGCGTGCATCACGTCGTTCGCGAACTTCACGGCGGCGACGCAGCAGGCGAACGCACAGCAGTACGGCGGCCGGATTCGCCGCTTCGTGATGTTCATCTTCCGGATCAGTGACGACGCAGGACGCACGATCGGCGACTACGACCTGATCTTGCTCGGCGACGACTTCGAGCCGGACACACTGCCGAAGGGCTTCTTCGTGGACCGGCAGAAAAACCCGAGCTCCCAGGCGCTCGTCTACTACCTCGACTACGACGTGCTCGCGACGACCGCGCACCTCGGCATTCGCGTCGACGCGCGCCCCGTGTACGGCGATCCGGATGGCAAGCCAACGGAGTTCGCGGGCTACATGCGAGCCGAGTTCCATCTCGACAAGGCGGCGTTCGAAAAATGGATTCGGCCGAACGAAACGGTTTACGTCGACATCGAGCTCACTCGCTTCGTCGACAGCGAGGCGATGCGGCTCGAGCCGCTCGCGAAGGGTCGCGGCTCGTTCAAGTCGACGAAGCCGGCCGGGCCGATCCCGCGGCCGTAGCGGTTCTGCTAGGCTCACGGCCGGATCCTCTCAAAGAGCAAGAAAAAATGGACGCCATACTCGAAGAGCTCTCGAGGTCATTGCCCGATGCGCACGAGGCTGCGCAAGTCACGATCCGTCTGCTCGCCGCGCTGATCGCCGGCGCGGTCGTCGGTCTGCAACGCGAGCACTCTCATGCACCTGCGGGTCTCCGCACTCACATGCTCGTAAGCATGGGCGTCACACTGTTCGTGTTCATCGGCCTCGACGTCGGCATGGCGCACGACGCGCAGTCGCGGATGATCCAGGGAATCGCGACCGGCGTCGGGTTCCTCGGCGCCGGCGCCATCATCAAAATGAAGGACTCGCTCGAGATTCACGGCTTGACGACCGCGGCCGGTGTCTGGATGACGGCCGCGATCGGGGTCGCGATCGGCTTCGGCCGACTCGGCGTTGCCGCGATCGGCGTCGTGTTCGCTTGGTTCGTGCTCGCGATCGTGGTCAAGACCGAGCGGCATCCGCGCTCGCACTAGCTGTCAGCGCTTCAGCACCGCGTCGGCCTCGTTCAGCACGTCATCGTCGCTCTGAGCGACATCGATGCGCGAATTCGGATCGGAGCCCGGCATCCGGTTCATCGTGCGCTTCGCGAGCGTGTCGACATAGGCGGCGAGATCCTCGTCTGTCTTGTCGCCCGGCGTTACGAGCGCAATCGCGAGGAACGTGGCCTCGAGATCGCCGGTCTTGCCGTTCACGACTTCGAGGTTCGCGTTGGCTCCCGATGTCGTGCCGCCGAAGAGTCCGCTCACGATCGCCTTGCCGGCGCCGGTGATCGTCACGCTCATATTCGAGAACACGAGCGCGTCGACGCCGAGCTTTTGCGCGAGCAGCTTCGCCGACGGACCGGCGTTGTAAATCCGGCTCTCGAGCTTCTTAGGCTTGTACTTGCTCATCATCTCCTTGAAGCCGCGCGTCGCCTCGACGACGTACTCCTGGAGCTGCGGATCCGAGTTGAGTCGGTTCGTGTCGACGACCTCGACCGCATAGCCTCTGCTCTCGAGCAGCGCCTTCACTCGCTCGTTGAACATCGAGCCGTAGCGCAGGCCCTGGTCGACGAGGCTGTCGGTGTCGACGACCTTCGCGCGGTTCACCGTCGTCTCGACGGGCATCAGCGCGACCGACTTCGGCCGCGTCGCTCCATTCGCGAACTCCACCGTGGTCTTCTCGGCGAACGCCTGCGCCGAGACTGCGAGCGCCGCGAGCCACGTCGCGACGATCCTGGCCTTAGCTCCGATCATTGCTGCTCTCCTTGATCTTCACGGTAATGCTCTTGAGCCGGGTCACGACGAGCGACCGATCGGGCGCATCCGGCGCCGAGCGGACGTAAGTGAGATAGGCTGCGGCCGCGTCGCGGTCGCGCTTTTGCTGCTCGTACACTTCGCCGAGCCCGCGATACGCCACGGCGTAGCTCGGATCGATCTCGAGCACGTGGCGATAGATCTGCTCCGCGCGCGCGAGGTTCGCCTCGTATGCGGCGCGACCGGTTTCCGTCGCGAGCTGCTCGGCGAGACGCTGCTCGTGGGTCTTGCGCGCGTGATCCTTGAGGTTGTGCTTCTTGTCCGAGTTCGACAGCGCTGCGGGGTCCTCGATGCGCGGCTGAGCGCCGAGCCCTTGCCAAGCGTCGGCGAGCAGTTGCTGCAGCCGCGCATCGTTGGGATAGCGCTTCGCGAGCTCGTCCGCGAGCGCGAGGGCCGTCTGCGGATAGTCGTCGCGGATGTAGTCCTGAATCGTGAGCGTGCGGACGCCGAGCACCCCGGGCTCGAACGCGCCGATGCTGCGCTCCCGCTTCGGCATCGAAGCGACGAGCGCGCGGCTCGTCTCGGCTCGCGCGCGCGTCTCCGGATGCGTGCTCCAGATCGTCGGCAAGCGCGGGTCGAGACCCTCGTAGTCCTGCGAGAGCGTGTCGAGCATCTCGGGCAGCGCGTGCGGATCGTAGCGGCTCGCGAGCAGGATAGAGGTACCGTGATCGTCTGCCTCCTGCTCGAGCTCGCGGCTGAAGCCGTAGACGGACGTCTGCAAGCCGAGCGCGAGGACTCCGCCGAAGATCGGGACCCCGCCAAACACCATGCTCGTGATGGCCTTCTTCTTCGTCGCGCGGTGCTCGATGATTCCGTGATGGCCCGCGACGTGGCTGATCTCGTGCGCGAGCACCGCTGCGAGCTGATCCTCGTCGTCGAGTCGCGCGAGCATGCCGGTGTTCACGTACACGTGCCCGTTCGGAAGCGCAAACGCGTTCGGTGATGGGTCGCGCAGCACGTAGAACTCGTACTCGACGTAGTCGTCGGCGGGCATCGGCCGGAGCTCGTGACCGATGCGGCGCACGAGACCCAGCACCTTGTCGTCGTTGTAGAGCAGCGCGTGCGCTTCGAAGTAATTGTGCAGCTGCTTCGACGAGTCGATCAGGTTCTGCTCGTCGTCGTGTAGGCGCACTGAGCCATAGTCACCGCCCGCGTATGCGGCGAGCGGCAACGCCGCGAGCAACGCGCCGAGAAGGAAACGTCGCGACTGTGAAAACATGGCGCGTGAGCATCGCCGATTGCGGCCTGCGACGACGATGAACTGCGTCACCGTGCGGGGTTTCCATATCGGTGCGGCCGTTCTTGGGTGCATTCGACACCCGGCGGACACGCCGATTAGGTCACATCGGCGCACGAGAATAGCCAGTATCTTTCGACGCATGCGTTCGACACGCCGAGCCGATCTGGCCAACTTTCCAAACTCCCCTTACGCAGCCGAGCTGCAGCGCGGCGAAGGCAGCCGCGTGTTCAGCCCCGAGATCGAGGCCGAATGGGTCCGCGCTCATTTGCGCGACAATCGCACGTTGATCCGCGCTGCTGCTGCGCTCGCGGCGCTGACGACGGCAGCGCGTGTCGCGGATCGAGTGCTGATCGGCGCCGTCCCGCCTTCGTCGCTGCTCTTCATGAGCGTCGTGCTCGTGATGTCGACCGTACTTGCCGCGCTCGCCTTCAGCCGCGCATACGAGCGGTTCTACTTGGGCGTAGCGCTGTTCGTCGTGCCGCTTCGCAACATCATTGCGGCGGTCGGCATCGTGCAAACCGCTTCGCAGGGCGAGCTCGAGGCGCTGATGGTCGTGCCTCTGCTCGTGCTCGGGCCGTTCTATTTCACCGGGCTCCGCTTCCGGGCGGCGTCGTGGTCGGTCGCCGTCACGGCGGGCGCATTGATCGTCGCCGCGTTGGTATTCGGACTCGAGACGCCGATCGCGCTGCGCGCGCTCGGTTTCCTCACGATGATCGGAACGGCGTGCGCCATCGCGGCTCGCAATGTCGAGCAATCGTCGCGCAAGAGCTTCCTCGAGAGCCATCTGATCGAAGAGCTCGCGCATCACGACACGCTCACCGGCCTCAAGAACCGGCGGGTGTTCGACGAGCAGCTCGACAGCTTGTGGGACCGTGGCATCGAGGAGCATCGCTCGCTCGCGATCCTCATGGTCGACATCGACCACTTCAAGGCCTACAACGATTGGGCCGGTCACCAGGCCGGCGACGAAACGCTGCGCCGAGTCGCGCAGACTCTACAGACATTCGTGACGCGGCCGCTCGACGTGCTCGCGCGCTACGGCGGCGAGGAGTTCGCGCTGGTGTCTTACGACATCGATTCGACGGAGGCCGAGAACCTCGCGGAGCAAATGCGCATCGCGGTCCGCGGGCTCGCGATCAAGCACGAGGGCTCGACGGCCGGCGGGTCGGTCACGATCAGCATCGGCCTCGCGGTCGTCCAGCCGAGCGCGGAACGCCGCTCGCGCGGTGCGCTACAGCTCGCCGATCAGGCGCTGTACGAGGCGAAAGTGAGAGGCCGCAACCGCGTCGAGCTGCTCGGCGACTCCGCGCACCGATTGCTCGTGACGGGGGTCTTCGCGAAGCACGCGCTGCCGCACCGGCATTGAGCATCCGGCGCGCGGCGCCGGAGAATCATTGCGCCGGCGTCTCGCCCGCGGCCTCGGCGTCCTTGTTCGATGTATAGCCCTTCGCGAGCCACTCCGACCACTTCTTCTGGTTCGTTTCCCCGCCGTTGCAGCCGCCGTCGGCTGGGTTCATGAACTTGCCGTCGTCGAGCTTCGCCCAGCCGATTGCACCGCCGGGGCGGCCGTCGCGTAGCGGGCAATACATGAATGTCACCGTCGCGCCAGGCTTGAACGTGTCGCCCGTGATGCCGCGCTGGATCAGGCCGGTAGGCGCTGAGCCTTCGAAGCTCCAGAGCGTCTCGGTGCCGTCCGGGTTCTTCACATTCAGATAGAGCCACGAATGCGGGTTGTTGAACGCCCAGCGGACGACGGTGCCGGTTTTCACCATCTGCGTCTGGCCGTCGAACATCGCGAACGAATGGTGCGCTTGCACGCTCGTCGCCGTGAGCAGCGCGGCCACGGCCGCGGCCGGCAGTGCCGAAGTGAACAGCCTCTTCATTACTTGGCTCCTTTCGTCGTAGTCGTCGGCTGCGCGTTCGTCGTGGCCGTCGGCAGCGTGGTGTTGTAGATCGGGTCGCGCGTCTGGCCGGGCAGCTCGGGGAACATCGTCGCGCCGCGGCCGTCTTGGAATCCTGCCTCGCCGGGCAGGTGGAAGTTCGTCACACCCTTGTCATCGAGATAGGTCTCGCTCGTCTGCTCGCATTCCCAATGGTTGACGCGGTAGTCGGCCTTCGCGAGCTCGGTCGCGTGCCGGAACGCATACACGACGCTGACCGGTTTGAGGAAAGCATATTTGTCGTAAAAGGTGGCCTGGACCTCGAGCCGTTCGATGCCGCCGTCGTACTTCTTGAGCTCCCAGATCTCGACGGTCTCGAATGCGTTGCTCGTCATCGGCGACCAGCGCGTGAAGTCGGCCGGATAAAGGTACTTCGTGTTGAGCACGAGCTTGTTGCCGTCCCAGAACCCGATCGTGTCGCCGTACCAGGAATGCGTGCCGTATAGATTGCTGTGCTCTTTGCCGATCAGCACGCGGCGGATCGACGGGCCGAAATCGTTGATCAGGTACGTCTCGTTCGGCAGATTGATGAACTCGTGCGTGTACGGCTCGAGCAAGAAGCGCGGCAGGCCGGGCGGCTCGCAGTGGCCGAGCCGGTCGTACTTCACCTGGCCGTCCTCGGTCTGTTGCCGCCAACGCTCCTTGTAGGCTTTCTCGTACTCGGGCGTGAGCACGCCTTCGCGGACCTTGCCCTTGAAGTCGCCCGTGGTGATGAACGTCTCGAGATGCGTGTTGCCCGCGGTGACCCAGAGCCCGTCCCAGCGCGGCACGGTGTCGAGCGTCTTCTTCGTGCCGCCCTTCGCCTGCTCGAGCAGGTACTTGTACTGCTCCTCGGACGAGGCGAATTGCTTCGGCGGCGGCACCACCTTCAGAGGCGGCCCATAGCCCGCGCCGAATCCGCCGTTTTGCGCGAACGACAGCGACGGCGCGGCGAGCACGAGCGCGGCCGCGACACATCGCCAAAATAGGGTGTTTCTTGTCATGGCTCCCTCGAGCGGTTTGCAGAACGCGTTCGACGCGTTTCGATCGCAGAATACTATGAGTCGGTGCGCAGGGTGGTCAACGGAGCGCGCGTCGCAAGTCCTTGAGAATTATGGGGGTGACGGGGTGGCGAGAGTACCCGTCGCGGGTGTGCCCGGCCGTCCGTGCGCCCAGTGTGCCGCTCAAGGCAACCGCGCGAGCGCCACGTACGTTTGGTGGAATCCGACGCTGTAGAGCAACGTCTTGCTGTCCGGAGAGATGGCTAGCGTATTTACGTTGCGTATGTCGTACGTCGACACGATGGAGCCGTCGCCAGTGTTCCGTACGACGATGGCGCCAAAGTAGCCGAGTGAATCGGGCTCATCGAGGGGACCTCTGTTGATCATCCAACCTGGACCCTCGTAGCCGACAACGAACTTACCGTTCGGCGCGATCGCGACGTGATCGAGTGTCGGTTCTTCCCCGCCTGCCATGGTCGGTTTTCGCTCGAACTGCGGCGAGTACAGCGGCACGGACCATAGGACGGTATCGCGCTCGACGTCGCGCAATTCGATGCGGCCTCCGGCGGCCGCATACACCGCTGCGAAGGCAGCGCCGTCGACCGCGCCAATGGCCAACGGCTCGAACCCTTTGCCGAGTCCGGTTACCTCGGTCAGCAGCTTCCAGCTCGAGGTGTCCCAGACGCGAAAACCGATCGGGCCGCGGCGCATGACATCCGTGTAGTGCATTGCGACGAGCCTGCGGCCGTCGCGCGAGAACGCCACGTGAGTTGGCCGGCCCGTGTTCGCCGTGAGCTTCGCGACGCGTCGTCCCGTCGCCATTTCGACCACGTAGACGGAGCCTTGGTCGTAACTCGGCACAGGCAATGTGCTGACGCTCAGCTCTTGAAACGCCAACAGCGAGCCGTCCGGCGAGAAGGCGAGCGAGCCGATTGATGTGCGACAGTTCTTGGCCACTCGGCACATGTCGACTGTCGGGTCAGACTCGAACATCGCCGTCGCGACATCGGGCCTTGCGCGGTCATAGACGTTGACTACGCCATGGCGACCGAGCGCGATCGCGCCCGTCGGCGACATCGCAATGTCATACGCTAGCCCGAGCTCCTGCGGATAACGGATGTCGTAGACGAGCGCTCCGTCGGTTGCGCTGCGAATCTCCAAGCGATCCGAGCCCGTGCTTTGGGGCAGGATCGCTACGAGCTGGCCGTCGGAAGAGAACGCGCCGATATTGAGGAGCATCGAGTAGCTGCCCCCGGCCCCGTGGCGAACGACTTCCATGATCGGACCGTCGACGCGCCAGACGCATCGTGGTCATGGATGACTCCCACATTCGAAAACCCCTAAAGGGAGGATTCGGGGGATGAGCCCTCCACTAGACCCAAGCGAATGCGAATGGTTGCAATCTTAAGAACACAGCACGGTGTCCGGTTTCGGCCAGAGGCCGTCGCAAAGCGCCAGTCGGCTTACCTGCTTGGTTCAACCACTTAGGGCAGCATCTTGGAGGGGAAGAATGCGCGAGTCCCAGACGGCGGCTGTTCGGTGCCCGACACCTTGCAAGTAACCCTCATCGGACGCGAACGACAAGAAGTCCTCGAGCGAACTCTGGCGTACGAGCATCACCAAGTCCCAGCCGCTGCCTTCCGGGCCGATCAAGTAATGCCCTCCAACACCCAAATACAGCAACTCCCCGCCTGTGGCGCGAAGGTAAGGCAGAGTGTGCTCAATATACTTGTCGTAGGCCTTCCGACCGCTAATCGGCGAAGCGGGCGCCAAGTCCGGGCTCGCGATGTAGTCCGCAGTGTCGCGCAACCTGAGCAGGTTCAGCATCGTGATCGGTCCCGGAATGCCGCGGGAAAAAAGCTCTCGTACATTTTGATCGGACGGATCTAGAAACACATCGCAATCGGATAGACTCATCAGGCCGAGCTCCTTCGACGTCGCATTCGCCAATCGTGGAAAGCCGACGCCCGTCAGGTACGAAGGGAATCCAGCAGACTCGATACGCTGTTCAACTCCGCCGAGAGCGTAGGTGCACGCTTCAGAATCGAAGCAACAGTATCGTCGACTATGCCGGATGCTTCGTTGATCAAAGCCTGACCGGCAGGCGTCAGTCTCGCCATTGCAAGCCGAGCATCTCGTTTGTGCTTTACGGTTGAGACTAGTCCGATCTTTTCCAGGGGACGAAGCGCGCGCGTCACCCCGGACGCGGTGAGTCCAATGCTACGAGCAGCGTCGATCCTGCTGGCTTGCCCGTTAGGTGCCTCGGACAAAGCGCGCAACAGCCGATATTCCGCAAAACTGACGCCCCGGATTGCGCCGAGGCTGCAATCCAACTGGCGCTCGAGACTGCTCCACGCTGCTGCAACCGCGAGCGCGAAGCGATGATTCTCACTGGTATCCGAGCTCATCGTAGAAGCATACCAAATGCATGACTAATCATGCAATAGTCAGGTATTCAGCAGCCACTAGTCGTCGATTCCCTTGCATGCCCTCCAACTCGTGTTACATACTGAACCATATGGTTCAGTATAGCTCGATCCGCTTTGATGCCTCATTCGCCGCGCTCTCGGACGCTACGCGACGCGGCGTTCTGGAGCAGCTTGGGCGCGCGGACGCCTCGATCACAGACCTTGCCGAGAAATTCCACATGACCCTTACGGGCATGAAGAAGCATGTCGGCGTCTTGGAGCAGGCGGGGCTCGTCAGCACAGAGAAAGTTGGCCGCGTGCGGACCTGCAAGCTCGGGCCGCGCCAACTGGGAGAGGAGGCGGCATGGATCGAGCGGCACCGCCAGCTCTGGGCTGCACGCTTCGACGAGCTGGACAAGGTCGTTGAGGAACTGAAGCGGCGGGAAAAGGCCGATGAACGCAGGAAGAGAGAGTGAGGTAACCCCATGAAGAACGACACGACGGTCGAGCGGGAGTCCGAGCGTGCGCTAGTGGTCACGCGAACCTTCAATGGCCCCGCACGCATCGTATTCGAGGCGTGGACCCAACCCGAGCTGTTCAAGCGTTGGTGGGTGCCGAAATCCGCTGGCCTGACCCTGCTCTCCTGCGAGATGGATGTTCGTGTCCGAGGCGGGTACCGACTGGTGTTCGCCGGGAACCCGCAACCCATCGCGTTCTTCGGCAAGTACCTCGAGGTGACACCACATTCGCGCCTCTCCTGGAGCAATGACGAGAGCCCGGACGGCGCCATCACCACGGTGACCTTCGAAGAAAGAGACGGCAAGACACACGTCGTCGTGCACGACCTCTATCCCTCGAAGGAAGTGCTCGACGCCGCCATCGCCTCCGAAAGTACGGGTGGATTTGCCGAGCAGTTCGAGCAACTCGACGATCTTCTTGTCACTCTGGACGCGAGCGCGGGACGGTCGCCGCGCTAGCGTGTGCGTGCAGGCAATCCATCTAGAGTTGCCAAGCGCTGAATGCCGAATCGAGTAGCCGCCTTAAGCGAGGTCGCCGGTCCAACGCGGTGTCACCATAGGAGCCTGCGGATGAAGCAAACCGTGCGCGGCTGCATCGGCACAGAACTTGCTCGGTTCTTCCGAGGATCGTGCGATCGCGAACGTTTCTGCAAACCGAAGGAGTGAAGAATGGCCAAAAACACCGTCTGCCTGTGGTACGACCATGACGCCGAAGAAGCTGCCGAGTTCTATGCCGCGACCTTCCCCGACACCACCGTCGGCAAGGTCACGCGAGCGCCGAGCGACTATCCCGCCGGCAAGAAGGGCGACGCGCTGACGGTCGACTTCAGCGTAATGGGCATTCCGTGCGTCGGCCTCAATGGCGGCGACACGTTCAAGCACAACGAGTCGTTTTCATTCCAGGTCATGACGAAGGACCAAGCCGAGACCGACAAGTACTGGAACGCCATCGTCGACAACGACGGGGAGGAGAGCCAGTGCGGATGGTGCAAGGACAAGTGGGGCGTGTCCTGGCAGATCACGCCGCGGATCTTGATCGACTCGCTCGCCGCGGGCGGAGACAAGGCCAAGCGCGCGTTCGAGGCGATGATGCCGATGAAGAAGATCGACGTCGCCAAGATCGAGGCGGCGATCAAGAAAGTGTAGCGGGGCTAGGCGCGCCGTCCGCTCACTTCGCGCGGGCCGGCCGCCGCCGCGTCGACTGCGCCGGCAGCACCGTGCGCAACGCCTGACCGGTGTACGACCGCGGCTCGGCCGCGATCGCTTCCGGCGTCCCGGCGGCGATGATCTCGCCACCGCCCGCGCCGCCCTCGGGCCCGAGGTCGATGATCCAATCCGCGGTCTTGATCACGTCGAGATTGTGCTCGATCACGACGATCGTGTTGCCCTGGTCGCGCAGCTTGTAGAGCACCTCGAGCAACTGCGCGATGTCGTGGAAATGCAGGCCCGTGGTCGGCTCGTCGAGCACGTAGAGCGTCGAGCCGGTCGAGCGCTTCGACAGCTCCTTCGCTAGCTTCACGCGTTGCGCCTCACCGCCCGAGAGCGTGGTCGCGTTCTGACCGAGCTCGATGTAACCGAGGCCCACGGCCATCAGCGTCTCGAGCTTGTGCGCGACCATCGGCACGTTGCGGAACAGCGCGAGCGCGTCCTCGACCGTGAGCTTCAGGACCTCGGAGATGTTCTTGCCCTTGTACTTGATGTCGAGCGTCTCGCGGTTGAAGCGCTTGCCGCCGCAGGTGTCGCACGGCACGTAGACGTCGGGCAGAAAGTGCATCTCGACCTTGATCACGCCGTCGCCCTGGCACGTCTCGCAGCGGCCGCCCTTCACGTTGAAGCTGAAGCGGCCGGGCTCGTAGCCGCGCGAGCGCGACTCTTGCGTCGCCGCGAAGAGCTCGCGGATCGGTGTCAGCAGGCCGCTGTAAGTAGCGGGATTGCTGCGCGGCGTGCGGCCGATCGGATCCTGCGAGATGTCGATCACGTAGTCGAAGTGCTGGAGCCCCTTCACGCGGTCGAACGCGGCGGAATTCTCGCCGGTCTTGTTGATGTACTGCGCCGTGAGCCGATAGAGCGTGTCGTTCACGAGCGTGCTCTTGCCGGAGCCCGACACGCCGGTGACGCAGGTCATGAGCCCGACCGGAAACTGCACCGTCACGTTCTTCAAGTTGTTGCCGCGCGCGCCTTGGATTTCGAGCACGAGCTGCGGATCGAACTCGCGCCGGGAGGAGGGCAGCGGGATCTCGCGCCGGCCCGAGAGATATTGACCCGTGAGCGACGCGGCATTCGCCATGATCTCGGCGGGCGTGCCGCTCGCGACGACCTGGCCGCCGTGCACGCCGGCGCCCGGCCCGAGATCGACGACGTGATCCGCCGCGAGGATCGCCTCGCGGTCGTGCTCGACGACGAGCACCGTGTTGCCGAGGTCGCGCAGGTTCAGCAGCGTGTCGAGCAGCCGCTGGTTGTCCCGCTGGTGCAGGCCGATCGACGGCTCGTCCAAGATGTACATCACGCCGACGAGACCGGAGCCGATTTGGCTCGCAAGCCGGATTCGTTGCGCCTCGCCGCCGCTCAAAGTGTCGGCGCTGCGGTCGAGCGACAAGTAGCCCAAGCCCACGTCAGCGAGGAACCTCAACCGGTTGCGGATCTCGTTGACGATCTTCTCGGCGATCTCGCCGCGCCAGCCTTTCAAGCTCAGCGAGCTGAAGAACTCGAGCGCCGCGACGACGCTCAAGGACGCGATCTCGGGCAGCGCGCGCTCCTGGACGAACACGTTGCGCGCGGCCGCGTTCAAGCGCGCGCCGTTGCAGGTCGCGCACGGCTGCGTGCTCTGATACTTGCCGAGCTCCTCGCGCACCATCGCGGAGTCGGACTCCGAGTAGCGGCGCTGCATGTTCGGGATGATGCCCTCGAACGAGTGCTGCCACGCCCACTTGTTGCCTTTCTTCTTGTTCTCGTACCTGAACTGGATCTTCTCGCCCTCGTTCCCGTAAAGCACGATCTTGCGGATCTTCTCTGGCAGCTCGTTCCAGGGCTTCTGCAGGTCGAATTTGTAGTGCTTCGCGAGCCCCTGGATCATCGTGAAGTAGAACGCGTTGTGGTGATCCCACCCGCGGATCGCGCCGTCCGCGAGCGAAGCGGCCGGATTCGTCACGACGCGCGCGGCGTCGAAGAACATCCGCACGCCGAGGCCGTCGCAATCGGGGCACGCGCCGGACGGATTGTTGAAGGAGAAGAGCCGCGGCTCGAGCTCGCTGATGCTGTAGCCGCAGATCGGGCACGCGAACTTGTTCGAGAACGCGAGCGGCGCTTTCTTCGGTTGGTCCATGAACGAGACGAGCGCGACGCCGTCGGCGAGCTTGAGCGCCGTCTCGAAGCTCTCGGCGAGCCGCAGCTGGATGTCGGGCTTCACCGCGAGGCGGTCGACGACGACGTCGATGTCGTGTTTCTTGCGCGCGTCGAGCTTCGGCGGGTCGTCGAGCTCGACGACCTCGCCATCGATGCGCGCGCGCAGGAAGCCCTGCGTCTTGAGCTCCTCGAACTTCGCGACGTACTCGCCCTTGCGGCCCTTCACGACCGGCGCGAGCACCATGATCTTCGTGGCCGTAGGGAGCTCGAGCACCGCGTCCACCATCTGCGAGACGTTCTGCGCCTCGAGCGGGATCCCGTGATCCGGGCAGCGAGGGATGCCCGCGCGCGCATAGAGCAGGCGCAGGTAATCGTAGATCTCCGTGACGGTGCCGACCGTCGAGCGCGGGTTGTGCGACGTCGACTTCTGCTCGATCGAGATCGCGGGCGAGAGCCCCTCGATGTGGTCGACGTCGGGCTTCTCCATCATCGACAGGAACTGGCGCGCGTACGCCGACAGCGACTCGACGTAACGGCGCTGGCCCTCGGCGTAGAGCGTGTCGAACGCGAGCGACGACTTGCCCGAGCCCGAGAGGCCCGTCAGCACGACGAGCTTGTCGCGCGGCAGGTCGAGGTCGATGCCCCGCAAGTTGTGCGTGCGCGCGCCGCGGATTTGGATCTTGTGCGTCGACATGGCTGTCTACGTGCCGCCTATCGGCTCGGTCTCGTTGAGGCGGGGCGGCTTGAAATGGTGGCGCGCCCGCCGGGTGCAAGGGACTATACGGCCGGCGCAAACATCGGCGCAAAGAAGGATTTTGCCGGGCCCGGCGTGCTCACGACAGAGGATGTCAGGTATCGCAGCCGCGGGGTTCGCGGGTCTCACGCGGAATCGAGCGGCTGGCTACGACGGCGTCAGCGAGCGTCGCCCGGCGGGCGCCAGTTCACGATCACCTCGATCGGCGGCGACGGAGATTCCTGACGCGCTTTTTGGTCCTGCCCCGGCTCGTTGACTACGAAGCGCTGCCCGTCGCGGGTCACGTCATAGTAGAAACCAGGAGCGATGGAGACCTTCGCGTCTGTGTTGAACAGCGCGCGAGGCGGCTCGTAGCGAAACGTCGCGGCGTCCGGCGTCACGGCCGCGACCATCATCGTGCCGTCGGGCGTCAAGAAGTAGAGCTCGCGCCCGTCGCGCCGCCAGCGCGGCTCGGTGCCGCCGCCGGCGCTGATCCGCCACTTGCCGCGGCTCGTGTCCGGGAACGACTGCACCATGATCTGGTCGGTGCCCGATTCGGTGGTGCTGTACGCAAGCCATGCACCGTCGGGCGACACGGTGGCCGAGCGGACGCGAAACGGGGTTTGCAGGAGTGGGGCCGCCGCCGGCGCGCCCGACATCGACAAGATCCATATCTCGGAGACAGTCGCAAACGTTGCAGCGTTTGCCTGCGCGAACAGAAGGTAGTGGCCGTCGGGCGACCAATCGACCGGCGCGGCTGCGTAGGTGGGTGACTCGGTCTCGTACAGCAGTTCCTCGTCGCCGGTGCCGTTCGCGGCTCGACGCACGAGCCGGTGCGTCAGGTACGGCTGCGACCCGCCCCGCGCCGTGCCGAACACGATCTGCTTGCCATCGAGCGACCACAGGCCGACATCCTCGTTCGCCGGATCGAACGTGAGCCGAGTCGGAACCGAGCGCGCGACATCGATCGACCAGAGATCTGCCGCGCGCAGCGTGCCGCCCGACGTGTCGACGACGATCTGGGTGTCATCCGGCGAGAGCCGTGGATTCGAGCTGTTCGGCGGTGCGTCACGGATCGGAGCCCGGTTGCCTTGGCGGTCGTACCAGACGAGCTGGCGCGACTCGCCGATCGGGGGCTCGCCAGCTCGATAGGCGAGCACGCCGGTTGCCGATATCGAGAACGCGGACACGTTCTCGGCGACGGTCGCCGGCGAGCCCGCGAGCTTGCGTGCGCCGAGATCGAGCCGCTGCGCGAGAAGCGTGCCGTTGCGCAGCAGTAGCACGTAGCCATCGTTGTAGCCGACGTTGAACGTCGTGCTCGGCGATATCGTGCCGGCCGAGCCGATCTCCATGCCTGAAGGATCGTCGAGGCTCGCCAAAAAAAGAGTGGCCGGTGTCGGCGGTTGGTGCTGGCGTACGTAGAGAAAGTGCTTGCCGTCGGGAAGGAACGTCGGATAGCCGTGAAACAGCTCTTTGTTCGCAATATCGACTGTCGTGAGTCGGTTAGCTCGGCCGCCCGAGGCCGGTAGGCTGCCGATGACGCCAACGCCGTCGCTTTCGGGTGGGGCCGAGAACAAGATCGTGCCGTCGTGGCTCCAGCTACCGCGGGCAGCGACGACGCTCGCCGGTGCGAGCGCGCGGAGTGCATCGCCGTCGAGATCCACTCGAGTGAGCTCGCCGTTCAATAAAAATACGAGCGCTCGGCTGTCGGGTGACCAGAACAAGGCGGTTCCGTTATCGGCTCCGGGAATCGTGTGTCCCGCCAGACTTCCGATCGGCCGAACGTAGACTTGCTCCTTTCCGTCGATCGAAATGAGATAAGCGAGCTGCTTGCCGTCGGGCGAGATCGCCAGGTTCTCGCTGCCGGGCGCGTAGTTCGGCGCCGGCATCTCGTAGCGGATCTCGGCCGGGCGTTGCGGCTGGCGCTGCAACTTGAGCGCCCACGGGACGGCAATCGCGAGCGCGGTGAGCGCGATGCCCCCACCGATCGCCCACAGTGCGACGCCCGCATGACCCGTCGCCGGCATAGGTGCACGCGGGCCGGTCTCGGTTGTGCGGCGCGCGACGCGCTTGAGCTCGATCGCGAGCTCGCGAATCGATTGATATCGATCGGCCGGATCCTTCTCGAGCGCGCGTTCGACTGCGTTGCGCAGCTGCTCCGGAATTTCCGGCGACAGCGGTGGCGGTGCGACGTGCGCGATGGCCTTGAGCGTCTCGAGGTCGTTCGCGCCTTCGAACGGTCGTTTGCCCGCGAGCGCCTCGTACAGCACGACGCCGAACGAGAAAACGTCGCTACGCGAGTCGAGCGGCAACCCGGACGCCTGCTCGGGCGACATGTACGCGACGGTGCCGATAACAACGCCGCGGGCAGTCGCGTGGCCGACGCCGGTCGCGGCGGTCTGTTGCTCGACGAGCTTTGCAATGCCGAAGTCGGCGAGCTTCGCGTAACCGTTGCCGTCGAGGAGGATGTTGCCGGGCTTGATGTCGCGATGCAGCACGCCGGCCGCGTGGGCAGTTGCGATCGCGTCCGCGACACCGACCAAGAGCTCGACTGTCTGCCGCCAGCCATGCTTGCGCGGCGCTGCGAGCCAGTCTTCGAGCGTGCCGCCGTCGACGATCTCGCTGACGATGTATCGCCGCCCGTCGTGCTCGCCGACGTCGTGCACCGTGACGATGTGCGGATGATTCAGCGACGTCGTCGTCGCCGCTTCCTGCTGGAAGCGCCACCGCGCGTTCTCGTCGCCGATGTCGGCGGCGAGGAACTTGATCGCGACCGCGCGATTGAGCTTGGTGTCGGTGGCGCGGTAGACGACGCCCATCGCGCCGCGGCCGAGCACGCCGTCGATGCGGTAGACGCCAATCGTGGTGCCCATGGGCAGCTCGCGGGCCGCCGGCTTTGGCCGACCGCTCGGTTGCGTGTCTTCGTGCGAAGGCATCGTGTGGGTCCCGAAGCGGCTGGGACGCAACGATAGCAGAGCAGGGGCGCGCCGGCGCGAGACGCTCACGGCCGCACCGTTGTATCCTCGCGCCGGTGAACGCAGTCCTCCGCCAGTTCTTCGCGGTGCGCTCGGCCGACCGCGAGGCGGTCCACGGCGGAGGGAAGCTCAATCGCGTGCTCGGTCCCGTCGCGCTGATCGCGGTCGGCATCGGCGCGACGATCGGCAGCGGCATCTTCGCGCTCACGGGCACCGTCGCCGCGACGAACACCGGCCCCGCGCTCACGCTGTCGCTGTTGATCGCCGGCGTCGGCTGCGGCCTCGCGGCGCTCTGCTACTGCGAGTTCGCGTCGTTCCTGCCGGTCTCGGGCAGCGCGTACAGCTATGCGTACGCGACGCTCGGCGAAGGGATCGCGTGGTTCATCGGCTGGAATCTCATCCTCGAATACGGCTTGTCCGCGTCTGCGGTCGCGGTGAGCTGGTCGGGGTACGTGACGAACTTGCTCACCGACGCGGGCGTTCACTTTCCGGCCGCTCTCACTGGCGCGCCGATCGGCAAGGGGCCGGACGGCGGGCTCGTCGCGACGGGCGCGATCGTGAACGTGCCGGCCGTGCTCGTGATCGCCGCGCTGAGCGCGGTCTGCTACTACGGCGTGCGGCTGTCCGCGCACGCGAACAGCGTGATGGTCTATTTGAAGGTCGTGATCATCGTCGTGTTCGTTCTCGCCGGACTGAGCTTTATCGACACCGCACATTGGCATCCGTACATCCCCCCGAACACCGGCGAGTTCGGGCACTTCGGGTGGAGCGGTGTGATGCGCGGCGCCGCGATCATCTTTTTCTCGTACATCGGCTTCGACACCGCGTCGACCACGGCGCTCGAGTCGCGGCGACCGCAGCGGGACGTGCCGATCGGGATCCTCGGCGCGCTGGTCCTGTCCGGCGTGCTCTACGTTGCGATGGCCGCGGTGATGACGGGCATGGTGCCGTACACGAAGCTCGACGTGGATCAGCCGGTCGCAGTCGCGATCGACATGCATCCCGAGCTCGGCTGGATCGGCACGCTCGTGAAGGTCGGCGTGATCGCGGGCATGACTTCCGTCGTCTTGATGTCGCTGCTCGGCCAACCGCGGATCCTGCTCGCGATGGCCGACGACGGCCTCTTGCCCGGCAGGCTCGGCCATTGTCATGAGCGCTACCGCACGCCGCACGTCGCGACCGTCGTCACGGGTGTGTTCGCAGCTGTGTTCGCGGGGTTGTTTCCGCTCGACGTGCTCGGCGAGCTGATCTCGATCGGCATCCTGCTCGCGTTCGCAGTCGTCTGTATCGGCGTGCTCGTGCTGCGGCGCACCCGGCCCGACGTGCACCGGCCGTTCCGCGTGCCGTGGGCGCCGGTCACGTGCGTGGTCGGCGCGCTCGTGTGCCTCGCGATGACGCTCGCGCTGCCGACCGACACGTGGTGGCGGTTGCTCGTTTGGAGCGTCGCGGGCTTCTCGATCTACGCGTTCTATGGCTACCGGCACAGCCGGTTGCGCGCGAACTCGCAACGCGCCTGAGCCGCAGCTAGTATTTCAGCCCATCGAAGTTGGAGGCCTGCCGTGGACATCGCGAAGGTCAACTGGCTCGCCGTGATCGTCGCCGCGATCGCACCGTTCATCGTCGGCTCGCTCTGGTACGGCCCGCTGTTCATGAAGCCGTGGAGCGCGCTCACGGGCATCACGCGCGGCGCGCCGGGTCAGAACAGCATGGCTCTCACGTTCGGCACGTCGGCGGTGTTGAACCTGGTCATCGCGACGAGCCTCGCGATGTTCATCGGCGGCGGCGATTGGAAGCTCGGCCTGTTCGCCGGCTTCATGTCCGGGTTCACGTTCGTCGCGATGGCATTCGGAATCACCTATCTATTCGAGTCGCGGCCGTTCAAGCTTTGGCTCATCAACGCCGGCTATCAAACCGTCGTGTTCACGATCATGGGCGCGATTCTCGGCGCCTGGCATTGAACATCTAAACACTAAGGGGTTGCCATGAAGCTCACTCTACGATTCGCCGCACCGTTCATCGCTTTCGCTCTCGTCGCAGGTTTCGCGGGCCGCGCGGTGCTCGCCGGCGACGCGGACGCGTTCCTCGGCACCTGGACCTTGAACGCGGCCAAGTCGTCGCTGCCGCAGGGCGGGGCGCCAACGGACGTAACGCTCACCGTGACCGATGCAGGTGGCGGCAAGTACAAGTCCGTGACCGAGGCGGCCGTGGCGGGTCAGTCCTATAAAGTCGAGATCACGTTCGCGATCGACGGCAAGGACTATGTGCCCGTGGTCACGCCCGCGCCGCCCGGCGGCATGCCGGCGATGAGCCAGTCATACGAGCGCGTGAGCGCAAAATCGTACAAGTCGGCGTCCAAGATGAATGGTCAGGTGCTCGCGACTTCGACGAGCGAGGTCTCCGCCGACGGCAAGACGATGACCGTCACGACGACGGCAGAGGCAGCAGCAGCGGCGGCTGGCGCGGCGGCGGGCACAGTCAACAAGCTCGTGTTCGACAAGAAGTAGGAAGCGTGCGCGACCGATGGCACTGCAGTCGCCGGTGATAACATCCGCTGCGAGCGAACGGAAACCGGGGGGAAGTACGTGAGCATCGGGACGGCCTCGCGGCTCGCCGCGTGGATCGGCGCGTCGATCGTCGCGGCTGCCGCGGCGCACGCGCAGCCGCAGCACGCGGGCCAGTACGAGCAGGCCGACATCGAGTACGGCGCGCGGCTCTATTTGGGCCGCTGCATCATCTGTCACGGCGAGCGCGGCGACGGAATGCCGGGCGTGAATCTGCGCAGCGGCCGCTTCAAGAACGCGTCGACCGACCGCGAGCTCAGCAACGTGATCCGCGACGGCGTCGCGGGCACCGCGATGGCGCCGAATGCGTACAGCGACTCCGAGCTCACCGCGCTCGTCTCGTACCTGCGCAACTTCGGCAGCTACGACCCCGGCCGCAGCGGTAAGCCCGGCGACGCGGAGCGCGGGCGGCAGCTCTTTCAAGGCAAAGGCGACTGCGGCAGCTGTCACCGCGTGAACGGCGTCGGGCCGCGCGCGGCGCCCGACCTGAGCAACGTCGGCGCGATCCGCACGGCCGGCACGCTGCAGCGCTATCTGCTCGACCCGACCGACGCCATGTTGCCGATCAACCGCCCGGTGCGCGTCGTCAAGCGCGACGGCACCGTGATCGTCGGCCGGCGCGTGAACGAGGACACGCATACGGTGCAGCTCGTCGACTCGCACGAGCGGCTCGTCTCGCTCGACAAGTCGCAGCTGCGCGAGTATTCGATCGGCGCCGACGCGACGATGCCGTCGTTCGCGAACGTGTTCGACGAGGACGAGCGCGCCGATATCGTCGCGTACCTGTTGTCGCTGAAAGGTACGAACTGAGGGCCGCCCATGCGCACCATGACTCGAGCCCTCGGCCCCTTCGCGCTCGCCGTGCTCGCGCCGCTCGTTGCGCGCGCCGACGTAAGCTACGAGCGTTTGCTGCGTGCCGGCAGCGAGCCGCAGAACTGGCTCACATATTCCGGCAGCTACGCGAGCCAGCGGCACA
>Ga0310810_10002216_pt1 | contig 20760 bp, 19 predicted proteins | sample NCmetagenome_FD_207641 | JGI IMG/M metagenome (GOLD analysis project Ga0310810, IMG submission 207641) | Soil microbial communities from experimental microcosm in Duke University, North Carolina, United States - NC | ecosystem: Engineered > Artificial ecosystem > Soil microcosm > Unclassified ...
TCTCCCGGCCGCGGTCGGCGCGATAGTTGAAGAACACGCAGGAATCGCCCTCGCGGATCAGTCCAACCGGTTCATGGCGGACGTCGACTACTGTGATCGGCTCGATAAATTCATCGGTGATGCCGTGCTCGTAGGAGCGCTTCACCGCGGCGACGGCGTCGGTGGCCTTTTCTCCCGAACCGTTGACCATGGCGCCCTTGGCGCGCTCGATTCGCTCCCAACGCTTGTCGCGATCCATCGCGTAGTAGCGCCCAGCGACGCTGGCGATGCGGCCCACGCCGATGCGGCGGATCTCGCGCTGCAGCGCTTCGAGGTACCCTGCGCCGCTTTCAGGCGGCGTATCGCGGCCGTCCATGAAGCAGTGAATCGCCACGTCGGCGACGCTTTCGCGCTTGGCCATCTCGAGCAGTGCGTACAGGTGGGTGTTCATCGAATGTACGCCACCGTCGCTGAGCAGGCCCAGCAGATGAAGCCGCCGCCCACGCGCGTGGTGCATGGCCGCGAGCAGCCTCGGGTCCTGGAAGAATTCGCCCGAGGAGATCATCAGGTCGATGCGCGTCACGTCCATATGGATCACGCGGCCGGCACCGATATTCAGATGCCCCACTTCGCTGTTGCCCATCTGGCCGTCGGGCAGCCCGACAAAAGGGCCGGATGTGTGGACCAGCGTGTTGGGATAGTCGCGGAGAAGAGCGTCGTAGTTGGGTTTGCGCGCAGCGGCGATCGCGTTGCCTTCCGTCGCAGGCGAATAACCCCACCCATCCAGAATGGTCAGGATCAGGGGCTTGCCCGACATCATTGCCGAAAAGCCTTGCGGCCCGCGTAGCGTGCCGCCGAGCCGAGATCCTCTTCGATGCGCAGAAGTTGGTTGTACTTGGCGATGCGGTCGGTCCGGCTGGCCGAACCCGTCTTGATCTGGCCCGCGCCGGTAGCCACGGCCAGGTCGGCGATGAACGAGTCCTCGGTTTCTCCGGACCGGTGCGAGACCATCGCGGTGTAGCCCGCGTCGGCGGCCATCTTCATGGCTTCCAGAGTCTCCGTCAGCGTGCCGATCTGGTTCACCTTGACCAGAATCGAATTGGCGACGCCGCGCTCGATGCCGAGCCGAAGACGCGCCGAATTGGTGACGAACAGGTCGTCTCCTACAAGTTGGATCTTCTTCCCGAGCAGGTCCGTGATCAGCTTCCAGCCGTCCCAATCGTCTTCGGCCATGCCGTCTTCGATGGATATGATCGGATACTGGCGCACCCAGTTACCCCAGAACTCGGCCATCTGCTGCGAAGTGCGCTCACTGTTGTCGGACTTCTTGAAAACGTATTTCTTCTTGTCTTGGTCGTAGAACTCACTTGCGGCGGGATCGAGCGCGATGCCGATTTGATCGCCAGGTGTGTATCCGGCCAACGTGATCGCTTCGAGCACTACTTCGAGTGCCTCCTCGTTGGATTTGAGATTGGGAGCGAAGCCGCCCTCGTCGCCGACCGAGGTCGAATAGCCGCGCTTCTTCAGCACGCCCTTAAGCGTGTGGAACACTTCGGCGCCCCAGCGCAGGGCTTCCGAGAATCGATCCGCGCCGTAGGGCGCAATCATAAATTCTTGCGGATCCACGCTGTTATCTGCATGTGCTCCGCCGTTCAGGATGTTCATCATCGGCACCGGCAGCAGGCAGGCATTCACTCCGCCCAGGTAACGGTAGAGCGGCGTCTGCTGCGACACGGCCGATGCGCGCGCGACAGCCATCGAGACGGCCAGGATCGCGTTCGCACCCAGCCGAGCTTTGTTGGGCGTGCCGTCGAGCGAGAGCATCAGGCGATCGATTTGCGCCTGCCGTTCGGCGTCGGCGCCGAGCAGCGCGGGCGCGATGTGCTGTGTGATGTTCTGGACTGCGTTGTGCGTGCCCTTGCCGAGGTAGCGGGATTTGTCGCCGTCCCGAAGTTCCACGGCCTCATGCTCGCCGGTGGAGGCGCCGGAAGGGACGGCCGCGCGCCCCATGCTGCCGTCGGCTAGCCAGACGTCGGCTTCGACAGTCGGGTTGCCCCGGGAGTCGAGAATCTCGCGCCCGATGATCTTTGTGATTTCCATGGGAAACTTCAGATTAGCAAGCAGCCTAGCGAGGCCGCAGGCTAGCGGCCCGACTGCGAAGCCTGATGCTTCCAGAGCTCCCACGCCCGGCCGTAAGGATCGGGATCCGCCGCGCGTTTTTTGACTTCGCCCTCGTCGAGATAACTGACTCGCTGGCCCATCGCCATGGCCTGCGCCTGGACCCGGGCGTTCACTTCGAGATACACGCTCCGCGCCACAGTTTCGATGATGCTCTTGCCGACGATCACCGCCCCGTGACCGCGCATCAGCACGGCGGGCTTATTCCCCAGCGCCTTGGCCAAAGCCCGGCCCAGCTCGGGCGTCGAGACCAGCATGTCGGTATCGCCGCCGGCTTCGCGGATCTCGAATACCGGGACACCTTCGCCGATAAAAAAGCTGTTGTGATACACCGGACGCAGCGGAATTTTCGTGATGCCGAACGGGATCAGCGAGGGCGCGTGGCAGTGCACGATGGACATGACATCGGGCCGCACACGATAGATCTCGCCGTGGATGAAGCGTTCGCGATAGGACGTCCGCTTTTCATTCGCGGCCGGCTTGCTGTCCAGGTCCAGTTCCATGATGTCCGCGGCCGTCACTTGCGCCGGCGCGATCGATCGCGAGATCAGATATCGGCCTATACCGGGCCCCGTACGCACGCTGACGTGGCCGAAGGCGTCGACGATCTCCTGCGCAGCCAGAATGTGGTTGGCCGTCACCACGTCTTCGACCAGGCTTTCGCGGACCGCACTCTCACGTGACGTCTGCTGGCCGGCTAGCCGAGTGACGAGAGCGGCCGCGCCCGCGAAGACGAATCCCCGGCGTGGAAGCACGTAGTACATGCCTGCTAAGATAGCGCACAGGGAACCCTGTGAGAACAGCAATGCCCGCGCGATTCCTGGTGCCCCTGGCGATGGCGGCCGCGGCCGTGACCGCTCAGACGGCCTACCAGAAGGAAATCGCCCAATGGCGCGCACAGCGCGAAGCCAAACTCAAGGCAGACGACGGATGGCTGACTGTGGTCGGGCTGCACTGGCTGCACGAAGGCGTGAATACCGTCGGCTCCGATCCCAAGGCGGACGCGCCGCTGCCGGCGTCCTTGCCGGCGCGCATCGGCACCATTACTCTCACCAACGGCAAGACGCACTTCAAGCCGGTGGGCGGAGTCCAGCTCAAGGACACGGGGATCCGGCTTAAGGAGATGGACCTGAAGACCGACATCACGCCCGATTATGACCGCCTGGCACTGGGGCGCGTGAAGTTCTTCGTGATCGAACGCGAGAACCGGTTCGGGGTGCGCGTGAAAGATAACGATAGTGAAGCGCGCAAGAAGTTCACGGGTCTGCGTTGGTATGCCGTGGATCCATCCTGGAAGATCAAGGCAACGTTCATTCCGTCGCCGCATGAGGTGACCTTTGATACCGAAATTGGGGTGAAAGAAAAGGACCAATCGCCGGGATACGTCGCGTTCACGCGCGGCGGCCAGGAGTACAAAATGGAGCCGGTCAAGGAAGACGACGACCTGTGGTTCGTGTTCCGCGACCAGACCAGCGGGAAAACCACGTACGCTGCATCGCGGTTTCTGTACACGCCCTTCCCCAAGGACGGCTTCGTCGAGATGGATTTCAACAAGGCCGAGAATCCGCCCTGCGTGTTCACCGACTACGCTACCTGCCCGCTGCCCTCGCCGCAGAACCGGCTGGCCTTGGCTGTGACCGCCGGGGAGCAGATGTACCGCCGCCCGCAATAGAATCCTGCATGCGGCTGGGGCGGCCGGATGCTCGATATCCAGCGGGACGACGACTTCATTCCGGGATACCATAGCTTTTGTTATGCGGTCACTCGCGATGAGCGCAACCATTCTTCTGACTTCACTGCTGGCGCAGCAGCCGGCCAGTCCACCGAAACCGGCGCCTGATCCGGGCGCTTTCGACCTCGGCGCGACGCAGGGGACCGGCGCCACTAAACAAGGACGGCGCCCTGTGGCGGGTCCGGCGCCGCGGCTCGCGAACGGACTTCCGGATTTTGGCGGGAATGGCGCCTGGTATCCCGGTTTCTCGGGTAACATCGCCGAACTGCGTTGGAAAGGCGTCAAGAGCGCCGATGTGCAAGTAGACGTGCCCTTTCTCCCCGCGGCACTCGAGCTGTTCAACCAGCGCGTGACCAGCAATTCCAAGGACGATCCCGAAGCGCAGTGCCTGCCGGTGGGCGTCCCGCGCTACATGTTTGATCCCTACGCGTTCGAGATGGTGCAGACCCCGAAGCAAGTCGTGTTTTTGTTTGAAGGAGACAACTATCTGTGGCGGACCGTTCCTCTTCGACCCGGTTTTGAACATCCGAAGGATGTTCGTCCGACGTGGATGGGCGACGCCGCCGGCCATTACGACAAAGACACCCTGGTGGTCGACGTGGTGGGATTTAACGGCAAGGCCTGGCTCGATCAGGCGGGCCATCCGCAGACCACGCAGGCGCATCTAACCGAGCGCTACACGCGCAGCGATTCGCTCACCCTCAAGTACGAGGTCACCATCGACGATCCTGGGGCGTATTCCAAGCCCTGGACCACCAGCAACACGGTGAACTATCGCCCTGGGTTTCAACTGATGGAGTTCATCTGCAACGAGAATGAAAAAGACTCGGTGCACATGACCAAAGAGCGCCTATAGGCTCGATGAGAAAAGAGCGCCTGTAGTTACCTCCAGCAGCGCGAGCGAGATGGCGAGCGCTCCAGCGATGCTGTCGAAACCGCGCGTGGAATCGTCACCGGGCAGGTACTTGGACGGATCGATCTCAAGCGCGAGCAGGTCGCGGACGGCCGAATCCAGATCGTCCCAGGTGATGCGCAGGGCCGACTCGAGACCGGTTTTTTCTGGCGGCCTGGCTATGGCAACCGAGGCAGTAGCGGGCGATGAGGGCCCGCTCGCCGTCTGGCCGAAGAGGGTCATGACCAGGATCAAAACGGTCAGGCAACCGACTACCAACTTTGTGCGTATCTACTGAGGAAATGGAGCGAAGTTTGACACAGCGCCTCGCGTCTCGGAGAATGGAATTGCCTACCTACAGTGCGGATATGGCGGAATTGGCAGACGCGCTAGATTCAGGTTCTAGTTCTCGCAAGGGAGTGGAGGTTCAAGTCCTCTTATCCGCACCAAGCTCGAAACGACAGCGAAAAAACTAGCTTCGCCCGCGTGCGGGGAGGCGATTGCTCGGGGGGCCGATATGAATGTGGGCGGCGGTCGCTTTGCCGAGCACCAGGCTCCGGAAAGCGTAGTACGGGATGGCGCTTGCCTCTAAGTAGTGGCGCAGCCAGGTCCCCTCGGGAGTATCCGGAAACAACGCCACGTCCACGCGATCCCGGTGATCGAAGCCCAGGGCGCGATGCACCGCGGTCTCGCCGTCCGCGCTGATCGGCAGCATCTTATGAAACTGCTGTTCGAACGCGTCCTTCACGCGGTAGAAATCGGCAGCGGTGAACGACCCGTGACCATCGAACCGTTCCACCACCGGAGGAGTTCCGACGGCCACAGCAGCTCCTGCTTCGGGCGGCTCCACAATCTGCTGTTCGATGCGAGCCATCTCGGCCACCTGGTGAATCAGCTCCTTGCGCGAGAGGGTGAGATCATAGCTCGCCTGTGCTGATGCCTGCTCCTCGGTGGGGGCAACAAGATTCTGTTTGGGCACCAAGCCCGCATCCACTAACGTCCGTACCTGCTGCAGGCGCGCCTGCGAGCGTTCCAACTGCCGGCGGGCGGCTTCTTCCAGTTGCGTGGCTTTCTCCTCGGTCAACTCGTCGAGCGAAACCGGACTGTTGAGCAACTCCGCATCGTGTGCAGCCGCGAGCGCGGCTTCGGCCTGGTCGACGCGGGCGCGCGGGGCGATCCCGGCGGTCACCTGGTTGCGCAGGTCCTGAATCGGGGCCTCCGTCGCGGGGGCTTGTCCGTACAGGAGGGCGCTCCCGGCGAGGAGCAAGGCAAACGGCAGATACATCCGCCTTCAGGATACCATCCGCCCCAGAAGACGTCCGACCTTGCGGAGCGGCCCGGTGAGTGATACTTTCGAGGCTGTTGAACATGCGAAACGCGCTTTTGACGATCATCCTGGTGGCTGGCGCCTTAGCCCAGCAGCAGCCTGCCCAACAGCCAATCGGCGTACCCGTACCTCCCCTGGGAAACGGGCCTTTCGTGTTCGATACGGCCGAGCAGCACAAGATCCGGGTGACCGTGGTCACCAAGGGCCTGTCGCATCCCTGGAGCCTGGCGTTTCTTCCCGATGGAAGCATGCTGGTAACCGAACGCCCCGGGCGACTGCGGCTTGTCCGCGATGCGATGCGCGACGCGAAACTCGATCCCCGGCCGATCGGCGGCGTGCCCAAGGTGCTCATCATCGGAAACTCGGGCCTGATGGACGTTGCGCTGCATCCCAAGTTCGCCGAGAACAGACTGGTCTATCTCACCTACAACAAGCCGGGTTTGAATAAACAAGTCGCGACGGTGCTGGCTCGGGGACGCCTGGAGGGCGGCGCGCTCACCGATGTACGGGACATTTTCGTCGCGGATTGGCTGCCGGAGAGCGCCAACGGCTACAATTCGCGGATCGCCTTCGGCCGCGACGGGATGATCTACGTGTCGAACGGCGCCTCGAATAGCGACGCTTCTCAGGATCCCAAAAGTCACCGCGGAAAGATTCTGCGGCTGCGCGACGACGGCACGGTTCCTCCAGACAATCCCTTCGCCGGGCGCCCCGGGTACAAGCCCGAGATTTATTCGATGGGGCATCGCAACACGCTGGGGCTCATCGTCCATCCGGTGACGGGCGCCCTCTGGAATAACGAAAACGGTCCCAACGGCGGCGATGAGATCAACATCATCCTGCCGGGGAAAAACTATGGATGGCCGGTGGCCAGTTACGGCCGTACCTATGAAGGCCCGCGCGTGTCTGAGGTCCCCTGGCGCGAAGGCATCGAGCAGCCTATCGTGTTCTGGGTGCCTTCGATCGCCGTGGCGGGCATGGCAATCTACACCGGCGATCGTTTCCCTGCATGGAAGAACAATGCCTTCGTGGGCAGCATGCGCATGGGCGAAATTCCCGGCACCGGACACCTGGAGCGGATCGTGTTCAACGATAAGACCGAAGAGCTGCGCCGCGAAATCATGCTGGCCGATCTGCACCAGCGCATCCGCGAAGTTCGCCAGGGACCCGACGGGCTGCTGTATCTGTTGACCGACGAAGACGAGGGCGCGCTGCTCCGGATCGAACCTGTTCCGTAGAACGCGCCTGGATGCAACCTTGACGCACACGGAGAGAAAACCATGAAGAAGTTGCCTGCGCTGCTATTTCTGGCGGTTTTGTGCCTGGCCCAGTCCGGCCGGACCACGGGTATCGACCGCTCCATGCTCGACCCCTCCTGCAAGCCTTGCGACGACTTCTGGCGCTACGCCACGGGTGGATGGAACGACGCGCATCCCATTCCGGCGGACCGCGCCCGTTGGGGGACGTTCAATGAACTGGCGGACGGCAACCTGGAGCGTTTGAGGACCATCCTCGATGCAGCTTCCTCGAATCGCTCCGCCAAGGGCGATGAGAAGCGCGTGGGCGACTTCTACGCCAGTTGCATGGACACGGCGGCGATCGAGGCGGCCGGAATCAAGCCGCTCAAGCCTCTGCTGGATCGAGTGGGCGGCATTCAATCGCGCGATAACCTGGTCGCCACGCTCGTCAACCTGGAGCTCGAGGGAGGATTGGGCCCGCTATTCGTCGGAACCATGGTGGACCCGGAAAACAGCAGCCGGATGATTACCGGCGTAGGCGGCGGCGGTCTCTCCCTGCCGGACCGCGACTATTACGTGCGGGACGACGCGCGGTCCAAGACGATCCGGGATGAATTTGTGCAGCACGTGCAGCGGACCCTGGCACTGGCGGGAGACGCGCCGGCGGCGGCCCAGGCGGCGTCGAAAACCATCCTGGATTTCGAAACCATCCTGGCGAACGCGACCCTTACGAACGTCGCGCGCCGCGATCCATACCAACGCATCCACAAAATGAACTTCGCGGGGCTGGAAGCGCTGGCTCCAACTTATGACTGGAACGCCACGTTTCGTCTCCTGAACCTTCCTACGTCGATCACCATCAATGTGACGGAACCGGAATTCCTCAAGGTCGTGAATCGTCAGATTCAGGAAACCCCGGCCGAGACCTGGAAGACCTGGCTCCGCTGGCGTGTTCTCGACAATCGCTCGCGCTATCTCGCAAAAGCCTACTTCGACGAATGGTTCCGTTTCGATCAGACCGTTTTGTCGGGCGTCGGGCAGCAGTTGCCGCGCTGGAAGGTTTGCGTCAACTCGACCGATGCCACGCTGGGCGAGGCGCTGGGGCGGATGTATGTCGAAAAGTACTTCCCTCCGGCGGCGCAGCGCCGCATGCAGCAATTGGTCGAAAATCTTCGCCAGACACTGGGCGAGGAGTTAAAGTCGGCCGACTGGCTGGCAGCGGACACCCGGACGAACGCCCTCCGGAAGCTGCAGAGCTTCGACCCGCGCATCGGGTTCCCCGTGAAGTGGCACGACTACTCCAGCGTCACGGTTACGCGCAATGCCTATCTCGCGAGCAAGCAGTCCGCGGCTCTCGAGCAGCGCCGCTTCAACCTGGCCAAGGCCGGCAAGGCCGTGGATCGCACGGAGTGGAATATGACGCCTCCCACGGTGAACGCGTATTACAACTCGGTGATGAATTCGATTACGTTCCCGGCAGGCATTCTGCAGTATCCGTTCTTCGACCTGGACGCCGACGATGCCGTGAATTACGGCGCCATCGGCGCGGTGATCGGCCATGAGATGGGTCATGGATTCGACGATCAGGGTTCCAAGTTCGACGCCGACGGGAACCTGAAGAACTGGTGGACGGATCAGGATCGCGCCAAGTTCGAGGTCCGTGCGGCGTGCGTGACGAACCAGTTCGATTCGATTGACGTCGGCGACGGGATGCGGCATACCGGAAAGCTGGTGACCGGCGAAGCGATGGGCGATCTGGGCGGAGTGACGCTGGCGTACAAGGCCTACCATCGGGCTCTTCAAGGCAAGGAGGCGCCGATAGTCGACGGCTTCACGGGCGATCAGCGCTTTTTCCTGGCCTTCGCTCGCGTCTGGAGCGGAACCCAGCGCCCCGAGGCTGAGCGCCGGCAGCTCGCGACCGATCCGCACCCGCTGGCCAAGTTCCGCGCCAACGCGACACTGCAAAACCTGCCGGAGTTCCACGCGGCGTTTGCCTGCAAGCTGGGAGATGCGATGGTGCGTCCCGCCGGGCAGCAGTGCAGATTGTGGTGAGCGCGCGCTGACTACTTGGCGGCTTGCCAGTTGGTGATGATGTTGATTGCCGGATCGGCGGTTTCCGCCTGTGCGTTCACCAGAAAACGCTTGCCGTCGGGGTGCGGGCTGTACGCGAACGCATTGGTTTGCACAACGATTCCCAGGCCGCGGAAGTCGAAAAGCTTCTGCGGCGTTCCGATCCTTAAGCCTTCCCGCGCATCCGGCTGAATCGCCACTGTCAGAAGCCGCGTATCGGGTGCGCCCAGTTCGAGAAAAAACAACTCCTTCCCATCGCGGTTCCAACGCGGCTCGCGCCCGCCGTTGACGGAAACTTTCCATTGGCCGGTCCCGATGGGGAAGGGGCGGATATAAACTTCTTGCTTGCCCGTCTCTGCGGAGACATATGCGATCCAATGGCCGTCGGGAGATAACTGGCCCTGGCTTTCCAGGGCGTCGGTACCCACAAACTTCACGGGTTTGCTGTCAGGCTTGCCGGGATCGGGAAGATACCAGATGTCGGCGTTGGCCTTGGCGTCGATCTGCGTGTAGATGAGAAAGCGGCCGTCCCGCGACCAATCCGAGGCCGGCGTGCGGTCGCTAGTCTTGAGCAAAGATTCTTCCTGGCCGGTTCCGTTCGCGGGCTTTATGATCAAGCCCTGACCCGCGGGAGATAACACGACGCGGCTCCCGTCTGGAGACCATATGGCGGTGGACGGCACGGCAGTGGAAAATCGAGTCTCAGAGCCGCGGACCAAGTCGTAAAGCCAGATGCCCTGATTCCGGCGAGCGATCGCCACCACGTTGGCGTCTGGAGACAACGAGACGCCGAATTGGTCGGCGTGCGGGCCCACCTTACCCAGTTCCTTGCCGGAACGATCGAACCAGGTGAGTTGACCCTCCTGAGAGCGGTTCGCCAGGTAAGCCAAGGTACCGTTGAGCGCAATGGATGCCGCCACCTGCGGAGTTGTGAATGAAACCGAAGCCTGCGTTGCGACGGGAAAGGGATCACCGAGAAGCTGAAGCGCCTCTGCATCGAATGACTGTGCCATGAGCGTTCCCTCGCGCAGGAAGAGCAGATGGCCATTGTGGGATCCCGCCGGGGGTCTAGCAAACATGACGCTCGAATTATCGGACAACAGCTTGCGGCCGGAGGGATTGTCAAGCGCGGCGGCGTACACGCCGCGCGAGGGTTCATTATTAATGCCTCGGAAATAGAGAAAGCGCTTGCCATCGGGCAGAAACTCGGGAAAAGACTGACGCTCGCCGGGATCGGCTTTTAATACGGGCGTGCAATCTCCGCCCGCAGCGTTTACGCGGCGGAGCGGGCCAGTCTCACTGCCAAACACAATGACGCCATCGCGACTCCATGCGCCTCCCGCACCCAATCCGGTCTCGCCGCACAGGTTCAGCGCGGGGCCACCAGCAGCGGGAATGGTCTTCAGCTTTCCGTCGGCAAAGAAACCGATGAAGCGGCTATCCGCGGACCAGAATGGCGTTCGCGCGCCGTCGGTCCCGGACAACGGCTGGAACTCCGGGGCGTCCAGCGGCCGAAGCCAGAGCTGGCTCTTACCTACTCCGACCAGCAGGACCACGAGACGCCGGCCGTCGGGAGAGAGGGCGAGGAAGCCCGGGAGGGTATTCGGCGGCAGTGTCACCGAGAGGCGCAGGACGCGCTGGTCGGGCTCGGGTTCGCGGAAGTGGGCAACCGCCAGGGCGGCCAGCGCAAGTATCGAAACTCCCGCTGCAATCCATGCAACCTTCGCCAGACCCGTTCCCGAGTGCGCCGGCGAGGCCGGCTTCTCCGCGGGCATATCCAGTTCCAGCCGAACATCGCCGATATCGCGAATCCGGCGCTTGCGATCTTTCTCCAGGCATCGCCGCAGAATTTTTTGGACGTGCGCCGGTGTATCGCCCGGCAGGGCTTTCCAGTCCGGATCGAGCTTCAACACCGATCCGAGAATGTCCGGGACATCGTCGCCCTGGAACGCTCGGCGGCCAGAGAGAAGCTCGTAGAACACCGCACCGAATGCCCAAATATCGACGCGCTTGTCGACGGGCCGCCCCCGGGCTTGTTCCGGAGCCATGTAGGCCGCGGTGCCGAGGATGGTTCCGGCTTTGGTGGATCCCAACGTCAGAGTCGGCGAATCGCCCGGAGCGGAGCTGTCGGAACCAGGCTCGTCGAAAGTCTTCGCCAGGCCGAAGTCCAGAACTTTGACGACGCCTTCGGGAGTGATCTTGATGTTCGCGGGCTTCAGGTCGCGATGCACGATATTCTTCTCGTGCGCGGCTTCCAGTGCGTCGGCGATTTGCGTCGCGATTCCAATCGCGTGTGGAAGAGGCAGCGGCCCTTGGGGAGACTCGCCCTCGACGTATTCCATCACCAGGTAGTTCGGGCCGACATCGTACAGGTGGGCGATGTTGGGATGATTCAGCGCGGCGACGGCGTGGGCTTCGCGCTCAAAACGCTCAGTGAACTGTTCCTTGGAAACCTTGATGGCGACGTCGCGGCGCAGGCGCGAATCATGCGCGCGATACACTTCGCCCATGCCGCCCGCGCCAATCAGGGCCAGGATTTCATACGGCCCAAGTTTGGCGCCCGGCGCAAGAGGCATGTCGACCAGTCAATTCTATCGCATCGGCGTCAAAACACTCCGGTTACGCCGATTCTCCAGGGTCTTGGCGAAACCCTCGAATCCCGGCCGGTTTCGGCGATATGACCCCTGTGGGACCCGTGTCCACTATAGGTACGCCGCCTCAGGCAGTGGTCAGCCAGCTCCTGAAGCGCCTACCGGCCTTTTCGCCGGTGGCCGTGCGTTTACTCTCCTTGGTGGCCGACGAGAACGTTTCTTTTAAGGCAGTTGCAAAACTGATCTCACTCGACCCCGCGCTTTCCGGGGAAACTCTGCGGATGGCCAATTCCGGGCATTATGGACGTGGGCAAAAGGTGGTGTCCGTGCTGCACGCGATCGCCATGCTGGGCTTGCAGCGGCTGACACACCTGGTATTGACCGCAATCCTGTGGCGCGGCATACCCAACCGCACCTCCCCGTTCATGAAAGCCTGGTGGCGGCACAGCGTGGCGTCGGCGCTGATCGCCGAAGACTTCTCGGAGCTGGCGATCGATCATGCATACACAGCCAGCCTTCTCCACGGCGTCGGACAACTGGCGTTGTTCGTGCATGGCGGGCAGGATTACGTAAAGCTGGTGCACGACTCGGTCTCGATCGGCCTGGACCTGCAACAGAACGAGCGCGCCGTGTATGGAACCGACCATGCCGAGTTGGCTGGGTACATCCTGGAAGCCTGGGGACTGCCCGAAATTGTGCAGGACGCGGCGGCGCTCCACCACTGGCCGAACGCGGGCAGCCCACTAGCGGACACGGTCCAGATGGGATGCATCGTGGCGGAGCACATCGGTTTCGGCGCGTGCGGCTGCCACCGGCAGCTGGCGGCGGGGGATTTCCCCGCTGCGGTCGCCGAAGTGATCGGGAACCAGCCGCTGCTCGAGGTGTTCGCGACGGAAGTCAACGGCATCGAGTGTTCGCTCATGTAACTCACCCCGAAAAACGGATCCTGGGTCGCGGCCTGGAAACAAGTTCTTGCCTTCGCGAAGCAAGCGCCGCGACCGGCCCTGTGGGCTAGCCGAAATTACTCGCTGTCGGCGGCGATGTTGTAAATTAGGGGGTGCCATGCGTTTCCTCCTTCTCTCGTTCGTGTTGATGGCGGCTGGCGGCACGCTTTTCGCCCAGGGCGCTCCGGTCCTGGAACTGACGGATTTTTCGGGAGTCTGGGCCGAGCGCGTCCACGAAGACAGCTATGAGCGATCCGGCGGGCCTCCGCTGGGCGACTATCAGGGCATTCCGCTTAACGACGCTGGCCGGAGGAAGGCCGACAGTCACGACCACTCGGAATGGAGCCTGCCCGAATTTCAGTGCCGCCCGCATTCGGCACCGTATCAATGGCGCGCGCTCGGCAGCGTACGATTCTGGAACGAAGTGGATCCCATTGGACGCGATTTGCGGGCCATCCACGTCGAGTATCTGCGGTCGCTCGATCGCGTGATTTATATGGACGGCCGCCCGCATCCTCCCGAGTACGCTCCTCATAGCTGGTCGGGATTCTCGACCGGCAAATGGGAGGGCAACACGCTGGTGGTCGATACGGACCACATCAAGGGCAGCTACCTGCGGCGTAACGGCGCGAGCTTCAGCGACAAAGCCACCATGCGGGAATACATCGACCGGCATGGCGAGTATCTGGTGATCACCATGATCCTGACCGATCCGGTGTGGCTTGAAGAGCCGCTTATCCAGACCACCAACTACGCGCTCGATACGCATACGGCCCTGACCTACTATCCGTGCACCGTCAGCGAAGAAAATATTTCGACTGCGGTTCCGCATTTCCTGCCGGGAACCACGGAACACCTGAAGGATGCCGCCGGGTGGATTCCTCCGGAAGCGGCGCGGGGCGGGGCGGAAACCACGTATCCGGATTACCGGCAGAAGCTGAAGGCCAAACAATGAAATTCATCGGCCTGATTTTGCTGCTCGGGGCGAGCGCCTTTGCGCAGGACATCCATGTTTTGCCGGTGCAGGGCAACATCTACATGCTGGTGGGCGCGGGCGGCAACATCGCCGCGTCGATCGGGCAGGACGGCATCCTGCTGGTGGACGCGGGAAATAGCCAGATGAGCCCCAGGGTGCTGTCCACGGTCCTGCAACTGGTCACGACCGTGGCGGCGTCGCCCGGTCCTAACCGTTGCACCGGACTGCACTGCCCGGAGAGCCCGTACCGCTGGTCGAGCCCGTCGTTGAACGCGCTGATCGCATCGCCGGCTCCGCCGAAACCGATTCGCTACATCATCAACACCAGCATCGATCCGGATCACACCGGCGGCAATGAGGCGCTGTCCGCGCTGCCGGCCGATTCCAAGATTCTGGGCGTAACGTTTCCGCCGGTGGGCGTGGCGCCGACGGCGACCGTGATCGCGCACGAAAACGTCCTGGGCCGGATGAGCGCGGAGACGAAAGGCAAGCCCGCGGTGGCTTCAGGCCTGTGGCCCACCGACACATATCGCGGCTCTTCCTACAAGCTGAGCGAATTCTTCAACGGCGAAGGCGTGCAGCTCTTTCACGATCCCGCCGCGCATACCGACGGCGACAGCATGGTATACTTCCGCTACTCCGATGTGATCGCCGCGGGCGATATCCTTTCGACCGCCAGTTATCCGGTGATCGACCTGGCCAAGGGCGGCACGATTCAGGGCATTCTGGACGGGCTGAATCACATCCTGGATATTGCGATTCCGGAGTTCCGCTCGCAGGGCGGGACGCTGGTGATCCCCGGCCATGGAAGGCTGTGCGATACGGGAGACGTAGCCAACTATCGCAACATGGTGGCGATTATAAAAGATCGCGTGGCGGATTCCATCAAGAAGGGGATGACTTTGCAGCAAGTGAAAGCTTCGAAGCCCACCCTGGAGTACGACGGCTTGTACGGCGCGACCAGCGGACCCTGGACCACTGATATGTTCGTCGAGGCAGTGTACAAGAGCCTGAGTCCAAAACGCTAGGTACAATATTTGTTGAGGAGAGTTAAATGACGCGCAAGATGCTTCTCGGTCTGGCTGGTGTTCTCATATTCGGCATCGTTGCCTTTGCCCATCACTCTCTAGGGGCGACCTATGAAGGGGATAAAGAAGTGAAGCTGGAGGGAAAGATCGTCCAGCTGTTGTTGCGGAACCCGCACTCCTTCCTGCAGATCGACGTTCCCGAAAAGGACGGAACCATGCAGCGCTGGTCGCTCGAATGGCGCAGCTCGGGGCAGCTCGGCCAGGCGGGCATCAAGCGCGACACGCTGAAAGCCGGAGACGACGTGGTCATCACCGCCAACCCTTCGCGCACGAAAGGCGATAACCGCGGCGCGCTGAAGACCCTGCATCGCACCTCGGACGGTTTCGGCTGGGGAACCCGGCCGGGCGAGACCATCGAATAAGAAAACGTGAAGAGCATGATGCGATTGGCCGTGTTCGCCGCTGCAGTCTGCCTGCTGGCTTCTCAGGCGTTTTCACAGGGCCGCGGAGGCGGGGGGCGCGGCGGCGGAGGCGGACGCGGCGGTGCTGCTCCGACTCCCAAAGCTACTGCCGCGATCGATATGACCGGCTACTGGGTGTCAGTGGTCACTGAAGACTGGATGTTCCGGATGGTGACGCCGCCCAAGGGCCAGTATCTGGGCGTCCCGCTGAACGGCGCGGCTCGGACGGTGGCGAACGCGTGGGATCCAGCCAAGGACGAGGCCGCGGGGGAGCAGTGCAAATCGTACGGAGCGGCAGCCGTGATGCGCGTGCCGGGAAGGCTGCACATCACCTGGGACAACGACACGACCCTGAAAGTCGAGACCGAAGCCGGCACGCAGACGCGCCTGTTCCACTTCGGCAGCGACGCTGCGGGGAGCGAGGCGCAGAAGGCGGCACAGAGCAGCGCTGCGTCCTGGCAAGGTTATTCGGTGGCCGAGTGGGAACAAGCGGCGGTAGGCCGGGGCGAGCCCCGCAACGGCGACCTGAAGGTGGTCACCACCAGGCTGCGGCCCGGATATCTTCGCAAGAACGGGGTCCCCTACAGCGAGAACGCGATTGTCACGGAGTGGTACGACCGCCATACCGCGCCCAACGGCGATATCTGGCTGGTGGTCAGCACCGAGGTGAAGGATCCGCAGTATTTGAGCGTGCCGTTTATCACCAGCACGCATTTCAAGAAGCTGCCGGATAACGCGCCGTGGAAGCCCGAGGCGTGCTCCTCCAAGTAACGCGCGCTACTCCTTTTGCCCTTCCAGTTCTTTCCAGTAACGTTCCAGCGCGATGCGCACCAGCTGCGAGCGCGTGCGCACGCCGGTTTTTGAAAATAACTGCTGGAGAACACTCTTGACCAGCGGTTCGGAGACGCCCAGCTTGAAAGCGATCTCCTTGTTGGTCTGGCCGGCGAAGACCGCGCGAAGCACCTGGCGCTCGCGGGCGGTGAAGGAAGGAAGGGCTTGGTCCCCCGGCGTGCCGAAGGTCTCCGGAAGGGGTGGCGGAGCCGCCGCCGTCCCGCTCAGGCCGGTGATCTCGCGGATGCGTTCGATCAAGACCTCGGGGCGTTCTTGTTTGAGGACGATCCCCGCGCATCCACGTTCGACGAGTCGCCCGGCTTCGAGTTTGCTCACTCCGGCCGTCACCACCAGGATCTTGCCCTTGAAACCGGCATCGCGCGCCAGAGGCAGGAATGCGCCGCCCTGCTGCAAGCCGAGGTTAATATCCAGCAGGACCACGTCCACCGCGGAGCTTTTGAGTACGGTAATGCCTTCGTCGACGGTGGCGCACTCGCCCACGATCTCAAACTCCGCCTCGCGCCCGAGCAGCCTGGCGATGGCTTCGCGGAACAAGGAGTGATCGTCGATCAGCAGAATACGGGTCAAGGATTGGCTCTCAACGGGGTCACCGGCACGCCCGGAAGCTCCACGATGAACGAACACTCGCCGGCTTGCTGAGTCTGGTGCAATTCGCCGCCAAAAGTCCGGATAATGGCGCGCGATACGAACAGGCCCAATCCGGTGGAGGAAGCGCCGGGCTGAAATGGCTGGAACAACCGGTCCGCGGCGGCGATACCGGGGCCGTTGTCGGAAACCCGGATCACCACGGTGCCTTCGAGCCCATAGGCGGTGATGCGCAGCCGCGCTTCGGGCCGCCCGCGCAAGGCGCTGATGCTATTTTTCGCCAGGTTGAGAAACACCTGCAGCAAACCGGAGCGGTCCACGCGTACTCCCGGCAGGTCTTTCTGAATCTCCCACTCTCCGTGGATTCCGGCTTCTTCCAAGCCGGGCGAAACAATGGCGCGCAACTCCTCCAGCAACTCGGAGATATCCAAGCCTTCCAGAACTTCGTCCATCGCGTCGGAGAGTTCGGTGGAGGATAGTTTCAAGGCGCTGTCCACCACCGTGCCCAGCGCGCGGAAATCGGCGTTATCATTCAAGCCTGGCGTCTTAGTCAGATTATGATGCAGCACGGCGGCAGCGGCTGCCAGGTTCCGCAACTCATGCGAGACCGCGCCGGCGACGATTCGCGAGTTGCTCAGCAACTGCTTCAGCCCGCCCTCTTCGCGGTCGCGCACCTGCTCGGTCACGTCCAGCAGAATGACGGCCAGGCACGGGCCCGAGGCCGCGCTGTAAGCCGACACCCAGGCCTGCCCAAAGAAAGTCTCGCCATTGCGGCGATGCCCGCTGGCCTCGACCATGGTTCGTGTCAGGCGCGCTGCCTGTGGCGATTCCTGCAGCCGGGCGAGAAGAGGAATGTAGCGAGCCACCGGTTCGCCTTCGGGAGAACCCTCGGTAAAACCCAGCATGCGGCAGGCGGCGTCATTGGCGCGGGTGATGCGGCTTCGGGAATCCACCGTCAACACTCCCGCGGGACTGGTTTCCACCAAGGCGCGGGCTTCGTGTTCGGCGTCGGAACGCAGACGCAGCTCCTGCTCGCTTTTTCGAAGCAGCGTGAGCGACATCCGCCGGTTCCGCACCAACTCCCCGGCAAACAGCGCGCCACCGGTGAAAGCCACGACGGTCAAAGCCAGCCGCTGTGGGGCTGCGTCGATGAAATTAAACGGGCCGAATGCTTCACGCAAGACGGCGGTTGCAATCGCTAGTAAAAATGTAGCCCATCTGGGGAGGTAGGCCGCAGCTACGATCAGCGGAAGCAGATACATCCCGCCCAAGGGGATATTGCGGCCCAGATAGCCCTCCAGAGCCACTAATCCGGCGATGCTGAGGAAACATCCAGCAAGGAGTAAGGCAACCTTCCATCCGGAAAGCGTGTCTGTAATTCTGATTGCCATGCCCGCGTTCTTGATGATAGTCCCGCCAATGTTGGTTTGCCAAGGCGAAAGGCTTGATTCAGAATGAAATGCTCATGTTACGGGAAGGTATCCGAAAGATAGCTTGTAGCCTTTTGCGGGGTGTGGTTTACTCGAATTGCGGCGTTCAAGATTTTGCCTGGAGGCAACCCAGGCAGCGGGCCGTCATATCCTGCGGGCTAACGTACCTCCGAACGTTAGCCTTGCAGATTGGGTTTCCCTATTGAACGTCGCACAGTACTTTCCTCCTAGTTAAAAAAGCGCGATCTCCGGATCGCGCTTTTTTTGTTTTTAGAGAAGCGAATGTCTACCGGCTGTAGGCCGACAGCACCCTGCCGTCCTCGATCCGAATGACGGTCACATCCCTGCCACTCTTTCTGGCGTAGACCAGCGTTTCCATCACCCTGCCGTCTCCAGAAGTGGTGGTGGTGGCCAGGGCCGGCTGGCCAAACTGCTCGGCGATGTTCTCCCGCGCCACACCGACCGTAACCTGGTTCGCTGCGGGGAATTGTTTCGGCGGAGGAGCAGGAGCCGGCGGAGCGATCACAACCTGCGCGACCGGGGCGACCGGCGTTGGCTCGGGCGCAGGCGTGGCGTCCGCGACCGGTTGAACGGCAGCCTTCCTTGCGGCCTTGGCGACCTTCACCGGCTTGGCCGTCTTGATTTCCTTAGGGACGTCCTTTTCCGCGGGTGTCGCAGGCTGGACGGCCGCGGGCTGGAAACTGAAGAACTGGAGCGAGGCGCCATTGGCCAGCCAGATTCCGATTGCGGCCACGATAAAGACGGAAACTAGAATGAGAACTACGGCTTCTTTCATACATCCTCCGAGGTGCAGTACCGCACCGGCCTAACTATCTACCGGAACAACTTGTAGTTAAGATTCTATAACACTAACCGATGGGTGGGGTACCGGCCAGATCGGGAACAGTACTGGCTGTACTTGGGGGGTCGGTACCAGGCCGGTCGGGGATTGTGATTCCGAGCCACGCCTGGACAGTGTATACTCTTTTGAGACCCATGAGGCCGCTGCTTGGCCGGGGGTCTGCCCAGAATCAGGAGAAAACCGAATGAGTGAAGTGCTCAGTGGAGCTGAGTTTAAGAAGCAATTGCGCGCGGGAAAGCCCAAGCTGGGCCTTTTCGTGAACTCGCACAGCCCGACCGTCGCCGAACAACTGGCGCACAGCGGCTACGATTGGCTGCTGGTCGATACGCAACACGGCCCCATGGGGCATGAGACCCTCTCCGCGATGCTCGCGGGCATCGCCCACGGTGGGGCGAAGTCTTTTGTGCGCGTATCCGGTTATCAGGACCGCGCCGGCATCCAGCAGACGCTGGACATGGGAGCCGATGGTGTCCTGATCCCGTATATCAACAACGCGGACGAGGCTCGGCAAGCCGTGAGTTGCTGCCGCTATCCGACTGCCGGAACTCGATCGGTCTATTTTCCGCAGCGCAGCATGAATAAAGCCGGGCTGTTAGGCTATGCCGGAGCGGCCAACGACAATACCATCGTCGCACTGCAAGTGGAAACTGCCGACTGCATCAAGAACATGGATGAGATCGCGGCCGTTCCGGGAGTCGATATTCTGTTCCTGGGTCAAAACGATTTGTGCATGTCGATGGGTCTGTTCGAGAAGTACAAGTTCCCGGACATGTACACCTCGCCCGAGCTGGCCGCCGCGACCGACAAACTTCGCGCCGCCGCCAAGAAGAACAACGTCATCCTGGGGCTGTTCCTGTTCGGAACCGCGCGGGTCGGCGAGTTCCTGGAGAAAGGTTTCCCGTTCATCAGCCTGGGCAACGATCTGCATCACATCCTGACGCAGACCACGGCCTATGTAAAAGACGTGGAAGCCGTTTCCAAAGAAAAAGGCGCAGCCTGGAGCCGGCGGCCTACCGCGTTGATGTAGAGATTTCTTCTCTTCCTAACATGCAACTTGTTGAAGCGATGTCCCGCATAGGGGTGGAGTCTGCCTTCGAAGTCCTGGTCAAAGCCAGAGCCCTCGAAAAGCAGGGCAAGAGTGTCATCCATCTGGAGATTGGCGAGCCCGACTTCCCCACTCCCAGACACGTCGTGGAAGCCGGGAAACGCGCCCTGGACGAGGGCTGGACCAAATACGGTCCGACGCAGGGACTTCCGGAGCTGCGCGAGTCCATCGCCGCGTATATTTCGCGCACGCGGGGCGTGCAGGTGGGTCCGCAGCGCGTGTGTGTGGTGCCGGGCGGGAAACCAGTCATGTACTTCGCGATTGTCGCGCTGCTCGAGGCGGGCGACGAAGCGATTTACCCCAATCCGGGCTTTCCGATCTACGAATCGATGATCAAGTTCCAGGGCGCCAAGGCGGTGTCCATTCCACTGGAGGAAAGCCGCGGATTCTCTTTTGACTTGGATCTTCTCGAACGCAGCCTGACGAAGCGGACCAAGATGGTGATCTTGAATTCGCCGGCGAATCCGACCGGCGGCATCATGCCTCGGGCGGATGTCCAGCGGCTCGCGG
>Ga0310810_10002217_pt1 | contig 20759 bp, 23 predicted proteins | sample NCmetagenome_FD_207641 | JGI IMG/M metagenome (GOLD analysis project Ga0310810, IMG submission 207641) | Soil microbial communities from experimental microcosm in Duke University, North Carolina, United States - NC | ecosystem: Engineered > Artificial ecosystem > Soil microcosm > Unclassified ...
CCCTCGGTGCCGCTGCTCGAGGGCGAGGTGATCGACAGCATGTACATGAGCAAGCGGGCGCTGTGCGAGTTCTACGAGAAGGAGCTCGAGCACTGCAAGAAGCATGACCTGCTCTTCTCGCTGCACGTCAAGGCCACGATGATGAAGGTGTCGCACCCGATCGTGTTCGGCCACGCCGTGAAGGTGTTCTACAAGGACGTGTTCGAGAAGCACGGCAAGACCTTCGCCGAGCTCGGCGTCAACGTGAACAACGGCTTCGCCAACGTGCTGGACAAGATCAAGACCCTGCCTGACGCGAAGCGCAAGGAGATCGAGGCCGACATCAAGGCCTGCGAGGCGAAACGGCCGCGCCTCGCGATGGTCGACTCCGCCAAGGGCATCAGCAACCTCTACAACCCGAACGACGTGATCGTCGACGCCTCCATGCCGGCGATGATCCGCGCCGGCGGCCTGATGTGGGGGCCGGACGGCAAGATGTACGAGACCAAGGCGGTGCAGCCCGAATCGACCTTCGCCCGCATCTATCAGGAGGTCATCAACTTCTGCAAGACCAACGGCGCCTTCGATCCGAAGACCATGGGCTCGGTGCCCAACGTCGGCCTGATGGCCCAGCAGGCCGAGGAGTACGGCTCGCACGACAAGACCTTCGAGATCCCCGAGGACGGCGTGGCGCGCATCGTCGACAACCAGGACGGTCATGTGCTGATCGAGCAGAACGTCGAGGCGGGCGACATCTGGCGCATGTGCCAAGCCAAGGACGCCGCCATCCGCGACTGGGTCAAGCTGGCCGTCACGCGCGCGCGCCAGTCCAACACCCCGGCGGTGTTCTGGCTCGACGAATACCGGCCGCACGAGAACGAGCTGATCAAGAAGGTGCGCCGCTACCTCAAGGACCACGATACGACCGGGCTGGACATCCAGATCATGTCGCAGGTGCGCGCCATGCGCTTCACCCTTGAGCGCGTGATCCGCGGCAAGGACACCATTTCGGTGACCGGCAACATCCTGCGCGACTATCTGACCGACCTCTTTCCGATCATGGAACTGGGGACGAGCGCGAAGATGCTCTCGATCGTGCCGCTGATGGCGGGCGGCGCGATGTTCGAGACCGGCGCCGGCGGCTCGGCCCCGAAGCACGTGCAGCAGCTGCTCGAGGAAAACCACCTGCGCTGGGACTCCCTGGGCGAATTCATGGCGATCGCCGTTTCGCTCGAGGACGTCGGCTACAAGCATCACAACAAGAAGGCGATGATCCTCGCCAAAACGCTGGACGAGGCGACCGGCAAGCTGCTCGACAACGGCAAGTCGCCTTCCCCCAAGGCGGGCCAGCTCGACAATCGCGGCAGCCACTACTACCTCGCGCTCTACTGGGCGCAGGCGCTCGCCGCGCAAAGCGAGGACGCGGAGCTGAAGGCCTACTTCGCGCCGCTCGCGAAGGCGCTGGCGGAAAACGAGAAGAAGATCGTCGACGAGCTGAACGTGGTGCAGGGAAAGCCCGCCGACATCGGGGGCTATTACGCGGCCAATCCGGCCAAGGCGGGACCGGTCATGCGTCCCAGCCCCACTTTCAACGCGGCCATCGACGCGCTGGCGCGCTAGAGCAGGAAATAAAAAAGCCGCCCGAAGGCGGCTTTTTTATTCACGCGCCCGTTTCAGGATTTTTGGATGTTGGACGCCTGCTTGCCCTTCGGACCCTGCACCACGTCGAAGCTCACCTTCTGGCCTTCCTTGAGCGTCTTGAAGCCCTGCATGTTGATCGCCGAGAAATGCGCAAACAGGTCCTCGCTGCCGTCATCCGGCGTGATGAACCCGTAGCCTTTCGCGTCGTTGAACCACTTCACGGTGCCTGTAGCCATCGAACTGCCCCTCTCTCCCTGGTTGATCGATTCCGGGCTGCGAAAACGGCTGCCGCCCGGGCCATGCTTGAAACTCACGACCCCGCCGCCCGACGATGGCGAAACAGACAGCCTGAATCCAAACATTCGGCGGCTTTTACGCGCGTTCCCGCACTCCGTCAAGGGGCATCCCCCTGCGTCATCCGTGCGAAAAGTCGCGCGTTCTAGTCTGTTGTGGGGTTTGCGCTCGCCCTTTGCATTGATTAGGATAGAAACGGACCGGACGACACGGATGTTCCATGCAGCAAAGGGACGACGCGGTACTCGAGGCGAAGAAGGCGAAGCTCAAGCCGCCGCCGATGTTCAAGGTCATGCTGCTAAACGACGATTACACGCCGATGGAATTCGTGGTCGTGGTGCTGCAGAAGTTTTTTTCCATGACGAGGGAACGCGCCACCCAGGTCATGCTCAAAGTGCATCGCGAAGGCATCGGGGTCTGCGGCGTGTATCCTCGCGATGTGGCCTCGACGAAAGTGGAGCTGGTGGCATCGTACTCGCGCAAGCACCAGCACCCGCTGCAATGCGTAATGGAGGAAACGTAGGTAAAGGAATCTTGAGATGATCGCCCAGGAACTCGAAGTCAGTCTGCACATGGCGTTTGTCGAGGCCCGGCAGAAACGTCACGAGTTCATCACGGTCGAGCATCTGCTCCTCGCGCTGCTCGACAACCCCACCGCGGCCGAGGTGCTGCGCTCCTGCGGCGCCAACATGGACGAGCTGAGGAAGAGCCTCAGCCAGCACGTCTCCGAGCAGACCCCGCGCATCGCCGCCGACCGCGAGGTCGACACGCAGCCGACGCTCGGCTTCCAGCGCGTCATCCAGCGCGCCATCCTGCACGTCCAGTCCTCGGGCAAGAAGGAGGTCACGGGCGCCAACGTGCTCGTCGCCATCTTCGGCGAGAAGGACTCGCACGCGGTTTACTTCCTCCAGCAGCAGGGCATCACGCGGCTGGACGTCGTCAACTACATCTCGCACGGCATCACCAAGACGCCGCAGCCGGCGCAGGGCAAGGGCGAGCAGGAGAACGAGCAGGAAAACCAGGCGGAATCGGCCAACAGCCCGCTCGACAACTACACGCAGAACCTGAATGCGCAGGCGCTCGCCGGCAAGATCGACCCGCTGATCGGCCGCGACAAGGAGCTCGAGCGCGTCATCCAGACGCTGTGCCGGCGCCGCAAGAACAACCCGCTGCTCGTCGGCGAGGCGGGTGTCGGCAAGACCGCGATCGCCGAAGGGCTGGCGCGCCGCATCGTCGAAGGCAGCGTTCCCGAGCTGCTGGAAAAAAGCACCGTGTACGCCCTCGACATGGGCGCGCTCCTCGCCGGCACCAAGTACCGGGGCGATTTCGAGCAGCGCCTGAAGGCGGTGCTGAAGCAGTTGGTCGACAATCCGAACGCGATCCTCTTCATCGACGAAATCCATACGGTCATCGGCGCGGGCGCGGCCTCGGGCGGCACGCTCGATGCATCCAACCTGCTCAAGCCGGCGCTTTCCACGGGGCAGCTGAAGTGCATCGGCGCCACGACCTACACCGAATATCGCGGCGTGTTCGAGAAAGACCACGCGCTCTCGCGCCGCTTCCAGAAGATCGACGTGATCGAGCCTTCGGTCGAGGAGACCGTCGAGATCCTGAAGGGGCTCAAGACCCGGTTCGAAGCACATCACAACATCAAGTACACCGCGAACGCGCTCTCGACCGCGGCCGAGCTCTCGGCCAAGTACATCAACGACCGTCATCTGCCCGACAAGGCGATCGACGTGATCGACGAGGCCGGCGCGGCCCAGCGCATCCAGCCCAAGGCCAAGCAGAAGAAGGTCATCGGCAAGACCGAGATCGAGGACATCATCGCCAAGATCGCGCGCATTCCGCCGCGCAGCGTGTCGACCGACGACAGGAGCGCGCTCGCCAACCTGGACCGCGACCTGAAGGCCGTGGTCTTCGGCCAGGACAAGGCGATCGACGCGCTTGCCGCCGCGATCAAGATGGCGCGCTCCGGGCTCGGCAATCCGCAGAAGCCGATCGGCAATTTCCTCTTCTCGGGCCCGACCGGCGTCGGCAAGACCGAGGTCGCGCGCCAGCTCGCCTACTGCATGGGCATCGAGCTCATCCGCTTCGACATGTCGGAGTACATGGAGCGCCACGCGGTATCGCGCCTGATCGGCGCGCCGCCCGGATACGTCGGCTTCGAGCAGGGCGGCCTGCTCACCGAGCAGATCACGAAGAAGCCCTACGCCGTGCTGCTCCTCGACGAGATCGAGAAGGCGCACTCGGACATCTTCAACATCCTGCTGCAGGTGATGGACCATGGCACCCTCACCGACAACAACGGCCGCAAGGCCGACTTCCGCAACATCGTGATCGTCATGACCACGAACGCGGGTGCCGAGGCGCTGGCGAAGAACTCGATGGGCTTCACGCCCTCGCGCCAGGCCGGCGACGAGATGGAGGCGATCAAGAAGATGTTCACGCCGGAGTTCCGCAACCGGCTGGACTCGATCATTTCCTTTAACGCGCTGGACCACGACATCATCCTGCGCGTGGTCGACAAGTTCCTCATGCAGCTCGAGGAGCAGCTCGCCGAGAAGAAGGTCGAGGTCCTGTTCACGACGGCGCTCAAGGAAAGCCTCGCCAAGAAAGGCTTCGACCCGCAGATGGGCGCCCGCCCGATGGCGCGGCTCATCCAGGACACCATCCGGCGCGCGCTTGCCGACGAGCTGCTCTTCGGCAAGCTCGTGCACGGCGGCAAGGTCACGATCGACATCGACGAGCGCGAGAACATCGTGCTGCGCTTCGAGGAGCAGACGCCGGCCGCCCCGCCGGCCGCGGCAGAGCCGGTCGCCTGAGCGGCCTCAGGGAGGTTTCTTGAGAGCAGTGCTGTTCGCTGCGGGTTGTCTCGCGCATGCGATCGCCGCCGGGCCCGCGCTCGCGCAGGACACGCGGGCCCGCAACCTCGCGGCCGGCTGCGCCATCTGCCACGGCACCGAGGGACGCGCGGTGAAGGATGGCGGCTTTGCCCCGCTCGCCGGTCTCGAGCGCGGCTATCTCATCGAGCAGATGCGCGCGTTCCGCGACGGCAAGCGGCCCTCCACCGTCATGCAGCAGCTCGCCAAGGGCTACAGCGACGCGCAGATCGAGCAGCTCGCCGCCTGGTTCGCCGCGCAAAGGCGATGAGGCGGCGGGATTTCCTCAAGCTGGCCGCCGCAACCGCAGGAGCGAGCGAGCTCGCTGCGCTCACCGGCTGCGCGGGCAGCTCGTACAGGGCACGCGTGGTCGTCGTCGGGGGCGGCTTCGGCGGCGCGACGGCGGCCAAGTACCTGCGCCTCTGGGACCCCGCGCTGGAAGTGGTTCTCATCGAGCGGGCCAACGTGTTCACCTCCTGCCCGCTGTCCAACCTGGTCGTTGCCGGCTTCAACGGAATGGACGACATCCGCGTCGGCTACGACGGCTTGCGGCGCCACGGCGTGCTGGTGGTGAACGACGAGGTCACCCGCGTCGATGCCGCGAAAAAAGTGGTGCGCCTGGAGCGGGGCGGCGAGATCTCCTGGGAGCGGCTCGTCCTCTCGCCCGGCGTCGACATCGACGTGGGCGAGCTCGAGGGCTACGAGGCGGCGATGGACGCGGGGCGCGTGCTGCATGCCTGGCGCGCCGGCACGCAGACGATCGAGCTGCGCCGCCAGCTTGAGCGCATGCGCGACGGCGGCGTCTTCGTCATCTCCATCCCGCCCACGCCGTTCCGCTGCCCGCCCGGCCCCTACGAGCGCGCGAGCGTCGTGGCCGATTACTTCAAGCGCGCCAAGCCGCGCGCCAAGGTGCTCGTGCTCGATGCGAACCCCGACGTCGCTTCCAAGCCCGGTCTCTTCAAGGCCGCCTGGCGGGAACTCTACCCGGGAATGGTCGAGTATCGGAGCAACTCGCGCGCGATCGGGGTGGATGGCAAGACCTTGACCGTGAAGCTCGAGGTCGAGGATGTGCAGGGCGACGTGCTGAACGTCATCCCGCCGCAGCGCGCGGGCGGCGTGGCGCGCCAGGCGGGCGCCCTCGCGAAGGGCAACCGCTGGTGCGACGTCGACTGGCGCACGATGGAGTCGAAAACGGCGCCCGGCGTGCACGTGCTCGGCGACGCGACGCTCGCGGCGCCGGCGATGCCGAAATCGGGCAGCATGGCGAACAACCACGCCAAAATCGCGGCCGCGGCGATCATCGAAAGCCTGAGCGGGCGGCCCGCTCTGCCGCCCAAGGTTCTCAACACCTGCTACAGCTTCGTGTCGCAGAAGGAGGCGATCCGCGTCTCCTCGGTGCACGAGTGGGACGCCGCTCAAGGCACGCTCGCGCCGGTGAAGGGCGCGGGCGGCATCTCGGCGGCGCGCAGCGCGGCCGAGGGCGCCTACGCCTGGGCGTGGGCGCGCAACATCTGGGCCGACAGCCTGGGCTGATTCAGCGCTTTTTCAGCGAACCGGCGACGTGCGCGACCAGCTTGCGCGCGAGCTCGAGCTTGGGCCCGCGCCCGAGCGAATGGGCGCCTTTGCGGTCGTAGAGCGTGATCGCGTTCTCGTCGGCGCCCATCGCCTTCTGCGCGAGGTTGGCGGCGATGAGCGGAATGCGCTTGCGCGCGAGCTTCGCCTTCGCGTTCGCCGCGAGATTCTCGCTCTCGGCGGCGAAGCCCACGCAGAACGGCGGGTTCTTCTGCTGCGCCACCCAGGCGAGGATGTCCGGGTTCTCGGAGAACTCGAGGGTGGGCGGGTGGCCGTTCACCTTCTTGATCTTGTTCGCGAAGGGCTTCTTGAGGCGCCAGTCGGCGACCGCGGCGACGGAGATGAACACATCGCTCCCCTTCACGGCGGATTTCACCGCCTCGAACATCTGCTGCGCGGTTCGCACGTCGACGCGCGCTACCCCCGCCGGCGTGGGCAGCGCCACGGGACCGCTGATCAGCTTGACCTCCGCGCCCGCCTCGCGCGCCGCGGTTGCGACCGCATAGCCCATCTTTCCGGAACTGGTGTTGGTCAGGACCCGCACCGGGTCAATCGGCTCTTCCGTCGGCCCGGCGGTGACGACGACGCGCCGGCCGCGCAGGAGTCCCTCGGCCTTTTTGGGCTGAAAAAAAAACTCCACGTCCCTGAGCACGTCGGCGGGCTCGCTCATGCGGCCCATGCCCATCTCGCCACAGGCCTGCCCGCCCGAGGCCGGTCCCGACATCAGCACGCCGTCCTCGCGCAGCATTTTCGCGTTGCGCTGCGTCGCCGGCTGAGTCCACATCTCCACGTTCATCGCCGGGGCGACGATCAGCCCGCAGCGGCGCGCGAGCACCAGGGTCGAAAGCAGGTCATCGGCGAAACCGTGGGCGACCTTGGCGAGGAAATCCGCGCTCGCCGGCGCGACCACGATGAGGTCGCGATCGCGCGAGAGCTCGATATGCCCCATGTTGTCCTCCACGCGCGGATCCCAGAGGTCGGTCCATACGGCCTGGCCGGAAAGGGCCTGCAGCGTCACCGGCGTGATGAACCGGGTGGCCGCCTCGGTCATGACGACGCGCACGTCCGCCCCCGCCTTGACGAGCAGGCGCGTCAGCTCCGCAGCCTTGTAGGCCGCGATGCCGCCGGTCAGTCCGAGCAGAATCGTCTTTCCCTTCAAGGTCATCGGCGAGGGTCGGCCGTGCGTTAAGGGATGGGGATTCTAATTCAAATGGCGATTTCCGATTGGCCGCTGGCCGAACGCCCTCGAGAGCGCCTGATGGCGCACGGGGCGGCCGTGCTCTCCGATGCGGAGCTTCTCGCGGTCATCCTGCGCACCGGCATCCGCGGCAAGAGCGCGGTGGAGCTCGGCCGGGAGCTGCTCACCAGGTTTCACGGCATTGCGGGGCTCTTTGCGGCCGACCTTTCCGAGGTCAAGGGCCTTGGGCCCGCCAAGCGGGCTCAGTTTGCGGCCGCAGTGGAGCTCGCGCGCCGATCGATCGAGGGCGGCCTCCGGGAAACGTCGGCCCTGACCTCCCCCGGCGCGGTGCGCGACTTTCTGCGCATGACGCTCGGCCGCCAGCCGCACGAGGTCTTTATTTGCCTGTGGCTCGATGCGCAGCACCGCGTGATCGCCTGCGAGGAGAGCTTTCGCGGCACGCTCACGCAGACTTCGGTCTACCCGCGCGAAATCGTCAAGGCCGGCCTGAAGGCAAACGCGGCGGCGGTCATCTTTGCCCACAATCATCCGTCCGGGGCCGCGCAGCCGAGCCGGGCGGACGAGCTCCTCACGCGCAACCTCAAGGACGCGCTCGCACTGGTCGACATCAAGGTGCTCGACCACTTCGTGGTCGCGGGCAGCCAGGCCCTCTCCTTCGCCGAGCGCGGCCTGCTATAATCCGCGCCTTTTCCAAAGCCGCACCGGAGCAAGCAATGGCACGAGTTTGTGAAGTCACCGGCAAGAAGCCGCTTAGGGGGCGCCTGGTCTCGCACGCCAACAACAAGACGCTCACCAGGTTCCAGCCCAACCTGCACTACCGCCGTTTCTGGCTGGAGAGCCAGCGCCGCTGGGTGCGGCTGCGCGTTTCCACCGCCGGCCTGCGGCGCATCGACAAAGTCGGGCTTGAAGTCGTCCTCGCCGAGATCAAGGCGCGGAAGAAGGCCGCCTAGGAGCGACCATGCGCGAAAAGATCAAGCTCGAGTCCACCGCCGGCACCGGCCACTTCTACACGACCACCAAGAACAAGCGCACCACGCCCGACAAGATCGAGATCAAGAAATACGATCCGAAGGCGCGCAAGCACGTCATCTACAAGGAAGGGAAGCTGAAGTAGCTCCCGCAAATGAAAAAGCCCGCTCGAGAGCGGGCTTTTTTATTAGGCGCGAAAGCTAGGCGTAGCTGCGCAGGCGCCGGCTGAACTCGACGAGCGGCGCAACGCCGCTCGCCTCGGCGCGATGGCACCAGTCCTGCAGCTTGCCGAGCAGCTGCTCGCGCGAGGCGCTGGAGCGCTCCCAGATCTCGGTCAGCTCGTCGCGCATCGCAAGGGCGGTGGCGAGCGCCTTGGAGTTCTTCAGGGCCTCGGCGATGCGCGCCCGCTCGGCCTCCGAGCCGCGCTTGATGCTCGAGAGCGTGCGCTTGATGGACTTGAGCGCCTCGGCCTCCTGCGACCAGTGCCCGAGCCGCTCGAGCTCCTGGCGGTACATGCGCTTGAGCGACTTGGCGTAATGCGAGAGCACGTCGTAGCGGTTCGAGATCACCGCCTGCAGCGTCTCGTGGTCGCAGACCGCCTTGGGGGCAGCGAGCCGCGGCACGGGCGCCTCTTTCTTGACCCGCGCCAGCCCGAGCGTCTCGAGCACACGGATGTACACCCACCCTATGTCGAACTCGTACCACTTGATCGAGAAGCGGGCCGACGCCGGGAAGGCGTGATGATTGTTGTGCAGCTCTTCGCCGCCGATCAGCATGCCGATCGGCGAGATGTTGCGGCTCGCGTCCGGGGCCGGCACGTCCCAGTTGCGGTAGCCCCAGAAGTGGCCGATGCCGTTGATGACGCCGGCGGCCCAGAACGGGATCCAGGCGATCTGCGTCACGAAAATCGTAACGCCGGGAATGAGGCCGAACAAAAGCACATCCGTGATGCCCATGATCGTCAGCCCGAGCACCGCGTGCCTGGAATAGACATTGCGCTCCATCCAGTCGTCGGGCGTGCCGTGGCCGTAGCGCTCCATCGTCTCCGGATAGTGCGATTCCTTCACGTACAGCGCCACGCCGGTCCACAGAACGCGGTTGATCCCGTGCACCTGCGGGCTATGCGGATCGTCGGCGGTCTCGCACTTGGCGTGGTGCTTGCGGTGGATCGCGGCCCACTCCTTCGTGATCATGCCCGTGGTGAGCCAGAGCCAGAGGCGGAAGAAGTGCGACACGACCGGATGCAGGTCGAGCGCGCGGTGCGCCTGGTGGCGGTGCAGGTAGATGGTGACGGCCGCGATCGTGACGTGCGTCAGCGCCAGCGCCGCCAGAGTGAGACCCCACCAGGGAAGATCGAGAAATCCGGAAAAGAGCATCGTGCGCCCTTACCTCGTGTTGTGATTTGAACGGGCCGGGCGCATTCTACGCGAACCGGTTGTTGCTGCAACGAAAACAACGTAGGAACCCGGCACTATTGCCCTCCGGCAACGTCGCTTGTGCCCTGCAACACCCGTATATCGCGGCGCGGAAAGGGAATTTCAATGCCCCGCGCGGCGAGCTCCTGCAGGATCGCGATGCTCACATCGGACCTCACGTTCAGGCTTCCGCCGTCCAGGTCCGAGATCCAGAAGCCGACCTCGATGTCCACCCCGTTGTCGGCCAGAGCAAACACATGCGCCCCCGGCGCGGGATCGCGCAGCACCCGCGGATGGCGACCGGCGGTCTGGGCGAGGAGCTTGAGCGCTTCGGGCACGTCGGTTCCATACGCGACTTGGACACGCACCGCGAGCCGCACGTTCTTGTCCGTGTACGAGTGGTTGAGCACGGTGGTCGTGACCAGCGTGTCATTGGGGATGATGGCCTCCACGCCGGTGGGCGAGCGCACCACGACATAGCGCGTCGTGATGCGCGTCACCTGCCCATGATGGCCGTCGGCCGTGATCATGTCGCCCAGCCGAATCGAGCGATCGAGCAGGAGGATGAAGCCCGACAGATAGTTCGAGGCGATCTTCTGCAGGCCGAGCCCCAGGCCGACGCCGAGCGCGCCGCCGAACACCGAGAGGACCGTCAGGTCCACGCCCATGAGCGGCAGCGCGACCAGCACCGCGACGATGATGAGCAGCGTCCGGCCGACGCGCGCAAGCACCACACGCAGGCTCATGTGCAGCCCTTCGGCGCGCATCAGGCGATCTTCCAGGGCGGCCCCGGCCCAGAGCGCGAGCATGATCGTCACCAGGACCCAGAGCGCGCCCGAGAGCAGCGCCATCAGGGAAAGCCTGTGGGCGCCGGCGGCGAACTCGACCTCGGAGAGCCAACGCACGATCGCGGGCAGCAGGCCGGTGAGGTGCAGCGCCACCACCGCCCAGACGAGGGTCGCAATGGAGCGCTCGAGGCTGTCCAGCCAGCGCGCGTTGCGGAATCCCAGCCGCAGCAGGTAAACCGCGAAGCGGATGCCGGCGAGCGAGCCGAAGAGCGGAATGACGACGCTGAGCAGGTTGGTGTTGTGCCGGAAGCCGAGCAGCGCACGGCCGAGGAGCAGAAGCACCATCGCGAACAGCGGAAAGGCGATGCGCCGGAAGGCGGCGGCGCCGCGCTTCACCGCCTCGCGGCTGTCCTCGGGCGCGCGCCACTGAAGGAGCCGCGCGATCCACCACGCAAGGGTGATGCACAGCGCGAGAACGCCGACCTGCCAGAGAATCGCCGGCTCCTGCAGATCGCTCCACAGGTCTCCGAGCAGCCGGCCGATCTGGTTGTCTGCCATGGATTTCGGTTAGTTTACCGAACGATGCGCGCCCTCCTGTGCACGCTCCTCGTACTCGCTCCGGCGGCGCAAGCCGCGCGCCCCTTCGTGACGGACGACGCACGGATCGTCGACAAGGGAGGCTGCCAGGTCGAAACGTTCTACAAGCGCCAGCATCGGTTCGATGAATCCGAGTTCTGGTTCCTGCCTGCGTGCAATCCGCTGGGCGTGGAGCTCACCGCCGGCGGCCTGCACGTCGATAATGAGAGGCTCGGTGGCACGGGGAGCGCCCTGATGCAGGCCAAGATGCTGCTCAAGCCCCTCGAGACCGGCGGCGCGGGCTTCGCGTTCACCTTCGGCGCGCTGCGCGTGGCGCCCTCTCAGGCGCGCCACGTCACGAGCCCGTACGTGAACGCGATCGGCAGCCTCTCGATCGCCAACGACAAGCTGATCGTGCACGCAAACGCGGGGGCGATTCAGGATCGGGTCGAAGGCCGTGCGCGCGGCACCTGGGGTTTGGGCGCCGAGATGCAGCTCGCGCCGCCGCGCTGGATCGGCATCCTGGAAGTCTATGGACAGCGCCTGGAGAAGCCGACCCTCCATACGGGCCTTCGCATCTGGATCGTGCCTGACCGGCTGCAGGTCGACACGACCGTCGGATACCAGCGCGGCTCGCCGGAGCGCCGCTTCCATACGATCGGGCTGCGCCTCCTCTGGGATTAGCGCCGCCGGAAAGCGGCGGCAAAAAAACCGTCGGTGCCGTGCACATGCGGCCAGAGCCGCAGCCGCTCGCCCGCGTCGAGCCCGATGCGCTGCGCGTCAAGCAGCTCCCGGCAGGAGAGCGCCGCGAATTCAGCGTGCTCGGCCGCGAAGCGGTCGGCGACGGCTTCGTTCTCCTCGGCGAGGATGCTGCAGGTGGCATAGACGAGGCGCCCGCCGGGCTTTACGAGCCGCGCCGCGGCCGCAAGGATGCGCGCCTGCTTGGCGGCGAGCTCGGTGACGGCGCGCGCGTCGTGCCGCCACTTGAGGTCGGGATTTCTCCTTAGCGTACCGAACCCGCTGCAGGGCGCATCCACGAGCACCCGGTCGAGCTTGCCCGCCAGCCGTTTGGCGCGCAGGTCGTTCTCGCCGGCGAGCACCACCGGATGCACGTTCGAGATGCCCGCTCTCGCGGCGCGCGGGGCAAGCTCGCCCAGGCGCTTCGCCGAGACATCCATCGCGTAGATGCGGCCACTGCCATGCATCAGCATGGCGAGGGCGAGCGTCTTGCCGCCTGCGCCCGCGCAGAAGTCGGCGACCATCTCGCCTCGCCGCGGCGCGACGAGGTAGGCGAGCAGCTGGCTGCCCTCGTCCTGGACTTCCACCTCGCCCGCCAAAAAGAGCGGGTGGCGATTGATCGCCGGCTTGCCCACCAAGCGGATTCCCGCGGGCGAATAGCGCGTAGGCGCGCCCGCCAGCCCAAGCCGCGTGAGCGCGTCGTCGCGCCCCGTTTTAGCGAGGTTCACGCGCAGATCGAGCGGCGCCTGCGCGAGCAACCCCTCGGCGATCGCGCGCGCCTCCTCGGCCCCCCGCTCGGCGACGAGCCGCGCCCAGAGCCAGTCGGGGAGATCGGCGCGCTCGGCATCGGTGAGGGTTTCAGCTCTGAAGCTCTTCAGACGCGCGACCGAGGCGGCGTCTGCATCAAGCGCGCGCCCGGAAAGCCCGAAAACGCGCACGAGCGCTGCGGCAAGAAGCGCCCGCGTCTCGCTGCTCCCGGCGGCGGCTTCGAGCGAGCGCCGGCGCCGCAGCACCGCAAACGCGGCCTCCGCGACGAAGGCGCGGTCCTGCTGGCCGAGCTCTCGATGTCGCCGGAAATAAGCCGACAGCGCCTGGTCGGCGGGCCGCGCGAGGCTAAGCAGCTCGGCGAGCGCAGCCTCGGCGTGCGCAAGGCGCGCCGGCGTCGGCTTCATGGTTCCCCCTTTTTGCCTGCTACTGAGCGGCGATCTTCGTCGCGACCTGCTCCAGGCGCGTCCCGTCCTTGTCCTCGACCGCGATCTTCACGGGCAGGTTCTGCCGGTCCGTCGCAAGCCAGATTTCGGTGCCTTTGTCCTTCGGGTCTTTTTTCTTCTTGACGAGCTTCAACGCCTCGAATTCGCCCGCCGGCGTCTTGACGCGCTCCCGGCCGGCCGGCTCGTAGGTATAGCTGGTCACGTGGTTGCCGTCGGCCACGCTCACCGTCACGGCGCCTTTCGGCGGCGCGAAGGCGAAGGTCCATGCGAAGCTGAGCTGGTCCTGGCGCTGCAAGGTGGGCGCAGGGGCTTTCGGATCGAATTCATGCTGCCGCTCGCGACCCTTGCGCTTGTCCTCGTATTTTTGCGGACGCAGCCCGTCGGCTGCGACCGTGCCGGTGCTCGTGCGCTTGGCTTCGCCTTTCAATGCAAAAACACCCTTGCCCTTCATGGTCTCCTCGAGCTTGTACGTCTTGCCGTCGTGCTCGAGGCGATCGACCACCTCGGCGACCGCCGACCCGTTGCGCGAGAGCGCGTAGCTCACCTCAACCTTCCGCGGCGGCGCGGCCATTGCGTCCCGGGCGATCCCCACGGCACCGGTGGCGAGGCTAAGGAGTATCGGAATAAAGAAGCTGCGCATCGTTGCCTTTCACGTGAACCCGTCCGTCCCGAATGGAAAGCTTCCCGTCCAGGAACCATTGAACCGCCTGCGGATACACCTTGTGCTCCTGCCTGAGCACCCGTGCCGCCAGCGACTCCACGGTGTCTTCCGCCAGCACCGGCACCGCGGCCTGGAGGACGACCGGCCCGGCGTCCAGCTCCGCGGTCACGAAATGCACAGTGCAGCCGTGGATTTTGACACCGGCAGCCAGCGCGCGTTCATGCGTGTGCAGGCCGGTGAACGAGGGCAGCAGCGACGGATGGATGTTCATGGCCCGGCCCGCATAGTGGTCCACATACAGCGCCGTCGTGATTCGCATGAAGCCGGCATGCACGACGAGCCTGGGCGCGAACCGGTCGATTTCCCGGATGAGCACCTCCTCGAACGCCTCGCGCGTCGGGAAGTCGCCGTGCTTGACGACCATCGTCGGAATGCCCTGCCGCGCCGCGATGGCGAGCCCGCCGGCCCCCCCGACGTTGCTGACGACCGCGGAAACAGGAATCCTCGCGCGCAAAAGCGCCTCAAGGTTGCTGCCCCGCCCCGAGATCAGCACGACGACCGACATGGGGCGCGATGTTAGCTCAGTCGCCTCAGTAGACGCGCTGCACGCGGTAGCCCTGCTCTTCGATCAAGCGCAGCAGGCTCTTCTCCCCGAACAGATGGGTCGCGCCCACGGCGACGAAGACCCCGCCCCGGCGCAGCCGCGTGTAGAGCCGGTGCGCCATCGAGATGCTCCGGTTGTCGACAAGGTGGCGGATGAAAAGGGCGTAGTGCGGCGCCATTTCGGGGAAGCGCGCGGCGATTCGGTCGTTCACCGCGCGGATGCCCGCCAGGTCGCGCTTCAGCCACGCCTGCAGGGTCGGCTCGATCATGCTCGCAAGGTAGTCGCGCTGCTCGAGGGTGTGCTTCAGCATCGCGACCTGGGTCTCTTGCGGAATGCTGTCGAAGGCCGCGACCTGCTCGTCGTTGCTCTCGAGCGCTTCGATCCGCAGCTTGCGGGCGCGCGCGATCTCGAAGAGCTTCATGTCGAGAGTGACGCTCTCGTAGCCTTCGGGCGTGACGGTGATGTTGGCGAGCGCCGCCCACGGCTTGAGATGGGCCACGACCGCTTCGGGAATATTGCGGCGCGCGAGTTCCCCGCGCAGCTTCTGGTAGGCGGGCGCGCCGATCAGCGGCTCGAGCGCCTGCTTGGCCGGCAGCTCCGCCGCCTCGACCATGCGCCAGTCCTGCGCCCAGGCGGGCGGCGACTCCATGGCGAAGCTGCGCGCGTGCTCGAGCGCGCGCGTGACCGGCGCCGCAATCTCGAGCACGCGGGGATCGGCGAGATGAATGGTGCCGAACACGTAGCTCGGCGCCACGTTCGCCCGGCTCACGCGCCAGAGCGTGCCCTTCGTGAAGCGCTCGGCCGCGGCCGCCTGCAGGCAGACCGCGGCGGCGAGGCCCGCGGCGATCAGCGCGGCGGCACGACCCATAGGTAGGCGGTATGGTCCATGGTCGCCACGATGAAGCGCTCGCGCTTCAGCGGCGGCCAGTCACCGATCAGGAACTGGTGCGAGACGACGCGCGCGCCGGGGCGGAGCTCGCCAAGAATCTTCGGCTTCAGGCGCGCGTTCAGCTCCGGGAAAAGGTAGAGGACGAGCACGCTCGCCTCCGAGAAATCGGTCTCGAAGAGATCGCGCACCGCGAAGCGCACCTGCTTCTGGACGCCCGCCGAGCGCGCCGCCGCGTTCGCCTCCTCGATGCGGCGCGGATCGATGTCGATGCCGACCCCGCGCGCGCCGAAGTCGCGCGCTGCCGCGATCACGACTCGTCCATCGCCGCAGCCAAGGTCGTAGACGATGTCGTCGGCGCGGACGGCGGCGAGCCGCAGGATGCCCTCCACCACCGGCGCCGGCGTCGAGACGTAGGGCACGTCGAGCTTCACGCCCGGCGTGGAGCAGCCGCCGAGCGGACTGCCGGCTGCCAGGCCCGCCAGCACGAACTGCCGGCGGTTCACACCATGTCCTCCGGGCGCACCCAGCGGTCGAAGTCCGCCGCGCTGACGTAGCGAAGCGCGAGGGCCGCCTCGCGCAGCGTGCTGCCGTCCTTGTGCGCCTTTTTCGCGATCTCGGCCGCCCTGTCGTAGCCGATGTGCGGCGCGAGCGCCGTCACCAGCATGAGCGAGCGCTCGAGCAGCTCGCGGATGCGCGCCTCGTTCGGCACGATGCCGCGCACGCAATGCTCCTCGAAGCTCGCCATGCCGTCGGCGAGCAGGCGCGCGCTTTGCAGGAAGGCGTGGATGATGAGCGGCTTGAAGACATTCAGCTCGAGATGCCCGGAGGCCGCGCCGATGCTGAGCGCGACGTCGTTGCCGAGCACCTGGGCGCACAGCATCGTCATCGCCTCGGCCTGCGTCGGATTGACCTTGCCGGGCATGATGGAGCTGCCGGGCTCGTTCTCCGGCAGCGAGAGCTCGCCGAATCCCGAGCGCGGCCCGGAGGCGAGCAGGCGGATGTCGTTGGCGATCTTCGAGAGCGCGGTGGCGAGCGCCTTGAGCGCGCCGTGCGCGAGCGCAAGCGCCTCGTGGCCGCCGAGCGCCGCGAACTTGTTCGGCGCCGGAACGAAAGGCAAGCCGGAGAGCCGCGCGATCTCGGCAATCGCGCGCGGCGAGAAGTCCTTGTGCGCGTTCAGGCCGGTGCCGACCGCGGTGCCGCCGAGCGCGAGCTGGTACAGGCCGGGCAGCGCACTGTCGATGCCCTTTCGCGCGAGCTCGAGCTGCGCCACGTAGCCCGAGAATTCCTGGCCGAGCGTGAGCGGCGTGGCGTCCTGCAGGTGCGTGCGGCCGATCTTGATGATCCTCGCGAACGCATCGCGCTTGGCCGCGAGCGAGGCGATCAGCTTGTCGAGCGACGGAATCACCTCGGCATGCAGCGCACGCGCCGCGGCAATGTGCATCGCCGTCGGAAAGACGTCGTTCGACGACTGGCACAGGTTCACGTCGTCGTTCGGATGCACAAGGCGCTTCGGTCCCCGTTCGCCACCGAGGAGCTCGGAGGCGCGGTTGGCGAGCACCTCGTTCACGTTCATGTTGGACTGCGTCCCGGAGCCCGTCTGCCAGACCGCGAGCGGAAACTCCTCGTCGTGGCGCCCGGCGAGCACCTCGTCGGCGGCCCGCGCGATGGCCTCGGCTTTCTTCTCGTCGAGCAGCTTGAGCGACGCGTTCACGCGCGCCGCACAGCGCTTGACCAGCGCCAGGGCGTGCACCACGGCGACCGGAATGCGCTCGGTGGAAATCCGGAAGAAGCGGCGGCTGCGCTCGGTCTGCGCGCCCCAGAGGCGCTCGGCCGGCACGTCGATCGGGCCGAAGGAATCCTTTTCCTGCCGCACGCCGCTCATGGCGGCAATGTTACCTCTCAGGGAAGGTCGAACAGCAGCACTTCGGCGTTCGCGCCCTCTTCGAGGACGACCTCGGAGACGCCCGAAGCTTTCAGCGCGTCGCCCGCCACGAGCGGGTTGCCGTTCACGCTGAGGCGTCCGCGCGCCACGTGCACGTACGCCCGGCGGCCGCGCGCCAGTGTGTGCACGGCCCGCTCGGCCCCATCCATCAGCGCCACGTACACCCGCGCGTCCTGATGGATCGTCAACGAGCCGTCGGCGCCGTCAGGCGAGGCGACGAGGCGCAGGCGCCCGCGCTTGGAAGCGGCGTCGAAGTGCTTCTGCTCATAGCCCGGCGCGATGCCGCGCACGTTCGGCTCGATCCAGATCTGCAGGAAGTGCGTCGCCGCATCCTTCGCATGGTTGAACTCGCTGTGCCGCACGCCGCTGCCCGCGCTCATGCGCTGCACGTCCCCGGGGACGATGGTCGAGCCGTTCCCCATCGAGTCCTGGTGCGCGAGCGCGCCCTCGAGCACGTAGCTCAGGATCTCCATGTCGCGATGGCCGTGCGTGCCGAAGCCGGTGCCCGGCTGGACGCGGTCCTCGTTGATGACCCGCAGCGCGCCGAAGCCCTGGTGCGCGGGATCGTAATAGTCGGCGAAGGAAAACGAGTGGTAGGACTCGAGCCAGCCGTGCTGAGCGTGGCCGCGCTCGCCGGCGCGGCGGATCTCGATCATGGCGCCGCGCTCAGGCTGCGCCGGCCGTTTTCGCCTGCTCCGCCACTTCCTGATGCACTTTCGCCATGTCGAGCGCCTTGGTCTGCGTGAGCACCTGCTCGAGCGCGGAGCCGGGCAGCGCGCCGGCCTGCTGGAACACGATCACTTTCTCGCGGAACACCATGAGGGTGGGAATCGAACGGATGCCGAAAGCGCCCGCGAGCTCCTGCTGCTCGTCGGTGTTCACCTTGGCGAACACGATGTCGGCGTGCGCATCGGCAGCCTTTTCGAACACGGGCGCGAAGCCGCGGCACGGGCCGCACCAGGGCGCCCAGAAATCGACGATCACGATCGGATTGCCGTTCACCGTCTGCTCGAAGTTGTCCTTGGTCAGCTCGACCGTCGCCATGGGGGTCCTTTGGGAGAGAAATCAGAGTGTATATTGGGCCGGCCCGCGCCCGTTCAAGTTCACATGGATTATGTCGGCCCCTATATCGGGAGATTCGCCCCCTCCCCGACCGGTCCGCTGCATTTCGGCTCGCTGGTCGCCGCACTCGCAGGATGGCTCGACGCGCGCAAAGCGGGCGGCCGGTGGCTGGTGCGCATCGAAGACCTTGACGGTCCAAGGGTCGTAGCCGGCGCGGAGACCGAAATTCTTCGCCAGCTCGAGGCGTGCGGCCTGTCGTGGGACGGCCCGGTCGTGCGCCAGAGCGAGCGCTCGGCGCTCTATGAAGCAGCGTTGCGCCGGCTCGACGGCCACACTTATCTGTGCGGCTGCACACGAAGAGAGCTCGAGGACTCGGCGCTCGCGCTCGACGGCGCGCGAATCTATCCGGGGACCTGCCGCGCGGGCCGCGCGTCCGGTAAGGCCGCGCGCGCCCTGAGGCTGCGAACGAGCCCCGAAACCATCGCGTTTACCGATCGCGTGCAAGGCGTCCTCTCGCAATCGGTCGAGCGCGAAGTGGGCGATTTCGTCCTTAAGCGCGCCGACGGCCTGCACGCGTACCAGCTCGCGGTCGTCGTGGACGATGCCGACCAGGGCGTCACCGACGTGGTGCGCGGGGCCGACCTCCTTGACTCGACCGCTCGGCAGATCTGGCTGCAGCGGCTGCTCGGTCTTGCCAGCCCGCGCTACTTGCACGTGCCGGTGGCGGTCAACCGGGCGGGCGAAAAACTCTCCAAGCAGACGGGCGCGCGGGCCGTACAGGCGCCCGACGTTCGCCTCGCCCTGTCTTTTCTCGGCTTTTCGATTCCTTCAGGATTGATCGATTCAGACCTGCTGTCATGGGCGGTCGAAAACTGGGCTGTGGAACGGGTTCCGCCACGGCGAACGGTCCCGATAGACTTCGCCTGAAGGAGGAATCCCATGCCCTACAAGACCCGCTATGTGTTCATTGCGGCGATGGACGTCGACCCGGCCAAGGAAGCGATCTTCAACGAGGTTTACGACAAGGAGCACATTCCGAACCTGCTCAAGGTTCCGGGCGTGAAATCGGTGACGCGCCTCACTCAGGAACCGCTCGAGATGTTCATCGGCGGGGAAAAGAAAAAGATCATCGCCGAGGGCGAGCCGCGCTACACCGCGGTCTACGAGATCGAAAGCCCCGAGGTCCTCACGAGCGATGCCTGGTCGAGGGCGGTTGAAGCAGGGCGCTGGCCAAGCGAAGTGCGTCCTTACACCCGCAACCGCCGGCACGTGCTGCGCAAGGTGATGTAGGGCGCCCTAGCGCCGCCGCGGCACCACCGTGGCGAGCGAGGCGAGCACGAGAAGGAGCGCCGCGTACTCGGTCCAGCCGGGGCGCTCGTTCAGAAAGAGCATGCCGCTGAAGACGCCGACCACCGGGATCACGAGCATGCTGAGCGAAAAGACCGTCACCGAAACCGAGGTGACGAGCTTCATCCACGCCCAGTGGCCCCAGGCGAAGGCGAACACGACGTTGTAGGTGAGCGCGAGCGCCGGCCAGAAGCTCGCGCTTGCCAGCCCGCGGACATCTTCGAACACGAGCATGCCGGCGTAGATCGGCACTCCGCCCACGAGCATCAGCCACGCGGTAAAAGCCGGGAGCGGCGCCTTCACCGGGAATTTTTTTTGGATGACCGTGCCGATCGCCCACGTGAAGGAAGCGGCGAGCACGAGCAGCGAGCCGAGCGGCGCGCGCTGCAGGCGCTCGAAGTCGTCCCAGAGAAGGAGCAGCATTCCGCCCACGCCAAGCGCAAGGCCAAGCAGCTTCGCGGCGGTCATGCGCTCGCCAAGTACGAGGACCGAGAGCGGGATGCCCCAGGCGGGCATCGTGTAAGCGAGGATCGCCGCGCGGCCGGAGGGAATGTATTGCAGGCCGAACACGACAAGGATGTTCCAGCAAGTGATGGTGAAAAACGCAGTGAGCGCAAGCCGTCCCCAGTGCTCGCGCGGGATCGAAAGCGGCTGCCGGGTAGCGCGCAGGAAGCCAAAGAGCAGTCCGGAGCCGAGGGCGAGGCACACCGTCCGGAAAGTGAAGGGCGGGATTTCCGAGATCGAGACCTTCATCGCCGTCCAGTTGAAGCCCCAGACGACGGTTAAGGCGGCGAGCACCCCCCACAGCCGGGCCGGAAGGTGCTCGTGCGAGGCATCGCTCAAAAGAACCTCCGCTTCATATTCGCGTCATCTGAAAGGACTACGCTCCAATCGGATTAGTGCAACACATCAATAGGTTATGTTGCGTCGCACAAAGTGTTTGACTTTCAATGATAAAGGCATAGAATACGTCTTGCTGCGGCGCACAAAA
>Ga0310810_10002218_pt1 | contig 20757 bp, 17 predicted proteins | sample NCmetagenome_FD_207641 | JGI IMG/M metagenome (GOLD analysis project Ga0310810, IMG submission 207641) | Soil microbial communities from experimental microcosm in Duke University, North Carolina, United States - NC | ecosystem: Engineered > Artificial ecosystem > Soil microcosm > Unclassified ...
GATCCTCGCTTTCTTCAATGCCGCCGGCCTATTCGTGCAGCTTGGCGCCGAGTTCCTGGCGATGATCCTCGTCGTGGTCTATGTCGGCGCGGTTCTCGTGCTGTTCCTGTTTGTGGTGATGATGCTCGACGTCGATTTCGCCGAGCTTCGGGCAGGCTTCCTCAAATATCTCCCGATCGGGGCAACCATCGGCCTGCTTCTCCTCGTTGAGCTGGTCCTGATCGTCGGCGCCTGGGTCACGGCCCCTGACATAGCGGTGCAATCGCCGATGCCGCCGCTTGCCCAAGTAAGCAACACAGAGGCGCTCGGGCAAATCCTCTACACCCGCTACGTCTACTTGTTTGAGGCAGCCGGCCTCATCCTTCTGGTCGCCATGGTCGGCGCCATCGTGCTCACGCTGCACCACAAACGTGACGTGAGGCGCCAGTCGGTTGCGGAGCAAGTCGGCCGCACGCGCGAGAAATCGGTCGAGCTCGTACATGTCGAATCGGGGAGGGGGCTATCATGACGATCGGCCTGTCGCATTACCTCACCGTTGCCGCGATCCTGTTCACGCTCGGTATTTTCGGCATCTTCCTCAATCGCAAGAACGTCATCGTGATTCTGATGAGCATCGAACTGATGCTGCTCGCGGTGAATATCAATCTCGTAGCCTTCTCCGCTCTCCACAATGATCTCGTGGGCCAGGTCTTCGCGCTGATCGTGCTGACGGTCGCCGCGGCAGAGGCGGCCATCGGGCTCGCCATTGTCGTGGTCTATTTCCGCAATCGCGGCACCATCGATGTCGCCGAAATCGATCTTCTGAAGGGTTGAGCAAGCGCCGACATGGCCAACCCAACAGACACATCGGCTCCGGAAGATTGCAAGATCTCCACCTGGGAGATTGCTGAGAATGCCGACAACGTTCTGCACAGCCGGATACAGTCGTACCTCATCGCCCAGACATTTCTGGTGACGGCCTATGCCACGCTGCTTACCGTCAGCTACAGCAACGAGATCGTATTCCTGGCGCGGATCATCGCCATTTTGGTGACGATCCTAGGATTTGTGATTTCCCGCGAGATGCAAAAGAAGATGCGATCGATACTGGCAGGGTTATGTTTTTTGATGGAATTCGAGCTGATCAAGGGTCCTGGCTACAAGCAGTATATCACCGCGGGAGGGAAGTCTGACCTGAAGTCCGCAACCAGGAATGATTCGTGGATCAGATTCCGATCCTGGTCCAGTGGTTCTGGAGCGTCACCTTCGCGCTCACCATGTTCTTTTTCGCCATGGAACTGGTGAAATAGCTCATGTACCAGGCCATCCTCTTTCTGCCGCTGCTGGGGGCAATCTTCGCCGGCTTTTTCGGCCGTCTTGTCGGCGCGCGCGCATCTGAGGTCGTCACCACCACGCTCGTCTTGGTGACGGCAGTCCTCTCCTGGCTCGCCTTTTACCAGGTTGCGATCCAAGGCCAGGAAGTTCGCATCGAGCTAATGCGGTTCGTCGATTCGGGCTCGCTCAAATCGATGTGGTCGCTTCGCATCGACACGCTCACTGCCGTGATGCTGGTGGTGGTGACCAATGTCTCCGGCCTCGTGCATCTCTATTCCATCGGCTACATGGAGGATGATCCAAGCCGACCGCGCTTCTTCGCCTATCTCTCGCTGTTCACCTTCGCCATGCTGGCGCTGGTCACGGCCGATGATTTCCTTCAGCTGTTCTTCGGCTGGGAAGGCGTGGGCCTCGCGTCTTACCTCCTGATCGGCTTTTGGTATCACAAGCCGTCCGCCAACGCGGCCGCCATCAAGGCTTTCATTGTCAATCGTGTCGGCGATTTCGGTTTCGCGCTCGGCATCTTCGCCGTGTTCACGCTGTTCAACTCCATCCAATACGACACCGTGTTCGCCTCGGCGCCCGATCAGGTCGGCAAGACCATGGAGTTCCTCGGCTTCCACGTCGATGCGCTGACGCTGATCTGTCTGCTTCTCTTCATGGGCGCCATGGGCAAGTCGGCGCAGTTCCTGCTGCACACCTGGTTGCCCGACGCCATGGAGGGCCCGACGCCGGTATCGGCGCTGATTCATGCCGCCACCATGGTGACGGCGGGCGTGTTCATGGTGGCGCGGCTCTCGCCGCTATTCGAGCTTGCGCCGATCGCCCTCGGTTTCGTCGCGATCATCGGCGCCACCACCGCCTTCTTCGCTGCGACCGTCGGCCTGGTGCAGACCGACATCAAGCGCGTGGTGGCTTATTCGACCTGCTCGCAGCTCGGCTACATGTTCGCCGCGGAGGGGGTTGGCGCTTACAACGCCGGCATTTTCCACCTCTTCACCCACGCCTCGTTCAAGGCGCTGCTGTTCCTTGGGGCAGGCGCCGTGATCCACGCGCTGCACCACGAGCAAGACCTTCGCCGCATGGGTGCGCTTCGCAAAGTGCTGCCTTTCACCTGGGCGATGATGCTGGTAGGCACGCTCTCGCTCACTGGGTTCCCGTTCACCGCGGGCTTCGTCTCGAAGGACGCAATTATCGAGGCGACCTACACGGCGCATTCGCAGGTGGGAACCTACGCCTTTATCCTCACCCTGGTCTCCGCGATCCTCACCTCGTTCTATTCTTGGCGGCTGATGTTCCTCGCCTTCGAAGGCAAGCCGCGCGAGCCGAGAGACGTTCTAGAGCATGCCCACGAACCGCCTTGGACCATGGGGCTGCCGCTCATTCTCCTAGCGCTTGGTTCGCTGCTTGCGGGTGGCCTGTTCGCGCATCTCTTCATCGGCGGCGGTCAGGCCGAGTTCTGGCGCGGTTCCCTTGTCACTCATGCAGGCGAGGGTGGCCACGAAGCGCCGCTATGGGTGGCGCTTGCCCCAACCGTCGCGATGGCGGCGGGCTTCGCTGTCGCTTGGTATTTCTACATCACCAATCCACTCGTGCCGTTCGGCCTCGCCAAGCGCTTCCGGGGCGCCTACCTCTTCCTTCTCAACGCCTGGTACTTCGATGCGCTCTATGACGCGCTGTTCGTGCGGCCCGCCAAGCGGCTCGGACGTTTCCTGTGGAAGACCGGCGACGGCGCGATAATCGACGGGATAGGTCCCGACGGCATCGCGGCGCGCGTGATCGACATCACCAACCGCGTGGTCAAGCTCCAGTCAGGCTACATCTATCACTATGCCTTCGTGATGCTGATCGGCGTCGCGCTGATCATCACCTATTTCATTTTCGCCAGCGGAGGGCTCAAGCCGTGAGCTATAGCTGGCCCATTCTTTCCACCGTCACCTTCCTGCCCCTGCTCGGCGCGCTTCTCATCGGGCTCCTGCGTGGCCAAGACGAGAGCGCCTTCCGCAATGCCCGCTACATCGCGCTGTGGACCACGCTCATCACCTTCGCGCTGTCGCTTCTGTTGTGGCGCGATTTTGATCCCGAAACGGCGCAATTTCAGTTCGTCGAGCTCAGGCCCTGGCTCGGTCCCATCAGCTTCCATATGGGCATCGACGGCATCTCCATGCCGTTCGTCCTGCTGACCACGTTCCTGATGCCGCTTTGCATCCTTGCGAGCTGGCTCGCTATCACAGAGCGCGTAAAGGAATACATGATCGCCTTTCTCGTGCTCGAAACGCTGATGCTCGGCGTATTCACGTCGCTCGATCTCGTGCTGTTCTATCTCTTCTTCGAAGGCGGCTTGATCCCGATGTTTCTCATCATCGGCGTGTGGGGTGGACCGCGCCGCGTCTATGCGAGCTTCAAGTTCTTCCTCTACACGCTGACCGGCTCGCTGCTAATGCTGCTCGCCATCATGGCCATCTATTGGGAGGCGGGGACGACAGATATCCCGGTGCTGCTGGCACACAGCTTCCCCCCGCACATGCAAGCTTGGCTGTGGTTCGCCTTTCTGGCCTCTTTCGCCGTGAAGCTTCCCATGTGGCCGGTGCACACCTGGCTACCGGACGCGCATGTCGAGGCGCCTACGGCTGGCTCGGTGATCCTTGCGGGCATTCTCCTGAAGATGGGCGGTTATGGCTTCCTGCGCTTCTCCATTCCGATGTTCCCGCTTGCCTCGGCCGAGTTCGCGCCGCTCATCTTTGCGCTCTCGGTCATCGCCGTCATCTACACCTCGCTGGTCTGTCTCGCGCAGGAGGATCTGAAGAAGCTCATCGCCTATTCCTCGGTGGCGCATATGGGCTTTGTCAGCATTGGGTTGTTCACCATCACCATGCAGGGCCTGCAAGGCGGCATCTTCCAGATGCTCTCGCACGGCATCGTCTCGGCTGCGCTCTTCCTTTGCGTCGGGGTGATCTATGACCGCATGCACACGCGCGAGATCGCAGCTTACGGCGGGCTGGCAGACCGCATGCCGATCTACGCTTTCTGCTTCATGGTGTTCACGCTTGCTAATGTCGGACTGCCGGGCACGAGCGGCTTCATCGGCGAATTCCTGAGCCTGACCGGTGCCTTCCGCATCAACACTTGGGTCGCGTTTCTGGCCACCACCGGCACGATTCTATCCGCGGCTTACGCGCTCTGGCTTTATCGACGTATCATCTTCGGCAAGCTCGAGAAGGCGAGCCTGAGATTCATCACCGACCTCACCTGGCGGGAGGTTGCGGTAATGGCGCCGCTTATCCTGCTCACCATTTTCTTTGGCTTCTACCCCGCGCCGATTCTCGATGCCTCGGCAGCGTCGGTCGATGCGTTGATCAAGAGCTACCACGCAAGCCTTGCGGCAGCCGATCACGCGCGGTTTGCGCTGATGCCGTAAGAGACCTTCCGAATGCTCCGGTCGCTTCATCTCGACGTTGCGCTGCCCGAACTTATCCTCGCAGGCGGCGCCATGGTTTTGCTGATGCTCGGCGTTACGACCAAGCGAGAGCGCGGCGAGCTTGTGCTGTGGTTTGCGATCGTTCTTCTCGCGGTCTCTGGGCTGTTCGTCGCGAGCGGTGGGGGGATCGCCACCCTGTTTCACGACAGCTTTGTCGTCGATCCTTTCGCGCGGGCCCTGAAGCTGCTCACCCTGACGGGAGCTGCCGTCGCCCTTCTCATGTCGATCGATTATTGGCGCGGGGCGGGAGGGGTGAAATTCGAGTTTCCCGTGCTCGTGCTGCTCGCAACGACCGGCATGCTGATGATGATTTCGGCCAACGATCTCATTGCGCTTTATGTCGGACTCGAGCTGCAGAGTCTCGCGCTCTACGTGTTGGCCGCATTCCAGCGCAATTCGGCGCGTTCGAGCGAGGCGGGCCTCAAATATTTCGTCCTCGGTGCGCTCTCCTCGGGCATGCTGCTATACGGCGCGTCGCTGGTTTATGGCTTCACCGGCTCGACCGACTTTGCCGATATTGCCGCAGCCGTGCAGCCGTCAGGGGCCAATATCGGGCTCATCTTCGGGCTCGTGTTCCTGATGGCGGGATTTGCCTTCAAGATCTCAGCCGTGCCGTTCCATATGTGGACGCCCGACGTTTATGAGGGAGCGCCCACGCCGGTCACCGCCTTCTTCGCCGCCGCTCCCAAGCTTGCCGCCATGGCGCTCACCGTGCGGGTGCTGATCACCGCCTTCCCCGCTGTGACAACCCAGTGGCAGCAGATCATCACCTTCCTCGCCATCGCCTCAATGGCGCTCGGCTCGTTTGCAGCCATAGGCCAAACCAACATCAAACGGCTGATGGCCTATAGCTCGATCGGCCACATGGGTTATACGCTGGTCGGGCTCGCGGCAGGGACCACCGAGGGGGTGCAGGGCGTGATCATTTATCTCGCCATTTATCTCGCCATGACACTCGGCACCTTTGCCTGCATCCTCGCCATGCGCCGCCACGGCCGCATGATCGAGGACATCGATCAGCTTTCGGGTCTTTCGAGCACCAGCCCCCTAATGGCCTTCCTGCTGGCGATGCTGCTTTTTTCCCTGGCCGGCATCCCACCCCTTGCAGGGTTCTTCGCCAAGTTCTACGTGTTCCTCGCCGCCATCCACGCCGGCCTCTATGCGCTTGCCGTCATTGGGGTCCTGTTGAGCGTCGTGGGTGCCTATTACTATCTACGCATCGTCAAGATCATGTATTTCGACGCACCTGCCGAACGGTTCGAGCCGATGGACACGCCGCTTGCCGTCGTGCTTGGCATAACTGGCCTGTTCATTCTGCTCTACTTTGTCTATCCCGCGCCATTGGTTGCCTTTGCTGGCGCTGCCGCCAAGTCCTTGTTCTAGATGACGTATTTTTCATCGCCGTCGCCTAAATTGCCGAGCGGATACCGGCTGCTCCGGATGGAGACGGTCGACTCTACGAATGCCGAGGCGCGCCGGCGCGCGCTCGCAGGTGAGCCGGGGCCCTTGTGGATCTGGTCGGCAAGGCAATCGCAAGGCCGGGGCCGGGGCGGTCGCGAGTGGATCTCGCAACATGGCAATCTGTTCGCGAGCCTGCTCATCCGGCTGAATTGTCCGCTTCAAATTTCCGGGCAGCTCGCGCTCCTTGCCGGCATCATCACCTATGACGCCATCGCCAAGCTGATCGCCTATGAAGGACGCTCGGAGCTCTTGCTGAAATGGCCCAACGATGTCCTGCTCTCTGGCGAGAAGCTCGCGGGCATGCTGCTCGAGAATGTCGGCGCCACGGGCGACAACCGGTCGGTCGTGGTGATGGGCACCGGCATCAATCTCGCAAACCACCCGGAAGGCCTGCCGCAGCCGGCAGTAAGCCTGGCCGCCTATGGCATGACCGTCACGCCAGCCGACGCGCTCGAGGCGCTTGCCGGCAGCACTGAGGACTGGCTGAAACGCTGGGGAGAGGGCTCCTGCTTTCCCACCATTAGGCGCGCGTGGCTGGAGCGCGCAGGCCAAACTGGACGGCCGTTGACAGTGAAGCTGGGCGGCGAAGAGACCGAGGGAGTCTATGGCGGCCTCGATGCGGACGGGGCACTTAGATTTCTGACGCCTGACGGCGCCGAACATCGCATCTTCGCTGGCGATGTCTTCTTCTCCAGGCGGTGAGGCCGCGAAACCCCGACATGGCTCCAAAATCAGACGGTAAGGGGGCCGACTTCGTCTTCCTCCCGCTCGGCGGCGTGGGCGAGATCGGCATGAACCTCTATCTCTACGGTTATGGCCGGGACGGGGCGCGTGAGTGGCTGATCGTCGACATGGGCGTCACTTTCGGCACCGAATACGAGCCAGGCATTGACCTGATCCTGCCCGACATTCGCTTCATCGAGGAAGAACGGCACAATATTGCCGGTCTCCTGCTCACTCACGCCCATGAGGACCATTTCGGGGCGGTCGTCGACCTCTGGCCATCTCTCGGCGGCATCTCGGTTTATGCCACGCCGTTCACCGCCGAGATGCTCAAGTCGAAGCTCTCGGAGATCGGTCTCGTCAACGGATTCCCCTTGGAGATCATTCCGCTTGGTGCGCGCCGCACCATCGGTCCCTTCGACGTCGAACTCGTCAGCATGTCGCATTCGATCCCCGAGCCGTCGGCAGTCATCATCAGGACGCCGCTTGGCGCGGCCTTGCACACCGGCGACTGGAAGCTCGACGAAAATCCGCTGACCAGCGCGCCAACCGACATCGAGCGGCTGAAGGCGCTGGGAAGCGACGGCCTGACCGCGCTGATTTGCGACTCGACCAACGCGGTGCGTGACGGGGTCTCGCCATCAGAGGCCGACGTTGCCGTCACACTGGATAGGCTCATCAAGCAGGCGCCTGGGCGCGTCGCGGTCACCACCTTTGCCTCGAACGTCGCGCGCATTCGCTCGGTAGCAAACGCTGCTCGCGCGGCTGGCCGCGATCTCGTGGTGGTCGGCCGCGCCATGTACCGTGTCATCGAGGCAGCCCAAGCCACTGGCTATCTCGATCCCGATCTTCCTTTTCTCGAGGAGACGGCCTTCGAGAGCCTTAAGCCGCACCAGGTCGTAGCGTTGTGCACGGGGAGCCAAGGCGAACCCCGCGCTGCCATGGCGCGTATCGCTCAAGGCGAGCATCGCAACGTCAGCCTCGATCCAGGTGACTGGGTGATCTTCTCTTCGCGCACGATCCCCGGTAACGAGAAGGCCGTCGCCCGCGTGCAGAACGGCCTTGCCGACAGGGGGATCGAGGTCATTACCGACACTGATGCGCCGGTCCACGTCTCGGGCCATCCGCGCCGCGGCGAGCTTGAGCAGCTCTATGGCTGGGTGAAGCCCGCCATTGCCATCCCGATGCATGGCGAGGGGAGGCATCTTGAGGCTCATGCCCGCCTTGCCGAACGGCTCGGTGTCGAACAGGTGGTGCGGGCGCGCAACGGCGCGATGGTGCGGCTTCTGCCGGGCCCTGCGGCGATCATCGACGATGTGCCGGTCGGACGCCTTTACCGCGACGGCTTAGTTCTGACCCACGCCGATGACGGGCAGGTACGCGAACGGCGCAGACTCTCCTTCTCCGGAACAGTCGCCGTGTCGCTAGTGCTGTCGGAGAAAGGTGCATTGCTCGCAGAACCCGAGGTGGCGCTGACCGGTCTGCCGCAAAGCGACGCGCAAGGCATTCCATTTGCGACGATTGCGCGAGACGCCGTGATCGGCACCATCGAGAGCATCCCCAAGCCAAGACGCAAGGATCAGGCGCTGGTGAGCGAGGCGGTTCGCCGCAACGTCCGCGCCGCCGTCAATCAGGCTTGGGGAAAGAAGCCTGTGTGCTCCGTGCTCTTGACGGTGATATAGCGCTCAAGTAGCGCAACTGAACAAAAGCCGCAGGAGACTGTTTGATGATCGGGCGCCTGAACCACGTCGCCATCGCCGTTCCGGACTTGAAAGCCGCGACACAAGTCTATCGCAATACACTTGGCGCCAAAGTCTCTGATGAGGTCGATCAGCCGGAGCACGGCGTGACGACTGTGTTCATCGAACTGCCCAACACGAAAATCGAGCTGCTCGGCCTGCTCGGCGAGAACTCGCCGATCGCGCGCTTCCTGGAGCGCAATCCAAATGGCGGCATCCATCACCTCTGCTACGAGGTGCCCGACATCAGAGAGGCGCGCGACAGATTGGTGGCCCAAGGCGCGCGTGTGCTCGGCAATGGCGAGCTTAAGATCGGCGCCCACGGCAAGCCCGTGCTGTTTCTACACCCCAAGGACTTCTGCGGTACCCTCGTGGAGCTCGAGGAGGCGTAAGAGTGAGCCTTGCCTTCGCCGTAGCGATCTACGTCGTCATCTGGTGGATCGTGCTGTTCGCCATGCTGCCGATCGGCGTGCGTACCTCTGAGGAAGCGGGGGAGAAGGCATCACCCGGCACGGCAGAGAGCGCGCCCCACCTGCCGAATCTGCTCCCGAAAATGGTCGCGACGACAGTGGTATCGAGCATCGTCTTCGCCGCGCTGTACGCGATCATCGTGTATCACGTGATCACGCTCGATCAGATCCCCTTCTTTCCGCGTTACGAGCACGTCCAGTGACAGGATAAGCGGTCGGGTTACGGCGCAAAAAAAAGCAAGGTCGAATCGACCTTGCTTCAAGTACGCGACTCCTTATCTCTTAGCCCGCAGGCTCGCCCGTGGATGAAGACAATCGAGATTGTTGGCTAGAGCGGCTGCACCCATGCATGGCATGATCGGCGCGCCTGGAGTTACTTCCTCCCAAGACTTGGACCTGGTCCAACCTCAACGCGTGACGCCGAGATCGATACCGGTCCCGAACTCTCCCACGTTGTCGGGCGGACACTATCGCGCCCGCGCCAAATTGTCACCATCATTGTCGCCCGCCGCCGCAGATTTATACTTGGGTCTGCCTCTTGACAAAGCGGACATTCTCTAAGCTACAGCGATACTGGAATTTTTCCGACTCGCCGAGATCGCTCTGATTTGCCGTCACAATAGGCATTCTCAGCAAGCTCGATTCTTTGCGAGCGCCAGGTCTTGTTGCCTACTTCATGTTGCCCCTTTGAGGCGTCGCACTTCCAGGGCCGAAGAGTCGTGGTTTCGCAGGATTGCTTACCCTCGGGAAAGTAAGCTATTAGCCGCCAGGGGCTCGCGGGGAGGAGGCCTCCTTGAGTCAGGCATGGCTCATGAACGGGCGGCAATCCCCGCATCCGCCCCTTAACGGCTAACCAAGCTGCCAATGCGCCTCAGCCGCTATTTCTTGCCTCTCCTCCGCGACGACCCCAAGGAAGCCGAGATCATTTCCCACCGGCTGATGCTGAGAGCCGGCCTTATTCGCCAGGCAAGCGCCGGCATCTATTCCTGGCTGCCGCTCGGCTATCGCGTGTTGAGCAAGATCGAGCAGATCGTGCGCGAGGAGCAGGATCGCGCAGGCGCCCTCGAGCTCTTGATGCCCACGATCCAGTCGGCCGAGCTTTGGCGGGAGAGCGGCCGCTACGAGGTCTACGGCAAGGAGATGCTGCGCATCACCGATCGCCACGAGCGCGAGATGCTCTACGGCCCGACCAATGAAGAGCTGATCACCGCGATCTTTCGCGACGCGGTGAAATCCTACAAGGACCTTCCGCGTATCCTCTATCACATCCAGTGGAAGTTCCGCGACGAGATCAGGCCGCGCTTTGGCGTCATGCGCGGGCGCGAGTTCCTCATGAAGGATTCCTATTCCTTCGATCTCACCGTCGAAGGGGCGCGCAAGTCCTACAACAAGATGTTCGTGTCCTATCTGCGTACCTTCTCCCGCATGGGGCTCAAGTCGATTCCCATGGCGGCTGAGACCGGGCCGATCGGCGGCGATCTCTCTCATGAGTTCATCATTCTTGCCGACACCGGCGAGAGCGAAGTCTACTGCCACAAGGATCTGCTTCAGCTCGAGCCTCCTGGCCCAGATCTCGACTATGAGTCGGACCTCACGCCCCTGCTCAAGTCGTGGACTGGCAAATACGCTGCGACCTCCGAGAAGCACGATGCCACCCGATTTGCCGAAGAGGTGGCCGAGAAGGACGGCTTTACGGCACGCGGCATTGAAGTCGGACACATCTTCTTCTTCGGCACGAAATATTCGGAGCCAATGGGATGCAAGGTGCAAGGCCCTGACGGAGAGCTCGTTACCGTCGAGATGGGATCCTATGGGATCGGTGTGTCGCGCTTGGTCGGCGCCATCATCGAGGCCTCGCATGATGACGCAGGCATCATCTGGCCGCAGTCTGTCGCGCCTTTCGATGTCGGCCTGGTCAACCTCAAGGTCGGTGATGCTGCGACAGACGCCGCGTGCGAGGACATCTATGCCAAGCTGCAAACGGCCGGCTTGAGCGTGCTCTATGATGACCGCGACGACAGGGCAGGCGCGAAATTCGCCGCCATGGACCTGATCGGGCTGCCCTGGCAAATCATTGTTGGGCCGAAAGGCCTGGCCGCGGGCGAGGTGGAGCTCAAGCAGCGCGCGACGGGGGCTCGCCATAGTCTTACCTTCGAGTCGGCCTTGAATCGGCTTGTGACGTCGGCGAGCGAGGCGAGGAAGGAAGCGGCATGAAAGGCGAAGCGAGCACGCGCGCGTTCGCGCCGTTCGAATGGCTGGTGGCGCTACGCTACTTGCGTGCCCGCCGCAAGGAGGGCTTCATCTCGGTCATCGCAGGCTTCTCTTTCCTTGGCATCACGCTTGGCGTCGCCACGCTCATCATCGTGATGGCGGTAATGAACGGCTTCCGCCAAGAGCTGTTCAACAAGATGCTCGGGCTTAACGGCCATGTCGTGGTGCACAGCCTGTCGAACTTCTCTGACTTCGACCAAGTGGCGAACCGCATTCGCAAAGTACCTGGCGTGAAATATGCGCTTCCTCTGGTCGAAGGGCAGGTGATGATCTCGACCCCACAGAGCTCGAGCGGCGCCTTGGTGCGCGGCCTCAGAGAGGCCGACCTCAAGGAGCTCAAGGCGGTCTCAGGCAATATTCGCTTCGGCACCCTCGACGGGTTCGATCAGAAGCCCGGCCTCGCACTTGGCAGCCGCCTCGCCAACGAGCTCAATGTGAAAGTCGGGGATCAAGTGTCTCTCCTCACGCCGCGCGGCGCCTCGACCGCTGTCGGCACCGCGCCGCGTGTAAAGCGCTATCCCGTGGTGGCGATTTTCGAGATCGGCATGTCGGAATATGACTCAAGCATCCTGTTCATGCCGCTCAACGAGGCGCAGCTTTACTTCAACCAGCCGGACAGCGTCACGGTGCTAGAAGTGGTGCTCGATTCACCCGACGAGGTCGGCGCGCTCACGCCGCAAATCGTCACCGCGGGAGGTCCAAGCATCTATATCAGCGACTGGCGCCAGCGGAACGCGACGTTCTTCACCGCGCTCCAGGTCGAGCGCAACGTCATGTTCCTGATCCTCGCCCTGATCGTCCTGGTCGCTGCGCTCAACATCGTGTCGGGCCTCATCATGCTGGTGAAGGACAAGGGCCACGACATCGCCATCCTGCGCACCATGGGCGCGACGCGCGGCGCCGTGATGCGGATCTTCTTCATTACCGGCGCGAGCATTGGCATCGTCGGCACGCTCGCGGGCTTTCTGCTCGGCGTGCTGGTCTGCCTCAACATCGAGCGCTTGCGCGAGCTTATCGGCTGGATCACGGACACCGACCTGTTCGCGCCTGAGCTCTATTACCTGTCGCAGTTGCCGGCCGAGATGGACACGGGCGAGACGGTATCGGTTGTGGTGATGGCGCTTGCTCTCTCGATTATCGGCACGCTCTATCCGTCGTGGCGTGCCTCTCGCCTCGATCCGGTCGAAGCGTTGCGTTACGAGTAGGCCCGGACGGTGGATAGCCCGAGATCATCTCCGGTGCTTCGCCTTGAGCGGCTCGAGCGTTCTTACACGCAAGGCAACCGCCGCATCGAGGTCCTGAAGGGAACCTCCGCCTCCTTCTATCCGGGAGAGACTGTCGCGCTGCTGGGTCCCTCGGGAGCCGGCAAATCCACTCTGCTGCATATCGCAGGGCTGCTCGAGCGGCCCGACAAGGGCTCGGTCGTGATCAACGGCATTGATTGCGGCAGCCTGCCGGACAAAGAGCAGACGCGCATGCGCCGCATGGAGGTGGGTTTCGTCTATCAGTTTCATCACCTGCTTCCGGAGTTCTCGGCGCTTGAGAATGTGGTCCTGCCTCAGCTCATTCTCGGCTTGAGCCGCGAGGAGGCGGAGACGCGAGGCAAGGAGCTGCTGAAGTCGCTCGGGCTCGAGGAGCGTTGGGATCACAGGCCTGCACAGCTCTCAGGCGGTGAGCAGCAGCGCGTGGCGATTGCCCGTGCGGTCGCCAACGACCCCAAGGTCCTTCTTGCCGATGAGCCGACCGGCAATCTCGATCCGCATACCGCTGAGCGGGTGTTCGAGCAACTCGTCAAGCTCGTGCGCCAGTCGGGGGTTGCCGCGGTGGTGGCGACCCACAATCTCGATCTTGCCGCCCGCATGGACCGCACCCTTCGGCTGATGGACGGCATTCTGATCGAGGAAGAGGTCGTGGTGGCAAAGGTGGCCGAAGGCTAGTGCACACACAGCTCTTGCCCAGGGAACAAAATACGAACATACTCCGTGAAAAGGTTGGATATCTTCTTCGAAGGGAGACGGCGAATCCCTGACGGTAGGCGCTACTCGGAACCCTTGAATCGATTAGACATGGCAGACCGGACTGAGCCCTTTGTGCATCTCCGAGTGCACTCCGCCTACTCGCTGCTCGAAGGTGCTCTCACCATTCAGAAGCTTGCGGCGCTCGCCCGCGCCGACGAGGCGCCGGCGCTTGCTCTAACCGACTCGAACAATCTGTTCGGTGCTCTGGAATTCTCTGAGGCGATTGCGGAGGTCGGAGTCCAGCCGATCATCGGCGTGACGCTGTCTTTGACCTTCGCGACTGAGCGTCTGTCGTCGCTCGGCGCGGAGCAACGCGGCCCGCGCATTGAAGGGCGCATCGCGCTGCTCGCCAAGGACGCGAATGGCTATGCAAATCTCATGCGCCTCTCCACCGACGCGTATTTCGCGGCATCGGAGACCGGTGAAGTGGTCACGCCGCTCGCCGAGCTAGCAGCTCGCGCCGAGGGTCTGATCGCGCTCACCGGCGGAGCCGAGGGCGTCATCGACTTGCCGCTAGCTGAGGGCAATCCAGAGTTAGCGCGCTCGCGGCTCGAGACCTTGAAGGCACTGTTCGGCGATCGGCTGTATGTCGAGCTGCAACGCCACAACCTGCCGCAGGAGAGAGCGGTCGAGACACAGCTTCTCAACCTCGCCTACGACCTCGACATCCCGATCGTCGCCACCAACGAGCCGTACTTCGCGACTCAGGAGGACTTCGAGGCGCATGACGCGCTGCTCTGCATTGCAGAAGGAAGCTATGTCGCGGTCGACGACCGGCGCCGCCTGAGCCCCGAGCATTACTTTAAGACTGCGGCAGAGATGCGGAGACTGTTCGCTGATCTGCCGGAGGCGCTCGACAACACCATCGAGATTGCGCGGCGCTGCGCTTTCCGCCCCGAAGAGCGCATGCCGATCCTTCCGCCCTTCTTGACGGGAGGCGCTTCAACCAGCGCGCTCGCCGAAACGGAAGCCGCCGAGCTGAGGCGCCAATCCGAGGCTGGCCTCAAGGAGCGGATCGCCCAGCACGGATTGGCGCCGGGTTACGACGCCAGTGCGTATGCCGAGCGGCTCGCCTTCGAGCTCGATGTCATCACGGGAATGAACTATCAGGGCTATTTCCTGATCGTCGCCGATTTCATCAAATGGACTAAGGCGCAAGGAATCCCCGTGGGGCCTGGCCGCGGCTCTGGCGCTGGCTCGCTCGTCGCCTACGCGCTCACTATCACCGACCTCGACCCGATACGCTTCGGGCTCCTGTTCGAGCGCTTCCTCAATCCCGAGCGCGTGTCGATGCCGGACTTCGACATCGACTTCTGCCAGGACCGGCGCGACGAGGTGATCGCCTATGTGCGCGAGCGCTACGGTGCCGAGCGCGTGGCGCACATCATCACCTTCGGCAAGCTTCAGGCACGCGCCGTCCTGCGCGATGTAGGCCGCGTCTTGCAGATGCCCTACGGGCAGGTCGACCGGCTGTGCAAGCTCGTGCCGATGAACCCTGCCAACCCGATCACGCTTCCCCAAGCCATCGCTGCCGAGCCACGGCTCCAGGAAGCGCGTAACGCCGAGCCGATCGTGGCCAAGCTGCTCGATATCGGGCAAAGGCTTGAAGGACTCTACCGCCACGCCTCGACCCATGCCGCTGGCGTCGTCATTGCCGACCGGCCCTTGATCGAGCTCGTTCCGCTCTACCGCGATGCGCGCGCACAACTCCCCGCAACGCAGTTCAGCATGAAGTGGGCCGAGGCTGCCGGTCTGGTGAAGTTCGACTTCCTCGGCCTGAAGACGCTGACGGTAACCGAGACGGCGCGAGAGCTGATTGGGAGGCGCGGCATCGAGCTAGACGCGGCCAAGCTTCCCCTCGACGATCCGGCAGCCTATGCGCTGCTCCAACGCGGCGACACGGTTGGCGTGTTCCAGCTCGAAGGTCAGGGCATGCGCGATGCGCTGCGCAAGCTGAAGCCCGACCGCTTCGAGGACATCATCGCGATCGTCGCGCTCTACCGGCCGGGTCCGATGGACAACATCGATTCCTACCTGAACCGCAAGCACGGGCGCGAGGGAATCGAGTCTCTCCACCCCATGATCGAGCCGATCCTGAAGGAGACTTACGGCGTCATCATCTATCAGGAGCAGGTGATGCAGATCGCCCAGGTCCTCTCCGGTTTCTCGCTTGGCGAGGCGGATCTGCTCCGTCGCGCCATGGGCAAGAAGATCAAGAAGGAGATGGCCGCGCAGAAGACGCGCTTCGTCGAGGGCGCGGTCGGGAACGGCGTCGATCGGGCCCGTGCCGAGTATATCTTCGAGCTGGTGGCGAAGTTCGCTGGCTACGGCTTCAACAAGTCGCACGCCGCGGCCTATGCGCTGATTGCGTACCAGACGGCCTATCTCAAAGCGAACTACCCGACGGAGTTCATCGCCGCGTCAATGACGCTCGATATCGGGAATGCCGACAAGCTCAACAGCTTCGCCCAGGAAGCGCGGCACCTCGGGCTTCGCGTCGAGCCGCCCTCCGTGAACCGCTCCGAAGTCGGCTTCATGCCGAGCGACGGCGCCATCCGCTATTCGCTTGCCGCGCTCAAGAATGTGGGCCGCCATGCGGTCGAGCATATCTGCGAGGAGCGAAAGGCCAAGGGACCATTCCGTGACGTCCCGGATTTCGCGCGGCGCATCAATCCGCGCTTCGTCAACAAGCGCGCGCTCGAGACTCTCGCCGCGGCTGGCGCCCTGGATGAGCTCGGGACGGACCGCGCCACCGCCTTCGCCAATGTTGATCGCATGATTGCTGCGGGCAATCGCTCGCTCGAGACGATCGCCGAGGGTCAGAACGACCTGTTCAGCGGCGCCCACCATGCTCCGCCGGCCATCGAGCTCCGCCCCGCCAAATCTTGGATTCCGACGGACCGGCTCAGCAAAGAGTTCGAGGCGGTTGGCTTCTTCCTCACTGGCCATCCGCTCGACGACTACAAGGACGCGCTGGAAGCCCTTGGTGCCGAGCCGTGGATCGAATTTGCGGCAAAAACCCGGACGCGCCGCGTGGTAGGCACGCTCGCCGGCACGGTGCTTTATTCGCGCGAGCGCAAAGGCAAAAGCGGCAATGCCTATGCCTTCGTTGCCTTCTCGGATCCGACCGGGCAATTCGAGGCTGTTGTGTTTTCGGAGGCGCTTGCCGCCTCGCGCGCGCTGCTAGAGCCAGGTACGGCGGTGCTGCTCGACGTCGAGGCTGAGGCCGACGGTGAAAGCGTCAAGGTGCGCGTGCAGAAGCTCGTTTCGCTCGACAAGGCCGCCGAGGCTTGCCACGCCGGCATGAAGATTTATCTCGACGGCACAAGGGCGCTGGCGCCGCTTGCCGAGCAGGTCGGGAGCAGAGGAGGAGAGGGGCAATTCCGCCTTGTTCTCCGCATCGACGAGATCAAGCGGGAGGTCGAGTTCGTGCTCCCGCAAGGGATCGACGCCACGCCGAAGCAGCGAAGCGCGCTCAAGCTTGTCGAAGGCGTGGCCGCGATCAGCGCGCTTTAGGCGATCGGTGCAACTTTAACGGGCGCGGGCCTTGCCAATCAGCTGGGCCATCCCTATAAACCGCACCATCTCACACGTGGGACCAGCGTCGCTCAGGCTTCTAGCCTTTGCTTTCGCTCCGGTGACTTGGGCTTAGGCCCCTGTCTCTCATCCCGCGGCGGCAGAACCGGAAAAAGGAGTGAAGCGGTCCAATGGCACTGCCTAATGTAACTATGCGTCAGCTTCTCGAGGCTGGCGTACATTTTGGTCATCAGACCCATCGCTGGAACCCGAAGATGGCACCGTTCATCTATGGGTCCCGCAACAACATCCATATCATCGACCTTACGCAAACCGTGACCCTCCTGCATCAGGCGCTGCTCGCGGTTTCCGACGTGGTGTCGAAAGGCGGACGCGTGCTTTTCGTGGGCACTAAGCGCCAGGCGTCAGAGGCGGTGGCCGACGCCGCAAAGTCCTGCGCGCAATATTACGTCAATCACCGTTGGCTCGGCGGCACTCTGACCAATTGGCGCACCATCTCGAACTCAATCAAGCGCCTCAAGTCGCTTGAGGAGATGCTCCAGGGCGAGACCCACGGTCTCACCAAGAAGGAGCTGCTCCAGCTCACCCGCGAGAAAGAGAAGCTCGAGCGTTCGCTTGGCGGCATCAAGGACATGGGCGCGCTGCCCGACCTGATGTTCGTCATTGACACCAACAAGGAAGCGATTGCCATCGCCGAGGCGCGCAAGCTGCACATGCCGGTAGTGGCGGTGGTGGACTCCAACAGTGATCCCGAGGGCATCAGCCATCCGATCCCCGGCAATGACGACGCCGGTCGCGCCATCACGCTTTACTGCGATCTCGTCTCGCGCGCCGCGATTGACGGAATCGAGCGTGCGCAAGGGACCGTTGGAGTGGATATCGGTGCTGCAGAGGAACCGAGTTCCCAGCCTGAACTTGAAGGCGAGGAAGAGCCCACGGCCGACCGTAGGCCCAAGAAGAAGACAACGCGAAGCGGTTCAGGCAACGGCAAATCCAAGCCCGACGGCAAGAAGCCGGGTCGCCGAGCTAAGGCGGCAGAGGCCGAAGAGCGCGCGCAAGAGGAATAAAACGAGGCGGATCGCAAACCGTAGCGATGCCGCAACGGACAGAGGCAAGTATGAGCACGATTACCGCAACCATGGTTAAGGACCTGCGCGAGAAGACCGGCGCGGGCATGATGGATTGCAAGACGGCACTGAATGAGACGAGCGGCGATGTGGAAGCTGCGGTCGATTGGCTGCGGACCAAGGGGCTCGCTAAGGCTGCCAAGAAGGCGGGCCGCGTCGCGGCGGAAGGGCTGATCGGCCTTGCCGCCGAGGCAAAACAGGCCGCGCTCGTCGAGGTCAATTCCGAGACCGACTTCGTCGCCCGAAATCAGAAGTTCCAGGAGATGGTACGTGAGATCGCCTCGGCTGCGCTCAAGGCCAAGAGCGATGTCGATAAGCTTGCCGCGGCCAAGTACGGGAGCGAAAAAGAGACCGTGGCCGATACGATCAAGGAAATGATCGGCTCGATCGGCGAGAACATGACCTTGCGCCGTGCCGCCTATCTCTCAGCCCCGAAAGGTGTGGTCGCAAGCTACGTTCACAACGCCATCACTCCCGGCCTCGGCAAGATCGGCGTCACCGTCGCGCTCGAGTCGGCCGGAGCGGCCGAAAAGCTGCAAGCCTTCGGCCGGCAGCTCGCCATGCACATCGCTTTTGCCAACCCGCAAAGCATCGATGTCAGTGGCCTCGACAAGGCCCTGGTCGAGCGTGAGCGGGGTATATTGACCGAGCAGGCGAAAGAGTCGGGCAAGCCTGCAAATGTCATCGAGAAGATGGTCCAGGGACGCCTCCGGAAGTTCTACGAGGAGGTCGTTCTCCTTGCCCAACCATTCGCGCACGATCCGGACCTGACGGTCGAGAAGGCGCTCGCCGCCGCTGAAAAGGAGGCCGGCGCTCCGATCAAGATTACCGGTTTCTATCGCTTTGCCTTGGGCGAGGGCATCGACCGGCCTGATAGCGATTTCGCGGCGGAGGTTGCCGCTGCGGCATCGGGGTCATAAGCTCGCCCGGGATGCTCCAAGAGGGATTCGCGACTGAGATACTGCTCGAAAGCCCCGCAACTTCGCCGGAGGTTGAGCTGATGGCAAAGCCTGCCGCGCTTGCAAAGCTTCGCTATCGGCGGGTGCTCCTCAAGATGTCGGGTGAGGCGCTTGCCGGCAGCAAGGGCTACGGCATCGATCTTGATGTGCTTGCCCCGATTGCCCGCGACGTTGCCGCAGCCTTGGCCTCGGGCGCCGAGATCTGCCTCGTGGTCGGCGGCGGCAACATCTTTCGCGGGCTAATGGCGCCGGAGGTCGGCATGGACCGGGCGCGCGCTGATTATATGGGCATGCTCGCCACGGTGATGAACGCGCTTGCGCTTCAGACCGCAATCGAGCGCGAAGGGCAGCCAGCCCGCGTCCTATCGGCGATCCCCATGCCGACGGTCTGCGAGGCCTACATCCGAGACAAGGCTCTCGATCATCTCGAGAAGGGCAGGGTCGTAATTTTCGCCGGTGGGACCGGTAATCCTTTTTTCACGACCGACACCGCAGCGGCGCTTAGAGCTGCGGAGATGGGTTGCGATGCCCTTCTCAAGGGAACCCAAGTCGATGGCGTCTACAGTGCTGACCCCAAAAAAGTGCCGAACGCTCGCCGCTATGACCGGCTCACTTATGACGACGTCCTTAAGCAAGATTTGCGCGTCATGGACGGGGCCGCAATCGCCCTTGCGAGGGACAATCGGATTCCGATAATTGTGTTTTCAATCAAGAGCCAAGGCGGCTTGGCTTCAGTGTTGCAGGGGAATGGCTCCTCGACCACGATAGATGGCGGGAAGGGAGCCTAGGAACGTGAAGTGTGCCCGGATCCGCTCTCCGGAGTGGAAACCGGGAGCGGGAAGGGCGACATGGCTAGCTTCGACCTTAAGGAGATCGAGCGGCGGATGCGTGGCGCCGTCGGCGTGCTGAAGCAGGAGTTCAGCGGCTTGCGCACCGGCCGCGCCAGCGCAAGCCTGCTCGACCCAATCACTGTGATAGCTTACGGCAATCCGATGCCGCTCAATCAGCTTGCCACCATCAATGTGCCTGAGGCGCGGTTGATTACTGTGCAGGTGTGGGACCGCAGCCAAGCAAGCGCCGTGGAGCGCGCCATCAGAGAGTCGGACCTCGGGCTCAATCCTGTGGTGGAAGGCGCGCTGTTGCGTATCCCGATTCCCGAGCTTAACCAGGAGCGCCGTCACGAGATCGCCAAAGTCGCGCACAAATACGCCGAGCAGGCTCGTGTCGCCGTGCGTAATGTGCGCCGCGACGGGATGGAGCATCTGAAGAAGGCGGAGAAAGATCACGAGATGGGCAAGGACGAGCACCATTCGCTTTCGACCAAGGTGCAGGACTTGACCGACAGGATCATCAAAGAAATCGACGAGGCCCTTGCCAGCAAGGAAGCCGAGATTATGCAAGTCTGATGAGGTAGGGCGGGTCGTCACCCAAACTGGAGCAGTCGAACGTGACTCTTGCGATGGATAAGCTCGCCTGGCAGGGAGCCGACAGACCGGCCACCTGTCATGTCGCCATCATCATGGATGGCAATGGCCGCTGGGCTGCCGAACGCGGACTGCCGCGCGCCGAAGGTCATCGCCAGGGCGTCGAGACTGTCAGACGCACGGTCGAGGCTTGTATCGAGCTCGGCATCACGCATCTCACTCTCTTTAGCTTCTCA